>ERZ791861.33-NODE-33-length-123815-cov-15.341282_pt1 | contig 123815 bp, 102 predicted proteins | sample MGYA00510283_ERZ791861 | MGnify/ENA primary metagenome ERZ791861 (study PRJEB30046, sample SAMN00792074) | human gut metagenome | study: EMG produced TPA metagenomics assembly of the A metagenome-wide association study of gut microbiota in type 2...
ACAATTACCGCTATTACAATCCCGCAGACGGAAGGTGGATCAACCGCGATCCCATCGCTGAAGAAGGGGGATGGAATTTATATAGTTTTAATAAAAATATAATATATACAACAGATTATTTGGGATTATTATCATTGGGGCGATTTATAACTAAAAGATTGATAGGAAAAATAAAAAAATCTCTTATAACTGATCTTAATGGACCCTATATTCCAGGATATTGGGAAGAAGATGCAGAGAATTCTGGAATAATAGCAATTTGTTTGAAGTGTAAAGGAACGAATAAACCTTTTAAAATTAATTTAGGTAACAACCCTAATCGTATTGGCAATACAACTACTTTATGTAATGGATGGGAAAAAATTGCAACATTTGATGGTTATGATTTATCTTGCAAGTGGAAGGAAGTCGGAGGAAGGAATTCCGATGAAGCACCCCGATATACAGGGAGAGTTCAAAGTAAAACCTATGAGTGTGTAAAATTGTCAGGAACAGGTAGTCTGTGTGGTACTAATTTCCCAGAAGATTGGAGAGCATAGCAATGAAAATCAAAAGAAAGAAATTCTATATTGTCGCAGGAATCGCAGTCTTATGTGCTGCTTTAATATATTGGTTATTGACCATATTTTTACGAGTATACGTAATGAAGTCGCCAGTTATGGAACCATTAGTTCCAACGGGATCAATCGTTATCATGAAACGCATTCACAATATAGATGAATTAAAACGGGGAGATATAGTTCATTGGAATTTTCCTTCTTACACATCCATTCCTAGCAATACAAGTACATTAGGAATAGTAGTTGGTTTTCCCAATGAACATCTAGAGTTAAAACATGGTGATATATGGATTAATGATCAAATAGCTCATATTAGACCTTTCCAATATGTTTATACGAAATCAGAACCAAATGTGTTGGAAGGATATAAAATGAAGCAGAAATATATGAATATGATTATTCCGAAAAAAACATTCTACATCCTCTGTTTAGACAGAAATGCCATGGACAGCAGGGTAGTAGGCCCTATTCCATGGACTAATATAAAGAGTAAAGTAATTGAGCATATAAATCCTTAAATAATTATAAATCATCTATTCTATTTTTCATTTTAGGAATTATCATTTTATTCATTATATCGTCATTATTATTTTAATTAATAAACAAATTTGTGGAATCCTCTGAAACCAGTGGCAACAAGGTCATTGGTTTTGGTTCAAGATAATGCTATCTACTTTTACAGCCATGACTTCATCAAGAATGTGACGGAAGTCTTCGACGCACAGGGAACGATCGCGGCGGCTTACGATTACTCCCCCTATGGAACAGCCACCCGCACCGGAAGACTCGTCCAGCCCGTCCAGTGGTCCGGCGAGATGCACGACGAAGAACTCGCCCTGGCCTATTACAATTACCGCTTTTACAACCCCAAAGACGGCAGGTGGATCAATCGCGATCCCATTGCTGAACAGGGAGGATGGAATCTTTATGCGTTCGTTAGAAATAATGCAATAGATAAGAGGGATAGGAATGGCTTGGGATTTGACTTGCCTATTCCCCATCCAGAATTTCCTACTTCAACAAGTAATAGCGGTATTGTATGGCCCAATGGTGAATACACTCCACCCGGAATACCTCCTTCTGCACCGCTCACCCCAGATGATTTAGCATCAGAATTTTGCAGATATTCCATACCTGCACCAAAATGCACATGTCAAAATTCATCAAAAGTCCTTGATCCTTATCCAGACAAGGCAAGATCCATATGTATTGATTTTTTAAAGAAATACCAGTTTTCAATAGCAGTCATTTCGACAGCTCTTTGCCTGGTAAATGCTGAAGAACAGTGTCAAGAAATCTCGTGTTGTTCAGAAAGAAACAACTGTAGGTTGAAAGCCCATGTGACTTGTTATGCTAGTCGAGCCTTTATCCCTTTTTTAGGATTTCCGGAAGGAGGCGCTGATATTGGTTGGAATATGTTACTTAATGATTCTCAATGCGATTAATATACAACATAATCCATATCATGTTAATTTGCGGGTTGGCTCCTTGGCTTATTGGAATTGGATATTCCATATGTGTATCTAATTTTCACCATGCTCTCATGTCTGGATTTTCGATGATTATATTTTCATTTCCGGTAACATTTATATTGACTATAACCAGCTGGATAATTTGGCGTGTTTTTTGTGATAAAATAAGTAAATTCTTATCTTGTTTTTCAGGGATGATTATCGGACTTATAATAGGAGCCATGTTAAGCTATATCTTATGCGATGAACATTATTATTTTTTGATATTGTCAGGAATGGTAGGGTTAATGATAGGACATATTGAATTTTATTTATTTAATTATATAATGGATGAATAGTGAAAATATATTAATATAATTATTTAAATTAAGTTTGTTGTGCGAATAAACAAAATATTCTCTTCATTATTTAAAAATAAAAAGAAGAGTTCTTGTTGCTGAAGGATGTAGTTATTAATTACGGCAGAAACGAAATTACTGTAACCGCCCAGTGAACTTCACCAGCAAAGATGGAAACACAGCAATAGAATGCAGCTACGACTACATGGGCAGAAGGCACATGAAAAAAGTGCCCCAAAACGGCACGGTCGCCAGCCACGAACGCTACCTGTACCGGGGCTATTTGCAGATAGCCGCCTTGAACATGCTGGACAACCGTAACGTGCTCCGGACACTGTTGTGGGATCCTCTGGAACCGGTGGCCACCCGCCCCCTGGCCCTCGTGCAGGACGCTTCCCTTTACTGCTACGGCGTGGACTTCAACAAGAATGTGTCGGAGGTCTTCGACGCACAGGGAACGATCGCGGCAGCTTACGATTACTCCCCCTATGGACAGGCGGCTTCCACGGGCAGCCTCGTACAACCCGTCCACCTGTGGGATATCAAAAGCAGCAATGTCGCAGAACTCATGCACACAACGGCTGGAATCCTCATTATCATATTTTTACAGTTAATCAGTCTCCTAGAGTAGCTGGTTGCCGGTGTTTCGATAAACGTACTACAACTACAATTTCGAACAATCCCTATTATCCTGAATATACAGGTGACCTACCAAGGAGGAATTGAAACCATCAAGTAACAAAAATTATGGCAAATTATTTTTCAGGAGAAGAAATCAAAGTTGGAGATCTCATTACTACAGATAACGGACATGACAAAAATAAAGTAATGAAATTAATAGATAACACATATTTAATGCAATCTTATGGTTTAGATTGTTTTGGCGCATTATTATCTAGCAGCAGCGCTAAAGGAATGATCTTTGTATCGTTTAAAGAACTTTCATCTCCAGATACAAAATTTATAAGAAGGAAAACAATTTAAATAAAATTATGAAAACATGAATAATCATTTTAACAGATCTTTCTTTTCTATCAGGAAGCAATTTGTCATTTGCAGAAAAGGAGCAAAAGAACACACGTCAAGAATTTTCTTTTGGAGATGATCATTGTGTGACTAGATTTAATTTTTTTGAAAACTATTCAACTGATTAATACGGAAAAATATACACATTCAGTATTCAATTTCTCAAGACTGGATATGGTTAAATGGAATATTTGATAGCAGAAAGTATAATAACCGAAAATATAAATTATCCTTCTTTCCCGCATGAGTATGAACTCATCATAAATAATTGGGAAAATGTAAAAAATAGTGTGAGGAAATAAAAAATAATGATTATTATAAATCTTCTGCTTTTAAAAATTGTCATGAATGACATGATTGCAATATGCAATGGATTTTTTAAGATATGGGAAAAATAGTTTTAGTCAAAAAATATAATATATTCTACGGATTTTTATTTTCTAATTGATGCAATAGCAAGTCTTTCTTATTCTGTATTAAGAGCTATGATGCCCTGGGACACGCGACCATACGCACGCAGTGGCGGGGAACGGAATCCGTCCACAGCGACAGTTTCAGTTACAAGGCAGAAACAAACTCACCGGAGTTACCCTGAACACCACCCCTACAGTACAGCTACGATAACATCGGCAACCGCAAGACAAACGCAGGAGACAGAGAAAAAATTTATAAATGCCTATTCAATTTTATACATCTTCACGAAATTGTTATGAATTAAGATTTATTGCAACAATATATCGCCATCCGGTATACGACGAAACTTTCGAAATCTAAAAAATCATATTATGTCAAAATATATAATAATTCCTATTATTTTCACATCAACAATAGTTTATGGAGATAATCAAAAATTTAATGAATATGCAATTTTTTGCGAAAAAATGATTGTCACATTGCAGAGCTGCACGGATGAAAAATCCACTTTTTCACACTCTTCCGAATTTCCTATTATTTTATATACTGTTTTAAATGAAAATCCTTTGAAAGATTTTTTTAAATCTCAAAAGGGAGCTTTATATCATATTATGCTATTGGCGGAGATAGAAAGATTGAACCATCACAAATGGTTCAATCTTTCCTCTATGAAAAATCATGTTAATCAAATAAAATCAAAAAATACCTTATGCAACGGCATAGAGGATCCAAGTTCTGCTGTTTCCGCCAAGGAAAAAATTATTAATTACGTAAATAATTTAAATGATAATAAATCAGATATACTCTATTTAATTTCATATTTATTGGATATATACAAAATTAATGATTTGGAATTGTTTATGAAAATCATGTCGATATCAGATTGCGAATTGCTCAAAAAAATAGATATGATAGAAAAAAAGATTGGTTCTTTACAAATTAATCATCTGGAACGGACGACAATCAAACATTTGATAAAAGAAATTCAAAACAAATATAAAATACATGAAAATATTTATAATGAATTAAGAAAAAAATTAAACAGTAACATAGATTGATTCGTATCAAGAAGAATTTGTATATGATAAAATTGCTTCTCCGAGAGAAATCATGCTTGTCTCCAGCAGCCTGAGCTATGATGGCCTGGATGCCGTCCCCTCCTACGGTTACAGCTGCGACAACATCGGTAACCGCAAGACGGCACAGGAATTGGCCTAAGAACTCTCCTACGCAGCCAACCGCACGGCGAGCTTCACCAGCCGAGACGGAGCGACCATCTTGGAATGCGGCTACGACCGCCAGGAACGAAGGTACATGAAGAAAATCACCGTCAACGGGACAGTCGCCAGCCATGGACGAAACTGTACCAGGACTATTTACAGATAGCCGCCTCTTGACTGCCGGATGCCGAACAAATAAAATGAATAAAGAGAACCCTATATTTGTTTTCCCGGTTTATCATAACAAATACCATGCTTGATTTTCTCGTTTTCCTGCTGGATATCCCGTCCCTTCTTGCTGATTTTTCTCCTCGCGCCAAGCATAAGGGAGAATCACCGTACTGGCGTTTCATGGGGCTTTTTTTACTGACTGCAGAACTGGTTATTCTATTTTTATGGGATATTACGGAAAGCCCGCCAGCTCTTGTAGCCTGTATTACTTTGGGCCTCTGGCTGATCGCGCACCTCTCCATCCGCGCCTTCAGGAACGGGAAAAACGTAAACGGCCTCTCCGTCCGTTCCGCTCCGCCATTTTCCTCACAGGCGCCACAAAGAAATGAAGCCCCTACCCCGTATCTCCCTGAAAGGGAATAGCTATATAATTTATTTATTATCAATCATTTTAAAATATATACCCGGATTTTTGTCATACAAATTTCTTCTTTTTGAACGGATGCTCCTGTCCGGGACTCTAACCTGCATCAGCAACAAACCGGGCGGCGGGAGGTAGAGAGACCGCCGCCCATTATGGGGAGTTCTGAGTTTCATAGGTAATATAGTTGGATAAAAAACCCGCACGGGGGAAACCCTGTGCGGGTTTATTCATCCCCCCTCCCGGAATGCCGGAAAACAGGGCCGGAACAGGCCGCAGAAAATCATGGCTGAACCAAATTAAGGCTTGAGAGTTGAAGGCATCTCGCTAATCTGGCTTCAGCAAGAATCATCTGTTATCATGGTCACCACGAACGAACCGAATATTTACGAAACGGGAGTACTGGACTCCAATGCGGAAGGCAATTTTGTCTATACCACCCTGGACGCCGCCATCAACTGGATTCGTAAAAATTCCCTTTGGCCCATGCCGATGGGTCTTTCCTGCTGCGCCATTGAGTTCATGGCCGTGGCCTGTTCCCGGTATGACCTTTCCCGCTTCGGCTCGGAAGTGACACGTTTTTCCCCCCGCCAGGCGGACGTGATGATTGTAGCCGGCACCGTCACTTATAAAATGGCCCTGGCCGTCCGCCGCATCTGGGACCAGATGCCGGAACCCAAGTGGTGCATCGCCATGGGCGCGTGCGCTTCCACCGGCGGCATGTTCCGCTCCTATTCCGTACTCCAAGGCGTGGACAAGATTCTTCCCGTGGACGTTTACATTTCCGGTTGCCCGCCCCGTCCGGAGGCTATTCTGGAAGCCCTGCTCACCCTGCGCAAGAAGCTGGATACCCAGCAGCCCGCACGCACTTTCTTCAAGAAGGAAGAACCTCGCGAAGCCAACGCTCCCGTCCCGGTCAACACGGAAATGCCCCTTGAATAAGTTTTTTCAAACGTTTCTTCCGTTCACTTTTACCATTTTTTCTCCATGCTTTCTCTAGAATCACAGATTAAAACCGCCGCAGACAACGCCCAAAACCGCTTTGGGAAAGACATCATCACGGACCGCTACGAATTCCGCGGAGATATTACGCTGACCGTCGCGCGCCAAGCCGTGGCGGATGTTGTCCGCTGGCTGCGGGATTCCGCCGGGTTTGATATGCTGGTTAACCTTTCTTCCGTGGACAATATGGGGGAAAGCCCCCGCTTTGAAGTCAACTACACGCTGACACAGTCGGAAACGGGAGCGAACCTGAGCCTCAAGACGAAGGTGGACGATGGCGAAGAAGTGCCCAGCGTCACAGAAATTTTCCAGTCCGCCAACTGGCACGAACGTGAAGCATGGGACCTGATGGGCATCAAGTTCTCAGGTCATCCTGATTTGCGCCGCATTTTGATGTGGGAAGGTTATCCTTATTTCCCTCTGCGAAAGGATTTCCCTGTTCAAGGCGTACCTACTGAACTGCCGGGCGTCGCCTTTACGGAGGCGGCTCCCACCCAGGGAGCGCCGTTCGCTACGGAACAAGGCCGCTGCCCCAGTGCCTGCCGCGAACCCCGGTCCCATAAATTCTAGCCCATTTTCCAGCCCCGCAAGGCGGGGTCCCACCCATGACCCGACTCATCCTGCCCATATGCATCATCAGCCTGCTCAGCGGCTGCCAGGACGCCAACCCGGCAGAGCGGGAATGGAAGGAGCAGTTATATAAAAACCTGGCAATCGTGGGGGCCAGGAACTGGATTGTCATCGCGGAATCCTCCTTTCCCGCCTACACGGGAACCGGCATCAGAACCATGGTTTCCGACAAGACGTCGGACGAAGTACTCCTGGATGTGCTGAATATGCTGGAAGAGGAAGCCCACGTGGTGCCCCGCATCATGATCAGCTCGGAGCTGCGCAGCGTTACGGAGGACTATGCTCCCGGCATTAAGCGCTACCGCAACAATATCAATAAAATGCTTCCTGGGCGCCAGCATTTTGAACTGATGAGCCGTACGATCAATTCCCTGATCGAAGACGCGGCCAGGCAATTCAACGTTCTGGTCATTAAAACCAAGACATCCCTGCCTTACTCCAATATTTATATTGAACTGGATTCCGGGTACTGGAATTCGGAATCGGAAACGGTACTCCGCAAGTCTCTGGAAGCCAAGGACGCCGCCAACCGCCGCGCGGCCCAGGACAGAGTGCTGGACGTGCCCCTGGTTCCGGGAGCCACGCCTGCGCCACAGGGCAACAAGGAAAATCCGCCAATGCCGGGAGCTCCCGCCTCCCCCGCAGACAACCTGCCGGAGCTCCCGCGGGAAAACCGCCAACCGGCTTCCCCCTCTGGAGACAAGGCCCCCGGCGTGCCTCCGCCTCCCATCAGGGATCCTCTGGGAAGGAAAACCGCCATTGCCAGATTTTCATGAACCATCATATGGACAAGGCTACAGAAGAACGCCTCCGCGCAGAGGCATGGGTAGGGGACGCCATTTTGGCGTTGTACGTCAGGGAATGGATTCTGGCGGAGGAAGGAGCGATCAACGGCAAGCTTTTCGTAGAATTCACCAGCAATGATTTTCTGCGCCGCACCGGCAACGCCACAGGCGTGGAAGCGGAGATAGGCCGCACTTTCAAAGCGGGCGGCCTGGAAGCAGCCTATGCATGGATTGAGCATCATTTGAAGCCCCGCATGGAGGAACGCTGGCACACCCTGCGCAGAAAAGCCCTCCGGTAAACTGCCGCCGCCATGCCCGCCACCGGAACACCCCTGCCTTGGGACCGTGGCAACGGCCCCTGCGTGATGGCCCCGCCCCATTTGAGGGGCTGGGCGGAAGAGGCCGCCGCCTTTCTTTCCCTCCGGGGCATGGACGGAATCACAGCCTTCGCCACCTCCGGCTCTTCCGGTTCTCCGCCCAAAGCCATTTTGTTTACCCGCCGCGCCCTGGACATATGCGCGCGCGGGGCATTGGAACATTTACATGCGGAAAGCGGGGACTGGTGCTGCCCGCTGCCTGTATGGCATGTGGGGGGCGCCATGATTTACCTGCGCGCGGCCCTGGCCGGAACCGCCGTCCATACGCTCCGCGGAAAGTGGTGCCCGCAGGCTTATGCCGACCTGATGAAAAGTTCCGGAGCCAGATGGTCCTCCCTGGTCCCCACGCAGGTAGTGGATCTGGTCAGCCTCGGCCTCCGCGCGCCTTCCACCGCCGGATGCATTATCGTAGGCGGCGGCGCGCTGGACACGGAGACGGGACGGAAAGCACGCACCCTTGGCTGGCCCGTAGTGCAGAGCTACGGCATGACGGAAGCTGGCTCCCAATTAGCCACGGCCCTTCCCGGAGATTCCTTCCATACGGACCGCCTTTCCCTTCTGCCCCATTGGGAAGCTCAGACGGACAAAGGCGGCCTCCTGCGCTTCCAGGGGAAAGGCAAATTGTTCGGCCGCCTGCTGACGCAGGCTCATGGAGGGTTCCTTCTGGAAAGAGTCGCTCCGCAGGAGTGGTGGAGCACCCGCGACCTGGTGCGCCTGGAAGGGCGTTTGCTGACCTTTCTGCGCCGGGCGGACAGACTTGTCAAAGTCCTGGGGGAACTGGTGGATCCGGATGCCGTTCAGGACGTTTTGCGCCGCAGCGTCCCGGAGGCTGTCGTGGAGGCGGTTCCACATCCACGTGCCGGAATGGAACTGGTCGCCTGCGGCCCTTCCGCTGCCCCCCTGGAGCAGGCCTGCCGCGAGTGGAATGCGTCGGCCCCAGGCCCCCAGCGCATCCGCGCCGTCATGGAAACGCCCATCCCCCTCACGGTCATGGGAAAGCTGGACAGAAACCGGCTGCGCTCCCAGTTGAGCGATCATCCGGAAAAGTTGAAGGGAATTTACTAAAAGGTAATCTTCCGGGGATATTCATCAAAAGAATCCGGACCTGATGGAATGAAGAAATACGGCGGGGTTGGAATCCCCAATCCCTTGCCCACTTCATTCATCCCGTCTCCCAGGAAGCCATTTTCCTCCGCCTTGCGGGCTTCCGCACGCGTCTTCGGAACCACCCGGTCCCACTCCATTTTTTTCTTTAAAAAAAGAACGTGACATGACCAATAATTAAACATTCAGACACGTGAAAAACGCTTGTAGGGCAGAGGTTTTTCCTGCTAGAAAAGAGTTGACCCATGCGAGCCCGTCTTTTGCTTATTCCCTTTATTTTTTCCGTTCCGGCTTATGGCCAGGACATTCCGTCCGCCGCAGCGGCAAATCCTCCCGGGCAGGTGAAATACGCTCCGGTCCGGGACCTCTCCCAACTGCCTATGGACGGCGGCTGGACGTACGGGGAAGTGCTGGACAAAGCCGCGGCTGGAGACTTCCGTGCCAATATGCTGGCCGGGGAATACTGGATGGGGCTTTATTACCTGAACCGTGGAGACCTGCCGCTGGCCTGCCTGGAACATATGCAGCATTTTTTCCGTGATGCGGCCACGGCATCCGGCCATCCGGCACCCAAGCTCATGATGACGGATCCTTACGGGATTTTCGGGATTTTCAAGGCGCAACCCATGCAACCGGAACATGCGGAATGGCTGGCTGCCTGCCGCAAGCTTGCGGAAAAGGGAGACATGGATGCCGTTACGGCCCTGTACACCGTCACGGATCTTCCGGAAGCCGAGTTGAGACGCTACCTGGCCCCCCTGGAAAAGAAGGCCGCTTCCGGCGACCAGGATGCGCTGGCCCAGCTCGCTTTCATCAAAGTGGATTGGCTGGAGGAAAATCCCGCCAACGTTATCGAGACCCTGAAGCAATACCGGAAAAACGCCAAACCGGTTCTTCTGGCGCGGATAGGGGAACTGGCCCTTGCCCTGGACGGCAAGGACGGCAGGGGATGGAGGGATACGGCCATTCAATCCCTTTCCCGGGCTGCGGAAAAGGGGCACGCGGGGGCCATGCGGCTTCTGGCGGAATTGACGAAGGGGGCCGCACCGGCACAGGCCGGAAAGCTTTTGGCGGAACTGCGCTCCAGAGGGGATCTGGAAACTCTGCTGGCGGACCTCTCCGCCGGCATGAAGGAAAAAACAGGGGGAGGGAAAAGCTCCCTCCTCCAGCCTTTGTTCGAGCAGGCCAGGAAACTGGGCAGCAATAACGCCTGTGCCTGGTACGCCCAGTTAATTTCCGAAGCGCAGCCCCCGCAGGAACAGGAGCTGCGCAAGACGGCCCTTGATCTGCTGTCCCTTCATGACGAACGGGGCATGCCATACCTGAAGGAACCTCTTTCCTTCCCCCAGAAAAAACTCAACCAGCTTCCCCCCTACGCCAAGACGCATAAGGAGCTTGAGCTGGCCTCTCAGCTTGGGGACGCAGATTCCAGCGTACAGTTGGGCGAGCTGTGGAAGGAGGAACTGGCCAATACACTGGATTCCGTAGGGAAGGCCCATGAAGCGCGGGAAAATATGCGCGTATGGTACAGGCAGGCGGCGGAGGAAGGCCACCCCCTGGCCAGGCTGCGCCTGGCCCAAATGGAAAACCCGGACTTAATGGACAAACCGTCCGCAGAACCTGCCAGAACGCTGCTGAACGATTGCCTGGCAAAAGCCGCCGCAGGAGATTTCATCACGCTGAAAGGAATTTCCGAATACGTCACGCCGGAACAATGGGAACAGCTGACCGCCACCCTCCGTAAAAAAGCTCAGGGGGGGAACGCCCGCAGCCAGGCGGATCTGGCATACCTGATGTTATTCAGTTACAGGAGCGAAGAATCCGGCTACCCGGAAGCCCTGGCCTGGGCCCGGCTTTCCGCCGGACAGGGAGATTCCTGCGGCATGTATGTGCTCGGCCGCGCCCTCATTTATGAATTCGGCCTGGAAAAACGCATGGCCGAGGGGGATTCCTGGATGTTCCGGGGAGCCTTGAAAGGACATGTGGACGCGGCGGACATGTGGAGTTCCAACAATGAGAACCTGCAGCCTTACAGCGCCATGATGCACGGTCTGGCGGCACGGGGGCATATCCCCTCCCTGCTTTTCCTGGCCAACCAGGCGGCCTATCCCCAGAATACGGGGGAAACAGCGGCCCTGGACAATGGATCAACTTCCGCCTGCCAGCATGTCAAGCTGACCCTGAACGGAGGGGACGCCAACACTCCGCCGTGGCTCCGGAAACCGGAACAGAAGGGTAAGGGGGAAGATACTCCGGCGGATGCCGGAACCGTTCCTCCCTGGATGACCCCGTCCGGCAGGGAACGCCAGGCCCCGGCCCCGAAAACCATCAATCCGGAAGCCGTGAAGTTCTGGGAACAGGCTGTGGAACTCGGCAGCCTGACGGCACTGGACGAGCTGGCCAATTATTATGAAACCGTGGCAGGGAATGTGCAGGAGCCTGCGGAACGGCAGCAGCTTCTGGCCTCTGCCATGACGGCAGCCACCGCCCTGGTGAAAAAGGAGGACGTACGCGGTTTCAAGAGGCTGGCCCGCTATTACGGGCAGGGCATCGGCGTGCAGCCGAACAGGGAACTGCACAAGGATTATGTACTGAAAGCCGCGGAAACCAGGGATCCGGAGGCTCTGGTGGAGAAGGCGCGCCTGCTCATCAAGGGCGAGGATCTGGAGCCGGACCCGAAATTGGCGCTGGATATTCTGACCGATCTGGAAGAGAACCAGACGCATGCGGTGCCCGGCATGCATTTCCTGCTCGGCTACTTGCATGAAGAAGGCCTCGGCACCCCGCAGGATATGGCCCTGGCCTATCAGTTTTACATCAAGGGGGCGGAACAGGACGACGCCAAGTGCATGAACAACCTGGGTTCCATGTATGAACGCGGCACCGGCGTAGCCAAAGACCTGGCCGAAGCCCAAAAGTGGTATGAACGGGCGGCGGAGCTGGGGAATGAAGACGCCCTTGCCAATGTGGAACGGGTAAGGGAAAAACTCAACACGAAGAAGAAATAGGCTCCTTTCCCGTTCCGGAAATGCCACGGAATGGCGGCAGAACACAAATTTTTGGCGCAGGTTTCTGCAGACGGCAGAAAATAATGTGTGCGAAGCGGACGCGATTTTTTAAAGCGGCCTTGCCTGTTTCAAGGGAAGTAAATGATTTTGAAATTCGCGCATTCTTACACAACTAGCCAGCCGGCCGGTGCGGCACGGATACGCGAAACTTCTAATCCGGGGCCATGCCGCTCCGGGCCGGGAGGCATTCTCAAAAAAACGTCATCAGCAAATAAGCGGCTCTTTTGAAAAATACCTTAATTATCAATGCTGTTGACCATTTCATCCGTCCCTGTCCATCAAACCGGAAAAACTGCGTGGAATGAAAGTAAAAAAGGAGGGGATAATTCATCCCCTCCTCACATAAAACCGGCTTTGACACAGTCTGCCCGGTTATAATCATTTGTATGCCCGTCATCAGTTTCTGCGGCGGCGCAGAAGAAGAGCGCCCAGGCCAAGAAGTCCCAGAGAGGCCGTAGCCGGTTCCGGCACTGCTCCCCCGGAAATAAGAATATTGCTGATCTCACACCCCATGCCGCCGGCATTGGCCACACGGGTATTATTGAATATTAAGCCAAAAGAAGAATAATTCGCATCGGGGTCCAACTGCAGGTCGAAAGAGACATCAACAGGCTCATTCTGGGTAAGAGAAGCTTTGGCATTTTGCAAAGACCATGTTCCTATGACCGTGGATGTTCCCTCGGCCGTGAATCCATACACATTGCAGGTATAATCGCAGTTGAAATTTGCGGCTCCCCAAGCAGAGGTGTAAGTAATCGTAAAAGACATCTTGGCTGACTCCACTCCTGAAGGCATGTCAAATTTGAGACCGGCAAAATTTCCCTTGCCGACATCGGCTACTCCGCCGAGTTGAAGACCAAGGGAACCATCGTTTAACGACACCTGGCCCGACAAAGCGCTTTTCGTTATAGTTCCATGCCAGACATCGGTTTCATAACCAAAGATATCCTGGGGTGTTATTCCGTCAAGGGATACGGTGTTCTGAGCCCCGCCCCCGGTTGGAGAAAGATCCAGAGAAAACGAGGCAGCATTTGATAGAGAAGACAATGCCAAGGCGGCTAAAAGACAAAGTGTTTTTCTCATGACAAAAAAATCCGTACCGGATTTAGAATCCGCATTTCGAATGCAAAGAATGAAACATTTTTGGTACAAAGAATGATTCAGTCATTGGCATTTCATCTCATTATGTATGTAATGCATTAATAATTTAATCTAAAAATTATTTTCATGGGGAGAAGCGCCGTTTTTCTTCCCTTCTGTGTTTCCATAATGGGCGAAGGGGACAATTCGTTTTTTTTCCGTTCGGGACTGGAGGAAAAAACATGGTAACAGATTCAGTTATCTACATTTTTGATTCTTTTATGTTGACACCGGATTCTAAATTCGCCTAAGAAAGGAGAGTATTTTATATACAAAAAGGCGCAGGCATTTTGGATGCCTGCGCCTTTTCCTCTCCCACAAGGAGGAAAACCGCATCAATAATTCAGGATGCCTTCCGCGACCTTGCGTTCGAAGTCAGCAACATCTACCACCTGCCCGCTCAGCCGGGCGTGTTCCGTGGCAAAGGCCATCACATGGGAATGGGCGGATTCCTCAATGGAAGTGGTCATATCTTCCGGAGAGGGCACCGTCAGCATGTCATCATACAGAGCCTCAATCAATCCCCAGTCGCCGCCGCCGTGCCCCTGGTAGCCTCCGGCCAGTTCCTCCAGCTCCACCACGCGGGTTTTTCCACCAAAGTGGGGCGTCACGGTTATTTCACCGGGGCCGTTTTCCTTGTAGAAGACTCCGGCTCGGATTTTGCCTTTGGTGCCATACACTTCAATGTGGCGCCCCTGTTCGAAAGCCGTCATCGTGAACGTGCCCGTCAAGCCTCCCTCAAAGCGCATGATAGAAACCTGATGGTCCGGCTGGTCGTTGTCGCACTGGAGGTAGTCCCTGCCCCACGGGGAGGTTTTCAGCCATTCGCAGATTTCCTCTGCGGTAGCTTCCTGCGCCCGGTCATATACCATGCCCAGCCAGCGTTTGCATTCGTCGTCCGTGGCGTATTTGCGGGCGTCCCAGGGGTCTTCCCCCACCGGGGTGGTCCAGTCCGTGCAGCGTTCCGGCCGGGGTGAGGAGAGCGTCTTTTTCGTAAAGAAGGTAAGCTCTCCGAAGCTGGCGACGGAGAGGCATTTACGCCGGCCCATGAGCCAGTAGAGAATGTCCATGTCATGGCAGCATTTGGCAACGATCATGGGAGTGGAGGTCTTGCTGTTGCCCCAGTGTCCGCGCACGAAGGAGTGGGCGAAGTGCCACGCCCCCACGCCTTCATTGGCGTTGAAGGTGATGACGTCCCCGATTTCCCCGCTGTCGATGATTTTTTTCAGGGTCCGGTAAAACTGGGTGTAGCGCAGCACGTGGCACACGGCCACGCGGCGCTTCAGCACACGGGCCATATCCCTAAGTTCCAGCGCTTCTTTCAGCGTCTTGGCAATAGGTTTTTCCAGCAGGACATGGTAGCCCAGCTCCATGGCCTTCCTGCAGGGAGCGTAATGGTAGTCGTCCTGTGTGCCGATGATGGCCACGTCCGCCAGGCGCGGCTCCGCCAGCAGGGAGGCGGCGTCCTTGAACAGGCGGACGGAGTCCCGTTCCTCCTCCGGGGCAAAATCGCGGACGGCTTCCGTGCGCTGTTTGACGGGATCCGCCGCCGCCGCAATGCGGTAGCGGTTTTTTTGTTCCATGGCCAGCTTCATGTAGGTGCGCGTACGGGAACCGCACCCGATGCCGGCGAGGGAGAGTCTCTTTTGTTCAGACATAAGGATTGTTCAGATAATGTGGGTAAAGAGGTTAAAGAACGCCGGATTTGACCAGCAGCGCTTCCGCGTCCGGATCACGGCCCATGAAGTCGCGGTAGAGTTCCGCGGCGGGCTTGCTGTTGCCCTTGCTGAGGATGCAGCGGCGGAAATCGCGCCCGGTTTGCGGGTTCAGCACTCCTTCCTTCAAAAAGCGGCTGAAAGCGTCCGCTTCCAGCACCTCCGCCCATTTGTAGGAGTAGTAGCCGGAGGCATAGCCCGTGGGATCCGCGAAGATATGCGTCAGGCGGCGAGCCACGGAGGGGCCGCGGTCCGTCATCGGCACCCGGTAGTCCGCCAGGATGCGTTCATCCGTTTCTTCCAACGGAACGCCCTTGTACTGCGGCCAGTTAACGTGAAGCTCCAGATCCAGCTTGCCGAAGCAGAGCTGGCGCATAAAATCCGTGCCGCTCATATAATTGCGGGCGGAGCGCATTTTGGAGAACAGTTCGTCCGGTATTTTTTCACCCGTTTCATAGTGGGCGGCGAAGAGGTCCACGGATTCACGCTCCCAACACCAGTTCTCATTAATCTGGGAGGGCAGTTCCACGAAGTCCCAGGCCACATTGGTGCCCGCCAGGGACTTCACTTCCACGTCGGAAAGGAGCTGGTGCAGCAGATGGCCGAATTCATGGAAAATGGTTTCCACCTCCCGGTGGGACAGCAGCGCGGGCTTGTCCCCCACGGGCTTGGTCATGTTGCCGACCATGAGCCCCAGATGGGGAACGCGGGGTTTTCCGCCGTGCGGAGGTTCCCCTACGCTCAGGCAGTTCATCCATGCCCCGGCGCGCTTGGAGTCCCGCGGATGCCAGTCCGCATAAAAGGAACCCAGGTGCTCCCCGCTTTCCGCATCATGCAATTCATAGAACAGGACGTCCGGATGCCACACCTCCACCGCGCCTTCCGGCGTTTCCCCGGATTCACCGGGTTTGAACGCCACCGTGGGGCGCGGCGTGACCGTGATGCCGTACAGGCCGGAGTAGATGGAAAAGAGCCCTTCCATGACTTTTTCCACGGAGTAATACGGGCGCAGGTCTTCCTCGTCAAAAGCGTATAGTTCGCGGCGGCGTTTTTCAGACCAGTAGCCGGTTTCCCACGGGGAGAGTTTTTCCACGGGTTTTCCGGTTTTTTCCTCCTTGTATCTGCGGACGGCTTCCATGTCCTTCAGGAAAGAGGGCTTTACCTTGTCATGCAGGTCATTGATAAATCTCAGGGCGTTGGCCCCGCTCCCGGCCATGCGGCGGGAGGTGGCGTAATCCGCAAAGCAGCCGTACCCCAGCAAATGGGCTTTCCTGTCCCTCAGTTCCAGGATTTCAGCGATGAGGGCTTCATTATCGTATTCCCTCCCTTTTCCGATGGAACAGGAGCCCTCCCACATGCGGCGGCGCAGACTGTCCGAGTCTGCAAACTGCATGACAGGCTGGAGGGAGGTGAATTTCTGGGTGAAGCGCCAGCGGGGCTCTTCTTCCGTGCCGTGGCCGTTGACCAAGGCGTCCAGGCGGGCGGCCTCCTTCACGGAATCCGGCAGCCCGGAGAGTTCCGCCTCATCTTCCACAATGAGTTCCCAGGCGTTGGTGGAGTCCAGCACGTTTTCCGCGAACTTCTTGGTCTTCAGGGAGAGCTGGGCTTCTATTTCCGCGTATTCCGGCTTCACGTCGTCCGGCAGGTCCGCCCCGCTCTCGCGGAAATCCGCCAGTGTTTCCTGGATGAAACGCTGCCTGACGGGGGTAAGGTCTTTCACCCAATCACAGGAGGCCGCGGCTTTCAGCACCGTCCACAGGCGCGGGTTCAACGGCACGGAGGAGGAGAAAGCCACCACTTCCGGCAGCATTTCACCAATAGCCTCCCTCTGGGCGGGTTCGTCATTGACGGAGTCCAGGTGCATGATGCGGCCCCAGCCCAGGTGCAGGTCCTCGGAAGCCTTTTCCAGAGCGCCGAAGGTGCTTTCATAAGTCAGGGAATCCAGCGGCTGGTCACAGATGGCCCGGATATTCTCTTTGGCGCGGGAGATGGCTTCCGTGATGTCCGGCCTGATGGCCTCCGGCGTAAGCCGCGACCAGGAAACCAGAAAGGCGGGGTCCAGATAGGGATGATTCATATTGCTTGATGTATGATGTTATTGAAAATGAAAACGGACGCGTTCCGGCATTTGCCGCAACAGCCATGAAAAAATAAAACTTACCATGTTTCAGAGACATCCGGCGGAACGGCCGCGGCCTGTTGGGCATCTTGATGAATGCGGCGGGGACGGAATCCGCCCCTTTTTTATCACCGCAGGCTTATTTTTCAAGATGAACAAGCTTTCCTGCCACGGGATTGGGCGTCATGCTCCAGCGTGATGCGGGGAAATGCCGTTTCCAATCCAAAACCGGGCGCCAGAACCGTTTCCACCGCTTATTCCGGATTATTTTCCGGAAGAACGGGCCTTATCCAGGGTCTCCAGCACTCCGGCATGGTTCGGGAAGCGTTTCAACGCCTGTTCGCACAAATCCGCGCATTCCCGGAATTTCCCGGCTTTCAGGTAGGCGCGGGCCAGGATCCATTCCGCGGGGTATGGCACCACGGGAGGAAGGAGCAGGGAGGAAAAACGCTGGCTCCGTATGGCCTCGGACATCCATACATTGGCGGAATCCGGAAACATGAGGGAGCGGATTTCAGAAGAATACAGGCTGCCCATCTGGAGGCAGCGCGCCCAGTAGGAGACGCTCATCTGCCTTCGTGCGGCGTCCGCGCCGTCCATCAGCAGCCGCAGAATACCGGACATCTTGTCAAAGGCGGACGCCACGGCATCCGTTCTGCCCTGCCTTGCGGCGTAACATGCGCCCATGTATTGGGAGGCCACTGCGGTCATGCCGTTGCTCAAATCCGGAAACCCTTTGGGAAGAGGGCCAGGAAAAGCCTTGAGCACAAGGGCCTGCCGGGGAAGGCCGGGCCGGGCCAGCATCAGGCGCGCAGGCAGCGTCCTGGCCTCCCACAGCTGAAGGAGGGTTCCGGGAGCCAACGGATGCTTTTTGTCCAGGGGAACGGAAGCGGCTCTGGAGGCGATGGCTTCCGCCCTTTTGTAACGGCCGGCGCAGAATTCGGAAACGGCACGGTAAAGGATGGAACGGAAGTAGGCGTCATCAAGCGCGGGAGACACGTTTTCCGCCTTCTCCCAGGCCAGGCACAGATTTTCAGACTCCTTGAACGCGGCGGATGCCCCTTCATAATCTCCCGTGCGGAACAGGCAATGGCCCAGTAAATGATGGGCGGATGCGGAAAAGGGGTTGGCGGACACGGCCCTGCGGGCGGTTTCCACCGTTGCCGGATAAATGGATGGCGCCACCTCTTCCAGCAGGGCGCGCATGAACAGGGCGGCCTGGGAGCCGGGGCGTTCCTTCAGGACGTCTTCCACCACGCGGACGGCCTCCTTCTGCCCTTCTCCGGGGTTGCCCTGCCCGTCAAAGCCGTCCCGGAGGAGCATGGCGTAAAAGAGGGGGGCGTATGGGTCGCGCTTCCAGGTGGAACAGATGGTTTTCCACGCTTCCCGCGCCTTCACGGGGCCATCCATCAGCAGCACGGCCAGGGCATCCGCATAAGCGCGTTCCCGTTCCGGGCAGTCCGGGCGCAGCGCCAGCTCTTTCATGTGCTTCATGGAATGGACGCGCTGGTTCTGGAAGGCGGGCCCCGCGCCCATCAGGCTCATGCACCTGCCCCAGTGGGCCATGAGGCAGTCCGGGTCCAGACGGAGAGCGGCGTCAAATTTAAGGAAAGCCCTCATGTCCCCGAACGTGAGCAGATGCGTCATTCCCTCCAGCACCAGCATTTGCGCGGCGGGAGATGAGGAACCCACCATTATCGGCTCCACGCCGGGCGGCAGCACGGCAGGCTGCGCCGGAACGCCGGCGCGGAAGACGGCTTCCCGCCAGCCGTTCAGGGACGGGCTGTTCATCCAGTACCCGTGTGCCCCGTCCGCAGCGGCGGAAGAACATCCCGCCACGGCGGCGGTCAGCAGGACATGGAGGAAAGAGGCGGCCATACGGAAGAAACGGTTACATCCTGTCCGGGAGCTGGATGCCCAGCAGGCCCAGCCCGTGCTTCAGCGTGCGGGCGGTCAGCTCGCACAGGGCCAGGCGGGAGTGCCGCACCGTCCCTTCCGACTTCAGGACCGGGCACGCCTCATAGAAGGAATGGAAAGCCCTGGCCAGGTCAAACAGGTAGGCGGCCAGCACGTTCGGACGGCAGTCGTCCAACACCTGCGGCACCACTTCCCCGTAGCGGGCCAGAAGCCGGGCAAGATGGATTTCCGCGTCTTCCGAAAGCTGAATGGGGGCGGACCAGTCCAAAGGCCCGCCGTCCAGCTTGCGGAAGATGGAGCGGACGCGCACGTAGGAGTTCTGGAGGTACGGGGCCGTATCTCCCTGAAGGGCCAGCATCTTGTCCCAGTTAAAAACGTAATCCGTCATGCGGTTCTGGGAAAGCTCCGCGAATTTTACGGCGCCTATGCCCACCACTTCCGCCACGCGCTTCTTTTCCTCCTCCGGCATGTCCGGGCTCTTCTCCTCCACCACGCGGGCCGCGCGTTCAATGGCTTCATCCAGCACATCCTGCAGGGAAACCGTATCTCCGGAGCGCGTCTTAAACGGCTTGCGGTCATCCCCCAGAATGGAGCCGAACGCGATGTGCCGGTAGTCCCCGTCCATGCCGCGGCGGCGCTGCGTGGAGAAAATCTGCCTGAAATGCAGGGCCTGCGGGGCGCCCACTACGTACCAGATGGAATCCGCGCCCCACGTCCTGATGCGGTGGTCCAGCGTCGCGAGGTCCGTGGTGGCGTACAGGAAGCCTCCGTCCGCTTTCCGGATGATGCAGGGGTTGGCGCGCCATTCCCCCTTTTCCTGCACGAGGAAGGGGTCTTCATTGGGAGGCACGGAACCGTCGGAAAACACGCAGATGGCGCCGTCGCTCTCCCGGGCCATTCCGGCGGCGATCATGCCGTCCACCAGCGGGGCCAGGGCATCATTGTAAAAGCTTTCCCCCAGCCAGTAATCAAAATGGATGTCAAGCTGGTCGTAAATCTTGGAAAGGCCGGATTTTGAAACTTCCACGCAGCGTTTCCAGATGGCCAGGTTTTCCCCGTCCCCGGCCTGGAGCTTCACCAGTTCCGCCTTGCAGGTATCCAGCAGTTCCGGCTTTTCCTTGCACATCAGGTTCACATCCTTGTACACCCGCAGCAGCTCGTCAATGGGGTTGGCGGCCAGCGCCTGTTCATCCAGAATATTCTTCCAGCCCCACAGAATCATGCCGAACTGGGTTCCCCAGTCACCAATGTGGTTGTCCGTAATCACACGGTGCCCCACGAAGCGGGCCACGCGGGAAAGGGCGTCACCAATGATGGTGGAGCGGATGTGGCCCACATGCATCGGCTTGGCGACGTTGGGAGCGGAAAAGTCAATGACAATGGTTTTGGGGTCCTGCACTTTTTCCACCCCCAGCCGGTCATCCGCCAGCATGGCCAGCAGGCGCGCTGCGTAAAATTCCGGCCTGATGCGGAAATTGATGAATCCGGGCCCGGCAATCTCCAGGGAGCACACGGCATCCTGCCCTATCCGGTCCGCCACCTGCTGGGCGAGCGCGCGGGGATTCGTGCGGCACCGCTTGGCAAGCACCATGGCGGCGTTGCTCTGGTAATCCCCGAACCGCAAATCGGCGGAGGGCGTCACCGAGGCGTGAAAATCAGCGGGAAGCTCCTCCCCCAACACCGCTTTTAACGCGGAGGACAACTTTTCTTCAAGAATTCCGGGTATGGTCATGTCTGCCCAGATGAACGGACATTCCACCGCCGTAGTCAAGGCGCAACTGTCATCAAGACATACCTTTTCCGGTAAAAACAACAGGACGGAGATGACATCCCCGTCCCAGCCGGCGAACCGGACGCCCGGCGCCCGAATCCGCCCTTCGCTTCAGCGGGCGCGTTCCCTAAAAGGAGCGCATTCTGGAAGTCTTCAGCCACGCTTCCAGTTTCCTGGAGGCCCTGGCCTCCCTTTCCCGTTTCTTTTCCGGCACGGACTTTCCGGAGAAAGCCTTCGCCAGAACCGATGCCAGTTTTCTTTTCATTTTCATCTTATTGATATTACAGGTTTTGTTCCTCCGTATGCGGGGCTTTGGGGAATCTTCCCGTGCCCCCTCCGGGGAACACCTCCTACATACTGTACCAGGTAAGTTTAGTCCATAAGAAAACCAGGCATTCCTTGTCATACTTGATACAATAAGATATAAGACGTTAATCAGGAGAATCTCACCAAACGATACGCTGCCCGGGTTCCAAACAGATCCGCGCCCCATAATTTTCCGCTCAGGCGCCGGAAAGGCATTACAGGAAAAGAGCTTCCCGCTTCATTCCCCCCTGAAATCATGTTTCTGCGCCTTCCACAGGAACATGCGCCGGTACAGGTGGTATTCCGTCACGCTGAGGATGGGCATGCCGATGACGCCGATGAACGGCAGCAGACGAAACAAATGGCGGCACAGGAAAAGCACCACCATCAGGAAGCTTTCCCGGTATACGGTCATGTACAGGGAATACGGATTAATGAGCGTTCTCTTGTACAGGGAGGAAGCCAGCAGCGGCCCCAAAATGGGAATCACCCCCAGCACGACCACGGCAGCGAAGGTCCACCCCCTGCGGCGGCCAATATACGCATCATACCGGTCCACGGACTCCTCCCCCTGGAGCACCGCCCTGCCGCAGGCGGGGCAGCTCTGGTCAAGAGAGGGCTCACGAAGCGGCTGCCCGCAGTAAAAACACCGCCGGTAGCTGCGGAGAACTTCCTCATGCCTTTTCCATCCGGAGGGAGGAACCACGGTGCGCAGCCTGGAATATCCTATCCAGTTCAGAGCGCGTGGGGACGGATTGGACGTGCCGCACTCCGGGCAGTGCAGGCCGCACGGGTACATCATGGAGCCGCACTTGGAACAGAAAATGCGGTGGGCATACTCCCGGCGGCGGCAAAAAATGAAGAAGGCCCAAAGCCCCAGCCCCCCCAGCAGGACCAGGATGATGACTATTCCGGGGTACAGAAGGGAATAGGCCACCAGGTATTCCGACCAGGAATGGTCCGACTGATGCATGAGGGATTCCGGACCGATGGGATTTTGCGCCACGTCCGGAAGCTGGCTTACATATTTTTCACCCATGTCTCTCAGAGGCCCCGCTGGAAGCCATTGTTGTATGGGAATGGGCTCTTTCATAATTCGACATGCAGGGTTCGCAATAAAAACAGCATTTCCCGGGGCTGTCAGAAAAACGGCGGCATCCAGCATAGGTTGTCTCCGCCGGAATAGGTAGGGGAAAATAGGCCATGCCGGAAAATTCCGCAGGAAATGGGGAAGAGGCCCTTTTCATCCGGCGCTTTTGCCTGTAATATCCCACCCATGCCGACTCTCCGCCAAGCCGCCAAGGACGATATCACGCTGATTCATGAACTGGCCTGCCAGGCTTTTCCGGCCACTTACCGGGACCTCCTTTCCAGAGAGCAGATAGATTTCATGATGGACTGGATGTATTCCCCCGCCAGCCTGGAAAAACAGATGGAGGAGGGGCACGTGTACTTCATCGCCTCCCATGAGGGCAGGGACTGCGGCTACCTGTCCGTCCAGCCGGAAGGCCATGGCGTTTTCCATTTGCAGAAAATCTACGTTCTGCCCGGCTTCCAGGGTCTGCACATCGGAAGCTTTCTGTTCCGCCACGCTATCAGCTACATCAGGAGCATCCACCCGGAACCGTGCCTGATGCGCCTGAATGTGAACCGTTATAACACCCGGGCGGTGGAATTCTATCAGCGCATGGGCATGCGGGAACTGGAACGCGGGGATTTCCACATTGGACACGGGTATTATATGACAGACTACATCATGGGACTGGATATTGCCTGAAACGCCTTTCCCTCAGAAAAAACAGTCAAGCCTTTCCCGGCCAGGAACACCTCGGGCAGCCCTGCTCCGCAGAGCGGGCAGTCCCCCCGTTGAAACCTCCGGGAACCTCTATTGAAAATCTCCCTTCCTTCTTGACACTCAATGTAGTATTCTTCATCATCCATTCCATGAACGTCTTTCCTGCCTTTATTGTTTCCGGTGTCATCGCCGCCATGACGGTTCCCGCCTTATCCCTGGCGGCGGAACAGGCCAATGGCTCCAAAGTCACCTATCCAGCCTTCAACGATTCCAGCCATATCCACGGGCCGAAACTCAAAACTTCCGACCTGAAGGGGAAAGTGGTGTTTTTTGAATACTGGGGCATCAACTGCCCGCCCTGCATCGCCAGCATGCCGCATCTGCAGGAATTGCAGGAAAAATTCCAGTCCAAGGGCTTTACTGTCATAGGCAGCCACAGCCAGCTCCCGTCCCCCAGGGTCAAACAGTTCCTGGAAGAAAAGAAAATCACTTTTCCCATTTATCAGAGTCTGAGCATTCAGGAGGCTCCCTGCCCGGGCGGATTGCCGCATGCCGTTCTGATTGGAGCTAACGGGAAAGTCGTGGCCAAGGGTTATCCTCCCCAGCTCTACGACCTGGTGAAAAAGGAAGTGATGAAGGTGGAACGCGGCCTTCCTATTCTGGAAGGCGTGGAACTGAACAAATACAAATCACTGGCCAAAACGGTCGTTTCCACCGGCAGCAACATCGAATCCAAAATCACCCCCCTGAGGAAAAAAACGAATGACGAGGAAGCGCAGGCCATATGTGAAGCTTTTGACGCATGGCTGGAAAATACCAGGGAAATCGTGCAGGCCCGGATCCAGTCCGACCCTCTGGAAGCGGTAACGGCCATCATGCGCCTTAAAACGGCGGTTCCTTCCGTCAGGGAATTTGACGAACCTCTGGCGGCCCTGAAAGCGAACAGGGATTTATCAAAACTGGCCGACCTCAATAAAAAAATCTCCGCTCTGGAGCAGCGCAAGGCAAAAGGGCGCAAAATATCGGAATCCGACCTTAAATCCCTGACGCAGGCCGTGGACAAATTCACGGAGTCCGACAACGAAGCCACGCAAACCGCCGCCGCCAGCCTGAAGAAAAACCTCTCCTCCCTGGCTGCTCCGGAAACTCCGGGGAAATAACTTTCCCCTCCAGCAGTCATTTCCTGCCGGCAGGCGTCTAAGAACGCCTGCTTCTTTTTTCACCGGACGCCTTTTTCTTCTTCCCCTCCAGAACCGCCGGAGCAGCCAGAACAGAGCATGTCTCCCTGACAAGAGAGGAAAGGGACCGGTCATCGTCCAGCTCCGTCACCAGGAAATGCGGCCTGACGCCGGGATAGGGGCAGCCCTGCTCCTGTTGCGGAAACATCTTCAAACCCGGCTCCGTTATCTTGACATACAACTGGTTGTCACACACCAAACCGAAGAATGTCCGGCCGCAGTACAATCCGTAGTCCCCAAACATTTTTCTGAAGGAAATATCCCCGGCATGCCGGAGCTGGAAACAAATATACTCTACTACATCCGGGGAAGAGGCCATGACGGACTCTCTCATGCCTCCCCCGTCCGCTGCAAGAAGCAAATGACGGCCGGGAAGGCTTCCGGCAGGAATGAGGCATCCCCGTTATTGACGGAAAAAGGCGCAGCATGCCCCACGGAGTCATGACGGACGGCATCCATGCCGCCGCAGCCGCTCCGTAAGAAGCTCCTCTCCCCCCGGCCCTGCCCGGCAAGCCACGAACGGCGGCGATTCCGTCCGCATGGAACCATTCTTATGATTGCCCTGACGGATCTTTTTATTCATGATGCCCATGAACCTTCCATGTCCGCCGCGTCCGACATCCTCAGGAAACCAGCCTGCCTCTCCCGTCAGGAAGCCCCCACCCTTACGGAAAGGACCGGAACCTGCCGGACGGAAGACGGCGATCAAAACACCTCCGAGAGCCGTCCGGGAAACCATAAGGCCATGGGGAAGAAAGGCCCTGCGGAGAAACGGAAAGCGCCCCTGCCTCGGAGCGGGCGCGTCATCCTGCTCAACGGAGCCTCCAGCGCGGGAAAAAGCACGCTGGCCCGGAACTTGCGGCTTCTGCTGAAAGAGGAAGCCATGATTTTCTCCATGGACGATTACCTGGCCATGAGCCGGGGAAAGCATGAAACCGCCCTGGATGCCGTCAGGGAATCCGGCCTGCCCTTCATTGAATCTTTCCACGCCGCCATTGCAGAGGCGGCCCGGAAAGGCGCCCTGGTCATCGTGGACCACGTCATCGGCGAATCGCGCCGCTGGATTCAGGATCTCCTGAACCGCCTGGACGGCATTCCCCGCATCCTGGTCAGGGTGGAATGCCGTCAGGATGTTCTGCTGGAGCGCGAGCGGCGCCGCACTGACCGGACCCCAGCCCCGGCCCATGCCCTGCGCCAGCACGCAGGCATCCACCGCCATTTCCCGCATGATTTCTCCATAGACACTTCCGCAGACTCTCCCCGAAAATGCGCCATGCGGCTCATCAGTCTCCTGCCGGGAGAATTCCTGCCCTGATGCCGCGGGAACAGGCGGAAGCCTCCCGTCTGGAAAAAACAGGCTGTTCCCGCAAACATGCAGGAAAGACATGAATAGGACTTTACAGAGCCGTCTCCTTCACGGTAGCCTGTGCCCGCGCTTGTTGCACGGAGAGATGGCAGAGCGGTTTAATGCAGCGGTCTTGAAAACCGCCGTGGGGCAACCCACCGTGGGTTCGAATCCCACTCTCTCCGCCAAACTTCTTTGATGCCGGACGCAAGCCATGCCTGTTTTCGCTGAACAGAAAAAGGCAGGCGAATACGACGGACGCCCCGGCATTCCCGGAACGGCCCTGAGTGCCTTATTGATCCTTCCTCCTGCCTAAGACACCCCATTCAGTTCCCGGCGGATGTATTCCGCCGTGGGGGATTCTTTCCCGGCTATCTGCTCCGGCGTGCCTTCCGCCACGATGGTTCCTCCGGCATCGCCGGGGCCGGGGCCCATGTCGATGACGTAGTCCGCCTCCGCCATGATTTCCGTGTTATGTTCAATGACGATGACGGTGTTTCCCTGGTCCGCCAGACGGTGCAGCACGTCAATGAGCAGCCGCACATCCCGCGGATGCAGGCCGATGGAGGGTTCTTCAATCAGGTACAGGTCTCCGGGCAGTTCCCTGCCTTTCATCAGGGCGTTCCGGCTGACGCGCCGGCCCTTGATGAGTTCCGTCACCAGCTTGAGCCGCTGGGCTTCCCCGCCGGAAAGCGTGTTGGAGGCCTGCCCCAGCGTCAGATAACCCAGTCCGGTTTCCGACAGCAGTTTGAGGGGGTCCGAAATGCGGGGCTGGCTTTCAAAAAATTCCGCCGCTTCCGCAAAGTCCATCTGGAGCACGTCCGCAATGGTCTTCCCCTTGTACCTCACGGTCAGGGTGGCGGCGTTGTAGCGCTTGCCCCGGCAGGTCTCACACGGCACATAGCAGGGGGGCAGGAAGTCCATTTCCAGCTTTTGCATGCCCGTGCCCTTGCAGGATTCACAGTTGCCCTGCCCCGTGTTGAAGGAGAAACGGCCGCGGTCAAAGCCCAGCCTGCGGGCGTCAGCCGTCTGCGCGAACAGGGTCCGGATGTCGTCCAGGAAACCCACGTAGGTGGCCGGGGTGGAACGGGGCGTTTTGCCGATGGGGCTCTGGTCCACGCCGTACACCATGCGGATGGAGTCAAAGCCGGAAGAGGTTTTCCATAATTTTCTCTGCTCCCTCGTGAGATTGTCGCCGATGGCGTGGCGCGCAGCCAGACGGATGGTTCCCGTCATCAGGGAGGTTTTCCCCGCGCCGGATACGCCGGTGAGCACCGTCAGCCTCCCCTTGGGAATGGCAACGTTCACCCCCTTCAGGTTGTGCAGGCAACAGCCCTCCACGCGCAGCCACGCGGATTCATCCTTTTTGGACGGAATCCTACGCCTTTTCCCGCGGTAGGGATGCCTGGGCTTATGGTGCAGGGCCGCGCCCGTGACGGAGTCCGGCATGGCGGCCAGTTCCTCAAAGGTGCCCTGGGCCATGATTCTGCCGCCATGAATGCCTGCTCCCGGCCCCATGTCCACAATATGGTCCGCGCGCCTCATGGTATCTTCATCATGTTCCACCACCAGCAGGGTATTGCCCCGGCGTTTGAGTTCATCCAGCGTGCCCAGCAGCAATTCGTTGTCCCGCGGATGCAGGCCGATGGTCGGTTCATCCAGCACGTACAGCACGCCGCGGAGATGGGAGCCCAGCTGGGAAGCCAGGCGGATGCGCTGGGTTTCCCCGCCGGAGAGCGTCGTGGCGCTCCGGTCCAGGGAAAGGTAGCCCAGCCCCACTCGCTGGAGGAAGTTGAGGCGCTGCGTGATTTCCGCCACTACGTCACGGGCAATGAGCGCTTCCTCCCGTTCAAATCGCCACCCTTTGACCAGTTCTGCGGCGGCCACGGCAGGCAGGGAGGCAATGTCACCGGGAGTCACGCCCTGAAGCCGCACGGCGCGGGCAAATTCATTCAACCGCACGCCCCGGCAGGCAGGGCAGGTTGTTATTCCCTTGTCATCGTCCGCCTGCCGCGCCAGTTCCCTGTCATATTTCAGTTCAGCCTCCAGCAGGGATTGCGCCTGATCTTCCTTTACTTTCCCCCTGCCGACGATTCCATGCCCGCGGCATACGGGGCACCACCCGCGCGGAGAGTTGAAGGAGAACGTGTACGGTTCCAGTTCCGGGAAGGATTGCCCGCAGGAGGCGCATGCCAGCCTGGTGCCCATCAGTTCCGGACGGCCGGAGCCGGGCGGGAGCACCTGCAGGAACCCCTCCCCCATTTCCAGCGCGGCATGAACCGCCCCGGCAAGCTTTTCCGGCGGCCAGGAAGCCTCCGGCCGTGCAACGACCAGGTCCAGGTCATGGCTGGAATAGCGGTCCAGCGGCTGGAATCCGCTCAGGGGAACCAGTTTGCCGTCCACCCACATTTCCTCATATCCCTTTCCTTCCGCCCAGCGGGCCAGGTCTGCGTAATGCCCCTTGCGCCCCCTGACGAGGGGGGCCAGCAACGCGAGCCCGCCATGTTTTTTCAGCTCCCTCGCCACCAGCTCCACCACTTCCGATTCCGACCTTTTGCCCACCGGAACACCGCACTGCGGGCAGTAGGCCTGCCCCAGCTTGGCATACAGCAGACGCAAGAATTGCCAGATTTCCGTGACGGTTCCCACGGTGGATTTGGTGCCCCCGCGGGACATGTTCTGTTCAATAGCCACCGTGGGGGGCAATCCGGTCAGGCGGTCGATGTCCGGACTTTCCAGCTGTTCCGTGAATTGCCGGGCGTACGGGGACATGACGTCCATGAAACGCCGCTGCCCTTCCGCGAAAAAGATATCAAAAGCCAGGGAGCTCTTCCCGGAGCCGGAAAGCCCGGTCAGCACGGTCATTTCTCCCCGCGGCACGTCCAGGTCCACGTTTTTCAGGTTGTGGTGGCGCGCTCCCCGCAGGGCCATGACGCCTTCCGGTATATCCATGTCCGCGGATTCCGGGACGGCGGCGTCCGCAGGGTCGTAAACGGAAGGGTTGCCTTCCAGCACCTCCCTGAGGTATTTGCCCGTATATCCCTTCCCGGCGGCTACGATTTCCTCCGGCGTGCCCGTGGCCACCACATGGCCGCCTCCGGCGCCGCCCTCCGGCCCCAGGTCAATTACGTAGTCCGCGGATTTGATGAACTCCGGGTTGTGTTCGATGACCAGCAGGGTATGCCCCTGCTCCACCAGTTCCCGGAACACGGCCAGCAGAACTTCAATGTCCGCAAAGTGAAGACCCGTTCCCGGCTCGTCCAGAATCAGCATCTTGGGGCTGTTCGCGCCGGAACCTATCTGGTCCAGCAGGATTTTAGCCAGCTTCAGGCGCTGGTTTTCCCCGCCGGAAAGGGTATTCAGAGGCTGCCCCAGGGTCAGGTGCCCCAGCCCTACACGCTGAAGCACGCCCAGCTTGGAAGCGATGCGGGAGGCTTTGGCCCCTTTTTCCGCGCTGAAGCATTCCAGAGCAGCCGCTACCGTCATGCCGAGCACGTCCGCAATATTCCTGCCGTCACGGTATACGCTCAGCACTTCGCTCCCGTACCGGGAGCCGTGGCACAGCGGACACTGAACGAAAATGTCGGAAAGAAACTGCATTTCCACTTTCTCACTCCCCATGCCCATGCAGCGCGGACACCGGCCGTCCCCGCTGTTGAAAGAGAAGAAACCGGGCTTCATGCCGCGCGCGCGGGCCGTCTCCGTTTCCGCGAAGAGGGAGCGTATTTCTTCAAAAACTCCGGCATAAACGGCAGGGGTGGAGCGCGGGGTGCGGACGATGGGGCTCTGGTCCACCATCACCACCTCATCCAGATGTTCCCAGCCTTTGATGGACCTGACGCGGGCGGGTTCCTCCTCGCATACGGCTCCTTTCTCCACCAGCGCGTTCAGGTAAAGAACATCGTGGGCCAGGGTGCTTTTCCCGGACCCGCTGACGCCTGTCAGGCAAGTGAAGACGCCCAGGGGCACTTTCACGTCCAGTTTGTGCAGGTTATGGCGCGTGGCGCCGGATACGGTCAGAAACTGGCGCGGCTTGCGCCTCTTTTTTGGCACCGCGATGCGTCGCCTGCCGGAAAGAAAAGCCCCCGTCAGGGATTCTTCAATTTCTCCAATCCTGGCAGGCATCCCGGAATAAACCAGCCTTCCCCCTTCCCGTCCGGAACCGGGTCCCATATCCACCAGGCAGTCCGCAGCACGCATGACCGCTTCCTCATGCTCCACCACCACCAGGGTGTTCCCACGCTTTTTAAGCCGGTTCATGGCGGAAATCAAACGGGACGTATCGCGGGGATGGAGCCCAACGGTAGGTTCATCCAGCACAAACAGCGTATCCGTCAGGGAAGCGCCCAGGCAGGTCGTCAGGCTCACGCGTTCAATTTCCCCTCCGGACAGGGACCGCGTGGAGCGGTCGGACGTCAGGTAGCCCAATCCCACTTCATTCAGATATTCCAGGCGGCTCCTGAGTTCCGCCACGGCATGTTTCAAGCCGGGGTCTTCATCCGCCCGCGGCGTCACGTACCTATCCACCCAGGCCAGCAGTTCATCCATGGGCATACTGGAAAGTTCCGGCATGCTTTTGCCGCCCACCTTGAATTGAAGGGCTTCCGGCCTCAGGCGCAGACCATGGCAGGAGGGGCATTCCTGATATGTGCGGAAACGGCTCAGGTACACCCGCACGTGCATCTTATGCGTGCGGCTTTCCAGATATTTGAAAAATCCCGCAATGCCGTACCACAGCCCCTGTTCATACATTTCATCCGGGTCATCGCCGTCGCCGTACAGCAGCCAGTCCCGCTCCCATTGCTTCAAATCCTTCCACGGCACATCCAGACGGACTTTGCGGGCGTTTTTGCGCCAGCCGCGCATCAGGTCCCGCTTGCATTCGGAAAATACTTTTCCGTCCCCCTCAAAAATATGGATGGCCCCGTCATGAACGCTGAGCTCCGGCTTGATGCACCGGTTGTAGTCAATCGTGATGACGCGCCCGTAGCCGCGGCATTCCGGGCACGCCCCCAGAGGGGAATTGAAAGAAAACAGGCCCGGCCGCGGCTCCATCAGCGGATGCCAGTCCCCGCGGAATTTCAAAGCGGACAGCCAGACGCCGTCCACACGGGGAATCACATGGGCCACGCCGCCGCCCAGGCGCATGGCCGTTTCCAGCGCCTCCAGCCTGCGTTCCCTCTGGTCTTCCGTCAGCCTCACGCGGTCCTGAACCACCAGCAGCGGTTCTCCTTCCTCCAGCGTCCAATCCTCATCCTCCAGCCGGAGGAGCTCTCCATGCGCAAAAGCGCGCAAATACCCCTGTGCCACCAGATTCCTTTTCAACGTGGGAAGATCCACGGATTCGGGCCGCGCCACCTCCAGGCAAACCATCACTTCCGTTCCGGCAGGGAATTCCGCATGCAGTTTTTCATCAATGGTACCCGGCGTTTCCGGCTTGATTTCCCGCCCTGTTTCCGGGTCAATGCCCACGGCCAGACGGGCGAAAACAAACTTCCAGTAATCATTCAGCTCCGTCATGGTCCCCACCGTGGAGCGGGATGTCCTGACGGAGTTGCGCTGATGCAGGGCGATGGCCGGAAGAATATTCTCTACGGCATCCACGTCCGGCTTGTCCATGCGGTCCATGAACTGGCGCACGTACGGGGAAAAGGTTTCCATATAACGCCGCTGGCCTTCCGCATACAGCGTGTGCATGGCCAGACTTGTTTTTCCCGATCCGGAAGGTCCCGTCACCACCGTCAGCCGCCCCAGGGGAATGTCCACATCCACATTCTGCAAATTATGCTCACGGGCGCCGCGGATGCGGATGCACCCATCCTCACAATGACTCATGGAAAAAGAATATCATCAATTTGGAATCATTCCAAGAGAAGCGCCTGTCATGAATCCGGGTTTCCAGCGGCGTCCGGCCAGGTCCAACCTGCCTATTACGTCATCACTAGCGCAAATGGAGGGCCGCGCTTGCATTTCTCCCGGCAGCCGCTAGTATTTTTCGATTCTTAGACCGCTGAAAGCGACTCTACCTCGTCAATTTTCAACAAGACAAAGATGATTAAGTGGATTCTAACCAAGATTGTCGGCACCAAAAACCAGCGTGAAGTGCGCCGTCTGCGCCCCATTGTGGAACAAATCGTTTCCATTGAAGAATCATGGAACGGCAAGGGACAGGAATTCCTGCTTGAGAAAACGAGGGAATGGCAGGGGTACCTCCATCGCTTCCTCCCCATGGATCTGCCCCCCGTGCGCATTGTGGAAGCAGCGCCCAGGGAAGAGCTGGAGGAAATAGCCGCCAAACTGAACGCCCGTTTTGAATCCCTGAAAAGCGAATTCGCTTCCCTCCCCGCGGTGGAAGCCACTCCCGCCTCCATTGAAGAAGGGAAAGCCGCCTGGAACAACATTACGCCCCAGTTTGACAAGCTGCGCGAACGCTACCTGAACCAGATACTGCCGGAGGCCTTTGCCGCCGTCAAACACGGCGCCCGCCTGCTTTGCGGGGAAGAACGCGATATCTGCGGTCAAAAACAGGTTTGGGACATGGTCCACTTTGACGTGCAGCTGCTGGGCGGCATTGCCCTGCACCGCGGCTACATTGCGGAAATGGCCACGGGGGAAGGGAAAACGCTTGTCGCCACCCTCCCCGTTTACCTGAACGCCCTGACCGGCATGGGCGTGCATGTGGTGACCGTGAACGATTACCTGGCGCGCCGCGACTCCGAATGGATGGGCATGCTCTTCCAGTTCCTGGGGCTGACTGTCGGCTGCATCCAGAGCATGATGCCCTCCCAGCTCCGCCGGGAGCAATACGCCTGCGACATCACTTACGGCACCAACGCCGAATTCGGCTTCGACTACCTGCGCGACAACGGCATGGCAACCTCCAAGTCCGAACAGGTGCAGCGCGGGCACTACTTCTCCATTGTGGACGAAGTGGACTCCATCCTTATTGACGAGGCCCGCACCCCCCTCATCATTTCCGGTCCCGCGGTCGTCACCCGGGAACAGCAGTACGATACCCTGCGCCCCGCCATTGAGCGCGTGGTGAAGGCCCAGACGGACCTTTGCAACGAACTGATGGCCCAGGCCCTGAAAGCCCAGGAGGAAGGCCGCACGGAAGAAGTGGGCCGCTGCCTGTTCAAAGTAAAAATGGGCCAGCCCCGCCACCGCGCCTTCCTGCGCGCCATGCAGGATCCCGAGCTGCGCCGCATCGTGGAAAAATATGAACTGACCCTTTACCAGGATACCCGCAAGAAGGAACTCTACAAGCTGAAGGAGGAAATGTTCTTCACCGTGGATGAAAAAACCCACGACGCCGACCTGATGGAAAAAGGCCGGGAAGTCATCTCCCCCGGCCATCCGGAAGATTTCGTGCTGCCGGATCTGGGAACCGCCTTCGCGGAAATGGACGAAGATCCTCGCCTGACGGAAAAAGACAAACTGCGCCGCAAAAATGAACTGACCAAACAGCTTGACGAAACGGGAGCGCGCCTGCACACCACCTCCCAGCTGCTGAAGGCCTACTGCATTTACGAAAAAGACGTGGAATACGTCGTCAAGGAAGGCAAGGTCATCATCATCGACCAGAATACGGGCCGCGAAATGCCGGGGCGCCGCTGGAGCGACGGTCTGCACCAGGCGGTGGAAGCCAAGGAAGGCGTGGAAGTGGAGCGAGAAAACCAGACGTACGCGACCATTACCATCCAGAACTACTTCCGCCTGTACAAAAAACTGGCGGGCATGACCGGCACGGCGGAAACGGAAGCCGCGGAATTCCATGATATTTACAAGCTGGACGTTCTTCCCATCCCGACCAACCGCCCCTGCATCCGCAAGGATCAGAATGACCTCATCTTCAAATCCCGCCGTGAAAAATTCAATGCGGTGGTCAACAAAATCCAGGAACTTCATGACAAAGGCCAGCCCATCCTGATTGGTACGGCCAGCGTGGACGCCTCCGAAACGCTCTCCCGCATGCTCAAGAGGGCCAAAATCCCCCATGAAGTGCTGAACGCCAAAAACCACCAGCGAGAAGCGGAAATCGTGGCGCAGGCCGGCAAGCGCGGAGCCGTCACCGTCTCCACCAACATGGCGGGGCGCGGCACGGACATCAAGCTGGGCGAAGGCGTAGCCGACCTCGGCGGCCTCTTCGTCCTGGGTACGGAACGCCATGAATCCCGCCGCATTGACCGCCAGCTGCGCGGCCGCTGCTCCCGCCAGGGGGACCCCGGCGCCTCACAGTTCTTCATCTCCTTTGAAGACGACCTGATGCGCAACTTCGGCGCGGCGGAACGCATGACCAAGATGATGGAACGCCTGGGCGTAGCCGACGGTGAAGCGCTGGAACACAGTTTCCTGAACAAATCCGTGGAATCCGCCCAGAAACGGGTGGAACAGCGCAACTACATGTGGCGCAAGCACGTGCTGGACTATGACGACGTAATGAACAAGCAGCGCGAAATCGTTTACGGATACCGGAATGAAGTGCTTTCCACGGAAAACCCACGCGAAATGATTTACGATATTCTGGAAGAAGTAATCGCCACGCGCGCCCATGAATTCCTGGACCCGGATGCGGAAGGCGTCACCCACCCGGACGAATTGCTCGCCTGGATGAACGCCTCCTTCCCGCTGGGGCTCACGGCGGAGGCCGCCAAGCTGGAAGAACGGCCCATAGACGACACCATTGCCTTCCTCATTGACAAGGTCAAGGCCACTTATGAAGACAAGGCTTCCCGCGAACGCCCGGAATACCTAGACCACATGGAACGCCAGATCATCCTGGGGGCCATTGACAAAATGTGGCAGGAACACCTGTACAACATGGACTCCCTGCGGGAAGGCGTGCGCCTCCGCGCCCAGGGGCAGAAAGACCCCTTGGTGGAATACAAATCGGAAGCTTACGATCTCTTCATCACCCTGATGGAAAGCATCAAGAGCGAAGCCATCAGCAACCTCTTCAAGAGCACCACCAACCTGGACGCCTTTGAGGACTTCCTGGCCAGCCTGCCCCAGTTTGAATCTTCCGACGAAAACCAGGAAGGCGGAACCAGCCTGCCGGAAATCGGCTTTGACGGCATGCCTTCGGACCTGCTCTCCGCCCTGAGGGAACAAGTCTCCCGGGCACGTGAACAACAATCCGCCCGGCAGGCGGAACCGGAACAGGCCCCGGCCGTCATTTCCGACGCCACCACCATCGGAGAAGGTTACAAACCAGCCGTGGCGGAACCCAAACTGGTCATGCCCAAGCGCAAGGTCAGCGTCGTGCTCCGCAAGGAAGAAGCCCCCCAGGCACCGGCGGAAACGCCGGTCCCCGGAGAAGGGGAAGAAATTGCCGTCACTCTGGACTCCCAGGACTTTGCGGAAACCATGGACAACCGGGATTCCGCGGATACCCGTACATTCTAAAAAAGCCGCGCATCACTTACAGGCCGGGGGAAACGGGAATGTCCGTTTTCCCCGGCCCCAAACTTCCGGTCCGCCTTGGCTACGCTCCCTCCCAACAAATCCGCCAATGTCCGTTCCGTGCTGGAGTATGTTCCGTACTTCAGGGATAAAATCTTTGCCGTGCATGTGGAACGCCCCCTGGTGGATTCCGGGGAATTGGTGGACGCCCTGCTGGACCTGGATGTACTGCAGGAAATAGGCGTCAGGCCCGTTCTGATTGTGGAAGGGGCGGACGCCTCCGCGCTGTACGAACACACGCGCGTCTGTGAAATGCGCTCCGCCCTGGTGGAAGCGCCATTGAAGGGCGGCCAGCTTGTCCGGGAAAGAGTCCGGGAAATTCTGGGGCGTCACCAAATTCCCGTGGTGGCTTCCGGCCGTTCCGGCTCCTTTGACCCGGAATCCGTCCATATGGCTTTCAGCCTGGGAGCCTCCAAATACATCGCCCTGCTCAATGACCACAAGGTTCCGTCCCTGGACGGACGCCCCATTGCCGCCATTCTGGAATCGGAAGTAGCGGAACTGGCAGGAAACGTAACCCACCGCGAACTGCTTGACCAGGCGGCGGAAGCCTGCCGGGCGGGAATCCCCCGCGTACACCTGCTGGACGGGAAAATGCGCGGCGTGCTGGTGGAGGAACTTTTCTCCGAAGAAGGCGTAGGCACCATGGTTCACACGGACTCCTACCGGGAAATACGCCCGCTGAAAGAAGAAGATATTCCGGAGCTTCTCTCCATGATCGCCCGTTCCGTGGTGGACTCCAAATTAGTCAACCGGAATTACGAAGACATTGCCGCCAGAATGGACAGTTACTACGTGCTGACCCTGGACGACAGCATCGTGGGCTGCGTTGCCGTTTATCCCTACCCGGAGCACCACAGCGCGGAACTGGGCTGCCTGTACATCAAGCACCGCCATGAAGGACGCGGCTATGGCCGCGCACTATGTGAATTTGCCAAAAGAAAAGCGGAAGAAATGGGAATGGAATTCATCTTCGCCCTCTCCCAAAGCGCCGTCCATTACTTCCGGGACCGCATGCATTACGCGGAATTTTCCCGCGACAGCCTGCCTCCGGAACGTCTGCGCACCCTGGAACTCAGCGGCCGCAAATCCGGGGTTTTCGGGTTAAGGCTGAAATAGTTTTCTATTGACCAATCTTGCCCCGTTCCTGCTTATGGGCGGAATTCACTGGTCCAAACGGGCGGGCAACTGTTCCCGGCTGCGGCTTCTCCGGACCTTTTTGGTTTAACTGCTCTGATGATACGCCGCAGCATCTAAAACCCATTCCCCCCTGTCTCCTCCGCCGCATGGCCAAAAACAATGATTTTTTTATTTTCCCGCATCCGCCCGGCGCCGGAGCTTTAACTTCATGCGGTGTCCTAAACGGCAAAATCTTGAGAAAAGAAAGCGCAGCTTCTCACAAGAGGAACTCCAATCCAACATTCATATCCCCGCGTGGGATATGCGCTCAGGGATGACAACCCGCCACGGTTTTCCAGGGCGGGAAGCGCTGGGGCGCGGCTTCCAATCGTCAACCAAGCTGTGCATCATTGTGCATGCTTTTTTGACCATATGATACCCTTTTTCACTGTTTTCCAGCATGGAATATAAACTATGCTCTAAAAGTAACAAGCCCCTTAAACCGTTGGATTTAAGGGGCTTTAAAGATGGTAGCAGGGAGGTGATTTGAACACCCGACCAAAGGCTTATGAGTCCTCTGCTCTACCACTGAGCTACCCTGCCGTTAAGTGGTTGATGCCGTAAGGCGGGGAGATATTTAGCCCGGATTGGAAAGAATGTCCAGATTTTTTTATGGTTCAGGAGCATTTTATCATGACAATCCGCCTTTCCCTCCGGGGAAATCATTACTGATGAATCATTTTTCCACTCAACCGTCTCATATGGCCCGCGTCCCGGACCATTTCCTGCATACCGACATTTACAACGCAGGGTATGATTATTCCTCCAGCCCCATGCCATTGACAGAGCGGGACAGGAAATAGAGACCCATAAAGATTTTCGGATCCACCACTTTTCCCTGCTCCATCTGCTCCATCAGCCAGTCATGCACCAGAGTAAGAGGAATGCGGTGCACAGTAATATTTTCGTGGGCCACACCGCCTCCTTCCGATATTCGATGCAGGCCTTCCGCCAGATAGAAAGATACCATTTCCGTAGTCAATCCCGGAGAGGAAGGCCCCGCAAGAAGATACGTCCAGGAATCCGCCCGGTACCCGGTTTCCTCTTCCAGTTCACGCCGGGCGGACTGCAGCGAGCTTTCCTCCCCTTCATCCCCGGAAATACCCGCAGGCAGCCCTACGGTCCGGGCATGCAGGGGAACACGGTATTCTTCCACCAGAAGCAGTTCTCCTTCTTCCGTCACGGCCACGATCATAACAGCTCCGCTGGCATTCACCCGGCGCACGTATTCCCACCTTCCCTCTTTCAGGAGTTCCAGAAATTTCCCCCGGCAGAGAGACAGGCATGCTTCCTCTGGCTGTTCCATTTGTTCCATGATGCAGCCCACGTTAGGTTTCCGGCCGTCTGTTGTCAACCATGCGGAACGCCTCCCTTCTGCATCTTCCCGTGCAGTTCCAATCCGGTTCCTGTAAGTGGTTGATTTCCGGCGGCGTAATCATGTCCTTTTCGTCACCCAAGCCTGTAACAAAACCATAATATATTGACAATAAATAATTTATAAAATTACACAGAAAATATACTCAGGAGGACTAAATTATCGGAGGAAGCAAGAACAAAATATTTTTTCATGTGGAACCCCCGTGGAACGTAGGGCCGAGGAACGATGACTCGCGCTGTTTCAAAAAGATATTTTTTCCTTAGGCGCAAATCAGTAATTTGGCGCTCCCGTCAACCGGGGTGTCGAGCTGAAAGCGGATGAGTTCGCCTTCTCCACCCCGATGGACGCCACGAGCTGTCACGGCTGCGGATGAACCTGATCCGGTTCCATCCGCGGGCGGCCTCGTAGCGGGACGGAACGCCTTACGGCTATTTCTAACCAGCAACATCTTTTATTTCCAATAACAATGACGCCGCCATCAGAACTGTCAGCCACCTGGTCCAGAATCACGGGAGCCTTGCAAACAATCATGTCCCCGGAGGTTTATGGATTGTGGTTTCCCAAGTTTTCCCTGCTGGAGGATTCAGGGAAGGCGCTGACGCTGGTGTGCGACGATCCTATGGCCGCCCTCTGGGTGGAAAACAGCTATACGCCGGAGCTGAAGCAGGCCGCCATGCTGGCTCTGGGCACGGAACGCCAGATAAAGTTCATCTGCACGGATGAAGTGGCTTCCATGCCCGCTGCAGAAGGCCAGCCGCAAAAGGCTTCCTCCCGGGCCAAAACGTCGCAGACGGCGGATTCCCCGGCCGCACCGGCAAAAAAACAGCGCACACCGGCCGCCAGGGCATGCCTGAATGACTTATATACGTTCGATTCGTTTGTGGTTTATGAAGACAGCCGCTTTGCTTATCAGGCAGGGCTGTCCGCCGCACAGTCGGAACGGGCCCTGTTCAATCCGCTTTTCCTGTACGGAAAATCCGGCGTTGGCAAAACCCATCTGCTCCAGGCCATCGGCCATGAGGTGCTTCATCAGGATTCATCCACCAATGTGGTGTACGTCACGGGCGAACAGTTCGCCAATGAATTTATTGACGCTTCCCGGACCCAGAACGGACAAAGCTTCACCAAACTGCGCCGCAAGTACCGCAAGGCTGACGTCCTGCTGGTGGACGACGTGCAGTTTATTTCCGGCAAGGAAAAAACGGTGGAGGAATTTCTGCATACGTTTGACGAACTGTTCCATGCCCACAAAACCATCGTGATTTGCGCAGACGCCGCCGCATGCGATATTTCCAATCTGGATCCCCGGCTGGCGGCACGCCTGGAATCCGGACTTACGGTAGAATTGAACCTTCCGGACGACAACGCACGGCTGGAAATCCTGCGCAGCAAGCGCGACCGGGCTGGCATGAACGTATCCGACGAAATTCTGGAGTTTCTGGCCAGCCGCATCCAGAAGAGCGTGCGCCGTCTGGAAGGCGCACTGCTCCGTGTAGCCACCTTTACTTCCCTGTCCGGAGACATGCCTGACATCGCCAAAATTGAGCAGCTTCTACGCGACATCCTGCGGGAAGAAACAAGCCGCATCCTGACTGTGGATTCCATCCAGAAGCGCGTGGCGGATTTTTACGAACTCAAGGTCAGCGATCTGACCGGCAAGCGCCGCCCCAACAGCATCGCCTTTCCGCGCCAGATCGCCATGTACTTGAGCCGCCGCCTGACGGAACGCTCCCTGAAAGATATCGGCCAGGCATTCGGCGGCCGGGACCACGGCACCGTCATCCATGCGAATAAGCTGGTCGCCTCCCGTATGGAAGAAGATGTACGCGTGAGGGACATCGTCCAGAGGCTGGAAGAAGAGTTGAGGGATTGATTTCCTTATCTTCATTCCCTCCCGGCCAGACAGGAAAAGCATCGGTCCCGTTAGCCCCCATGGCTTTTCAGGCGGAAGAAGCGCTTCCGCGGCGCAGGGGAGAATAAGCTTGAGGCGAAAGCGGTTTGGATTAGAATCACCCTGTTCCCATTGATTCCATGATCCACGCCGACCAGCTTTCCAAAGAGTTTGGCCGCTTTCAAGCGGTAAAGAATGCCTCCTTCCAGATTGAAAAGGGGGAAATCGTAGGGTTCCTGGGGCCGAACGGCGCAGGCAAGACCACGACTTTGCGCATGCTGACCGGCTATCTGCCCCCCACTTCCGGCACAGCCACGATTGCGGGGTTTGACATTGTGAAAAATCCCCTGGAGGCTCGCAAACATCTGGGCTACCTGCCGGAACACGTGCCCCTTTACGACGACCAGCGCGTCACGGAATACCTGAAATTCCGCGCCAGGCTTAAAGGCATCTCTTCCAAGCAGATCTGGCCTGCCGTCTCCAAGGTTGTAGAACAATGCGGCCTGGATCCCGTGCGCCGCAAGATGATCCGCACCCTTTCCAAAGGCTACCGCCAGCGCGTAGGCCTGGCGGACGCCCTGCTGGGGGAACCGGACCTGCTGATCCTTGACGAACCTACCAACGGTCTCGACCCCAACCAGATACGCCAGATACGAGAGCTAATCAAAGGTCTGGCGGCCAACCACACCATTATTCTTTCCACCCACATTCTCAGTGAGGTGGAAATGATTTGCAACAAGGTCATCATCATTGACCAGGGAACTATCAAGGCGGCGGATACCCCCTCCAACCTGACGGCCAATCTCCGGGCCGCCGGCAAGATTACGCTGGAATTCCGGGGAGACCTGGCCCTGATTACGCAGAAACTGGAAAATCTGGAACATGTGAAGAAGGTCATCCATGAAGGAACGGACGCCGACGGCTGGCATACGCTGACCGTACGCGCGGAGGCCGGGACGGATACCCGTGAAAAGGCCGCGCGCCTCCTTGCGGAACAGGGATGCCCCCTGCGCCATATTTACCGCCACACCCCCACGCTGGAAGAAGTGTTCGTGGAAATGACCCGTAAAGATTAACCCCCATTTTCCATCCCCGCCCATCCACCACCTCCCATTTCCCTTTTCTCCCCATGTCTCCAGTACTTACCATTTTCAGAAAAGAACTCAGAAGCTACGTAATGACTCCGTACGGATGGGTTATCCTGGCTTTCGTCATGGCCCTTCAGAGCGTCTCCCTGTCCGGCACGCTGAAGGCTTTTCAACTGGCCCCGCAGAAGGAAGGCATCCTGTTCTTCATCCTGCATTCTCCCATGTTCTGGTTTTACTTCCTGTTCATCTTCCCTCTGCTCACCATGCGTTCCCTGGCGGAGGAGGAAAAGACGGGAACGCTGGAATCCCTGCTTACCACGCCCATCAAGACATGGCAGGTGGTCCTGGGAAAATACTTCTCCGCGTACGCTTTTTACATCATCTTGTGGCTGCCCATGCTGCTATACCCCCTCCTGGCGGACTGGTCCAACCTGATTGTACAGTGGATTTACGGGTATGATGCGGGCATGGTTCTTCCCTACCGCCTTGCGGACTGGGCCGGGGCATACGCTATTCTGCTGCTGATCGGCGCCTGGTTCACGGCCATTGGCATTTTCGCCTCTTCCATGACGGGCAGCCAGATTATTTCCGGCATCATCACCATCGGCCTGCTGGTTCTGATTTTCTTCATGGGGCTGATTCCCGTGGTGTGGGGGGAATTTCCCGCAGCGGGGATTTTCCACTACATGTCCTGCTCGGAACATCTGGACCGCTTTTCCGCCGGGCTGGTTGACACGCGCCCCGTCATATTTTACCTGACCATGACGGTTCTGACGCTGGCCGTCACCATCCGCATCATTGACCACCGCCGCTGGAAACACTGATTCATTCTGCCTTCACCCTTTTTTATTTTTATCTATCTATGAGCGAAACACCAGACACCCCCGCCGCGGCCGCGGAAGCCTCCCAGCCCGCCTCCCGCAAGGTCAAACGCCCCTGGATGACCTGGATCAAGCTTTTCCTGCTGTTCCTTATCGTCGTATGCCTGAATTACGTGGGCTGCCACGAGTATTACCGCCGGGACCTGACGGAAGACCAGCGCTATGAAATATCCCGTCAGAGCATCAACATGCTCCAGTCCCCGGAAATCCAGAAGCGCAAAACCCCCGTCAAAATCACGTTCGCTTTCCTGCGCACCACGCAGAACTACACCCGTATGCGTTCTCTTCTTGAGGAATACGAACGTTATTCCAACGGCAAGGTGAAAGTGGAGTACGTGGATCCCCTCCGCCAGCCGAACAAGGCCCGTGAAATCTCCAATATCTACGGAATTGAATTCAAGAAGAACCTGGTCATCATTGATGCCCGGGAAGATACGGAAAAAGCACTCAAGACGTTTGAAGGCACCCAGGCGGACGCCGCCCACGTGCGCATCCTGCCCGGAGACGCCTTCGTAGTGTACGCCCCCGGGCCGGACGGCAAAAGCATGAAGGCGGTGGCGCTCCAGATTGAAGACATGATGACTGCCGGCATTTACGGAGCGGCCAACGGCGAACCTCGTAAAATCTATATCGCGGCGGACAAGAGCAACTTCAACGAAACCCTGAGCAACAACCAGGAGGAAAGCATTTTCACGACGCTGGGCAAAATCTGCCGTTCCGTCAACCTGCAGCTTGTGCCCATCCGCATGAGCGGTCTGGAAGAGATTCCGGAAGATGCCGCAGGATTCATGATTATCGGTTCCAGGTATGATCTGTCCCCGCAGGAGGCGGAAGTGCTCCAGCGGTACTGGGCGCGACCGAACGCCGCCATTCTGATCATGCTGGAACCCCAGAATGACACCCCCAAACAGCTTTACCGCTTTCTCCGCGAACAGGGGCTGCGGCCCCAGAATGACCGCGTGATGCTCCGCAACAGGAGCAACCGTTCCGTTTTTGAAATTAACTCCATTTTCGCCCCCTCCCTGAATTGCACCCGTGAATTCTGGAATTCCAGCACCGGACTGGAAGGGGAGAGCATCTCCCTCATTCTGGATTCCGACAACGCGGCCATGGAACAGAAGCGCATTACGCCGTATCCCCTTCTGGTGACTACGGAGGATTATTACGGAGAAACCAAATACAACCAGTTCCCAGCCAAGTTCGACGCAAGGGAAGACAATCCGGGGCCTCTGATGATCGGCGCGGCCCTTATCCGGGGGAATGCCGGAGACGTGAACCAGAACAAGACTACCGGACGCCTGGTTCTGCTTGGCAATACGGACCTGCTTCAGCCCCGGCAAATCAAACCGGAGCAGAGGGATTTCATGCGCACGCTGATCGGCTGGATGACGGACCGTGAAGAATTGCGCGGCCTCGGTTCTCGCCATGACCTGACCGTCAAGCTGAATCTGGACCGCAACGCCCTGGGCGTTTTGGAACTCCTGACGAATATCGGCCTTCCCCTGCTGGCGCTGCTGATCGCCCTGATTATCTGGAACACTCGCCGTCATTAACCCCATCCACGCCCATTACCGGAAGCACATGCGCACATTCCGCTTTATCCTTCTCATCCTCATCACCCTCGCTTCTGTCGGCGCGGCGGTGCTCCTCACCATTGACGGCAACCTGTCCCGCATCATCGGGCGCACCGCCTTCAGTTCCGGAGAACGGCTTTTCCCATACACCCGGGAAGAAATGAACGAGGTTTCCTGGATGCGCATCAATTGCGTGGGGGATGTCGCGGAATTCCGCCGTAAGCCCAACGGCGTCTGGTGGTGCGAAAAACCCTGGAACGACCGTATGGACCCTCGCGCGGCGGCGGCCATTCTCCAGTACACGTATTCCACCAGCATTGTGGACGCGCTGCCTCTGCACAAAATTGATTCCGCTTCCCTGAAGGAATTCGGCGTAAAGACCACCCCCGTTACCATCACTCTCAAGGAAATGAGCGACGACGGAAAGCGTTCCTCCACCGTAGCGCGCTATACGCTGGGTTCCGCGGCGCCCTGGCTGGTGGACGATCCGGAGAACAAGACCACGGATGACACCACCTATATGCAGACGGATTTCTACGGACGGGACACCCGCATTCTGGTGGGCACCGGCAACATCCTTCCTCTGTTCAAATCCGGTATCCGCCAGCTTCGGGACCATCGTCCCCTGCTCCTGCATCCGGCCATGCCCGCCTCCATTGAAATCAACAACCGGGGCCAGCGCATCGCCCTGAAACGCGAGACTCCCGGCTCTCCCTGGAAAATCACGTATCCCCTTTCTCTGGATACGGACCCGGCCATGATGGATGTGCTGCTGGGCACGCTCCAAAAGCTGACCGCCGTTCGCGTGTACAACCCGGAGGAAACAAGCGTACCGGACATGACGGATGATCAGATCACCTCCGTTTCCATCAGGAATTTCACAGGCCGTCTTTCAGAAGACGGCAAATCCCTGCAAATGGAGGAACAGCCCGTCACGCTCCGGATTTATCCTCCCTCGGACAACGGAAGCCTGTCCGAACTGGTCAAAGCCACCGTTTCCGACCGTAAGGCCGTCTTTGAATTGGCGCAAACGACGGAAACCAACAAGGAAGTTCCCGGCGTACGCAATATTCCGCTGGATCTGGGCCTTCTGCGTTCCAAGCAATTGACGGACATCGGGGATTACAAGATTACCGGCCTTTCCATCCGTAAAAGTTTTCAGGATTACCCTACCATCGCCCGCTTCATTCAGGGGGATGAGAAAAAAGGCATCAAGCCCACCTGGCTGTACACGGCAGAGGGCGCCCGTTACCAGGAAGCTAATCCGGAGCATCTCATTTCTCTGCTGAAAACCGTTAAACAGGGAAAAGTGGCCGGCTTCGCTTCGGACAAAGTTACGGACCTTTCCGTGTACGGGCTGGATAATCCCAGAATGACGCTCACCATGTCCCTTCTGCCCAAGCCCGGTGAAGAGCCACGCCCCCCCGTGACGGTGTTTTTCTCCAAGGGTGCGGACGGTTCCTGGTATGCCCGCCAGGCCGGAAAACCCACCGTCGCCATACTGGACAACGCCTACATGAAGGATTTGCTGACGGATGCACTGGCCTGGAAAAAAAAGAGGCTTTTTTCCTTCAGCAGGTTTGACCTCAGAGAAATGCAACTGGAACGCATCGGTTCCGGAGGCCCCCTGGTTCTGAAATTCGACCGTCTGGACGATTCTTGGACAGCCTCCAAAGACGGGAAGGATGAAACCTTGAATATCAACCCGAACCGAGCCAACCGCTATCTGGATGAACTGGAAAAAATGGAGGTGAGCGCCTGGCTCCCCTATACGGACGCCACAGCGCATGAAGCCCTGAAAAATCCCGTTTTCCGCCTGAAACTCATCCTCCAGTCTTACAAGGAGGCGGCCCCCGTGCAGGCCCAATCCGGTTCCAGCGACATTACCTTTGCCCCGGAACCGGAAACGGAGGACAAAGTCATCACGCTGGAAATCGCCCCGGCGGGAGAGGCCGGATACAGCAGATTTTATTACGGCAGAGTAAATACAACCCCGAATTATTTTATTCTGAACATGGACGCCGTACGTCTGCTCGGCGCCAGCCTTTCGGAAGACAACTAACCACTCCTCCCGCATGAGCAAGATTGAGCTGCACACCGCCATCTCCTTTCTGGACGGAATCCTCTCCGTGAATTCCATTCCGGACGCCCCCCGCGCCCTGAACGGCCTTCAACTGGAAAACGGGGGCACCGTTTCCAAGGTGGCCGCCGCCGTGGACGGCTCAGAAAAGGCCATTCATGCGGCCTTGGAAACAGGTGCGGACCTGCTCCTTCTTCACCACGGCATTTTCTGGCAGCCCATGCAGCCCATTACCGGCATCGCCTACCGGAAGCTGAAAGCCGCCATGGACGGGAACCTGGCGATTTACGCCGCCCACCTTCCTCTGGACGTCCACCCCGCATACGGCAACAATGCCCTGCTGGCGAAGGCCTGCGGCCTCCAGCCATGTTCCCATGATGGGCTGGACTACCACGGCGTTTCCCTCGGTACGCACGGAGAATTTCCAGGTACATGCGCGGAATTGGAGCAAAAACTGGAAATCGTCCTCGGTGCGCCCGTGCAGGCCTTCTGGAAAGATTCCCCGGAGGCTCCGGCCGGAGATGTCTTCATCTGTACCGGAGGCGCGGGAGACGATCTTGCCCAGGCAGCGGCCCTCGGCTGCCGCACCTACGTGACCGGGGAAGGCTCCCACTGGAACATCCCCCTGGCCCAGGAACTGGGCGTCAATCTGGTCTTCGGCGGCCACTACTTTACGGAGACGTTCGGCGTAAAGGCCCTGGGGCTTCTTCTCAAGGATGTTTACGGGCTGGATTATACCTTTATTGACCTGCCTCCCTCCGCCTACAGCCATTGACCAAACGCCACGGAACATGAATCTGACTACGGACGACGCCGACGGGAAAATCCGCCTGGATCAATACCTTGCCGCCCACCTTCCGGAGCTTTCCCGCTCCAGGATCCAGAGCCTGATCAAAAGCGGGGATGTGTTGGTCAACGGCTCTCCCGCCAAGCCTAAAAACCCCGTCTCCCGCGGTGATTCCATCACCGTCCGCATTCCGGAACCGGAACCGGCGGAAGCCCAGCCTCAGGATATCCCCCTGGACATCCTGTATGAAGATGAAGACGTGGTAGTCATCAACAAGGAAAGCGGCATGGTCGTGCATCCCGCGGCCGGCAACCCGGACGGCACCATCGTAAACGCCCTGCTCCACCACTGCGGGGACCTCTCCGGCATCGGCGGAGTGGAACGCCCGGGCATCGTCCACCGCCTGGACAAGGACACCTCCGGCTGCCTAGTCATCGCAAAAAATGACGGCGCCCACCAGTCCCTGACGGCGCAGTTCGCGGCCCGAAGCACGGAAAAGCGTTATCTGGCCGTCGTCCAGGGTATTCCTTCCCAAAGTTCCGGCACGGTCTTCACCCATATCGGCCGCCATCCCGTCAATCGCCTGAAAATGGCAGTAGTCAATCCCGGTTCCGGGAAAGCCGCCATTACGGACTACGATTTGCTCTGCGCAGACCCGTCCACGGACTCCTCCCTGGTTCTGTGCACGCTGCACACGGGCAGAACCCACCAGATACGCGTGCACATGCTCCATCTGGGCCATCCGCTCATCGGGGATCCCATTTACGCCAAACCCGCCCGGCAAAAGGCAAAACCCGGCAGACTCATGCTCCACGCGTGGCGGCTGGGCTTCGACCACCCGCGCACGGGAAAGCGCATGGATTTCGAAGCGCCCGTCCCGCCGGAATACACGCCGTGGCTCCAGCTCTTCCCCAACGGGCTTTACGGGGCCATCCCGGAGCCGCGCCCGGTACAGGAAGACGGGGGACGGAACTAAACCTCCCCGCCATTTCCCGGCAGCGGAAGCCGCTTCAACGGACAGAATACGGGAAAGCGCCATATTCAAATCCCAGAGCTGGCCCGGCCTTCGTCAGCAATCCGCCGTCATCCGGCGACACCATCCTTGCGGACAAAGATGCGGCAACAGACCCGCCGTTCACCTTCTTACGCCCCCTTTCCGGCAGGAGCGTCCACGGTCACAGTCAGCCGGGAACAATATTCTTTTCATCAATCAAGGAGAAATGAACCTGCCCGGCATCTTCCGGGCATGCAAGAAGAATCCGCGGCGGAGACCTCCCCTTTAATCTTGATTTGCCCCCCCGGAACCGCTACCCTGACACGGCTTTAACCACACAGCTTTCACAGAGACATGGAGACCACGCACCACGGGGAGGACGCCTCTCCGGACAATCCCCCCAGGCAGCAAAAAAGCGGAAATACGGATGAACAGACCATCGCCCTGACAAAAGCGCGTCTGGCCATTGACGAGGTGGACGCCCGAATTGTAGAGCTGTTAAAAAAACGCGCCGAATGGGTGCATGAAGTCGGCCGCATTAAAAAGGAAAAAAATTCCCCCATCTTCGTTCCCGAACGGGAAACGGCCCTGCTCAACAAATTGAACCGCCTGAATGCGGGCGTGCTGCCGGAAGCCTCCCTCCAGGCTATTTACCGTGAAATCATTTCCTGCTCCTTCTTTCTGGAAGGCGGCCTGACCATTGCCTACCTGGGCCCCAAAGGAACCTGGAGCCACCAGGCGGCCCTCAAGCAGTTCGGAAAAAGCTGCGAACTCATTCCGTGCCAGAGCTTCAAGGACGTGTTTGACATGGTGGACCGGGGGAAGGCCCAGTACGGCGTAGTTCCCGTGGAAAACTCTTCGGAAGGCTCCGTCACCGCCGTGATGGATCTTTTCGTCACCTCTCCCCTCAAAATCTGCGCTCAAATCAATCTGAACATCCGCAACAGCCTGATGGCGGATATTCCGCGGGAACACATCCGCATCCTGTATTCCCACCCCCAGGTTCTCGGCCAGACGCGGAACTGGATCCAGCGGCATTTCCCAAACGCGGAACTCGTGGAAACGTCCTCCACCACGAAAGCCAGCATTCTTGCCAAGGAGAACGCCGCCATGGGCGCGGCATCCCTCGGCTGTCCGCTGGCCGCGGAATTGTTCGGCCTGAACATCCTGGAAGAAGACGTGCAGGACCAGTCCTGCAACACCACCCGTTTTGCCGTCATCGGACGCCAGGAAACGCAGCCCAGCGGCAGGGACCGCACCTCCCTGCTCATCCGCATCCAGCATAAACCCGGCACCCTGGCGGAAGTAGTCAACTGCTTCCAGCGGCACAACAATAACCTGATACGCATTGAATCCCGCCCGTCCAAAGTCATCAACTGGGAATACGTCTTTTACATAGATGCCGCCGGCCACATTCAGGAATCCCCCTTACGGGAAACCCTTCCGGAGCTGGAGCAGCACTGCTCCATGCTGAAGATTCTGGGCAGCTACGCGGATACGGACGTCATTTAAGCAGGTTCAGCCTTCCCCCCCAGCCTTCCCCCCCAGCCTCACACCATTCTGAACAACCATGAACATAGCCACGATTGCCGCCCTGGCCGTCACTCTGGGACTTCCCGCCCCGGCCCAGCAGTCCGCCACTAAAATCATTACGGAAAACGGACAGCCTGCGCTGGCCCTGGACGAACAGTTCGCAGCCCGGCTGCGCGACGGCGGAATGAAGCAGGGTTCCCCGGCCACCGTTCCCGCGGAATTTTCGGCAGCAGCGCCCGGCCGCCCCCTCCCTGCGGATGCCAACCATGCCGCTGTCAGGGAAACGGCGGGGGAACGCAACCGGCGCATGGAATGGTGGAGGGATGCCAAATTCGGCATGTTCATCCATTACGGCCTGTATTCCGGATTGGCCGGGGAATGGAAAGGCAGGCCCGGAGGTTCCGAATGGATTCAAAAAAACGTGGAAGTGGATACAGATACCTACGCCGCGGAAGCTCTGCCCCTGTTCAAGCCCAGGGAAGGCCTGACGGAAGAATGGGCCCAGCTCGCCCGGGATGCGGGCTGCCAATATGTAGTGCTCACCAGCAAGCACCATGAAGGCTTCGGCCTGTTCGACAGCGCCTTGACGGATTACGACGCCAAAAGCGCCGTGAACCGGGATATCATCCGCGAATATGTGGACTCCTGCCGCAAGCGCGGCCTGAAAGTGGGCCTCTACCACTCCGTCATTGACTGGCATCACCCGTCCTATGACAACACCATCTGCCCGGACCTCTGCTACCCTGCGGGACAGGCGGCAATGCTTAACAGGAAAAACATTCCCCGCGACCACGCCGCTTACCAGAAATACCTGCACGCCCAGGTCCGGGAGCTGATGACCCGTTACGCGCCCATCGACATCATGTGGTGGGATTACTCCCAGGGAGCCATGGAGGGGGCCAAAGGCTGGAAGGCGCCGGAACTGATGGACATGGTGCGCTCCATCAATCCCGGCGTCATCATGAACAACCGCCTGTACGCTTATTCCGGCCTGAACAAAAACCAGGCCGGCACGCTGGACCTGCGCTGCGGGGACTATATTACCCCGGAACGCTTCATCCCCCGGCGCGGATATCCCGGCGTGGACTGGGAATCCTGCATGACGGTAAGCGACAAATGGGGCTACAACCGCTACGACACCAACATCAAATCTCCGGAAACCATCATTGAAAAACTGGTGGAATGCGTTACCAAGGGAGGCAATCTTCTGCTGAACGTCAATCCCATGGCGGACGGCACCATTCCGGAAAAAGTGGCCGCCACCATGCGCGGCGTAGGCCGATGGCTCAACATCAACGGTGAAGCCGTGTACGGAACACGGGCATTCATGCAGCTGGACCAGCCTGCCACCATCAATCGGCAGGGGGATATCTTCGTCTTCCTGATTCCCCCGCCGGACAAGGAGCCGACCCAGCCGCCCAGTGAAGGAACCATGAAAGAATTGACGGCGGGAGCGGAACACGCCCGCATGCAGCCGCTGGATGCCACCGGCTACGAAAATGACGGGGGAACAGCCGTCACCCTGCCCGCCGGCTATTCCAAAGCATTGCTTCTGGGGGACAACACCGCCCTTCCCGTCGTCAACGGAACGGTCCTGTTCAAGGCTCATGAACATTCCAAAACTCCCTGTTCCGTCATCAAACTGAGCAAATAGCCATTTTCCCCACTCATTTTTCCTATGGAGGAAGACCTTTTTTCCCTGGCAGCCGGCAAACAGCCTTCACAGCAGGCAACAAATGAAACGGCACCCCGGGCCGGGGAGGCGCGGGAAAATGCCGGCACCGACCACCCCGGAAACGCGGAGGACCCCGCTCACCGCCGCATAGACTATTTGCGTTCCGAACTGCGCCGCCACAACCGTCTGTATTACGAACAGGCGGAACCGGAGATTTCCGACGCGGAATATGACGCCCTGTTCCTGGAGCTGGAAAAATTGGAAAAAGCCCATCCCGAACTGCCGGATCCGGACTCCCCCACGCGCCGCGTAGGCGGCGCCCCTCTCCAGGGCTTCAACCAGATCAGACATGCGGTGCCCATGTTGTCTATTGACGACATTTTTGAGCAGCGGGACGCCCCCGTACCGGATGAAGAACTGGCGGAATTCTACCATAAGCTGTCCAGGGCGCTGCAAACGGAGAACGTGCCCGTCTCCGTTGAGCCCAAGATTGACGGAGTGGCCCTTTCCATCATGTACCGCAATGGGAAGCTGGCTTATGCGGCCACGCGCGGAGACGGAGACGTGGGGGACGACGTAACGGCCAACGTCCGCACCATCCGCAGCGTCCCCCTCACCCTCCCCCCCGGCGCGCCGCCCGTGCTGGAAGTGCGCGGGGAAGTCTTCATGCCCAATGAAGCCTTTGCCAAACTGAATGAAGAACGGGACGCCGACGGGCTCCCCGCATTCGCCAACCCGCGCAACGCCACCGCCGGAACCCTCAAGCAGATGGACCCCCGGCAGGTGGCCGCCCGGCCGCTGGCCTTCCTGGCCCACGGATTGGGCGCGTATGAAGGCCCGGAACTCAGGGACGCAAAAGACTTCTGGGACATGCTCCGCCATTGCGGCATCCCCTGTAATGAGCCGGTGTATTACACGGACAGCCTGGAATCCACCCGCCAGGCCGTGCGGGATATTGACAGGCTCCGCCATACGCTCCCCTACGGCACGGACGGAGCCGTTATTAAAATCAGCTCCACGGCTACACGGAAAGCGCTGGGAGCTACGGCTCGCGCGCCCCGCTGGGCGGCGGCGTATAAATTCCCCCCGGAACAGAAGGAAACCACCCTGCTGAATATTGTCGTGCAGGTAGGACGCACCGGGGTGCTGACACCTGTGGCGGAATTGCAGCCTGTGCTGCTGTCCGGTTCTACGGTAGCGCGGGCCACCCTCCACAACCAGGATGAAATCGACCGGAAGGACGTTCGCATAGGCGATACGGTGCTGGTGGAAAAGGCGGGGGAAATCATCCCGGCCGTTCTGAAAGTGAACCTTTCCAAACGCCCGCAGGACGCCAGGCCCTACAGCATCCTGGAAGCCACGAAAGGGCTGTGCCCCGCCTGCGGCAACCCCATCATGAAGGAAGAAGGGAAAGTAGCCTGGCGCTGCACCAACTTCACCTGCCCCGCGCAGGCCGTCACGGGCATCACCCATTTCTGTTCCCGGTCCGCTCTGGATGTGGAAAGCATCGGCTCTTCCGTGGCGGAAGCGCTGAGAAGCTCCGGACTGGCGTCCTCCGCGCTGGACCTTTTCTCCCTGATGCCGGACCAGCTCGCCAACCTGAACCTGGGCACGCCGGAAGAACCGCGCCGTTACGGGGAGAAGAATGCCCGGAAAGCGCTGGACGCCCTGCAAAACGCGCGCGGGCTTCCTCTGGAGCGCTGGCTCATCGCCTTCGGCATTCCCCTGGTGGGGGAAGTTGTCGCCAAGGCGCTGGCGGACACGCATCCCGACCTGAAGCATGTGGCGGATTCGCCCTACCTCCGGGACATCGTCCGCCTGGATGAACTGGTGGAACAGGCCGCCAAAACCAACCCCAACACCCGCGAAAACAAAAAGGCGGTGAAGGAAGGCGCGCTTTCCGCAGAGGCGGTACAGGAGCGCCACCAGGAACTGATGGAGGAAATCGACCGCCTGACCGCTCCCTATCTGGCAACGGGCTACCTGCGTAAAAACACGGCCAAATTCAGCTATGGCTCTGAAATCGGCGTGGCGGCGGCCAAATCCCTCCGGAGCTTTTTCGCCTCCGCAGCAGGGAACCATACCATGGATGTCCTGCACGGACTGGGCATCAATCCCCAATCCCAATCTTACCGGGCCAGCCTTCTCGAAATCCCGGCGGGCTCCCTGTCCGGCAAAACCTTCGTCATCACAGGAACGCTCAGCCATCCGCGGGATTACTTTGAACAGCTTATCGCCTCCCACGGGGGAAAAGCCACCGGAGCCATCTCCAAATCCACCTCCTGCCTCCTGGCAGGCAGCGGAGGAGGCTCCAAGCGGGACAAGGCCCTCAAAATGGGCGTGCCCGTCATTTCCGAGGAAGACTTCTACAAAATGATCGGGAATTAATTGCCGCAAAACAGCAGAAACGGGAAGCAGGAACTGAAACGCACGCATCATGCGCCCGGCTGCCCGTATCTTCGTATTCCCTTCGCTTTTTCCCGTGCGCCGTTTTCCGGAAATTTCATTCCTGAATCCAGCAAAAAAGCTTGCTACGGGCAGCCATCTGTCCCCTAATAAACCGGTATGCTGAACCTGCCCAATGCCATTACCCTGACGCGTATTGCCCTGGTAGTCGTCTTTACGGCAGCAGTCAGCGTCGCGGACCGGTATTCCTGGGGATACCTGGCCGCGCTGGTCACGTTCATTCTGGCTGCCTGCACGGACTGGCTGGACGGCTACCTGGCCCGCCGCCTGAATCAGGTCACCACCTTCGGCAAGCTGATTGACCCCCTGGCGGATAAAATAGCCGTCTCCGCCGCCTTCATTTACCTGACGGGCGAAGGGCTCTGCCCCGCCTGGATTACCATTCTCATCATCAGCAGGGAATTCCTGGTCACCGGACTGCGCCAGATTGCGCAGGATCATGGCGTCATCATCCCTGCGGGAACGTCCGGCAAATGGAAAACCGCCTTCCAGCTGGCCTTCTGCATCGCCTGCCTGCTGGCCCTGACATGGACGCATACGCCGGAATACCTGCCTTCCATCACGGACCGGCTGGCCGCGCTCTGCCTGTGGCACGGTTCCGGCGCTTCCAACTTGCTGTACCAGGTTACACTGTGGGGTTCCGTCATCCTGACCGTTTATTCCGGAGCCGTTTACTGCGCGGGCGCCCGCAAATTCCTGCAGCGTTGAAAATTGCCTTTTCCCCCATCCGTCCGGAGACAGAGGCAACATTGTTCATTCTCCGGGACATTTCATATACCGGGAGCATGATTTCATTCCGCCGGGTTCCTGTATGAAAGAATGCATGCGGAATCTTCCGCTGTCGCCCTTCCTGCACATGCTGAAGCCTTGGAACGTTCAAGCTGTCCATCCTCTCTTCCGGAAGATGAACGCCTCCACGGCTCTCAAGCCGCCTTACCTGTCCTTGACATTGCGTTCCGCAAAAACATTTAAAGGATCATCATGTTTGCCCGAAGGTTTGGCATTAATATAATGCCCCCTCTTTTCCACGCCATCCCACAGCGTTTCCAAATCCATAAGAAAGCCGTTCCTATCGTATCTCCCCAAAGCAACAGCTATGCTGTATACTGAATTAAAAACAAGCCTGTCATTATTTCTCGGATAAGCAAAAACATCTTTAGACCCCCTGTTTTTGGGAACTGTGGCAAAAAACAGGAATGAGCCTTCTTCGGAATTTCTGATTGTTATTTTTCCATTTTCATCAACCAAAATTTTTAAAGTATAGAAAATTCCTTTCTTCGTATCGTGAGCACATAAATGCAGCCATTCCTCTCTATTCATTCTGTCTATGACGAACCTGCCGTCATCAGATGAATTCACGCAAGCTTCCAACCGGTACAAATAATCGTTGCTGTCTTCCGTATACCAAGCTTTATAGTTTTCAGCATTGCGCTTTTTCTTATTAATCAGAATACCGAATTCCACCATCTTTTCCTTATTTTTTGCATACAGAGTATCTTGCTGTTTAAGTCGGATAAGATCTCCTTCTATGACAAAATTTATTTTCTGATCCACCCATTCCCAACGAGGTTCATTACCATAGGAAGGAGTAAATAAATGTTTTCCCGTAAAAAGATTTACGCGCTCAGAAATTCGTTTTTTCCTACCGTGAACGCTTTTTAAATATTTCATATTGAACAAACCATCTTCCTTAATAAAATCTTTCGGATACCCGAATTCATATTTTTTCATTTCTTCATAAAGAGCATCAATCAGATTCTGGTAATATTCCACACCTTCTTCTCCATCAAGGCGTTTTTGTTTCGCTTCAGCAAGAAATCCGACAAATGGATGCTCCTTGCCGTTCCTGCCGGAATCCGGAAAGCCAGCTTCCCCGCTCCGTTTTTCCTCCCGCGTCAGATGCTCCAATAACCGCTGATCAGCTTCTGAAAGTTTTTCCAGTAAAATGGTTTTTATTTTTCCACCATTTGCAAGTAACCGGATTTTGTTGCCATCTCTTCCCTCATACGCTGCCTTTAATTGATGGCCTGTCACCGCCGTCCAAATCCGGGGTTTGCTCAAATCCATCCCCTCTTCCGGCTGAAGCCCCGCAAAAAGAGGGCTGCCGCAACATACGGACAACACGACAAGAAAAATGCCAATTCCATTCTTTACCTTTGTTTTAAGGGACATAACTAATTCAACATCGTCTATTCAAAGGAAAGTATACGGATGAGGAATCCGCTGATTGGGACATGCGGCCTCTAACATGTCAGCCGGCTCCCTGATGCAGATAAAACCTGTACCGGAACAGGAAAAGAGCCTCTTGGGTATTCCCCCCTAAATTGTCCGCCAGAAATCAATCAGTCATTCATATTCAGAATTTAGGGTTGACGGCGGATTCCTCACCCGCTTCATCCGGTAATTTATTCATATTCAATTTCTATAAAAAAATCATGACAAGAACTGTTTTTGAAGCGGAGATACGGAACACTAACAGGACAAACGTTTTTATTTTCCTTGACAGGAGATTTTCGCCGTGTTTTGATAAGTTCGTTCCCGCTGAATGGTGTTTGGTTGTTGATTGTTGATAGTCATTTGCGGTTGGCGGAATACGGGCGTCTCCGTATTGATCTTTTCAGTATCGCTCCTGCGGGCTTTTTTGTTCCGTTATTGCCGTGATTCCGTCAGTTCATTGCAGCCGAGGCGCGTTCACAGACACATCCACAGACATGGTATCAACTACATTCAGGGAGCTTGGCTTGTCGGCTCCCATTCTCCGCCAACTGGAGAATCTGGAGTACAAGACCCCCACTCCCATCCAGGCAGCCTGCATCCCCCTGTTGCTGCAGAACAAGGACCTGATGGGGCTGGCGCAAACCGGAACCGGAAAAACGGCCGCGTTCGCCCTGCCCCTTATTCAACAGCTTTCAAAACGTTCCGGAAAGCCGCCGGGCCGCCGGGTAAGGGCGCTTATTCTGAGTCCCACCCGGGAACTGGCTGCGCAAATTCATGAAAATATCCGCGCCTACGCCAGAGGGCTGCATCTGTCCACCGCCGTCATTTTCGGAGGCGTGGGGTATGCTTCCCAGTTCAAGGAACTGGCCGGAGGCCTGGATATTCTGGTAGCCACGCCCGGCAGACTGATCGACCATCTGGAACGCTGGACCGTCAGTCTGGACGGCGTGGAAACCCTGATTCTGGATGAGGCGGACCATATGCTGGACATGGGATTCGCCCCGGCCCTGAAAAAAATCGTCTCCAAAATCCCGAGGAAACGCCACACGCAGATGTTTTCCGCCACCATGCCGGACAATATCCGGCAACTGGCCCAGACCCTGCTTCAGAAACCGGAAACGGTGAGAGTCTCCCCTCCCTCCTCCACGGCGGACAGGGTGGAACAGTTCCTTTGCATGGTCGGCTCCCAGTCGGGAAAAAGGCTCCTTACCCTGGAACTGCTGAAACAGCAGGAGTTCCCTGGCCGCACGCTTATCTTTACCCGGACCAGGCATGGAGCAGACCGCCTGGCTTCCTTCCTGTCCGGAAAGGATTATCCGGCTTCCGCCATTCACGGGGACAAAAGCCAGGGTAGGCGCGAACGCATGCTCAGTGAATTCCGTTCCGGGGAAACGCCTGTCCTCGTCGCCACGGACATCGCCGCCCGCGGCATTGACGTAAAAGACGTACGGCTTGTCATCAACTATGATTTGCCGGAAGAACCGGAGGTCTATGTGCACCGCATCGGCCGCACGGCGCGTGCCGGAGCCGCCGGGCAAGCCATCGCTCTCTGTTCCCCGGAGGAAATCAGGAAAGCCAGGAACGTGCACAAGCTGTTGGGACGCCTCCTTCCCGTACACGCTTCCAGCGCTTCCGTTCCGGATGAATTGCATACGGTTCCAGGCGCATGCAGGAAAAGGAGCCACTCCATGCAGGAAAAACATTTCCCATCCCGCAGGGAACCGCAGAAAGGATACGGAAGACGCAACTCCCCCCGGAAGGCACGGCAGCCGTACGGAACCATGATTTTAATCATTCAAAAAAACTTTTGAACGGAATCGGGGGCTGCCCGGTCTCAATTGCTACAAACGGTTCGCCGGACCGTTCCAGCCGGGAAGCTTCAACCGGAGTTTCAATCATGAAAATAACCTCGTTCATCATCAAGACACTGTGCGTGGGCACCGTCGGTTCCCTCGCCTGCCAGGCCGCCATGCAGGCTTACGCGGATGACGTTCCCTCCACCTTCGTGGAAGGAAACTATTCCCCGGAAGTAGCCCGCTACGTGCAGAGCATCGCAGGCGTGGCGCTGGCCTCGGGCATTCATGATGATGACGAAAACGCTACCAGCAGTTATCAGGTTCTGGCCCAGGTTCTCAACAGCGGCAATGTAACGGAATTGCCGGAGGATCTGAAACGGGCCATTGGGATGCTGATCAGCTACGTTCCCGACCCGAACGAGATCATCCAGCCGGTCCTGTCCAAAAAACAGATTGAGAGGATGAGGAAGATGGCGGACCGCATCGAAAACCTGATGGAGGAAAAATACGGAGTGGACCTGGAAGACTGCACGAACATCATGAAGCGCACTCTGGCCCCGTCCATCCCGGACATCCTCCGCTCCTGCGGCATGGAAGGCACCCAGCTTCCCGCCACCACCGCTTTCCGCCCCAGGCTGGGCAAGGCTCTGAATGAAGCCTATGCCAGGCTTGCGGCGCCAAAACTTCCCGCCGCCGGCATGGCGCAATAACCGGACCATCTACGGATGATCGGGAAGATAATCCCGATTCCACGGCACGCGGCCCCCTGCCAGGGTCCCCTGAATAGAAGCCGCAGGAAACGGAATGATCTTCCCCGTCGCCGGGAACGGAAACGGCAGCCAGCGCCGGCGGCAACAAACAACACCCTCCGGATGTCCTCCGATGCAGGGCCGATCCTTCGGAACGCGGAGCGGCGATACGCCCGCTCCCCTGTTTTATTCCCAAGCAACGGCATGCAACATCGGCACAACCGGATGATGCCCTTACAGGCCCCGTCCTTCCCGCGCTGCGGCAGGACCGGGGCTTTTTCATATCCGGGATTTTCAAAAGGCGGCGGCATACCCTCCTGATTCTCTTCAGGAATCAGGGATATTCCGTTTTTACAGAGGAATGCATTTTTTCATCATCTGTGAAAGAAAGCTTCTCAAGCCTCAGTATTTATGGCAGACTAGGGATTCAAATCCTTCATACAATTACCATCCATGGATAATTCATCATCACGCCGTCGTTTCCTTCAGACCCTGGGCCTGGCCACTGGCGCCCTTGCTGCCGGTTCCTTTGCCAACGCCCAGGAAGTAGCCCCCCTGGCTCCCAGGAAAATCACCATTCCGGACCCGAATAACATCGGCCCCATGACCACGTGGCCCCCGCGCAAGCCCGGCGCCATCTACATGGGCGGCTTCAGGGCTCCCAAGCTGGACAAGGTGCGTGTGGCCTTTGTCGGCGTGGGTGAACGCGGTTCCATGCACGTGGGCCAGATGGCCGTTATAGAAGGTGCGGAAATTGTCGGCATTTGCGACCTGTATGAAGACTGGGCCAAGCGCAGTGCGGACGTCGTGGAAAAGAAGACGGGCAAGCGCCCCCCCATTTTCACGAAAGGACCGGAAGACTACAAGCGCATGATGAAGGAAGTCAAGCCGGACGCCGTCATCGTCTGCCCCAGCTGGGAATGGCACTGCCGTGTTACCTGCGACGTGATGAAGATGGGCGCCCACGCCTTTGTGGAAGTGCCTATGGCCGTCTCCATCAAGGAACTCTGGGAAATCGTGGATACCTCCGAAGAAACCAGGAAGCACTGCATGATGATGGAAAACGTCAACTACGGACGTGAGGAACTCATGTACCTGAACATGGTGCGCCAGGGCGTCATTGGCGACCTGCTGTACGGAGAAGCCGCCTACATCCATGAACTGCGCGGACAGATGAAGCAGGCGGAACGCGGCACCGGTTCCTGGAGAACCTATCACTACGCCAAGCGCAACGGCAACGTGTATCCCACGCACGGCCTCGGCCCCATTGCCCAGTACATGAATCTGGCCCGCAAGGACGACTGCTTCGGCAGGCTCGTGTCCTTCTCCAGCCCGGCCCTGGGCCGCGCCGCGTATGCCAAGAAAAATTTCCCGGCGGATCACAAGTGGAACAAGCTGGACTTTGCCTGCGGCGATATGAATACCTCCATCATCAAGACCACCATGGGCCGCACCGTCCTGGTGGAATGGGATGAAACCAGTCCGCGCCCCTACTCCCGCCTGAATCTCATCCAGGGCACCCTGGGCACCCTGGCCGGCTTCCCGACCCGCGTAGCCGGGGAAAAGCTGGGCAACGGAAACTATCATGAATGGATTGAAGGCAAAGAAAAACTGGCCCCCATTTTTGAAAAGTACGATCACCCGCTCTGGAAGAGAATCGGGCCGCTGGCCCTGAAGATGGGCGGCCACGGCGGCATGGACTTCGTGATGCTCTTCCGCATCATCGAATGCCTCCGCAATGGCGAACCGATGGACCAGAACGTTTATGAAGGTGCCTTCTGGTCCTCCGTCTCCGAACTTTCCGAATACTCCGTGGCCCAGGGCGGCATGCCCCAGGTATTCCCGGACTTCACCCGCGGAGACTGGAAAACGACTGCTCCGCTGGGCATCGTCCAGTAACAGCCGGCAACCTTCCCCGGCCCGAAGCTTTTGCGCCTCCATGGCGTGTTTCCGGGCCGGGGCAAAATGCCTCCTCTTCCAAAAACAGGCCCAGCTTGCAGGCGGCCTGTTTTTTATTGCTCCAATGACACATTCTATTCCAGGCGTTGAAAGACGCTGCACGCGTTTCACTTGTCCGGAAAGCCCCCGTATGGCGCCAAAAAGCGGAATTCCGTGAAATTTTCTTTCTCCGCTGAGCTGTATATAAACGTGGGAAACATCCCGCAGCGAACCGCCGTTCCCTTTACATCGCACACGCCTCCATGCTTTCCTACTGCACCAATATTCATCCCGCCGAATCCTGGGCGGAAACCAGGGAAGCCCTTTTCACCTGCGTTCCCCGCATCAGGCAGGAACTCGCGGCGATGGACTCCCCTCTGAAGGATCTCCCCCTGGGCATCGGCCTGCGCCTGTCCGCCAGGGCGGCAGCGGAGCTTCTGGAAACGCCGCACGCCGTGGAAACCCTGAAATCATGGCTGGAAGACCAGGGCGCGCGCGTAGAAACCATTAACGGGTTCCCTTACGGAAATTTCCACGGGCAGCGCGTGAAAGAACGCGTTTTCCAGCCGGACTGGACTACGCCGGAACGTTTTGAATACACCTGCAACCTGTTCCGCATTCTGGCACTCATTGGAGACGAACAGGCTGACAGGCTGACCGTCAGCACGCTCCCTGCCTCGCACAGCTGGTTTCATGCGGATGAAGAACGCATCTTTTCCCGGCTGGACGCCATGAGCGGATTCCTGGATGTGCTGGGCAGGCAGACCGGCCGCCTGATGCAGCTGGGGCTGGAACCGGAACCCTTCGGCCATTTTCACGATACGGATGGAGCCATCCGTTTTTTCAACGGCCTTCGCAACCGTTCCCGCCGTCCCGAACTTATCGAACGCCACCTGGGGCTGACATACGATACCTGCCATTTCGCCATTCTCCGGGAAGAACCGGAATTCACCCTCTCCGCCTGGGAGGAAAACAACATCGCCCTCTGCAAAGTGCAATTCTCCAACGCCCTGGAATGCCGCATATGCGGGGAGGAAGACCTGGAACGCCTCCGGCAGTTTGACGACGGCGTTTATTTCCATCAGACCAGCATCCTCCACCGGGAAGGCTCCATGCTTTTCCCGGACCTGCCCAATGCCCTGGCCTATGGACGGGACTATGCAGAGGAAATACGGGATTCCCAATGGCGCATTCATTACCACATTCCCCTGTACGCTTCACCGGAACCACCCTTGAAAAGCACGGAAGAATTCATCCTGAAAACGCATAATTTCCTCCGGGGCCGCAAAGGCCCGCAACCACACCTGGAGGTGGAAACCTATACCTGGAGCGTCCTGCCGGACCATATGAAGATCCCCCTGGCAGCCCAGATTGCCCGTGAACTGCATTATATTAAAACCCTGTAAAGCCATGATGCCCCGCATGCATCCCTCCGCCGTCCTGTCTTCCGGATTCCTGCTGCTGTCCACCGGTCTTTCCTCCTGCACATTTCTTCCCATGTTTTCCTCCGGGGGGCAGGAAACGCCGCGGACCCTGGGCGCACGCATGGAAAAACACACGGAAGTCCTGCAAAAAGACATCGGGGCAAGAAACGCCAGCCAGCCCAAATCCATGGAAGCCGCCGCCAAATACATCGCCGGGAATTTCTCGGACATGGGGTACGCCGTCACCATGCAACCCGTATCCGGAGGAAACGTGAAAAAAGGAGCGGCCATTTACAACATCCTGGTTTACAAGCCCGGCCTGTATTCCAACAATCAAAGCATCGTCGTGGGAGCCAATTATGATTCCAGCGGACGGCGCAACAACGGCAGCGGAACGGCCCTGCTGCTGGAGACGGCGAGAGGCCTGAAAGACATCCCCACCAATCACAATATCTATTTTGTCGCATACGCGAACGGAGCGGAGCCCGCAGGGAAATTCATCTCTTCCGGAGCCTGCGTGCATGCCGGCACCCTAAGCGGCAGCATTGGAGCAACCAACATCCTGGGCATGATCAATCTGGAACCCCAGAAGCTGGATGCCGGAGGGGAACGAAAACAGCCGGGCCCGGAAGCCTCCCGGGAAGCCGTTCTGTTCACGACCACCCCGCACGGCAAGAAATTTGCAGGCCAGTGCGCCGCCCCCTTCGCCAAATCCTGGGAGCAGGCGCCCACTACCTTCTACCGGGAACCTTCCGCCCTCACAGGCAATGACCGCCATTACGCGGTCCTAGGCATTCCCACGGTCTCCTGCCGGAGCAAGTATCCCGTCACGGATGCCCGTACGGAAGAGTATGTGCAGGCGCTGACGGACATGATTCACCAGGTAGCGGACAACGACGCGCCCGAACCGGCAAAAAACGCCGACCAAGGCGAAAAAGCATCCTGACGTTTCCCTCTCTCCCCGTTACCGGGACAGCTTTCTCCTTCCGTGGCCGCCGCCCAGCATCAGCACAGGCATGAAGGAAAGGGCCACCAGCGCAATAACCATAGGCATCCAATTGTCGGAATACCTCTGCATCAGGAACGAAGTCAGGGAAGGGCCGGCCAGCGTGCCCAGGGAATAACTCAACAGCAGAAGCTGGTTCATAGTCACCAGTTCATCCCGGGAAGCTTCCTCGCATCCCCAGGCCATGGCAACAGGGTACAGGGAAAATCCGGCCAGCCCCAGAGCAATCAGGGAGGGAGCCATCAGCCCCCCCTTCAGCATCAGCCCGGCACAGGCCGCCGCCACCAGCAGGGACTGGCATTTCATGACGAAAGCGCGGCCGTACCTGTCCGCCAGCCGCCCCATGGGCCACTGCCCCAGAATGGCAGCGGCAATCAGCAGAGCCATCCAGTATCCCACGGAAGAGTGATCCATTCCCTGGTGCTTCAGGAACAGGGGCATCAGGCAATAAATAGTACCCAATACCACGCCGGAAATCACACATCCCACAACACCCAGAAAGACGCTGCGGCGTCTCAGCAGTGTCCGAATCTCTATATGGGAGGATGATGAAACCTGTCCATTGCCCGGCTCCAGACGAGCAAACATCAGCGGAACCATGCCCGCCACTGATAAAATGCAGACTTCCGTCACAATCAGGGGCATATCGCTGGGGAACCAGCCCAGAAGCAACTGCCCCAGCACCGTGCCCAGATAATAAACCACCATGTAGGAAGCCAGCAGAATGCCGCGGGTTTGCAGCGTTCCGGCCCTCAGCAGGGCGCTTTCCACCACCACCCAGACCAGGGCGCAGCTGATCCCCGCCAGCAGCCGGAGGCCGCTCCAAGCCGGCACGCCGGGAAACACAGGCAGCAGAACGGTGGATACTGCGCATAAAAGGCATGCATATTGGTAACTTCCTTTGAACCCGGCCCGGCGAATCACGCCGCCAGCCAGCAGCGTTCCGGCCAGGTTCCCGAGAAAAAAGAAAGCCCCAACCAGCCCTGCCTCCCAGGTGGCGGCATCAAATTGCTCCATCCACAGGGGAACAACCGTATTCAACACGGCAAACGCCACTGTCTGGAAAAGAAGCCCCGCCAGCAGCAGGGCAATAGGCCAGGTAAATGTACGCATCACGATAAAGCGAGGACTATAGCACCAAAGCCGCATCAGTCAACCGCCTCTTCCGTCGGAAAGAAAAACAAAAAAAGAGCCCCATCAACAAAAGACGCAATACATTGATTGTAAAATTGTTAATAAACAATTCAAAATATAAGGGACTGTCATATTCCCCGGCGCAGGGAAGCGGGCAGTATCTTCATCTGCTCCCGGTACTTGGCCACCGTTCTGCGGGCGATGTTCACTCCTTTTTCCCGCAGCGCGGCCGCCAGCCCGGCGTCACTGAGGGGTTTGGAAGAATCTTCCTCCGCAATCAGCCGCCGCATCAGCTCCTGGACGGCGCCGGCAGCCACGGCTCCGGAAGCCGCCCCGTCCCGGGAAACGCCGCCTTCAGACGGAACTCCCGCACTGAAAAAGGATCTCAATTCTTTCATCCCCCACCTGCACAACAGGTACTTGTCCCGGCACGCCCGGGAAACCGTGGAAACATGAACCCCCATCTCCTCCGCCACTTCTTCCATGCCCATGGCCTTCAGGCGGGACGGGCCGGACCTGAAAAAATCCTCCTGCCTCTGCACAATGACACGGGCCAGGCGCAAAACGGTCTCCTGCCTCATATCCAAAGCCCGCAACAACTCCTGTCCCTCACGGAACGCCCTGCGGAGATATTGCCTCAGCTCCCGGCTTCCGGAACCCTCAGCCATTAACTCCATATACCGTTCATTCATGGACAGGCGCGGAAGATACTCGGAAGTGAGGATAACCTCCAGCACGCCGGAAGGCCCCTCCTCCACAATGACGTCAGGCAGCAGATGAGGGTTGCCGCCGGGGGCGTAAGCCCCCCCCGGATCAGGAGTCAGGCTTCTAATCACCTCCAGAGCCTCCGCCACGTCTCCCGGCTCCACGTCCAGCAGGCGTGCAGCTTCCTCATACTTGTGCGCCGCCAGTTCCCGCCAGCAGCGTTTGACCAGGCGGAAAGCAAGCGAACGCTTCAAACCGCGCTGTTCAAGCTGAATCAGCAGGGAATCCCTCAAATCCGCCGCCCCCACTCCGGGCGGGTCCATTTCCCTCAGCGCCGCCAACGCTTCATCCATATCCCGCATGCTGAAACACCCCTGCTCTTCCAGTTCCTGCGGAGACTCCGTCAGAAACCCGCGTTCGTCCAGAGCGTCAATCAGCAGGAACAGGGCGTCCCGGGCGCGCCCCGTCAATGCGGAATGCTGCGCCTGGTCCATCAAATGGGTTTTCAGGGATTCCGGAGCCACGACGGATTCATACATGAAATCACGGCGGGCGGCCGCGTCCCCAGAAAAACGGCCTTCCGCCGTAAACTCATTCCACCCGTCCTCCCGCTCATTCCAGGCATCCCCGTCCGGACCGTCTTCCAGCGCTTCCGGGGAAGCGTCCGGCAATTCCTCAAGCATGGGATTGGTTTCCAGCGCCTGGCGGACAATCTGCCTCAATTCAAAAGCGGAAGCCTGAAGAATCCGCATCCCCGTCTGCATGGACTGGGAAACGGCCATCTGGCGCGTCATTCCATGCTGCAGGGATACCTCACTCATACCGCCCACAAGCTACACCACCCCCCGGAATCTGGCAAGGGGGAACACCCTGCCGCAAAAGCTGCCCGCATACCGCAACAGAGAAAAAAAGGCCACCACTTTCATGTGGCGTTTTTGGAAAACGCCCGTACAATAAATACCTATGAAGATTTTACACATACTTGCTTTCTCCCTGCTGGCTTCTCTTTTCTCAACGGCAGCGCCGTCCCCTCTGACTCCGCTGCCGAGGGAACAGCCCCAATGGTGGAGAAAGCAATATGAACAGCAGGTGGAACAAATAAAGAACAACCCCTGCGGCGTCCTTTTCCTGGGAGATTCCATTACGGACTACTGGAAAAGGGAAGGAAAACCAATATGGGAAAAGGCGTTCTCCCCCTATCATCCCTGCAATTTCGGCATTTCCGGGGACCAAACCACCAACCTGATTTACCGCATCACGGATTCCGGCATCCCGGCCCAGACGGACCCCAAACTCTGCATCGTCATGATCGGCACCAACAATACCGGTTATTTCAAAGGAGGGGAAGCCCCGGAAAAAACGGCCATGGGAATTCTGGGTACCGTTGAACACCTGCTGGTCAGGTTCCCGGACACCCACGTCCTCCTGCTGGGCATTTTCCCGCGCGGCACAGGCCCCCAGGACAAGCTGCGCCAGCACAACGACCGCATCAACGCCATTCTGGCCCAGTGCAAGCTGCCCCGCACCACTTACGCCAACATCAACAGGCGCTTTCTGGACTCCTCCGGCAAACTGCTCCCCGGCATCAGCAGGGACAACCTGCACTTTACGGAAAAAGGCTACGCCATCTGGGCAGACGCCGTGCTGCCCTATATCAAAAAATACTGCAAATAGCTTTCTTTCCCATCCTCGACGCATGACTGTCGGAATGCCCCCTTCCGCCAGTCATGCGTGCGGTTCGGGAACATATTTGTCAATCAATGATGAAGCTTACGCAGCAACAACTGTCCAGCCTTCATTTTGAAACTGCGGTTATGGAGCCTGAAAAGCACCACTCATGTCCATCAATTCATTTTTCCCGGCGGCTCCGCCCTGAATGCTTATGAGTAACGTCCGGACTTTGGGGAGCCCGCTTTAATAAACGGTTAAGATACAAAAGCAATACGGAGCATGGAAAGTATTTACCGCCAAGCCCGCAAAAAGCTGCATGGATGCCAGGGCCCGCGTCTGAAAATTTTGCGCAGAACCGAAGTTGCAGTTGATTTGGAATAAATATATTATAACGAGATAATATATCATAGACGCCTTTACTGACAAAGTTTTTCATGGAAATCCCGCGGCGATTTGCATTTTAGAACAATGGCCGTCCGGGGAATTGATGTTAAATATGGCCGTTGAAAACAATCTTTCAGAAACGGCCTTTGCTGTCAAAAAGGGGGGGAGCTATCATCTGCGGTGGTTCACCCCCGGTGGAGAGATTAACTTATGCGGTCATGCGACATTAGCCTGTGCCTATGTTATTTTGAACTTCCATGAAAAAGAAGCGGCAAAAGTTGTTTTTCAAACTTTAAGCGGTGATTTGGCGGTAGAACGGCATGGTGATCTTTATGAAATGGATTTCCCCGCCTATGAATTAAAATCAGTTCCCGTAACGGAGCAAATGATCGACGCTATCGGCGCTACCCCCAGAGAAGCGTATATGGGGCGAGACCTTTTATGCGTGTTTGATGATGTAAAAATAATCGAACATCTCAATCCGGATCTATCAAAAGTTCATGCCCTGAACGGTCTTTTGCTCCATGTAACCGCAAAAGGTGCGGAAACTGACTGCGTTTCCCGTACCTTTGCCCCCAAATGCGGAGTGCCGGAGGATGCCGTTTGTGGTTCCGGTCATTGTCACATTATACCTTACTGGGCGAACAGATTGGGAAAAGACAACATCATAGGTTATCAGGCTTCCAAACGCGGTGGAACACTTTATTGCCGCATGGATGGAGCACGGGTAAAATTAGCAGGAAAAGCAGCCTTATATTCCATTGCCGAAACACAATCAAGATGAAGCGTCAATAGGTTAAGAACATATGCCGGGCGACGAAAAAAAACGTCGTTCGACAGAAATTATACATGCCCAATGACACAAACGGCGGTTTTGAACAATCAAGGCCGCCGTTCTTCTATTCCCTAAAAAATAATGCAACTATGCTTTCAAACATGGCGGCCAACGGGAATAACTGCCATGAAGCACAAAGCATGCCGACAAATTCCGACGAGGTCTATATCAAAAAACACATCCGCCGCAGAATATCATATCCCCAAACGTGAATCATACCATGTAGCAAAAGTGAATATTTTTTCAAACTTCCATCCGGTATGCTTGTGTCTTTACGGGTGTGTTTTTATAGGAAATACAACAAAAAATCATGAAACAACCAAATCCTCCGGCCGGAAGCAGGAATCCAGCCGACCCGCCTGTGCCGCATTTGGAATCAGGAAAAAGCGCAAGGAACAAAAAAATTGCTTTTTCCCGGGGATATCCTAGAGTGCCTCTCCGCAATGAGCATGCCGCTTGCCGACTTGATCTTCCTGGCTTTTGCCCTCTCCGTGGACGCTTTCGTCGTGGCGTTCTCCTACGGCCTGCTCATTAAGCAAAAGCGTTTGAGCAACGGAATCAAGCTCTCCCTGTCCACCGGGGCCGGTCAATTCCTGATGCCCGTGCTGGGTTTTCTGCTTACAGGCTCCGTGCACCGGTATATTGCGGCCTGGGACCACTGGCTGGGCTTCGCCGTGTTCACCTTCCTCGGGGTCAACGTCCTCCGCGAAGGCTGGAATCACCGCAACGAAGAAGAGGATATGCCCCACGTCACCAGCCTGACGCTTCCTACCCTTATGGCTGTGGGAATCGCCACCAGCATCGACGCGCTGGTAGCGGGCGTCAGCATTTACCTTTCATCCGCCCAGTGTGGAACCGACCCTACCCTCCACGCGGTGCTTCTCCCCGCCGCCGCCATCGGCTTCACCACCTTCCTGTGCACGGCGGCCGGCTTTTTCCTGACCAGACGGCTGCACCGCTTTCCGACCTTTCATCTGGAAGCGGGAGCCGGGCTCATCCTCATCGGCCTGGGCGTCAAAATGCTCTGTGACCATTTGTGCTGAAATATGCCGCGAAGGATGATAAAAACGTCCTTCCGGCATCGTAATAAGTCGAAAAACGCACTGGTCCCCTCCCCCCTCTTTCTGCTATTATCAAGTAATCCCTTCCACATGAATATTTCACATCTTCTTCTCTGCACTTCCCTGCTCTCGGCGCCCGTCTGCACGGCGCAGGGCCCGACGGAAATTGAAACGGAAACGCCGGCCTCCTCTAGCCGCCTGCCGGCGCCCCTGGCACAAAAAATTGCCTCCGGAGACTTTGATGGCCTGCAGACGGAACTGCGCTCCACCCTCCTGAAGGCTGGAGAACAAACGAAATCCGAACCGAAACTGCTCCAGAACAAGCAGTACCGCCATTTGCTGGACATTCACGAACTCCTGCGCGTCACGGGACCGGACAAGGTGAAAGCCGTTTTCTCCAAAAGCGCGCAAGATGCCGCTTTCATCAAAACCTTTCTACAGGACCCGGCGTGGATGGAGCTTTACCTTGGAGCAGGCCTGATTCCGGAAAATTCACCGGAAGGCCTGCAAATCCTCTCCGACATCTGGAAAGCGGACGGCAAGAGCCCGGATTTCCGGAATTACCAATCCCTGGCCACCGGGCTGGCCTCTGTCTTTTCCACCGGCTCCATGGCGGGAAGGCTCAAAACCAACTCCGCCAACAGCAATCCGGTGCGCCGCTACCGGATTTTCAAAAAACTGCATCAGGAAAACAGGCTGCATCCGGGATTCATCAAACTGCGCCCATGGGAAATGCGCTTCGTCGTGGGAAGTCCTTGGGACGATAAATCCTATGAATGGAGCAATGAACACGTCAACCTCCCCTGGCGGCGGTACACGGCCGCCTGCTGGGCCGCCCCCTATACGGGCCACAATTTCTTTGGCGATACCATTCAGGGGCCCCTTTTCTACGTGCCGTGGAGGGATCTTAACACGACCGCGGAAAACACGCAGATCATCGGCGGCGTCTGCGGCGGCCTCTCCTACTTCGGCACCATGGCGGCCCAGGCCCACGGCATCCCCGCTTATCCGGTAGGACAACCGGGCCACTGCGCGTACGCGGTGCGCGTGAAGCGGGGGGAATGGAAAGGCGGCTTCGGCGGACCAGACGGAGGCATGCACAACCATATCTTCGGCTCCCAGGCTCCTACTTCCTACCTGCTGATGGAAAATGTCTTTGCTGACAACGATAAGGCGGACCAGGCCTACCTGTGGGCCGCCCAGGCCCGGCTGGACGAGGCTTCCGGCAACAAGGACAAGGCCATCCAGGCATGGGAGGAAGCGCTCAGGCAAACACCGCTGCACCCGTTCTTCCGCACGGAGCTTCAACGCCTGCTGATGGAAAAGGAAGGCATGCAGCCTGTCGACTGGTACGTTTACGCCAAGGACGCCCTTTCCCACTATCAGGGCAACGGCTTTGCCGCATTCGACATCCTCAAGGACGTGCAGAATAAATTCCTGATGGATATTCCGCCCGCGGACCGGATTGCCTGGTTCCGGGACCTGCATGAAGCCATCGCCACCACTCCCACATCATGGGCGGTGAAATTCCAGCCCGTGCTGGACTCCCAATCCGCCTTCCTGGCAAATCCGCAGGAAAAAGCGGCCTATCTGGAAACAGTCCTCTCCACCCACCTGAAAACGGGGGACGGCACCAACTTTGGCCAGGCGTTGGAATGGGGCGTGAAAAACTTTGTGGAAAACGGACAGGCGGACGTGTTCTCCAACGCATTCGCCAAGGTAGCCCAGCAAACGGGAAAAACCGGGACCTCCGAGAAAGCCCCCGACCCCAAAAAGCTGAAGGAAGCCTACGGCAAAGCCATCTATGCCACGGAAACGGCCCGCTCCATTCCGGCCTTCCAGGCCTTGAGCAAAGCGGCGGCCTCTTTCTCCGGCGCCAATGCGACGAACAATACGGTCAAGGCGTCCATTCCGCAGGGCTGGAAACTGGTGCCCGCAGACGGCATGGTCCGGTGCTCCACCACGAGCCAGTGGGACAGCCCCTGGGACCATATCAACCTGCTGCGTCCCTGCGGCGGAGCCCAGCATACGGATAAGGAAGCCAACCCGAACGTCATTGTAGAACTGAAAAACGGAGTGAACCTGGCCGGGCTGGTAGTCACCAAGCGCGACGGCAATGAAAACCGGATGAAGAAAATGGAGGTCTCCACGTCCACGGACGGAGCCACCTGGTTCCCCCTGGCCGCCACGGAAAACATGCCCAAGGAATGGGTCATCACCGCACCGGAAGGCACCAAAGCCAAGTGGATCAAGGTGGAAGCCAAAAACGCACAGCCGGAATTCATGCACCTGCGCCATATCCTCGTTTACGAAAAATAAATTCTCCATTAACGCCATGCTTCATCACATCAATCCCGTTTCCGGCCTGCTGGCCGCAGCCCTCTTCCTGTCCGCCCCTGTTCAGGCGGCCCTCCCCGCTTACAGCGCCGTGAAAGACGAGGCGAAAACCGTCAATAAATACATGATTGTCGTATGGGCCGGCACGGACTGGTCCCCAAAATCACGTGAAATCACCCGCGCTGTGGAACACCTGGCCAAGAACTCCCCGGAACCCGTGCTCTGGTGTATCCAGGACGAGCGTGAGGAAATGACGGAAGAAGAGCAGAAACTGCCCAAGCCCCCGGGGGAAATCTGGAACATCCCCGCCATTCAGGTGGTCTCCCCCACCGGAAACATGGTATTCCTGTCGGAAGGCGTCTCCAGGGAAACATTGCCAGCCGTCATGAAGCAGGCAATGGAAGCCGTAAAACAGCAAAACAAGGCCAATGCCCTGTGGGAAAAAGCCGCCGCTTCATCCGGAACGGCCGCGGCCCTTCTTTACGGAGAAGGGCTTCAGCACCTTCCTCCTTATGCGGCCTCTGCCAGAAAGGATATTCTGGAAAAAATCAAGAAGGCGGATCCGGAAGACATCAAGGGAGTGCACTTCAAATACACGTTCAGGCATCTGCCCTACATCGAAAAAGTGCAGAGAATGGTGAATGATTCCGCCAAAGACGGCGGTCCAAAGGATTACAAAACCGCCCATGCCTATGTAAACAAACAGCTCAAAACCCCCGGCCTGACTCCCCTTCAAAAACAACAGGTCATGGCGGCCAGGTTCTGGCTCTACCGCAATGAGGGGAAAAAGGACCAGGCGCTGAAGACCCTGACGGACATCGCCAGGATATCCCCTAAAACCCTCATGGGAATAGGCGCCCAGAACTACTACCGCTACCTGACGGAACCCGTCACCCTGAAAAGTCCTCACTTCACAGGCTACGACCTGCGCCCGGAACTGACGCCTACCCGCGTCAACGTCAGCAGCATGCTTGACGGCCCCGGAAACTACAAGATTACCTTCAAGATGAACAGCGGCGGCTGCAATATCCGCAACCCCCGCTTCATGAAGGGCAACCGCGTAGTCAGCGAACTGCCCAAGGACCGGCAGGACAAAAACGGGCGCGAATTCACCCTGCGCCTCTCCGGTTCCGAAAAGCCGGACTTGGTTTTCGACTGCCAGGGCCAGGGATGGTTCGATGCGGACTGCGACATCATCGTGACCAAGGAATCCTGACTCCTGCCGGCAAACGAACAAAACCGCCATTCACAACCTTCACGAAGGCAGGACATTCCCAAGGAATTTCCTGCCTTTTTTCCGATGGGAGAAGAATTTCCAGCCAGCGCCCAAGCGGAAGCATCCCTCTCTCCCTGCTTCTTGCCGGCCAAAGCCGAACAACATTCCCGGCAGCTTCAAAGGAGCAATAAGGGAAACCTTCTTCTCATTCCCGCGTTTTCAAGGAAGAATTACCCCTTCTTCCCGCCTTCCCCGGCGTTCTCCGCCAGTTGACGGCGGTATTCCATGCGTTCCCTGATCCTCAGTTCCATCCCGTTTCCGGTGGGGGTGTAATACACGCGGCCTTCCGGGAGGTAGGCCTGGGGTACGTAATGTTCCGGATAGTCGTGGGAATACAGATATTCCAGCCTGGCGGCATCCGCTCCTCCAGCGGCAGCCAGCTTCTTGCGCGTTGGCGTCCGCAGGTGTTCCGGAACTGCCAGCGTTTTCCCATTGCGCACGTCATCCATGGCGGCATTGATGCCCACGTAGGCGGAATTGCTCTTGGGGGCCGTCGCCAGGTAAACCGCAGCATGCGCCAGAGGAATGCGTGCTTCCGGCATGCCGACCATTTCCGCCGCGCGCGCCGCGTCCAAAGCTACGCGCAGGGCGTTGGAATCCGCCAGCCCTACATCCTCCGACGCGGCGATGACCAGCCTTCTTCCTATAAAGCGGATATCCTCCCCGGCTTCCAGCATCATACCCAGCCAATACAGGGCGGCGTCCGGGTCAGAGCCGCGCATGGATTTGATGAAAGCGGAAATCGTATCGTAATGGGAATCCCCCAGGCGGTCGTACCTGATAGCCTTGCGCTGGATGGATTCCTCCGCTACGGAGATGTCCACATGAATGATGCCGTCTTTCCCCGCAGGAGTGGACAGAACAGCCACTTCCAGAGCCGTGAGCGCCTTCCTGGCGTCTCCGTCCGCCTTGGCGGCCAAATGGTTCAAGGCTTCCACCTCCATATCCACGCGGGATGAGCCCAGCCCGCGCACCTCATCCGTCAGGGCGCGCTTCAGCAGGGCGGCCAGATCCTCCTCCGGCACCGGCTCCAGCGGAAAAACCTGGGAGCGGGACAGCAGGGGGGAGTTAATTGCAAAGTAGGGGTTTTCCGTGGTCGCCCCAATAAACCTGACCGTACCCTTTTCCAGATGGGGAAGCAGAACATCCTGTTGGGCTTTGTTGAACCGGTGCAGCTCATCCACGAAAAGAACGGTTTTCCGCCCGTGCATGCTCATCCTCATCTGCGCCTGGGCTATTTTCTCCCGGATGTCCGCTACATTGGATTCCACGCCGTTGAGCATCATGAAATGGGCATTCGTCGTCCGGGCGATGACGGCGGCCAGAGTAGTTTTTCCGCACCCGGGAGGCCCGTAGAAAATCAGGGACGTAAACCGGTCCGTCTCAATTGCCCGTCTCAGCAGCTTGCCCGGAGCCAGCAGATGCTTCTGTCCGGCCACTTCATCCAGGGTGCGCGGGCGCATACGCGCGGCCAGCGGCATGGCGGAAGTGTCCGCCCCGGGCTCAAAGCCTTCCCGCGCTTCCGCTTCCTGTAAACTGAACAAATCCATCGGAAACACTTTACCCGGTTGAAAGGCCGGAGAAAAGGCCAATCCCCGGAATCCTGAAAGTTTGGCGGAAGCGACACCGTCCTCCCCTCAGGACGGAAAATGCACCTTTATCCAAACATGGACCAGCAGGACAGCATGAAAACCATGCTGACAGGAGCCAAAATGCTGAACAGCAGCCCCGCAACAGTCAATCCCCTGCGGTTCACCTCCCAGTAATGAAGGGAGGCGATCAGCATCCAGATGGGAATCACAACCATGTGGACGAGAGCCAGGAGCCCCCAGCCCGCCAGCACCAGCAAAAAGAGCCATGACTGCGAGCCGTCCGCATTATTGCTCGGCATGACAAGGCCAAAGAAGCGGTACACAAGCAAAAAGAGGACGAATACGGCAAAAGGTATCCATCCCCAGCGGGCATCCTCCTTCCGGCGGGCCATGGCCAATTCAAAACAGGGATCTTTAAACGCAGGCAATTGCTTGGCAGAAGAATCTCTGAAGAAATACATATCGCCCGAAGTCTCTATTATTACACCTTTCTTCCGTCAATAACATTCAATGCCAGTCCGGATTTTTTCCGCAGAAAATTTTTCTTTCTAACAAATACGGGATATTGGCTTCCGCCCATTACCTTATTGTCAAACAATAGGGCTTTGAAAATTCATGAAATGCTCTTGATTATAAATAATTTCCCCCTTTTTCGGATACTTGCTCTTCGTCTTTTCCCTTGATGAAAAAGTCTTTTTGCATCATCCGAATTTCAACACCCGTTCAATTTGTCATACACAGTCCCGGTTTCCCATAAAAAAGACTGCCTCCGCTGCAGGAGCGGAGACAGTCGGGGGCAATATAAAGCCGGAAATTAAGGAAGGTTATTTGCCCAGAATTCCCTTGAAGTATTCCAGCGTCGTCGCCAAGCCTTCCGGCAAAGTATGCCTGGGCTGCCATCCGGCATTGCGGAGCTTGTCCGCACAGGCGCGGGAATGCTTGACGTCTCCCGGACGTTCCGGAGCATGAAGCACCTTGGAGGAAGAGCCCGCAGCCTTGATGATGTTCTGCGCCAGCTCTTCAATGGTGATCTGGCCGCCGTAACCGGCATTGAACACTCCGGTGACTTCCGGGTGTTCCGCCACAAAGGTAAGGGCTCCTACAATGTCTTTCACATAAATGAAATCGCGCGTCTGGGAGCCGTCCCCATACACGGTGATGTCTTCTCCTTTGACAGCTTTTTCAATGAAAATGGGCACGGCCGCAGCATAGGCGCCCTTGGGGTCCTGCCGGGGGCCGAAGACATTGAAGAAGCGCACGGCTGCCGTATTGATTTTTCCTTCCGCCCGGAACATGTTGAGGTAGTATTCCCCATCCAGCTTGGTAATGGCATAGGGACTCTTGGGCTCCGGGTACATGGCTTCCAGTTTGGGCACCGTGGGATTGTCTCCGTAAATGGCGGCGGAAGACGCCAGCACGATTTTTTTGACTCCGGCGGCGGAAGCTTCCTCCAGCACGTTCAGCAAACCGTTGACGTTGATGTCGATGCATTCGCTGATCTTGCTCATGGATTCCGGCACGGAGACGAGCGCGGCCATGTGGAAAATATAGTCCACTCCCTGCACCGCCTGGCGCACCAGCTCCCGGTCGCAGATGGAACCTTCGATGAACGTGTGCCTGAGCCCTTCCAGGTTCCTGAGATAGCCCGTGCGCAGGTTGTCCAGCACACGGATTTCCTCCGCCTTATCCTGATAGTGTTCCACAATGTGGGAACCGATGAATCCGGCGCCGCCGGTTACGAGAATCTTCATGTTTTTCCGATGTTGGTAGATATTGGTTAATAGCGGTCCACAATGGCCTTCATTTCATCCATCTGCGCCTCAATGGATTCTACCAGGGCCATCTGCGTGCGGCAGCGGTCCAGGTTGTGTTCCGGACGGTGGATTTTAAAATACACGTCACCGGACAGGTAGTCCGTCAGGAAGCGGATGCCGCATTCCATCGTGAGCAATTTGCCGGAGAACGGCAGCAGGCTCTTTTCCAGAGGCGTCAGGAAACTCTTGGCGGAACTCAGGTAACCCTGCACCAGAGCTTCAAACATGAACATGCGCATCGTGACCTTGGAGACGTCCTTTTCATCTTCCGCGGCGGGAGACGTGGCCGTCCGGATCATGTCGCCGAAGTCGTAAATGGCGGAACCGGGCATCGTGGTATCCAGGTCAATCACGCAAATGCCTTCTCCGGTTACATCGTCCAGCATCACATTGTTCAGCTTGGTATCATTGTGCGTACAGCGCAGGGGCAATTCCCCGGATTTCAGGTAATCCACCACCAGATGGCAGTCCGACTCACGGGAAAGGTACCAGTCTATTTCCTTCTGCACTTCCTTCACGCGCCCCAGGGGGTCGGACTGGATGGCCTCTTTCAGAGCCGCCAGGCGGGAAGTGGTATTGTGGAAATTGGGAATGGTCTCAAACAGGGGCTCTCCGGGCAGGTCTGCCGTGAGCTTCTGGAATTCGCCGAAGGCGCGCGCCGCTTCCTGGCACTGCTTGGTAGTTTCAATCTGGTCATACGTGCGTGCGCGTTCAATGAACGGGTACACGCGCCAGCAGTTGCCGTCCGAATCCAGGGCGTACGGCTTGCCGTCCACGGAGGGAACCAGCGTGAGAGTGCGGCGGTAAGCTTCCGGGCACTGTTCCTCCTTCAGGCGCTTCAGGGCGTGGTCCGTCACGCGCTTTACGTTCTCCATCAGAGGGATAGGCTGCTTGAACACGTTATGGTTCACGCGCTGGAGGATGTAGCGGATGCGCTGTCCCGCCTGATCCACCCAGATGCAGTAGGTGTCATTGATGTGGCCGCTGCCGTAGGAATAACCGTGGACAAAATCGCCGCGGAGATCGAACAGGGTTGATACAGCCTTGAGATCGTGCATAGGGAAAAAGGCTTAGTTGAGCTTTTCAGGGTATACGCCCTGCTGGATAAGTTTGTTGATGCCTTCCACAACCATGGGCTTGTCCCCCGGATAGGTCATGCCGAACCAGGAGGAAGAAGTGGGAAGAACGGCGCAATCCGCCCGGTCCGCATGAATCAGGGCGTCCACCACGGTGGGAATAAAGCATTCGCTCTTGGGTTCCTGGCCGTGTTCTTTCAGGAAGTCAATGAAATGATCCTCCGTCAGTTCGATGAAGGAGGGGGAGAACAGCCAGAAATTCATGGAAACCAGTTCTGCAGGATCCACCGGCAGGCGTTCGCCCTTCAGGTTGTTGCCGCGCACTACGCCGTCTTCGTCAGCCTGGATTTTCACGAATTCCTCCACGCCATCCAGAAGGCCGCCCTTGATGGAGCAAATGCCGCGGTTCACGTCCCCGTTGTCGGAGAGGGTGTTCTTCAGCGGATAGCCGATCATGCCGTAATGGGCCTTGCCGGGTTCATCCGTAGTGGAGGTCAGGAACTTGGCGGCCTGCACAAAAGCGTCCGCACCGTAAAAGTCATCCGCATTCACTACGGCAAAGGGTTCCTTCACCACGTGGCGGGCGGCACGCAGGGCGTGGGCGGTGCCCCAGGGCTTTTCCCGGCCTTCCGGCACGGAGAAGCCTTCCGGCAGGTCGTCCAGGGACTGGAAAGCGTAATCCACCTCAATCTTGCCGGCAAAACGGCTGCCGACCTTTTCCTTGAAAATATCTTCAAAGTCACGGCGGATAATGAATACCACTTTTCCGAAACCGGCCCGGATGGCATCATAAACAGAGTAGTCAAGAACTACTTCCCCGTTGGGGCCCATCGGGTCAAGTTGCTTGAGACCGCCGTAACGGCTGCCCATGCCAGCTGCTAAAACAAGAAGTGTAGGCTTCATCATACGCAGGCCATTATGACCAAGCCTCCCCGTTTGGCAACAGGAAAATGCCGGAAAACCGGAGAAATCCGCCCGTTAAAAAACGTAAGAGCACCAAAGCCCCAGCACTACTTTTTTGAAATCGTCCCGCCCGTAGCCGCAATACCACCCCAGGAAAGGCTCCACCCGCAGACCGCCGGAAACGGCCCACAGCACCCCCGTGCGCACCATCAGCTCTTTCAAGCCGTTCCTCCCCAGATAATCATGGGCAAAACCCAGGGAAACCGTATTCACCATGGCGACGGATTCGCACAGCAGGGGCTGCCAGGTAACGCCCCACTGGGAATATACACCCTCCTGTCCGGAATCATACAGGAAGGAACCGCGGAAAGACCAGGAAGGGGTGGGATTCCATTTAAGGGACAGGCCCGGCTCCGTCCCGTTCTTCAGGGGACAGGAATCGTACCACTGCCCGTTGACAAAAAGCCCGGCCGTACATTCGTCCGCCAGATAATACTGGACTTCCCCGTGTAAAGTGGCCTGACTGAAATGGCGGCCCTGCCAGTTGCGGATGGCGAAAAGTTCCCCGCTCACCGCCCAGGAATCAGACAGGGAGGCTCCGCCGGAAATCTGGCCCTCCGTGGAATCAGCCCCCATCTTTTCTCCCCGGTGGACATAGTATGAACGGTAGCCGCCAAGCATCTCCCCGCCCATGCGGATGGGGGAACGGCCGTCCACCTCCGTCAGGGGCGGCGGCCCGTCATACCCCAGGACGGCCTGCACGGCACAGCACAGGATGATGGAAAACAGCCTCATGAAAGACTTTTAACACAATTCGCTGCGCCGCTCCAACGCCAAAACGGTGCATGCACATTCTCCGGGCTTGGCAAAACGGAAATCTGCCCTTACCCTCTCGCGCATGGTTCATTTCACCCTGTTCGGGATACCTGTTTACATCCGCCCCAGCTTCTGGGTGGTGCTGGCCATTTTCGGCGGTGCCCTCAGCATCAGCAGTGTGGAAGATCTCATTTATCCGGCCCTGTTCGTCATTGCCGGCTTCGTCGCCATCCTGTCCCATGAAATGGGGCACGCGCTGGTGGGCCGCAAGCTGGGCGGCGGCCAGCAGACGATTGTTCTGGAACTCTTCGGCGGCCTGACAAGCAGCCATGGCATGCAACTGACGCGCGGAGGGCGGGCCCTCATGATTCTGGCAGGCCCCATGATGACCCTGCTGCTGGGCATTATCAGCCTGGGGCTCACCTGGAACATCGTCGCTCCAGTCATGACTTCTTACAACCTGAACTTCTGGGACCTGGCCATCAGCCCCTTCACAGCAGCGCTCATCTCCCCCAAGCTGTACATTCTCTCCTGCCTCATCATGATTGGAGAATGGTGGACTATCCTGAATCTGCTGCCCATCTACCCCCTGGACGGCGGCCAGCTGATCGCACAGTACATCCGCTCCCCCAGGAAAGTATTCATGACCGGATTCATCACGGCCATCCTCATCGGACTGCTCAGTTTCCAGCTCTTCCACGGCTACTTTATCCCCATCTTCATGGCCCTCTTCGCCTACAGCAATTACCGGGAATACAAAAACGCCCCCTTTTAATATTATTCCGAGTTTCCTTCGCGGGCCCTGCCCGTTCTATTCAACAAACCATCCAATATGTCTCAGCAAACCGCAATCACCCCTACCCGCGCCCAGGATTTCCCCGAGTGGTACCAGCAAGTCATCAAGGCCGCCGACATGGCGGAAAATTCCGAGGTGCGCGGCTGCATGGTCATCAAGCCATGGGGCTACGCCATTTGGGAACTCATTCAAAAGGACCTGGACCAGCGCTTCAAGGACACCGGCCATACGAACGCCTATTTCCCCCTCCTGATTCCTATCTCCTATCTGGAAAAGGAAGCGGAGCATGCCGAAGGCTTCGCCACGGAATGCGCCGTAGTCACCCACCACAGGCTGGAAGCGCAAAAGGATGAAGCCACCGGCAAGACACGCATGATTCCCACCGGGGAGCTTACGGAACCCTTCGTCATCCGGCCCACCTCGGAAACCGTCATCGGCGCGGCTTTCGCCCGCTGGACCTCCAGTTACCGGGACCTGCCCCTCAAAGTCAACCAGTGGTGCAACGTGATGCGCTGGGAAATGAGGCCCCGAATCTTCCTGCGCACGGCGGAATTCCTGTGGCAGGAAGGGCATACGGCCCATGAAACCCGCGAGGAAGCCATTGAGGAAACCCTCACCATGCACAAGGTTTATGAAGAATTCCAGCGGGATGTGCTCGCCATCCCCACCATTCCCGGGGAAAAGACGGAGGCGGAACGCTTCCCCGGCGCGGAACAAACCTACACGGTGGAAGCCATGGTGCAGGACCGCAAGGCCATCCAGGCAGGGACCTCCCACTTTCTGGGGCAGAATTTCTCCAAATCCCAGAACATCTGCTTCGCCGGAAGGGACAACACCCAGCAATTCGCATGGACAAGCTCCTGGGGCGTTTCCACCCGCATGATCGGAGCGCTCATCATGATGCACTCCGACGACGACGGACTCGTCTGCCCGCCCCGCGTCGCTCCCCAGCAAATCGTCATCATTCCCGTCACACCCAAGGAAGAAAGCCGCCAGGCCGTTCTGGACCACTGCGAAGAACTGGCGCGCACCCTCCGCGCCAAAACCTTCCACGGCCAGCCGCTGCGCGTGCTGGAGGACAGGCGCGACCTGGGCGGCGGAGCCAAGAAATGGGAATGGGTGAAAAAAGGCGTGCCCGTGCGTCTGGAAATAGGCCCCCGGGACCTGGAAAAAGGCTCCGTCTGCCTTCAGCGGCGCGACCGGTCCTCCAATGAAAAATCCTTCGTCCCGGAAACGGAACTGCTCGATACCGCTGCGGATATTCTCCAAAGCATCCAGGACACCCTGCTTCAGCGGGCCATTGCCTTCCGGGACTCCCATATCCGCCCCGCCTCCACTCTGCGGGAATTGGAAGAAAACTTCTCCGGAGAGGGAGATGCAGACTGGCTCCAGGTGCCGTGGGACGGGTCTCCAGAAGAAGAAGAAGAACTGGCTAAACGGCTGCGCATTTCCATCCGCTGCATCCCGCTCGGCGAGCTGGGCCGCGGCGAGCCGGCACCCTGCATCCTCACCGGACGCATGACGAAACGCCGTGTTCTCTGGGCCAGAAGCTACTGAACCCTGACACCCCCTTTCAACGGGATTGTTCCAAGACAGGCAAAACGGGCCTTTTCGGAACAATCCCGTTTTTTACGCCTCTCCACTTTCCCCAAAAACGGCATGAACAAGAAACGGAGCGGCATACCCCACAGGGCAGAATTCTCCCCTCTCCTGCCCCATACGCTGGCAACAACGCACACATGTCGGCAAAACAGGATTTTTCTCTAAAAAAATCTTGCCAAGGCAAAAAAACCTTATATACTTTTGGCACACGGACGCCGTAAGGCTCCAATCGTTCCAAGCGGATGTAGCTCAGGGGTAGAGCGCAACCTTGCCAAGGTTGATGTCGTGGGTTCGAATCCCATCATCCGCTCCAACTTTTTTATAACAAAAGGCCCGCACAGATGTTGATGATGTGCGGGTTTTATATTATGGTTCGTACAGAAAAACCTGCCCCCCTATTGCAACACCGTTCCAGGAAACAATTTTCATCTGCTCTGATGAGGCCCACCGGACGTTCCTCCTCCATGCATTTCATGGAAATGTTGCCGAAAGGCGGCCTCCGTCAACGTTGCAGACGTTGCCGGTTATCACAGGCGCATCCTGTATTATTGCTTAATGATTCAGTATTTATCCTCCGGGACACAGGCGGACTTAATGATCACCGGATCAAGAACCTGCCGCCATCTGTCATATGCGGAATGATATAACGCAAATCAGGTTTCCTCATCTAAGCATTCGAATATTCGCTGAAGAATCAGCGACAGTTTCATTCCTGCCACGTTCTATTCTCTCTTGACGGCCAGACTGACCATAAGAAGCGTATTCGTGCAAAGCACACTGTCCTGAACGATTCCCCAGATAGAGCGTTCGTGTTCTTGAACGTGCCGTGTGTATAGTACAACTCTTCCATATGGGTTTCCGTCTCATCGTAGACAGAAAAGCGAATGTTTTTGTCGAATAGCGTTACACAAACTATAGGAAACAGGATCAATGATGGCACATGCTTAAAATAATCTTATAACGCTTCGTTCATCAACTGCCGCAGAAAGTCGGTCGGCAACGATGAGAATCTGGCTCCCTCCATCAAGAATTAGAAAAAGATAAAACAAGCAGAGCGATTTCCGTAGAAATAGGGAACATAATTCCGCATTTATTTAATAGAAAAGTCTCCAAGGAAAATATATTTTTTCGCAACAAACCCTGTAAGGCTTTTCCTTTGATTCAGGGGGAATTTTGATTTGTACTTCGATACGGCAGCCTTTCACGAGGTTAGGATTGTTTAACAGATACTCCTCAACTTCCGGAGGAATCCGGGCATTCGTTCCGTCTTCAACAACGAAACAAATCTGACAAGTTTTACCTCTCCAGGAAGCTCCATCGCCTATTAATTTCATTCCATGCCGGGCAAATATCTTATGGAGTTCCAAATCCTTTTTCACTGTTTTCAACAGAGTTACACTCCTCTCCATACCGTTTCCCGTATCTATGGCCGACCAGATGAGGGAGAGCGGTAAATAAATGAAGTAAAGAGCGGCTATTCCTATTACAATCCATATTTTCTTTTTCATTGTAAATAATTTATCGGCATTATTTACTTTAGTCTTGTTTCGTTGACCTTCCCGATTTTTTATCGAAGCAATTTACTGAATATCAACATCAAGAATATTCTAGAAATCTTACAGCAAGATTATTCTACATAATTCCGAAATTAAATAACTGAATCAGAAAAAAAATATTGAGCATGTCTACTCAATTAAACAATTGGCATAAATTTACATTCATGCCAATTATTGTTTGGGATGATATTTCCCCTCAAAAGGAGTATGTACTTTACCCGACACCCATGTCCCATCTATAGGAGATATGTCTATATAATATGATCCAGGAGAAAGGAAAACCTTTTCTTCTTTATCTCGTTTCGCGTATAAAATACCTTTACGCAGGACAAAATCAATGCCAAAGAATTTTATATGCTGATTTTCTTTAAGTATAATTTCTTGTGTTCCCCGGGAGGAATGACCAAATGTTACAATGACTTGTAAATTTTTAGTCAGATCTCTCAAGATAATTCGACCTGGCTCCATATGTTGATTTTTATTTTCTTCAGATATTGCACAATCAATCAACAATATTGAAAATAAAATGATAAAGAATATTGAAATATATTTATTGATTTTCATCGCATGGACATTCGATATTTTTTTAAATAGCATCTATTTCATGTTGATTGACTTTTCCATAATATGTCCTTCATTTCTATTCATTTAATAGAAAAGTCTCCAAGGAAAATATATTTTTTCACAATAAGTAGTGTAAGGATAACCATTATTTGGAGGTGCCATGATTTGTACTTCGATACGGCAGCCTTTCACGAGGTTAGGATTGTTTAACAGATACTCCTCAACTTCCGGAGGAATCCGGGCATTCGTTCCGTCTTCAACAACGAAACAAATCTGACAAGTTTTACCTCTCCAGGAAGCTCCATCGCCTATTAATTTCATTCCATGCCGGGCAAATATCTTATGGAGTTCCAAATCCTTTTTCACTGTTTTCAACAGAGTTACACTCCTCTCCATACCGTTTCCCGTATCTATGGCCGACCAGAAGAGGGAGAACGGTAAATAAATGAAGTAAAGAGCGGCTATTCCTATGACGATCCACATTTTCTTTTTCATCTTAAATAATTTATTAATTCTCTTTTTGTTTATTCACAAGGCACTCTTCCTTCGCCATAGCCTCTATGCCCTTGAGGAGCTGGAGCCAGAAGAGGAGTATCAGGGGCAAACGGGGCTACAAAACCAGCTCCTTCCACGATTGCACACGACCATCCGCAGCAATTTCTTGCTCCCGAGTTGTATAGTGAATATTGCGGAACATTCTTTTCATCTTCCCGGATCTGTTCTTCAACTTTACTTACTGACTCAGGACAGGCTTTATAAGTGTAGGAATTTCCAGAATACGCATGTTTTTCATTGGAGGCATCATCCTGAATTTTTCCGGCTCCAACGCCTAAAGCGCCTTTGTGCCAACTTCCGGGGTAGAGGCCTCTCTGCATATTGGGCGTTTTGACCCAAGCATGTCCTACATTTCCTGACCAGTAGCTGCATGGTTTAACCAGAATAAAAATTTCCTGTACTTCATATTCGCAGCATTCCCTTCCTGCGTCATCCGCAATTTTAGAGTATTTTACACCATCCTTGCAACATTCCGTTTCAGCATCTTCAGAAAGGCCAAGCGTATCAGAGTACAGGCATGTATTGTTCTTGACGAAGATATAAAGATTCCATCCGCTCTGTTCATCGACAGGATCTCTGCTGATCCACCTTCCATCTTGGGGATTATAGTAGCGGTAATTGTAATAAACCAACCCCAGCTCGTCATCAGCATACTCGCTGGAGAAGCGGAAGGGATTGATTTCTGCCGCATTGCCTTCCATCTTGAGAACATTCCCATACGGGCCGTATTCGTACAAGGCTCGCCGGCCCGCCTTGATGCCGAAGAGCGCCGTTGTGTTCTTCAACGCGTCATGCGTGTAGTAAAGATCTTCCACATAAGTTCCCGTTTCATCAAAGACGCTCATCGCCAGGATGCGCGTGGCTACCGGTTCCAGGGGACCCCACTGGTACGTTTTACGCAGGACGGGGTCAGCGGATTCCGGAGCGTCCGCAGCATTCAGCTCCACGATTTGTAGATATTCGCCATAGATGAATCTCTTCTGGAAGGCGGCTTGGACAAACTCACAGAGTTTGCCCGCCGTTGGCATCTCTGTCGTAGGCGGTCGTTTTGACTGTTTTTAGATTATGATTCAATGACAATACTTTCTATTTACATTTCTACTTCGAATGATTGCGTTTTCATTCGCCAATATACATGTGATATCTCACGATTGCCATAAACTCTATATCGTGCATAAACATAATGGTTTATGGATGGATATATTCCAACCAATTCAGCTTTTTGTACAGAATTTATATTTTTACATATTTTTTGCGGAATTGAAAATAAAAATAGTTTAATAATCAGCAAACTCCCAATAATTAAAATAGAAGATAAGATTGTAAGTGAAATTATTTTTTTGGCCATGGGTTTGTTTTTCTATTCGGACAGTTTTGATCACATGATTCTGAGCTTTTACCACTATAATCGACTCTTACTGGAACAGGATTATTGAAATCTCTGCGAATATCATTGAAAAAATCTATATCATTATGTCCTATATCAATACAGCCAGCAGACCCTGGAGCATCCCCTCCATGTATATTAAAGTTAGAACGACCATAAGTATCTGTGCCAGAAACAGGGGTTAAACGTCCAAACCGATTTCCCCAAGGATAAGAGCTTCTTTTATCAATCCTAGTTCTCCAGGGTGCATAATTGAGGATGTTATGACTTGCGTAATCATTCCAATCAGATAAATCCCAATTTCCTGATTCAGAAGGATCATCAGTTTTATTTGGAGGCAACGTATAATCACCTTCCGGTAATGGCCCGGCATTTGCCTCTCTCTGTCTTTCTTTTGAAAAGTCATTAAAAACCGGATTGCCCGAACTGTCTATTCCAGACGGTTTTCCTGAAACTGCCTCCCAACATTTAAAACATTCTTTGAAATCATCGCTTACCCGACATAATTGTTTCCCATCGAAAACTAATCTATCCAACCCTAAAACGTCTACATATATTGAAGGCATATTTGATATATAAATATACATATTGATTCCTCCATTTATACCAATAGGATCTTTTCTTATCCACCGCCCATCCTTCGGGTTATAGTATCGGAAATTGTACTGCACAAGCCCGGTTTCCTCATCGAAATACTCGCTGGAGAAGCGGAAGGGATTGATTTCTGCCGCATTGCCTTCCATCTTGAGAACATTCCCATACGGGCCGTATTCGTACAAGGCTCGCCGGCCCGCCTTGATGCCGAAGAGCGCCGTTGTGTTCTTCAACGCGTCATGCGTGTAGTAAAGATCTTCCACATAAGTTCCCGTTTCATCAAAGACGCTCATCGCCAGGATGCGCGTGGCTACCGGTTCCAGGGGACCCCACTGGTACGTTTTACGCAGGACGGGGTCAGCGGATTCCGGAGCGTCCGCAGCATTCAGCTCCACGATTTGCAGGTAACCCTGGTAGATAAACCGTTTCCTTGACATGAGCGCTTCCCCTTCATAGACGGATTAATAAAAATTTTGCTAGCTATTCCGTGTTAAGAACCTATCACGCTCCCTATGATCATGATGGCAAACCATCCACCCAACAAGACAAAGGCAATAAGATCGTTTTTTGTTAGAATCAACAATAAAACTACACAATGCCCAAAATAAGCTTGTAAGTTGACCTGCTAACGCCTCTGATCCCAAGAAAATATAGGCATACTTGGAGAGAAAAATACTCTTGCTAATTATTGATTCACAACCCAATGGACAGCATCATTGTCCCCAACCGATTATTAAAGGTGTATAGGATTTTATAAAATATCGTTTTTTGATGACATTTGTAAATTACATTTTTTATTTACTCATACTTGTATTTTAAATATTCCGCACTAACGCCTAGGTCAGTCACGTTGAATCGGCAATATTATTTACGCTCTTAAAGTGATTTATTCTGTAAAATAAATTTTCAGAATTTTTCCTGAATAACTATTCAGATCAACGCTCCAACCGCCTCCTAATGTGAATGGCGGCAAATCCGGAGTAACAGTATAATAATCATCATGATCAATTACTTTTAGTTTTTCCGCAATCTCCTTTTTTTGTTTTAATAAAATCGTTTTTGCTTTTTCAAGAGCTTCTTCTTTTGTTAATTTATTTTTCATAGATTCTCTTTCGGAATAATTATTTTCCAAGCTATTTGATTTAAAATCGCAAGAAAATATTGTAAATCCCAATACAAGTAGCATTATAAATTTCATATTAGTCGCGTGTTATAATTGTGATATCTCCATTGGGATCGGCTCTATCCACATTGCCATATCCGCGTCCGACATAAATTGGTACCCTTTTACGTCGAGCGAAATTGAGATCTGCTTCCGAGAATGGGCCATAATCAGATCTTTTCGTATGTGAATGGTACACACCAACCATTGTATAACAAGACGGGCACGGAGCCTTAAGTGGTTGACACGAACTTGAGCTTTTTGTTGAATTTCCTCTTACAGGTCCAGTATATATTAAAGTAGAAAGATATTTATGGCGGCAGATACATCCACAATATTCTACTTCAGAAGGTTGTCTTTTGTCATTTGCAGTTGCCACTGAAGCAGCATTACAAGCCCTGACACCTTTGGAATCAACAGAACAAGATGAAAGACTCTCCCCTGCTACAGCTATAGCTATGATGATAGGTATCCAGATTATCTCGCCTTTCAAATCTATCGCCAATGTTGGAGCATTATTCGCAAAATTATATCTGTTTAACGATACATCTTCACCTTTTAGATCTCGTCCGATCCATCTCCCATCCTTCGGATTATAATATCTAAAATTGTACTGCACAAGCCCGGTTTCCTCATCGAAATACTCGCTGGAGAAGCGGAAGGGATTGATTTCTGCCGCATTGCCTTCCATCTTGAGAACATTCCCATACGGGCCGTATTCGTACAAGGCTCGCCGGCCCGCCTTGATGCCGAAGAGCGCCGTTGTGTTCTTCAACGCGTCATGCGTGTAGTAAAGATCTTCCACATAAGTTCCCGTTTCATCAAAGACGCTCATCGCCAAGATGCGCGTGGCTACCGGTTCCAGGGGATCCCACAGGTACGTCTTACGCAGGACGGGGTCAGCGGATTCCGAAGCGTCCGCCGCATCCAGTTCCGCGATTTGCAGGTAACCCTGGTAAATAAACCGTTTCCTTGACATGAGCGCTTCCCCTTCATAGACGGATTTTTCTACCCTCCTGTTCAGATAATCGTAAACGCACTCAATACGTCTGTCCCCCTGCGTGAAGCTGACCGCCTGATTCAACGCGTTGTAGGCGGCTTCCCATTCTCCCGTAGACGTCTGAATTTTCGTCTGGTTGCCGTCAGCGTCATAGGTGGGAACAAAGGGCGGCTCCGTACCTTCGGTGATATCCGTGTATTGATTAAGCCGGTTGGCAACGTATGTGGTGGGAAGGGAATCCGTTCCCTCCCGGGAGGTTGTGCGGTTGCCGATGTTATCGTAGGCGTAACTGTATATGCCGCCCCGGCTCATCGCGTCGCTCACAAGTTCATTCCTGTCGTTGTAGGCGTAGGCGTGGGTGAGGTCGGGCGCGGACGTGTTGAAATAGTCTTTCTTCGTGACGGGACGCCCCAGCACATCGTAAGAGTAGCCGGTTTTGGCCGGGTAGTTGGCGCTGCCGGGGCGCAGGTAGTCAATATTCACCGGGAGGTCGCGCTTTTCTTCCAGAGTGCGCCGCCATTTCAACGTGTTGGGGTAATCAAGAGTGTCCAGCAGGCCGCTTTCCGCATTGTAGCCGTAGGTGAAGGGCTTCGCGACGGCGTTCAGCGAGACGGAGGAAAGCCTTCCGGAGGCGTCATGCCCCCATGCCGTCTGCAAGGCGGCGGCGCCCGCATAGTCCAGACAGTAGCCCGCGGGCCTCCCCACTCCGTCACGGCGGAGGGTCAAGACGCTTGCCGCAAGGCCAGCCGTCGTTTCCGTTTCCTGTTCGTTATACTGATTGTACGTGAACGTGCGCGTTCCGGAAGCGTCTTCAATTTGCGTCAGCTGCCCCAGATGATTGTAGCGGCTGCTGATGGAGGGGGTAAAACCGTCGTCATTAAAGGTAATGGAGGTAAGCTCCCCGGTAAGGGGGGCGTAGGAGCGGGAGGCAACGGTTCCCCGCGCGTCCGTCGTAGCGGAAACGCGGTTGAGCGCATCATAAGCGGTATCCACATGGGTGGCATTGGCATAGGTCTTGCGGACAACCAGCCCCGTAGCGACATCGTACGTCCAGGTGGTGATGTCCCCATCCGTCCGGAGGCGGGGATCAGTAGTGATGACATCCCCGGGATCACGGAAGGTGGAAAGGCTCACTATATGGCCGGCGGCGTCATAAGCGTATACGGCGGGCTGTATGGCCGTCCCCCATTCGGCTTCCTTGCGGCCCCGGATATCATAAACGGAACAGGCTGTTTTACCAAGGGCATTGGTAACGCAGGTAGGCAGATCAAAGGGCTGGGCATAAGCGTAGGTGGTCGTGTTGCCCGCGGCATCCGTGCCGGAAATGATGCGGCCGGCAATGTCGCAGACGGCGGTAAAGACGTTACCGCGCACATCTGTGTCCGCATAGGTGATGCCCGTTTCCGTATAAGTGCGCTGCCGGCGGGCGGTTGCGCCGTCAAAGCCCGTAACCGCCGTCGTGAATCCGTCCACGACGCGCGTGAGGGCAACGCTCCCGACGCCGGGCACGGTTTTCTTCTGCAGGCGGACAGAACCGCCTCCATACTCCGTCCACTCCACGGTATCCTGGCCGCGGGGATCCGTCATGACGTTTTTGCCGGCAAGAACAGAACTCAGAGCAGAGAGCAGGACCGCCTGCTTTTGAAGAACGGGAGTACCTGAAGAAGTATAACTTGTTATGGAAACAAGTCTGTAGATGCCGTCTTCACGGCTCTCGGCCACATAAGCGTAATCAGTAATGCGGGAGTTCAGGATGGTCGGTTCATCCTCCAGGGCGACGATTGCCCTTGTCCTGTTCCCAAAGGCATCATAGGCATAGAGTGTCGGCGCCATGTCCGCCAGCTGTTCCCTGATAAGGCGCCCCTTGTCATCGTATGCAAGAGTGCGCACGTTTTCCCCATTCAGGGTATTGGCGGCAGCAATCCGTACAAGATCGCCAAAGCCGTTGACGGTGGAGCTTCCCGTCACGACGCGGGGCTCTCCCCCCTCCCCGCCCGGCACAGCCTCCGTCGTACGGATCCCTTCCGCCGTGGCCTCAACGGTATAAAGGATATCCTGCTGCCCGGTGCCGTAACGCCGCACTACTGTTCCGGAAGGGCTTTTCCGGGTGATGAGCGTAGCGCCGGCGGGCGTGGTAACAGTTTCTACCAGGCCATCCCCGCTATAAGAGCGGACGGTGGTGCGCCCCAGAATATCGGTTTCTCTTATCAGGCGCCCCAGCAAATCGTATTCCCGGCTTTCCACCGTCGTCATTGGGCCTGCATCCCTGCGCAGGGAGGTAATTTTACCGAGAGCATCACGGGTATAGCTCGTGATGGTTTCCGGAGTGATCATGGTTTCCCCGTCCGTAACGGCTGAACGGATGGTTTCCACCAGCTGGCGGGCCGTATTGTAGGAATAGGAAGTGGTCACTCCATTCTCATCCCTCTCCCACAACGGGCCGCAGCAGGTCATCATGCGCTCGTAAACGCGCCCATTGGCGCGGGTGCGCTTTACCCAACGGTTCTCAACGTCATATTCATAAGAAGACGCGTCCGTCATGGACCAGGCGCCATCGGCCAGCCGGGCGTATTGCTCATAACGCATGTTATTGCCCTGGCCGGAGACGTAAGTAACCTTCCGCGAGCTCAGGCCGGGGACGCTCTCTCCCGCTATCCGCGTTTCCGCGGTCACTTTGTAAAGGGCTCCGTACCGGTCCGTCTCTTCATAAAAATAATGCGTCTGAATGCCGTCCATGCCCTGTTTCATCTTCAGGCGTCCGCGGGCATAAACATTGGGAGCCGTGCCGAGCCAGGATTCCTTCACTTCCAGACGCACGTTTTCTTCCCCCAATGCGGTGGTGCGTTTTTCCACGCGCCGCACATGATTTTCCTCAACGTAGGTGTAATCCGCGCGCCAAAGTTCCGCCGCAGTGGCCGTCAACGTCACCCATTGGGTGAGGATATCCGGATCCGCCTGCGTCTGGTCCCGATACGTGGTGTAAGTGACCTTATCGCCGGCTTCCGCCCAGGGGACGCTGGACACGATTTCACGGCCGAAACGGTCGTATGCCCACGTTTTGACACTTCCGTCAGGAGCAGTTTCCTTCGCGATTTTTCCCATGCCGGTGTACTCGTAAGTCGTTTCCCGGGCGTAGTCCGTTCCGTAGCCTTCAATACGGCTGGTGCACAAATTGCCATTGCGGGTGACGGCATAAGTCTCACAGACGCGGGAGATGGGAGCGCCGTTTTCCCCCCGCTGGATGGTGGTGATGAGTTTCCACGTGCCGGACGAAACGATCTGCTTTTCTTTCAGAGTGAATATGGCGTCTTCTCCTTCCCCCTGCGCCATGTTCCATGCTCCGTCGGCTCCCTGCCAGTAGCGGGTGGTGTAGGGAGCGCGCCCGGCGGTCTGTTCGGTAACGGAGAGTCTGCCCGCAGCCGCGTCCCCGGTAATTGTGAAGGTTTTAAAAGGGTCGCCCGTAACGGAATAAAGGCCGGTGGAACTGTTTTTCCCGCCCACCTGTTCGGGGAGATAGAGGGCGATGCGGTAACCGGACTCCGTGACATTTTCGATGTTGGCGAGCCCGTCCCACAGGTTCCATATTTGCCGGATGCTTCCATCCGAAGCCCGCACAATATCCAGCTTTCCGTCAAATTCTTCTCTTGTGTAAGCCGCGCCGTTTTTAGCGGTGTAGCCGGTGGCGTATTTCAAGGAAGAGGCCGAACCTGCGGTATAGTTAACGGTATTGCCCGTGTTTGAACGGATACTGAGGCAGAATTCTCCCGCCCTTGCCGGAGAAACGAATCTCCTCCCGAACCACGCCGAGCCCCCGCGCTTGGCGGATCCTGCAATGGGGGCCACGCTGTCCCCCCTGCTGCCGTCTCCATCCGCGTAACAGTAGTAGTTAATGGCAGTTCCGCCGCTCCTGATTTGGAAAGCGGTATTCGCCCCGATGCCCGATGATGGCGCGGAGATGATTTCACGAGTCATCGGATGCCAGTAATGAAGCGCACGTGGGGACCAGAGTTCAGCCGAGAATGTGTATCCTACCATTTCCAGCAATCCCTGAGGCAGACCCGTCATGCCCCGGAAAGAGCCGAAATTGGTACACCAGATCATTTCCGTCTTGAGCGTCCGGGCGACCACGCGCCTGCCGGCGGCCGACGAACCGTAAAGGGTGGAGGAAGAGCGCGCGCCGCGCGCCGAAGAGCTGCTGCTGCCGCCCTCATTGTTTTCACAGGTGCAGGGATCCTCATCTTCACCGTTATCCCCTTCTCCGTTGTCTTCCTCCGGACAGGGAGAACTGGAACTGCTCTGGGAGCCATTGCCGCCAGCAGCCTCCTCCCCGCATTCGCACGGCACGTCTTCCCCCTCATCTTCCGTACTTACGGGTTCCGGATAACCTTCATCCGGCTGATAGGAGGATGAAGAGGTTCCATCCGAAACCATGACTTCAATGGAATAATTAAGGATGGCGAGATTAGTCCATTCAGGAGGAACAGCCACGTTCTCATAAGTCATGTGCACGCGGTGCGGTCCCGGTTCAATGGGGAAGCTCAAACTTTTTTCCCTATAAGACCCTCCATGGTATTTGCCCTCCCCAGGAATGAAAATTCCCTCGCCGTCAACAGTAAGAGAGCCGTTATCATCCACCCCCAGCATCAGACGGCACTCCGCCGTTTCCCCCGGGCCGAGCGGATCAACGACAATCCCCCAGTCCCAGCTGCCGCTGAACGCCCCGGCCTCTTTGTTAAACGGGACCGGCACACCTCCGGACGCTGTGAGGGAATTATCAGGCAGAGAATTCGCATGACGCTGAACCTGTTGATCTTTCATAAAATCCAGATAATTGACGATTGAGGGACGAACATCAAAGAAGACAACGCTTCTCTATATTCACTATTCTTATGTATCTCGGAAAACGGAACAGATCAATGATTCATTTTTGAATAATTGTTACTAATTACAATAAATTATTACCAATCAATATTCTTTTAAAATATATATTTATTCCCAACAACCGGAGGGAATAACCATGTTTTTCCGCGCTGCCTGACATCCCCCGCATCTACTGCCGGCCAAATGGCCATGGGGACGGGCTGAACAACTTCCCCGGCCTCCGTTAAGACAAACTCCGGCAGATCTATCTGCATCATCCCTTCAACGAAAGGGTCTCCCGTCTGGTCGTCCAGATAAGGCCGGTGTGGGCACTTTCTTTACGCCGTCCCAATTCTCAACCCGGAATAAACCAATGAATAATACGACTCAACCAGGGGCTGCTCCAACAGGCCCCGCAACAACCAATAACGCTCCGGCGGTAAAATCCGTCCTCCGCATGGGAGTATTCACTCTCGCCATGATCAACGTTTCCGCCATTGTCAGCCTGCGCGGCATGCCTGCGGAAAGCACTTACGGACTAAGTTCCGTTTTTTATTACATTTTCGCCGCGATATTCTTTCTGGTGCCTGTTTCCCTGGTCGCCGCGGAGCTTACTACCGGATGGCCCCAAAAGGGCGGCGTTTACCGCTGGGTAGGCGAGGCATTCGGGAAAAAATGGGGGTTCCTGGCCATCTGGCTGCAATGGATTGAGAGTACCATCTGGTTCCCTACCGTTCTGACATTCGCCGCCGTTTCCCTGGCTTTCATGGGGCCCGGACAAAGATGGGATGAAGCGCTTGCCGCCAATAAATGGTATGTTCTCATCGTGGTGCTGTGCGTGTACTGGGCGGCCACCCTGCTTAATCTGCGCGGCATGAAGACTTCCGCAGGCGTCACCAAATGGGGAACCATCATCGGAACCATTATTCCCGGAGCCATCCTGATCCTGCTGGGCCTGGGCTATTGGGCCGGCGGCAACCCGATCCTGCTGGATATGAGCTGGGACAAGCTGGTGCCGGACATGAGCAATTTCAACAACCTCGTTCTGGCAGCCAGCATCTTCCTGTTTTACGCAGGGATGGAAATGTCCGCCGTGCATGTGAAGGATGTGAATAATCCCGGGCGCAATTATCCGCTGGCCATTCTGATTTCCGCCATCATCACGGTGCTTATTTTCGTTCTGGGCACGCTGGCCATCGGCTTCATCATTCCCAATTCCCAGATTAATCTGGTGCAGAGCCTGCTGATTACTTATGACAGCTATTTCAGCTTCTTCGGCCTCGGCTGGATGAACTGGATTCTGGCGCTTGCGCTGGCCGTCGGCGTTCTGGCCCAGGTAACCGCATGGGTGGGAGGCCCTTCAAAAGGCCTGTACCAGGTGGGACTGGCCGGCAACCTTCCGCCCGTCATGCAGAAGCGGAACAAGAACAACGTCCAGATGGGCATCCTTTTTATCCAGGGGGGAATCGTCACCCTGCTTTCCATCATGTTTGTGATTATGCCTTCCGTGCAATCCGCCTATCAGATTATTTCCCAGCTGACCATCATTCTGTACCTCATCATGTACATGCTAATGTTCGCGTCAGGCATTTACCTGCGCTACCGGGAACCGAATACGCCCCGTACTTTCCGCATTCCCGGCGGCAGAACCTTCGGCATGTGGATTGTCGGAGGGCTCGGCTTCCTGGCCAGCCTGGCGGCTTTCCTGGTGAGCTTCATCCCGCCTAACCAAATTACCGTAGGCAGCAGTACCATGTACATTCTCCTTCTGGTGGTGGGCACCTTCATTTTCGCGGGTATCCCCTTCATCATCCATGCCATGGCCAAACCCTCCTGGAAACGGCCGGTGGATCCCGAAGACGCCTTTGAACCCTTCGGATGGGAGAAAAACAATGATTCCCATTCCGCAGCAACCCCTAGCCATTCCATATCCCATGAGTAACATTCCTTCCAATGAACAGATCCGGACGGCCCTGGATAACGCATACGCCTACGCCAAAACCGTCCAGGGAGGCAAAAACGCCTCGTACATTCCCGCCCTGGCCCAGGTGCCTTCCGACCTGCTGGCTATTGCCGTGGTCACCGTCAACGGAGACCTGCTGACTGCAGGTTCCGCGGACGCACCCTTTGCCATTGAATCCATTTCCAAGGCATTCAACCTGGCTTATGTCATGGATCTGATCGGCATGAAGCAGCTACGCGCGAAAATCGGAGCGGACCCCACCGGGGAACCCTTCAATTCCGTAATGGCCATTGAGCTGCACGGCGGCAAGCCCCTCAATCCCCTGGTCAACGCAGGGGCCATGGCGACGGTCAGCCTGGTCAACGGTTCGGATTCCGATGAAATATGGGGAAACATGATCCATAATTTCAATAACTTCGCCAACACGGCCCTGACTGTGAACCAGGAGATTTACAAGTCGGAAAGCGCTACCAACCAGCACAACCGCGGCATTGCCTGGCTGCTGGACAGCTACGGCTATTTTTACAATACGCCGCCCATGATTGTGGATTTGTACACACGCATGTGTTCCCTGAATATCACCGCTTCCCAGCTGGCCCTGATGGGCGCCTGCTACGCCAACGGCGGAGTCAATCCCGTCAGCAAGAAGCGGGTGGTGAAAGAGGAGAACGTTCCCCCCATTTTGGCGGAAATGTGCATGTCAGGCCTTTATGATTCCACAGGGGACTGGATGTACAAGGCCGGCCTTCCGGCCAAGTCCGGGGTAGGAGGCGGCCTGGTGGCTGTAGCTCCCGGCAAGCTGGCCATGGCGGCTTTTTCGCCTCCCCTGGATCCCGCAGGGAATACCGTCAAGGGGCAGGCGGCGCTTCAATCCATCATCAGGGAACTGAATCTAAACCTTTTCCGGAGCTGATCCGGGATGAGAAGGTAAACCCGCGGAGCCAAAATCCGAAAGGATTCCCGCGGGTTTACTGTATCCTGTCCAGCTCCCCCGAGGCAGACCGCAGTTTCTCGACTGCGGATTTCAGCCATAAAAAACAGCCTTCCGGAACAGTATGCTGAAAAACGGATATATCCGGCGGACAACGGCCGCATCGCCTGCGCCCCGGCAGCCGCAGACAACCTCTCCCCGGCGCCCCACATCAGCTCCTGTTTGAAAAGTTGCACAGCTGCATGGCTACGCCGTCTTCCATAACCCGGAAGCCGTACTTCTCATAAAAAGCGGCGTTTCTGCTCTCCTCCGGCATGATTTCAAGATACAGGTAGTCCCTGTATTTTTCCTTAACCATTTCCACCATTTTTCCAGCAATCCCCCTGCCCTGATAGGCGGGATGCACCAGAACATAATGCATGTAGGCAACCATCTCGCTGTCGTCCAGTACCCGCACCAGCCCTGCCAGGCGGTCACCGTCCCAGGCCGTAACAACAGTGGATGAATTCATGAGAGCCTTGAACAGACGCCCCGGATATTGTCCGGAAATCCAGCCAACGGACAGGAACAATTCTTGAACATCTTCCCTGGAAAATTTCTTCTCTTCCGTAAAAACAATCATTTTTTCTTTAATTAATTATTGATTATCCGCCTGTACCGTCGCGGCCACACAACCGCCTGAGCGGGAAACGCCTTTCCCTAGGCCGGATTGACACCCTGTTTCAAGGTTTTATCTGCTCCCACTGCCGCAGTCAACACCGTCTTGTCCGAGGGTTTTACCCATTTCAAGGACATGGCGGAGCCTGTGATAAGAATGCGCGCCGGAAACAGGCAACCCTTTCCCCAGTCAGTAGCTCGTCCGCCCCTGCCTCCTCCGCTTCCGGGGGACGGAAGAGCCGCACCAGGAACACACATCTTCTTTTCAGGGAAACGATACTCGAATACGGGAGACGGCATTTTTCCTGGAACCGATTCCCCAAAAACGGAAAACTCCGGGCCCAGGTTCATAACATTGTGAAAAACCTTTCTCCGTCATTTGTTTAAGGACTTGTCACCACGCTTCTTTTCCCTAGAATCCCCCCGGTATGCTTGACGCCCTCCAAAATGCCTTTTTCCAGACCGGGGACACGCTCACATCCTGGCTGTCCGCTTTCAGCAGCTTTCTGTGGGGGTGGCCCCTGCTCATCATGCTGCTGGGCACGCACCTGTACCTCACCGCCATCCTGCGGTTTCCGCAGCGTTATCTGCTTAAGGCCCTGAAATTGTATTTTGTGAAAGATCATACGGACAAGGGAGATATCTCCCCATTCAGTTCCCTGATGGTGGCCCTGGCAGCCAACATCGGCGCCGGGAATATCATCGGCGTGGGCGTGGCGATTGCAGCCGGAGGCCCCGGCGCCGTCTTTTGGTGCTGGCTGACGGGAGTTCTGGGAATGGCAACCCGTTATTCGGAAGGATTACTCGCCATCAAATACCGGGTGGAGAACAAGGACGGCAATATGAGCGGAGGCCCCATGTTCGTGCTGGAACGCGGTCTGAACAGCAAATGGCTGGGGACAGCCTTCGCCGTCTTCACGGCCATTGCCGCCTTTGGAATCGGCAATCTGACGCAAGGGAACGCAGCGGCGGAACAGCTCCACCACGCCTTTTCCATTCCCTCCTGGGGAACAGCCGCCGTTCTGACGGCATTGACGGCTCTGGTGATGCTGGGAGGCATCCAGGGCATTGCCAGGGTATGCGCTTTCTTCGTGCCGTTCATGGCCGTCATCTATATCATGGGATGCCTGTATATCCTGACCATACAGGCAGAGTACATTTTTCCCGCCATCCGGTATATTCTGGACTGCGCCTTCACGGGAGAAGCCGCCGCCGGGGGCGCAGCAGGAGCGGCCGTCATGGCGGCAATGAGAACCGGTGTGGCCCGGGGCCTCTTTTCCAATGAGGCCGGCCTGGGATCCGCAGCCATCGCCTCCGCCGCAGCGCAGAACCGCAACCCCGTCAGGCAGGCACTCATCTCTTCCAGCGGCCCCTTCTGGGATACCGTCATCATCTGCGCCCTGACGGGAATTGTGCTGACCACCAGCATCATCGCGCATCCGGACATTTCCTGCACGGACGGCCCCAGGCTTACTACGCTGGCATTCAGCAAAATTCCTTACATAGGCTCCCCTCTGCTCACGCTCAGCCTGGTTACGTTTGTAGTTTCCACCATTCTGGGCTGGTCCTACTTTGGAGAAAAAGCGCTGGAATACCTGGGAGGCATCCGGCTGATCATGCCTTACCGCGTCATCTGGGTGGCGGCGGTCTTCATCGGCTGCGTCTCTAAAATAGAACTGGTATGGATTTTTGCAGACTGCGCCAACGGACTGATGTCCCTGCCCAACCTCATTTCCCTGCTGGCACTTTCCGGCGTGCTTGTCCAGCAAACGCGGTACTACCTCTGGCAGCACAGGCTGGACGATTACGACGAATCCCACATACCGGAAGGAAAATAACGATTTTTTTAACTCGGATTCAAATAATTCTTGCCTTTCGGCTTCCGGTAGTATTTACTTCGCCGCGCAGTCCCTGCAAACCTAAAAGTCGCGTTCGTCTAGCGGTCCAGGACTCCCGCCTTTCACGCGGGCAACACGGGTTCGAGTCCCGTACGCGATGCCAATTCTCGTCAGCATGTGACGGAATGGCCCTTGATTTTCCTACATTTTGCGCAGTTTTGAGCGCACCTGAAAGCGCCTGACAGAAAAAAGCGCCCTGTACATGCGACTGTACATTGTCTAAGGACTGTACAGCACTATGGCAGGCATCATTAAACGCAACAACAAATGGGTGGCCGTCTTCCGCTCCCTGGACGGCAAAGAGCTTCGGAAAACCACCGGCATCGACGTGGTTCCCAAGGCGCTGCTTCCGGGAGCCAATAAGAAATCGGTCATGTCCCAGAATGAAGCCCGGGCGCGGCTGGTGGCCCAAGAGATGGAGAAAGAAGCCCGTTACGGGGTTTTTGACCTGGACAAGGTGAAGGCCATTGCCGGGGACCAGGCCGGCGTGCTGAAAGCCACCATGAACGGCATGACGGTGACGCGGTTCCTTTTTGACTGGCTGGACGGGAGGAAAAACAAGAAGCGGGCCTATGAGCGGGACGGCATGGCCGTCCGCCGGCTTCTGGCGTTCCTGGGGGACCGGCGGAATATGCCGCTGGCCGCCCTGAATAAAGGGATGGCGAAGGATTTTGTAGAAACGGAATTGGAGCGCGTTTCCGCCGGAACCGTCATCCGCTATGTGTCCACGCTGTCCACCGCGTTCAATGTCGCTGTAGACCGCGAGATACTTCCCCGGAATCCGTTCCGGGGCGTCATGCCTTCCCGGGCGGACCACCAGGCGGAAAAGCAGCTGCGCGGCGCCTTCACCATGGAGGAAGTGAACACCATCATTGAACGGTTCCCGGATGAATGGCCGGATCTGGTGCGGGTGTGCCTCTACACCGGAGGACAGCGCCTCGGAGACCTGGCGACGCTGAAATGGGAGCAGATTGACCTGAAGAACTCCTTCCTGTTCATGACCACGCAGAAGAGCCGGCGCCGCATGAACAAGCCGATCATCCAGCCCTTGAAAGAGGTTCTGGAAAGGCGTCTGGTCAACCGGGTGAACGATTACGTGTTTCCCCTGGCCGCGCTTCGCCATGCCCATGCCGGCGGACGTTCCGACAAGCTTTCCACGGAGTTCACGACGTTATTGAAAACGTACGGAATCATCCGAGAGATGCCCGGGGAAGTGAGAGGCGACCGGCACCGGCTTTCGGAAAAGAGCTTCCACAGCCTACGGGCGACCGCCGTGACCGTCCTGCGCCTGGCCGGTGTGTCCCCGGATTTGTGCCGCTTCATTGTCGGCCACGACTCCGAAGAGATTGAACGGGTGTATTTCCGCCCGGATTCGGCGGACGTTCAGGATGCGATGAGCAAGATTGCCGTCGGCTTGGCCCGTTAGCCTTCCTTCCCTAAGACGATCATGTTGTTGACATCAACAAGATGATCCGTCTTCTTCCTTGTGGAACCGGTAACGGTACAAGGCGTCCATGGCGCGGGCGCGCTCGGATTTGGGAATGTTCGTGGGGCGCGGGTTTCCGAATGTGACCATCCAGAAGCCGGCGTATTTTTTCGGCGTTACGGCGATGCTGAACCAGTTCCAGGCCGTCCACTTCCCTTCCCGGTTGAAGGGCGTCCAGGGTTCGTCAAGCCTGATCCGCTCCAGGGGAAAGAGACCCTGGATGGTCCGGCAGATCGTCAGGTCTTCGGGGGCGAGCGCGGGGATGTCAGCCTGCATCAGTTCCTCAGCCGCCAGTCTGGCCGCCCGTCCGCTGATCGCGTAACACGGCCCATAGGCGGAGCGTTCGGACGGGTGGCCGGGGACCTGGTAGCCGGAGGCGTGCAACGCCAGCCCGTTGCGCTCCATGTCGAGGATCCAGCCGCCCGACAACAGGAGCGTGTCCGAGTCGATTTTGACGATGACGTCTTCATCCTCCGCTTCCCCGGCCAGCGTGGAAATGATGCCCCGGACGCATTCCGGGCCGCGCAGGTTGCCGTTCCTTGTCCAGCCGGTTTGACAATACCTTGCCCCGGTTAACATAAGGACGGATCTGACGCGTTCAGGAAGCGGAGCGGCGCTGTCGTCCACAACCGTAATGACGGCTTCAGGCAGGGCCGCCGCGGCGCATCGGACACAAACGAGGGCTTCCTCCGCGTCTCCGGCATAGGTGAATAGATAGATTCTGATCATGGTGTTTGTTAAGCTGGTCCGTAGGGGTAGAAGGTTCCTCCGAAGACGGGTATCTGGATCATTCCCAGCGCGTATTGTGTCACCTGGTCGTCTTCGATGTCGGCTATCTGGAAAGAATAGTCGAAATTGACGTCAGGCTTTTTCTCTCCGAGCCTGATCGGATAGACCGTTCCGGGAATGCCCGAGACGTCAACGCCCGTCAATTTGGCGTCCTGGTCGAAGTGGACGTTGAGCCATACTTCCCCGCTGGTTTGGGGGATAGTTACCCACGAGGAACCGGAACCGCCCCCCTGCGGGTATTTGCCGAGCAGCGAGCCGTTCAGGTAGAGCGCGCCAGGCTTCATTTGCGCCCCGGTGATGGCCCCCTCCGTATCTTTCTGCAAGCGCACTTGGAAACCGTATTCCGGCGCGGGCGTGGATTCTCCCGTGGATTTGGTGATGTGCTGGCTGATGGTGGGGGATTCCGGCTTGGGGTCAAAGCCGTATTCCGTCGATTCCGGCGCGCCTTGCATGTTTTCCAGCGTGGAAGACTCGCGAGATTTAGCGTTAATGCTCCTTAATCTTATCCAGTCATCAACGCTTAAATAGTTTAATGCCCCGTAAGACAACGTGATGACGTTGGTCTGCAGGTCGCGCGAAACGGTTTGAATCATGGTGTTGATGTTCTGCCACTCTGGGTTGCCTCCCAGCAGCGAGACGCGCCGGCCCATGTATTGCCGCGTCTGCGCTTCTCCCAGCGCGACAAAGGAAATAGAGCCGTCCCAGGGCAATTCCTGCATGGATTCCCATACCGTTTTTGCAATGTCCCCATAGGGAACGCCTTCCGAGGGTTGGGGCGATTCCCCTTCTTCCGGCCCGTTGGAGGGCTGTTCCCCGTTGTAGATGCCGTCAATGGGGTAGCTCGCGTAGGGGCGGTCCATGGTGACCAGATCCACCGAGAATTCTTCCCAGAAGCAGGGCACGCCTCCCAGCGTTCCCACATTTTTGAATTTCTCCCTCCACTTGGCAGGGGCGCTTTCCGGGATGGCGAGACGCTGCTTGACGGTAGCGTTGCACCATTGCGGCCTGATGGATTTCGTGTGAATCTGCCCGTCCGTCAGTTCATAGCCTGTAGCGGAGGTGTTGTAGCCTTTCGGATTTTCCTCCGCTCCGTCCCAGGGCTTCCCGGTGATGGTCGGATCCTTGTCATAGACAGCAATCGCGCCAACGTCTTTCATCCACGGGAAATGACGCTCCCAGAAACTCTTGATCATGTCGTTCTGGTTAATTTTCCGCCCCCTTACTTTCATGCGCTGGTAGGACAGGCTGCCGGCCCTGGTTCCCTGCACCGGCTGAGAGTCTTCCACAGGTTCCCCCGTAGAACTGTACTTGGAGTAGTAGAAGCCTACTGACGTCCGGTAAACAATGGAATGCGGCAAGGTCGGGTCCCCGTCTTTCGGGTATTTGGACAGGTAGGAGACGCGGTAGCCGTTGCTTCCCGTCGTTTCCGCGACGATAGCCACGCAGGGAGGCACGAGGTCGCCGCGGGGGACCAGGGAGACGTCCATAGACTTGACCGTCGCCGTCGGCTGCAAGGGCAGCGCGATGGGAGCCAGGGCGTCATAATCCGTGATGATGAGCTTGGGGCGCGCTCCGCTGTAGTCGTAGTAGGTGACCATCCGGGGCGACCAGTGGCGGATGGATTGAAGGAGGCTGCCCAGCGTATCACAAGAAGCGTTCCACGGAATCAACATCTTGTCATCGCTGATGCGCAGCTCGTAGTCCGCCGGGTGGTGCTTGGCAAGGTTCAGCACCCGGGAGAGCGCGGCGGAAAGGCTTATCTTCGGAATGATGGCTCCCCCTCCGCTGACTTTATTCCACATGGAGAAGACCGGCTTCCAGTCGTTATCCAGGGCAAAGCAATGTTCCAGCCAATACCAGGGATCGGAAAAGACGATTTTCCACGCACGGGAAGAGCCGCTGTAGGTCTTTTCGATGCTGGAAACGAGGCCGGAAAGAATGGTGTTCCCTTTTTGGGAGATGGTGACGGTATCGAATTGTTGGAAGGGCAAGACCTCGCCCAAGGTGCGGACGGGATAAACCGCGGTGATGGCGGAGGCGGAAAAGCTTTGCTGGTCGTGGGTCAGGCTCGACGGCTTGAGGGCCAGCAAGTCATTGATGGTGATGTCGTGGTTCCTGCTGCTTGTAAAATGGTTAGGGTTTTATTTATTGTTATTCTGCATATTTTTTAACAAGAGAACGCATTCCGCAATTCTGTCGTAAATTTTTCCCATCCACAGGAAAAACATCAATGAGAAGAAGCCGGATAAAAGACATGCAACAGCCAAACCTATTAATTTCTGTGCTATGCAAACAAAAAATCCGATGAGTCCACAAACCGCTACAACTCTCCCAATCAAAAAGAACCAATTTCCTAATGTTAAATTGACATCTGTATTTTGTTCTTCAGATACTTTGCTTTTAGGAACTATCTTCTTATGATATTTCGCCAATACCTTCTCAAACTCTTCCCATTCTTGCCCACCCTCTTGAAAAACCATGGTCTTCGCGTTGATCTTTTTCTGAGTGAAGTAATTTTCCAGAACCTCAAGAGAAAAGGGACCTTCCGTTTGTCCCTCAGCAATCGCGATGTAGTACATGTCTAGATTCATGCTCTTTCTCTGATACGTTCCTTTTCCAAAAATGTCAAGATACGAACCAGTTCCCTACCATATTGAGCCCTTTTTTCTGTGCCTGCGCCTCTTTTTCCAGCCGTTGGACTCGTGATTCCAAGGATTTAATCTCAGCCTGATCTCCCTTTCCGTTGGACGTCCCTTTCTCTACCAGGGCAACGAGTCGTTTCACTAAATTAAGCGTTTGTTTATAGGTGGTATTCTCGCCTCTTGACGACAGTTCCTGCATTAACTTTTTAGAGAGAACTTCCATTTCATTCTCCGTGACTTTATTGTCCTTAAAGGCGTCTTTGATGTGCCTGACGACAGCGCCGTAAGCTTCATTGATATTGGCTTTTCGCTCCCGAGCTCTGCCGCTGATCGCCCTGTCAGGGCTTGATAAGGCGTCAGTCAGGGATTTGCTGAACCCGGCCAGGTTGATATTTTCAATCACATTGTCCCGTCTCTCCTGTTGGGTTTTCGCGCCTGATTTTCTCTGGGATATTTCCTTTTTCAAGTCCCGGACCTCATCTTCCTTCTCTCTTATCTGGGCCTTGATGGCATTTTCGTACTCCTTCTGCGCTTGAACAATTCTCTTGTGTTGTTCCAACGCTTCATTCCTTTCCCGCTGCGCTTCATCAATGGTTTCTTCAGAAGCATTGATCTGTTGAACCTCCGCAAGCTTATTGGTGCTTGATGTTAAGGATTTTTCCGCTTCTGTTTGATCTTCTATCGCATTTTTGAGAGCTTCCTTTGCTTCCTCTACCGCTTTATCTCTGTTTTTATAGGATTCGACTCGCGCATCATCCGTACTGACGTCATATCCTGCATCGACAAGAGCATTATCAGAAGCGGCCCTTTGTGCTCTTAAAGCGTTCAGGCGATCTAACTGCGCCCTACCATTTCCCAAAGAGAGAACATCTTCCATAAATTTCGGAGCTGACCTAAAAGTCGATGAAGGAGTCACAAATTGACGTTGAAGCCATGTATTTTTTAGAGCACTTGTATCACCTCCGTTATCAATTAACTGATTAATCCATTTTTCAATATCATCTTTTGATATTAGGCCAAGTCCCAAAAGATTTTCTTCATTATTGCGCGCTGTTTTAGCAATAGAAAGCAAGTTGTCAAATATTTGTTTTTCAGCATTAAGAATCTCTCCATTGAGCTTTTCCCGTTCCTGGTAGGATAAAATATTCTGGTCCTCCAATCCTCCCAAACGTTCTCTAAGCCTGTTGGTTGTTTCGGTCTTTGATGACAAATCACTTTCCGCGATGGAAACATTCATCCTTGCGCTGTTCTCCTGTTCTTTCCGATGCCGTGAACGGGCTCGAAGTCTGATATCTTCCTGTTTTCCTTCAAAGAACAAACGCGTGGAAAAATTTTCAGGATCGCCAAAGGCTCCGCTATAGTAATCAGTTTCCAGTTTCAACAGATCGGCCTGATCCTGATTGTCCAATACCTTGGATTGAAGGTCCAGCAAACGCTGCTGATCCCGTACAGATTCTTTCAGGGCCTGGGCTTCTTCTTTCCGGTTGCCGGCTATTTTTGCTGTAAAGTCGTTGGATTTCTGCAACGTTTCTTCATTATTGAAGGAGGCTATTGCTTCCTGCGATTTCGCAATGGCTTCATTTTGTTGTTCAATCGCCTTAGCAAGCTCTTTGGATTTCGCTTCCGTGTTCCCCATCCATTCGTAAAGCTTCGCTCCGGCGAGAACGGCAAGCGACATCGCGCCGGCCAGACCTGCGCCGCCTCCGAAGCCCATCACCAGCCCCGGAATATTGTTCATGATGCCCCGGATGCCGTACTGCAAGTCATCGAAGAAGTAGGCAGCCTGCAAGGCCCCCTGACCCATGTTCTTCACGCTCCTGGTTGCCTGCTTGCTGTCTTTATCCAACTGCTCCGTAGACTTGTTGAGCGCGTCGATCTGCTGTTTGGCTTCTTCCACGCCTTTTCCGTCCAGCGTGGACTTGAGTTTGATTTCAATTTCTTTCTTGGTGGCCATGGTGGTAAAGGTGGAGGGTTATCGTTGAGCGCGGGCTTCCTCGATGACGAAAGCGGGCAGTTTCCCGGCGGTGAGGGCGTTGCGGGATTCTTCCACGCGTTTCTGCAAGGATTCCAGGATCATCATATCCCGGATGATGACGCCGAAGGCATGGGAGGGATCGACGCCGGCGGCTTGGGAGGCAGCAAAGACGCTTTCCTTCAATTCCTGCACCGCCTGGTTCAGGTTCGGGTTCTTGCCGCACTCTTCGGCAAATTCGATGAAAAGCCGTTCTATTCCGTTTTGTTGTTGTTTGTTCATGATGGATTATTCTGTTAAGATGGGTATTCGGTGGAAGTGTAGCGGATGACGAGGGATAATCCGAACGTACGTCCGGGCGCCGTGGCTGCCGCGGGATAGGACTCATTTCCGAGACCGTCAAACGCCTGCGGATTGGCCAGCATGGCATGCTGCTCATAGATGCCGTTCTGGTTTTCTACGACCAGCTGCCAGTCCGAACGGATTTCCACGCCGGGAGAAAACGTCCATTTCGCGTTTCCGCCCTCTCCGGTGAAAACCGCCTCGCTGCTGGTCGCCAGAAGAGAGGCAGACCCGTTTTCCACACGGTAAAGCGTTAACGTGCCGGAATTGGCGCTGGTGGGTTTCGTCGTGATGATTTCCTGCAGCGTCAGTCCCTTTCCTTCGGGGCTGCCTTCCGGGAAGTCCGGATAAACGTCCGAGGGAATAAACCTCCATGAGGAATAACTCATCGGATTATCCGAGTATTCCCCTCCGGGCGGGGGAAGCTGATGATTTCGGGTGACCAGTCCTGCCCTCAATACGCGGATTGTCTGTTTTAACCCGGAATCCGCCTGTGTCGCGGAAACGACGACGGAGCCGGCCGCTCCTTCATTGGGGGCCGCGGTTAACGTGAAGGACCCGTTATTTCCGTTCGTGATATCGGAGATGACAACGGAAGAGCTGGGAGAATTGGGCGTCCAGTCAACGCTGACTTCCCCCGGGTCATAATAGGAAGTCACCTGGACCTGGTAGCTTCCGCCAGTAACGGGAACCTGTACCTGGGTTGGAGCAAGGTTGAATGAGTAAGAGGGTTGAAGCTGACGAAATTCAACCTCAACAGTCTGTCCTGTTCCGTCCTGAATGACCTGGAGCGACATGGTCCTGTCCTGGTCTCCTTCATTGGCCGCGACGATAACCTTGAATGTCCCGTTGTTGCCGTTGACGATATCGGAAACGGTTAATCCTTCGGAAACGTCGGCAATCTGCCAACCCTGCCCTACCGGTCCAGGGCTGAACGACGATTCCACATTAATGGTGTATTCGCCTCCCTTGACGGGTACGTCGAAAGAAGAGGGCGTCACGCTGAATATCCAGTTGGAATTGTCCGGGGTCCGGTCGGTGACCGTCATGGTCAGTGTGACCAGCAGGCACAGATAGCCGTCTTCGGGAGACGGCGGAGGAACAAAGTTCTCCGTCTCAAACTGGTAGCCGGTGATGACGGCGGCAAAACGCCATTGCGGCTGGTCGGAGAACTGCAGGTACAGATAGCCGTTCTGGTTGCTGGCCAGCCACAGGGCAAGATTCTCCTGCCAGGAAGCCATGTCCTGATAATCCGTGAACCAGCGGTAAAACGCGATGGTGCGCTGCTCCACGGCGCTTCCCAGCCCCTGCGCGAACGCCCGGGGACCGTCTACCAGCGACGTTTCAAATGCCTCCATGGATCCGCCGAAACGTGGAGGCTCCGGCGTATCGTCCCAGAGGTTGAGCAGCTGGATCTGGTTGCCGGCGGCGGAAACGTAGCGCGCCGCGTAGGATGCCTGGTAAGTCATGGGCGGTTACTGGTTGATATAGTCCTTCACCCCTTCCGCAATGGCTTCGGCAATGCGGCCGGGATGGTCCTTCAAAATAGAGGCGTTTTCAGGATTGGTGATGAAGCCGCATTCGCACAGCACCCACGGGCAGCGGGTCTTTTTCAGGACGGCGAGGCCCGGGCGCGACTGCACGGTGTTGGCCCGTCCGGGCAGCAACCGGGAAAGAGGTTCCGCGATGCATATGGCAAGCCGGCTTCCTTTAACGCTTCCCGGGTAGAAACATACATGGGCGCCATGCGGAGCAGGATTTGGAACGTAAATGAGTTCCTTTCCTTCGTCTGTTTCAACCGTTTTTTCGGTGCTCGCGCTGTCGCAATGCAGGGAAATGCCGAAGTCATAGCCTCCTTCGTTGGCGACCTTGACGGTGGCGTTCAAGTCCTGGGAATTGGTCATCTTCGGAAAGTCAATCACATCCACCCGGGCTCCCAGCCGTTCCAGCATGGGGGCGAGGCGTTCGGCGATCGTCGCCGCGACGGCGTGTTCTTCAAGCCCGTTCCCGCGGGCCCCGGTGTTGTTGGCATGGCCTATATCAATAGCTATTTTCCTGATTATTCTCCTTTAATGGTTGATTGTTAATATGATTGAACTTGTAAGAAAAACTTTACAGTTACTGTTTATCCAGACGGCGTTCAATGTTTTCGATGCGAACGGACAAGAGTTGAATGGCTTTGGCGGTCTCGACCTGCGCCTGCGTCTGCATGGACATCAAGTCAAGAATCCTGTCATTATGGTGTCCCATCACCTCCCCGATGTACCAGCAGGCAGCACCACACGTGACCAGCGACAGCATGACGCAGGCCACGAGGGGCGACGTTTTCGCAAAATCCAGGAAATGAGCCGGCACTTCGGAGAGTTTGCACATGGCCTTATTTCTTGGAGGGGATGACCTGCACGACGGGCGGAACATCCGTAACAGGCTGGGCCTGACTGTAGGAGATATGTCCCGGTTCCAGCACCAGGCAGGAACCGTCCTTGCATACCACCGTCTTTTCCGGCGTCACGTCCACGGAATGACCGCAGCCACCCAGCAGAGCGGAAGCCGCATAGGCAGCACCTGCTAGGACTACCCACAAAAGGCGTTCCCACCACTTCAGGCCGGTTTTAGTTTTGCTTTTTTCGTAGGCATCTTTCATGCCCTGCTTCCCCGCCTCAAGGGCGGCCTGCTTTTGCTCGTCACTTAATTTACTCATGGTTTTGCTTTGTGAAGTATTTGAAAAAATCCACGGCGGCAGGGTCGGTAACAATGAACTCCGGGTAATCACGGGAAGTGAACACCCTCCGCCCGCCCTGCGGATTGACGGCCTCAACGGTCAGTTCCACGGCTTCCTCCGTCCGCATCGGGTCATCCTCCTCCGGAGCGTAAAACTCTTTCAGCCGTGCCCACACCTGCACCGCCTGCCAGTCCTCACCCATGCCCACCAGCGCGGCAACTACGGCGGCCATTGCCGGGGCATGGTCCGCTGGTATCTCGTCCTGCGTATAGCGCGCCGGAGGTCTATATCCGCCCTTGTCCTGATAAATGGGCGTCAGAGTGAATTCCTGCCATGTTCCAGGCTTCGGAAACTGAATTTGTATTTCTGCGTCGTTCATCATTAGAGAGGTATGTTAATGTCCACAAAATCTGCCGTTTCCTCGGATTCAATGGCATTCGTTCCTATCGCGTCCAACCCGTAGAAAAGCGGGTTGATATTCCCCGGCTGGTAATAGGCATATTCGCCGGGCCCGGCGTTAACGGCTGCCGTTCCGCTGGTGGTGTTGATCACGTCCGTCACCCACCTGGAAATGCCGACGCCAGTCTCAAAATTGGAGACGCCGCGGCAGGTGGCAATTTTGTACAGGTTGTTGGTTTGCGCTCCCGTGACCATCAGCCATAGCCCTCCCAGGTTTTCATAAACGCTGCTGCTGGCAACCGCCTGCTGCTGGTAAATAATCTTGCAGACCGTCCACGGGATGGGTTCGTTCTGTGTCGCAGGAATAAAACTGGTCGTCGTCTTGACCTGCCACCCATCCGTGGAATTGAGCGCGTAAATCTCACGTACGCGCACCGTATAGCCGTTGCGGGCCGTGTCTCTCACATTGTCAAAGGTGATGTCCAGAATCTCCCCGAAATTAAAGGCCAGGCCATTGCCGGGAATAATCGTGTAGGAATCCGTGGTCAGGTCCGTCCTGATTGTTTTCGCTCCGCGCCCGAAGCCCATCGTCACCTTCGCGGCTGCAGTGGATCTCCAGACAAACGAAAAGCCGGCCCAGGAAGAGTAATTCCATTGGGAAGAGGGACCTTCAAAGGGAGCCTGAATGGTGGTGTGAGCTCCCGCGGGAATACCGATGCGGGCCATCTGCCAGGGAACCGTTTTAGTAATTGTCGCCGTCCCGGTCGTGGTCAGGGAGTCCGTATTCAGAAACGCGGCTGCCGTATAAATATTGGACGCACCTCCCATTCCCGCGGCATAAAGCCGGTTGACGCCGGATTCGCTGGTGGGAGCGCCCACAGCCAGCGGGACATTGATCCCGCCATTGGCGTTGACGGTGCTTGAAAACGTGGACGCCCCCGCGCAGTTGAAGCTGGCGCCCTGGGAAATATTCAGGATGCCGGATTCTACCATGAATGTCCCTCGCAGCCAGCCGCCCGATTGGAGATCAACGGACTGATAAAACCGGGTGATTCCGTAAATCTGGTTCAGGGTCCCGGCGCTTCCGCTTCCGTCCGGGTTGTTGACGACCAGAGGCCCGTTGATAGTAGCCGATTCAGCGGTCAGGGCTCCCCCGATGTTGACGTCGCCGACGTTGGACGTCAGCGTCCCGGGCTCTCCCTTTTCCCCTTGTAGTCCCTGGGGTCCTGCCGGACCTTCCGGGCCCTGGGGGCCCTCCGGGCCTTGAGGCCCCGCCGGTCCTGTATCTCCCTTCGGTCCCTGCTCCCCGGTTTCGCCCTGCGGCCCGCGTTCCCCGGTTTCGCCGCGTGGACCTTGCGGCCCTTCGGGGCCGGTTTCTCCACGTTCACCCTGCGGGCCTGACGGTCCCTGAGGACCAACATCCCCGCGGGGAATCGTGAAATTGAGCAGATAGGATCCCACTTCGGACCCCTTGACGGCTTCCGCGTTGGCGGGCGTCCCCGGTTCCCCGGTGGTGACCTGACCCACGGACAGATTAAAATTCTCGGCGTACTTTTTGGCCTGCTCCGCGTACCAGGCGGCGCTGGACGCGTTGTCAAGCATGACCTGCACGCATCCGCTTCCTTCCGGCAGCTGCACGACGACCGCGCCCGCCACGGCCTGCTGTTCGTCCGGCAAGTCAGGCGTTACACGGCCCGCAGAAACAAAGCATCCGTAGAGCAGCGGTCTTTCCTCGTTTCCGTCGTCCATGAAGACGTCGTAGGACCACCTGCCCGCAGGCACCGAAGCCCAGGAAAGCACGCCGTTACCCTCATCGTCGCGGGAAAAGCCGAACTCGGCGACGCCTGTCTTGAGACGGACAGCGCCGCGGAGGGTGACGCCGTTCATGTCGACGGGATCCCCCTGAAAATCTACCACACGGACGACCAGCGACTGGTTCAGCCCCGTGACGGTCCGGATATCGTATTTGCCTGCCTGCTGCCTGGGAAAAAAGAGGATGCGGGGGCGCAGCGCGCCCCCTGGTGAAACGCGTCAGGAACCCGGAGTCGGCGTCACGTCCTGCACATTGGAGGGCGTGAACTGGTACTTGCCGCGGTAATCCATTTCGAACTCGAACTGTGGTGAAGCAATCGCCGTGGTGTGCTCAGGGTCCTGCAGCAGGCGCAAGGCGCCATGCGCCGTTCCGACCAGATAGATCGTGCCGACGTCGTTTTGGTACCAGAAATGAAGATACCCTTCGATCTTGTTGTCGCCGCCATGTCCGACGGTGGTCGATTCCTCGCCATTAGCGGGAGGCGCTCCCAGGGCGAAAGACAGCTGGAACCATTCGGGAGACATGTCCGGCGTGGTGAAGGTCATCCGCTTTCCGGTCGTCGTGTTCTTGCGCTGCTGGCGATATCCCAGCGCGCCGCCGTAAAAGCGCGTTACTTCCCCTTCGACCTGGGTGGCAACGGATTGGAAAGCCCCCAAAAGCCCGAAACTCACCCAGGGCTGTTCAGGCCCGGCTGTCGGATCGGCGGGCGGAGCCGTGGGAGGCGTCGGAAACTGGTCCGGTCCGGTGACGTAAGAAGCTCCCTCGTCTTCGGTCACTTTGATGCCGTCGGGGAGGAAAATCGCCAGCACGCCGGTAATCTGCGGCGTGACGTTGCGGTTCGTGAATGTGGGTTCGTATGTAGTTGCCCTGGTGCTTGAAATGGTTAGTAGATGATGGATGCCTTGCCGTCGGCTTCCAGTTTATCAGCGAGTTCTTTTGTAGCACGGATGCGCGCCCCTTTCAAGAAGGTTGAGCGCCCTATCCTCACTTCTTTGGCGAGAATGAGAATGTTCGTGTCGATGACGGCGGCCTGCTCCGTCTTCTTCTCCGGTTCGGTGTTGGCTGCAGTTGCTTTGCTCATTTGATGTCAACGAGGTTGAGGGTGGACAGAGCTTCCGCGACGGGCGCGGGAAGTTCCGGGGTGTCGGTTTTCATGGAGAGGCTGAGAACCAGCCCTCCGTCCAGTTCGGTGCGAGTGCGAATGACCCGCACGGCCTTCTTGTCAGTTGTTTTCTTCTTTTCGTCCGGTGCGGACGGCGTTTTGCCGGCGGTTTCGGAAGATTCGTCCGGCTTCGGGGCGCTCTTCCGCACGGCCTTCTTGTCAGTTGTTGATGTGTTCATTGAATTGCGGATGGTTTCTCATGTTAATATTAACCGGGACACGGTAATCCACGGTCAAAACGTTCATTTGCCTCTTCTCGCCGTCAATGATGGCGGAGGAGGAAAAACGGCCTTTGATTTTGGGTTTCATCATCGCCGGTGCGGAAAAGGGAAGAGGATTCCAGTTCCACAGGGCTTCTTCAATCACGTCCCCCACCGCCCGAAGATAATAATCAGGCGTCAGGCATGCCGCCGGGAACAGGGATGCGTTGTGATAAATGGAGGCGATGATGAAATACTGACGCCACATCGTCGGCGCTTCCGTTTGTCCGTTCCCGTCCTGGTATTCTGCCGCGTCCCCGGGGCACACCAAAACGACGCCGTTGTTGCCCATCGCCGACATGATGATGTCATTGGCGGCGTACTGTGGGTCGAAGGGCCGTTCGAAGATGTGACAGTTCAGCGCTCCCAGGTTCTTCAGGCGCTCAATGATGCGCCGGCACATGGTCTGGTCGATGGAGGGGATCATGGTTCGTTTCCGATGTTGGCAAGGTAGGTTTCCGCGGCGCGCTGCGCCATCCGGTCCATCGTCGGGAGAATTCCCGGCGTGGGCGGGATCGTGACTTCGCGGCACAGCACGTAGATCACGTCGCCCGTTCTGGCTCCCTGGCGGAACAGTTTGCGGGCCGCTTTCTTTCCGGTGGCTGATTGCGCCGTCTTGAGGATGAGGACGCCGGTCACATTGCCGTTGCGTCCTCCGTTCTTGGAGGGGATGAATTGCAAGTCATCTTTGCGGAAGCCGGCGCTGTAAATGCTCCGGGCTCCGCCATGGCCGCGGGGGGCATTGATGGTGGGGATGGCCAGGTTTCGGATCGGGTTCCCGGTGATTTCCGAGGTGCGCCCCGTGGGGCGAAGCGGCCCGCCCAGATAACCCTGCGTGCCGATCCAGTGAAGACCGATGCCGCGCCAGGCGATGGAGACGCTGACGCCCTCGGCGGTTTCTTCCATCGTGGTGGCGTCCGCCGCGCCGTCGTAGTAGTCCTTGCCCTGCTGGCGCAGGGTTTCCTGGATAAGCAAACTCAGGGCGACGCCGGCCTTGCGGATGGCGGTTTTGTGCCGGGCCGCGGACGGCTCCATGTCGGCAAACGCCCGGTCAATCTCGGACTGGTCGATGTGGACGGTTACAGCCATTTGGAGGGTAAAACGTAAGGGGTGGGCAGTTCCACGCGGAGAGCTCCGGCAACGTCTTCCACTTTCTTGACGTGCCCGGAGGTAAGGCGCCAGGTGAATTCCCCCTCTTCCTTCCGGGATACGTGGATATACTGGCGGGAGGACGCGGCGGCCACGTCTGCGGGCCGGGCGTACCAGACGCCTTCCGGCTCGGAGGACAGGCGGTCCAGCAGGCGGTCCAGGTAGAGGGCCGCCAGCGTTCCGGCCACGGCTCCCCCGGCTGCCGCCAGGCGGAAGGCCTGGGCCTGCCGCAAGGGGATCTCTTCCGGGAAATCCCCGGACAGGACTTCCGCCAGTTCCGCGTCCGTGTAAGGGCGCGTGCCGTTCGGGTCCGTGTAGGTAAAGGTGGTATCGCCGTCGTTCCCGGTCTTGACGCGCACGGCGTCTTTCAGGATGCGGCGGATCTTGTTCCTGTTGGATTCCGTCACGCCTTTGGCGTTGCTTTCCAAGGTGGCGTTGAAGCTGGCGGGAGCGGGACGGACGCGCGACACGTCCAGACCGGCCGCGCGGGCTTCTTCGGCGCCCACGGGGGCAATGTTCATGCCGGACAGGTAGTCAAAGGGCGGGTAAGGCGTGCCGAACCGCGAGAGACGCACCCAAATATCGGAGGCCGCCAGTGCATAGCCGACAGTTTCTCCGCGGATGAAGCCGGATGATACCGCTTCCGTGGCTTCTTCTTCCAGTCCGACCCGGGCACGGTTCCAGCGTTCGGCCCAATAGCGCGGGTCTTCCCGCCCCTGGGATCGGTAAAATTTGAAGGCGGCCGTGTCTTCGTCCTGAGTCCAGTTGTACCAGTTCCGGTAGCCGTGGGCCATGGCCGCGTTTGTTTCCATAACAACCTGGATGCGGACCCAGGAGGACAAATCCTGAATGCCTCCCTGCCCCGTCGCCGGGGGGCGGTAACCCTGCTGGCGCAGGGTTTCGCGGATGGCCCGCTGCGCTTCCTCGTAGCTCAAGGCCCCCGAGGCGACCTGGGACGCCTTGTCCTCAAAATCGGACAGGATGACGCCGGGTTCCACCCCGGACACGAAGAAGGCGCGTTCGGCGTAGTCGTTGGCAATCATCTCCATTTGGGCGGCGGTCATCATCGGTAGGTGCTTCGCATGGGGTTGAACCAGGGTCGGCGCGTGTAGCGCGGCATCATGTAGGCGGGATCCGCGGGCGCGGAACCGTCCACGCTTTCCGGCAGCATGTCCCCTTTGGCGTAGAGCGCCAGCATCGCGTCCGCCGATTCGGCGGCCTTCTGGCGCGTCTCGGTCAGGTTGAGCTGGTAGCGCAGGTAGAGCTGCCGGATGATCAGCGGCCATGCCAGAGACCGCATGCTTTGCGGGATGTCGTACATCCCGCTGTTCTGGAGCGATTGCCGCAGGGCGAGGTTGTTGGCCAGCGCCCCGCGGATGGTCATGCAGACATCGTTGACCGCCTCCATCATGACGTCCCGGTAGTCCAGGCTGCGCTGCTCCCCGGCGGTCACCAGGGCGTCGCGTTCGGCGGTGTTGAGACCGAGCAGCCGATCGGCTTCATCGGTGGAAATCGAGGACCAGGCAGGAAAGGCGGACATGATGGAGGCGGGGTTGGGGTTAATCGGCGGAGGCCGTCGCGTCGATGCGGACGATGGCGCTGGGGTTCGTCAGCTTGGTCAGCGAGTAGACGCGGTTGGTGACGAGCGTCAAGGCCGGCGTCGGCTTGTATTCAGTGATGACTTCGCGGCGAAGCTTGCCGGAAAGCCCGAAGGTTTTGACGGCGGAGGCGTCGAACTGCGTCGGGGAGTCTTCCTTGTACAGGACGTAGACTTCGTTTTCCATGATGGTTTTCGCGTCGCCGGAAGCGTCGCGGTACGGCATGGAGGCGATGTAAATATCCCGGATGGGCCGGATCAGAGCCATGCGAAGCAGGTCTTCATTGAACAGGCCGACGCTGTTGAAGGAAACCACCTGACGCGCCAGCGGATTGGATCGAAGCAGCTGCCATGCGTTGACGCCGAAGACAATCGTGGTCGGGAAGTGTCCGGTTGCGGCGTTGATGGACAGGATCGCCTTGTCCAGCTGATCCAACGGGTTTTTCTGCGGGTTGGCCCAATCGCCCATGCCGGAAGCGGCCGGAAGCTGGCTCATCAGCAGCTTGGCGCGCTCATATTCGTAGGACGTCACAAACTGGGATTCGATGAGTTTGTATTCCGCCAGGGTGATGGCCTGCGCCTTTTCCAGGTTGACGCCCAGCAAAGCGTCCGGTATGGGCAGCGTCAATCCGTAACCCTGAAGGGTGTCTGTTTCGTTTCTGCCGCGCAGGACGGTCTGGCGGGGAGGTTCGCCCGGCCCCACCTGGATGGGCTGGACGGTGAAGGCCGATTCCGTGTCCCAGACCTTGTACTGGAAATTCAGGTCATAGACCGGGACGATCGGAGCGATGCGGCTGATGATGGAGTTCTCTTCGGTGTTGCCGGACCCCGCGGAATAGGAGGTCAGGACATCGGTGAACTGAACGGCGGAGCAAAATGGAGTAGCCCTTGTTCTTGGTCTTTCTGTTGGTTGGGGTTAATAGTTAGGCTGCGGCGACCTGGTAGGACGGGACGAATCCGATTTCCACAAGGCCCTGTTCCCACTGTGCATGAATAACGCGGGCATAGACGGTTTCGCCGCTGGCGGCGGCCTTCCATGTCCCGTTGGCCGTGATGGTGACGGGCGTTCCGGCGTTGATGGTTCCGGGCGTGTCGGATAGAGCCGCCTTGATGAGGCCGGCATACATGCCGACGAGCGCGGCGACGCAGGTTCCCTTGTTGGGCTGTCCCTGCAGGACGACGCCTAGCAGCTGCTCCTGCGTGGGGATAGTGGACAACGGAGTTCCGACAAATTCAGGGATGTCGGGATTCGCGGTCAGCGCCACGACGGTTCCTTCCTGTCCGCACAGGTCAACGCCTTCCGGGGCGTTGAAATAGACGATGGCGCTTTTCTGGGTTACGTTGAGTGATGGCATTGGGTTTGATCAGGTTGAATAATTAACGTTGGGCGGAGACGATGAAGCCCTCTTCGGTCGCCTTCTGGTAGGCGTCATAGCGCTTCATGCCGTCCTTGATGAGTTCGTTCACACGGTTGTTGAATCCGTCAATGGATTCCTTCTTGCGGAATGGGTCAGGGGGATTCAGGGTCGCGCGGCGGTTCAGAGGCGTCCTTTGCGGAAGCTTCTTCTGCTCCGGCTGCTCCTGTTTCTGCGGGCCCGCCTGGCGGTTGAGCGCGCGGATAAAGGCGTTCAGTGCGGCGGGGCTTTCCCGGAGAGAGTTTTTCAGCTCTTCCCGGCGTTCTTCCGTGAATTCCTCGCGTTCTTCCTCGTCCAGCGCGTTTTCGTACGTGCTGACGGCGTCGTCCACTTCGGCGTTCACGTGGTCTTTCTCACGCTTTTCCAGCGAGAGCAGTTCATCAAGTCGTCCGAGGATCGCCCTGCTCATGTCGTCGGTGCCGTCAAATTCGACATCCAGCTTGTCAAGCAGGGAATCGAACAGGGCCCGCTGGGCCTTGTCCATTTCCTTGGACGGATATTTTCTATCGTCGTTGTCCATATTGGTGTTCTGGGTTGTTTCCCCCTCTTCGGGGCTTTTGGGTTCGCCCCCGGCCTCGTCGGAGGCGGGGGAAGTCTGTCGGTTGACCAGAGGCCGCTTTCCCTTGATGCGTGGACGGTTGGTCAGGGCAAAGCCGGTCAGGCGCGAAGGACGGTAGACCCCGTCCGACAAGGTCATCCCTTCGCCATATTCGGTGGATGATTGCGTGTATTCCTTGTCCTGCAGCATCTTTAGGCCGCGCGGCGTCCATTCGATGAAGCCGTAGAGTTCCAGCGTGCCGGAAGGGTCGCGGTAGGTGTCCAGCCTCTTGAGCCATCCGAGGGCCCGAGTATCGCGGGAAAGGTCGTGGCTCAGGTGGTCGCCGTCGATGAGCATGCCCGGGCCGTCAAAGGTGCGGGCGTTGAAGTCGTCCACCATGTCCTGGATCGCCTGCTCGTCGACGCGCAGCACGGCGGGTCCTTCGCCGTAGTCGACGTCATGATCCCCGCTCTTCTCGACGTGGAACCAGCCGTTGGCGGGTTGGGAGAGGTCATTGATTTGTTTCGTACTGATCATCGGTAAATCCTTTCATGAGTCCGGCGTAAATCATTTGCTGAAGCTGCTCGTAGGCGTCGGGCGGAATGAGCGCTTTTTCCGGTTCCCTGTTGGCCGCCGCCGTCACCGGAACGGGTTCCTGCGTGTCCTCGATCGACATGCCGATCTTTTCTTCAATTTCGGTCTTCTCGGGGCGGACGCCTCCGTCCGCGAGGGCGGCGATTTCCTCGGCCTTCTGCAGCGGCGTCTGGACGGTGTCAAAGGTGATGTGGAGCCTGGCCAGCGGTTCGCCGTCTCCCAGAACAAGCGGGCTGATGGCGGCGTTAAAAGCTTCGGCGACCTTGGAACAGACCGCGGAGACGACCGAATTCCAGCTATCCGTGTGCGCTCCCCCGGCCAGCGTGCCGGATCCTGATTCATTCAGAACGGTCAGGGTGCCGGCCATCACAAACCGAACCTGGTCCTTGTCGGCCATGTTGATGCGGGATAGGAAATAGTTTTCGTTGATGTTGGAGGCTTTCAACGGTTCCGCGGTGCAGTCTGGAGGCAGCACGATGGATGCGCCGGATTTAAGCTGCTCACAGGCCCGTTTCAGCGCGTCCATGATGGCGGGGCTCGCGTCTTTGGGCGCCGTGATGATGGCAGGGGCGCTTCCGTAGCGGTCCATATGGTTGTCCCACGTGACTTTGGCATGGTTACGCTCAAAGGAGGCGCGGGTAGCAGGAAAGAGAATGGGATTCCTGTGCTCCATGACGACGAGCGTTTCTTCTTCCACACTTTCGCCGGTGTCGACGCCGATGTAACATTGAGGGTTAAACTGCCATTCATTCAACTCTCCGGGCCGTACCCAATAGCGTTGGGGGATGAATTCAAAGCGGCGGCCCCAGGCGTCTTCAATGTATTGTAGGTGGGCGTAACCGTAAAACATAGCGGAGGCCAACTGCCCAAAGGCCTGTTGAAGTCCGGTGACGGAGTGATAGAATTCTTCCAGCGCGTTTTGATGACGCTGCGCTTCGGGGCTGTCGTCCGCGGCGTCAATCACCCATCCCTGCATGGAGACGCTTTCAATGAGCCGGGAATAGAGCATGCCCAGCAAGCCGTCCGAGTAGATGACCTCGTCCCAAATGAGCATTTGGCGGGCAAAGGCTCCACGCCGCGCTTCGTTCCTGGCGTCAATCAGGGTTTGCAGGTCGGCTCCCTGTAACGGATCCCAATATTCAAACCATTGGGGCTGGTTAGGCTTCCTGCTCTGTTCCGTCAAGGCTCGCCGGGTGAGTTCCGTTTCAAGCTCCTTGATTCTGGTCTCCTGTTGGGCGACCAGCTTCGGAGCATTGAGGATATTTTTGACGGCGTTAAACCTGCAGCGGAAGAAAAGAAAATGGTGGTTGCAGGGGAAGGAGTTGGACCTTCGATTCGGGGACAGGAACCCCGCGTGATACCGTTTCACCACCCTGCGATTGTTTACATATCGTCATATATTGATATATTGATATGTTGTCAACCCTAATATCTCCCGTAAGCGCGTTTTGATGACACGGGTCGGGCGTACCAGGCTCCCAGCGTCCGCGCCAGTCCGCTGTTCCGTCGCGCGTGCCAGGCCATGACGAGGGCGTCGGCACGGTCTGGGGAACGAACGCCCCGCTTTGCCATATCTTCTTTGCTTTCAATGCGGACGCGGCCTATTGCGTCGGTTTGGAGCCGCGGCGCGACCAGTTGTTCAATCGTGTCCTCGTCAATGTCGAGGATGAGTTCTTTTTCTTCGATGGCGCGGGCGAGAGCCCGCCATGCCTGGGCGCGCAGGTTGACAAAAGCTTGCGTGTCATCCGCCGGGAAACCACCCCGGTAGGAGTGCACCGGAAAACCCTCGGCGCGGAAGTCGTCAATGATGGGGAGCCCCAGGCCGTCGCCGTCGGCAAAGATGCGGTCGGCGGGGATGCCGAGCTCGGCGGCCTTTCGGCGGAACCGTCCGCGCGCTCCTACGGTGTCCGGGTCGGACCAGTGGTCGGCGATGAAAAAACGGTTGCCGTGCCCGGCCGCGAAGACGTTTTCATCGCCCCCCGCGGCAAAGTCGAAGCCGCCGCAGGTCTCTCCGGTGTCCAGGAAGGGAGGCGGGTTGTTGACCAGCTCCATGAGAGAGCGCCGGGAAATGACGGATTGTCCGTCCAGGTCGGTGAATTCGCCGAGGATGGCGGAACGGTAAAATGAGGACTGCTCGCCGTATTCTTTCTTGAGGCGTTCGGCCTTCCCCGGGTCATTGATTTCGATATGCGGGCAGTCCTCGTATTTGACGCGGATTTTGTAGTAGAGTGATGAATTTTTGTGAAAGCAGTCGTAAAAGGTGCCGGAATCGGCGCCCGGCGATGAGGTGATGAACGCGTGAAAGAGCGTGCAGCGGGAAACAGCGGTGAAGATGGAGTCGGGAATGGTCTTGGCTTCATCCAGGACGTAAAAGACCGGGTCCACGCCGGGCGAGATTTTTGGATGCCATCCTTCCGCACGTCCCGCGTTGTCGGTGGAGAAACCCACGGCAAAGCCTCCCTCCGGCGTGCGGATCTCCGTCTTGTTGAAGGTCCAGCCGGAAAAGAAAGGATTGTCCATGTAGCGGCGGAGCGCGGGAAAGAGCTGCTTTTCTACCTGCATCCACGATGAGGACGTAACGGGGACCTGTCCCCGCGGAAAACAGGTGAGAAAGTACAGGATGGCGGGAGCGATGCAGTTGCTTGTCTTGCCGGATCCGTTAGGAGCGACCAGAGCCACGCTTTTCCCTCCCAGGGTCAGCTTGCCCAGGGACAACGCCTTGATGGCCTCCACCTGCCATGGATAGGGGTCAAGGCGGAGGATATGGCGCAAGAAGAAGCTGACGGGGATTCGTGTCCTGACGGGTTAGGGATGGAGTTTGCCGGCAATGGTTTCCAACGCGGTTTTCTCGTCTTCCTGCAGCTGGGCTAGCTGATCGGGGTCCAGCGTGATTTTCCGTTCCAGCGGCGCACCGGGAACGCCGGCGACGTCCTGGCGGACCCGGTCTCCGAATTTCTCCGGCGCGAAGCGGGCGGCGACTTTCAGCCGGGTTTCAATGGCGAGCTTCTTCGCGGCGACGGAGGCGGAGCCGCATTCCGGGTCAAGGGCGACTTTCGCGGCTTCATCGGCCAGCTCCTGGCAGGCGTCAATCATAGCTTCCGACTGCGCTTCCCGCGCGCGTTGAATGAGTTTGGAAAACTCCGGCTTTGTTTCACGCCAATTCCAGACCGTCCAGACCTCCGGCATGTGGTCGTCGGAGCAGATGGATTTCATGGTTTCGCCGTTGGCAAGACGGGAGGCTATCTCGGCGGCCAGTTCCTCGGTGTAGAGGCTCGGCCGCCCCGGTTTTCTTTTGGTGGTAGGTTTCTTTTTCCTGCGGCTCTATCATAGTAGACAACGGATATCCAATTCAAGCGCGTTGTTTGTTCTTGATTCGCAGCGCTCATTTTTCAAACTGTGGGGCGTATGAAACGATGTCCTATCTGCGGCAAGGATGTTCCTCCCCGCGCGGGCAAGCGCGACAGCGTGTACTGTTCCCGGGCCTGCCTCCAGGCTCACTATGCGGAGGCCTGGGAAACGCTCACGTGTTCCGTTTGCGGAAAAGTTTTCCGGGCAAAAAAAGTGTGGCATCGTCAATACTGCTCCCCCGGGTGCGCCAACCGCGCCCAACAAGGGAGGAAAATCACGTCCCCTGCCTTTTTGGAGGCCTGCCGGCATCGAGGCGTGCCCGGTCCGCGCAAGCATCCGAGGACAGGAAAATTTGAAACCAATTGCCATGCAAAAGTCTGGCGATTGGAATCACCGGAGGGCGAGATGGTGGAGGCTCGCAACCTCAAGCTTTACATGACCACCAGATTCGGCGACGATGAGGGCAAAAGGATTTATAGTCTTCTGTCCTGCGCGGCCGGGCGGTTCCGCAAATCGGGACGCGGCACGGGGGCTGGATGGCGGATTCTGGAAGCTCCATCCGTCCCGGAATAAAAAAGGGGCGGCTTCGAAAAAAACCGCCCCTTTTTAAGGGAAATGGGCGTTTCCGCCCGGATGATCTTGCGATCGTTTTAATCCACAGCCCCGAAGGGCTGAACGTTCAGAGAGAACGCCTCCTCCTATCATTTTTTGATGGAGGCGGCAACGAAAAAAAATTCTTCTTTTTTCATTTTTTCTCTTGCAATACTAAACATTGTTTAGTATATTGACCTTGTTGACGGGAGGAAGGGACCAACCGGAGACACAATCCACAACCAAATCAGAAAGAACAAGAAAATGGAAATCACCAACATCAAAGGAATGACGGCCCAGGAAATCGCTGACGAACTCAATAAGAATGGGTACAGCTACTACGGCGAACGCGCCCGCGCCTGGGAAGGCAGCACTCAGAGCCGCATCTATTTCGGCTGGGACTATGTCATCATTAACCAGGACGGCACCATCACCAATAACAAGCCGAAAAGAGCCCGCGCACTGACGATTGGAAACCCGGCGGTTGAAGCCATTGAGGAAGTAGTTACCCCCGCCGCTGAAGAAACCAAAGAGGAAGAAAAGGAAGAGTCCGAAGACAAAATCATCACCACGGAAGACGGAGAAGAAATCAACCTGACCGCTCTTGAATGCGAATTCGGCAGCTACGACTTTGAAGGCAAGACCTACTATGCTGCTCGCCAAATGGAATTAACCAATCGTCTTTTTGACGGATGCTACAACGACGCGGAAGAAGGAGAGGAATACATCTCGGAATACTCCGCGCCCGGATACGACGAAAACGGAAACCCCGTGGAAATCTTCATGACTTTCACGCAGGTGAAAGGTGAAGAGATAGACCCGGAAAACCTTAACTGGTTCCAGGACTCCGACCGCGTTGAAGCCCTCTAACCATGATTCCAGGGCGGTGCATGCCGCCCTGGCACAGCTATGACTATTCAAGAATTTGTTGATTGGGTGCAGTCCAGATACCATTTGCGATCCAAAACTTCTGCGGTCAAAAAGGCTGCGCAAGTGTTGCGTGTGACGGAAATGGCGGTGTGGCAATGGTTGGGCGGGTCCAGAAAAACGAGTCCTTCCATGGAGCTGTTGATGGAGCTAATCACCCGTCACGGATTGCCGGAAGAATAGGCCTATACGAGATTCCAGGGTATACGAGATTCCAGGGCTATTCCCGGGGATGGTAATTGATCTCGCGGTAGGATTTCCAACCACAGGTGATGATGGTGCCGCAAAGGTGGATGCGGGAAACAATGGCCGGCCCGAGTCGATCTTCAAGGGCGGCGGGGCTGTAGTTGGAGATGATGATGGTCGGTTTGCCGTTCTGGTGCCGATAGTCAATGAGCCTTTCCAGCGCGGCGCCTGCAAAGTCCGTGTCCTTGACCTCGTGATACTCGTCCAGCACCAGAAGATACGGGGCCTTGTATCGCTTCATAACATCGGATTCCGAGCCGTTGCCGTTAAACGTCTCTCTCAAGTCCATCGTGTAATCATAGGCCTTGGTATAGAGGACGCGCCTCTTTCGCCTGTACATGAGGCGTCCAAGAAACGTGCTCAATACCGTTTTCCCGGTGCCGTATCGCCCGTTCAGTACAATGATACTCCCAGGCGTCAAAACGAGGCGGTAGGCATCACGCAGGGCTTTCTTCCATGGTTCCCCGGTTACTTCGTCAAGGCAATCAATAGCTCGGCGGGGAAAACCGCGGTCAATCAGGCCAAGGCGTTCGTATGCCGCTCGGCGTTCTTCTTCCCGCTGCTTTTCAGCAGCCAGAGCTTCCGCTTCAAGCTCTTCAATGCTTCTTCCGTCGTCCTCGGCAAGAAGGGTGATGGATTCCAGGAGGCTTTCAAGATTAACTCCCTTCAGTCCTCCCTGGGGTTTAATGGGTTCGTCAATCTTTCCAGAGGTCATCTCTTCTTGATGGTTTAGTCGTTGATTTTGGCTTGGTTCCCACGGTATTGGCGGGTTTCATCCCGGGCGCGGCCGCATTGTTCCGGGCCCAGGTGGCAGCGTATTGGCGAGCCATGGGCCGCCAGTCCGCCAGGGGGACGCCGTGCCGGTTTCGCCATCCAACGGCGGACTGTTCGTCGAAAAACCGTTCCGCGCACCGGGTCAGCTCGTCTCCAAGCGGGTGCAGAACCTGGGCGGCCATAAAGCGGTCAACCTCGGTAACGTCCTTCGGAAATTGGCAAACCTCGCGCCCGGTTGTAGTTGTAGTAGTATTATTATCTTCTCTTCTCTTCTCTGGTAACGGTTTTTGTAACGGTTCAAGCGTTACATTTGCGTTACATGTTTTTGCAACTCGCTCATGATGAGCTTTTCTGCTATTCGCGACACGGCGGTTCGTATTGGCCCTATTCTTGGCGGATTGGCCGTTGTGGCGGTCAAAATTGGGGATTGAAAGGAGGCCCTCGCGTCCATTCAACCAGCCGACTTTGACAAGCCCAGCGGCGAAGCCGGGGCAGAATACGAGACGGTCGAGAAACGAATTTGTAACGGTAATGGCGTTACCAGAAACGGATTGTTGATCAGCCCAAATCCAGAGGCGAAGCAGCTTGCCGACAACGGCATCCTGATCAATTCCAAGGATGCCGGCCAGCTTCACCACTTCGGGTTTGTCCGGTGTCGTGTGTTCCACCTTGATCCAGTCTCCGGCCATATCAAAAAAGCGTCAGTTGGGGGTTGTAGTTCGTGAATCGTTCGAGTAAAACCCGGAATGCAGTTGCCGCCACTGCAGGAACTTGCCCGTTGCCAAGGGCTTTAAGCTCGTCCACTTCTGGGGCCACCCCATCATCAGGGCGACGAAAGACGCCGACACGCACATCCCCCTGACGCGCTTCCTTCCATTCCTGATATAGAGATATGCCAGGTAATCTTCCAGGTTGCATTTGTGATTGCCTTGTTCCGCGCGGCTCCAAGCTATGCCGTGCGTGCCTATGCAGGCCCGCGGCGTGGGCAAGAAGCCATAATCTGGCGCGGTGATGGGGTAATCCAACGGCGTCAGCTCCCAGCACACACCATGCAGCATCATACCCGATGCGGGCAAGGTCACCGAGGACTCTGGCAAGTCCTCTTCCCACAAGCAGAGGTGAGTTTTCCAGGAATGCGAATTCCGGTCGTACCTCATTGATAATTCGGTGCATTTCCCGCCAGAGGCCGGAGCGGGCGCCGTCAATGCCGGCGCCTTTTCCTGCGGCTGAAATGTCCTGGCACGGGAAGCCTCCAGATACCACGTCAACAAGGCCGCGCCATCGTCGTCCGTCAAAGGTGCGTACGTCATCCCAAACCGGGAAAGGCGGGAGTAAGCCGTCATTTTGTCGGGCAAGCAGTACGCTTGCGGACCAGGGTTCGAGCTCGACGGCGCAAACGGTGCGGATTCCGAGCAGCTCGCTCCCAAGTATTCCTCCACCAGCGCCCGCGAAAAGATGTAGCTCATTCACTCCCCCTCCTTTCTCGGCTCCCAGTAAACAGGCCATCCTTCATGGACGCAGGCTGCGCAGAACTTGTACTGCGTTAGCTCATGTTTACAGTTCGAGCATCTCCTTCGCATAGGATGCACCCACACCCGGCACGCGGCCCGCTTCCGGCGGACGTCACCGATAACATTGTACAACTTAAAGTCGTCCCATAAGCCTCCGCGAAATTGGAGTGGCAGCTCGTGATATTCCATTTTAAATCGTATTCGGGCGTTATTGCGAATCCTTTCAATTCTGGTTTCGAGAGTTTCGACTGCTTTTCCGTACTCGTAAAAAGCTTTCTGTTCAGGCGTCAGTTTCATGCGAGCCTCCTTTCTAAGATGTCTGCTTGCTCGTCAGTAAGGTACTGCCAAGACTGCGGC
>ERZ791861.114-NODE-114-length-61579-cov-11.369482_pt1 | contig 61579 bp, 47 predicted proteins | sample MGYA00510283_ERZ791861 | MGnify/ENA primary metagenome ERZ791861 (study PRJEB30046, sample SAMN00792074) | human gut metagenome | study: EMG produced TPA metagenomics assembly of the A metagenome-wide association study of gut microbiota in type 2...
AAGAGTACCTGTCAAAACTTTTGGAGGGCAGCGCAATTTAATGCGTTTGCCCTGATAATATATCCAGAAGACTTATTCTATATATCTGAAAGACTTCAAGTAACTGTTTGGAAGATTTTAGTCATATACTAGAACGTTATCAGTCATATACCTGAACGACATCAATCATATCATTAGAAGACATCAACCGTTTCCTTATTCAGGATAATCTCTTTCCTACCTTTGCGGCAACAAACGCTATCATCAGACCCAGGCAGGCGGCAATGCTGATGGCAATGCGGAGACCGGTAGCCTCAGCAAGCCATCCGATAACCGGAGGACCTACAAGGAAACCGAAGAAGCTGATGCTTGAAACGATGGTAATAGCGATGCTCGCCTTGATGGTTCCCAATTTTCCGGCGATACTGTAACAGATAGGAACCGACGAAGAGATGCCGAAACCTACCAGCAGGAAACCCAAGGTGGCAGGAATGAGATAAGGCAAGGCAGCAGCCAGCCACAAACCGCCCAATATCAAACCACCACAAACCTTCAATACTCTGGCTGGGCCGTATTTCGTAACAAACCCATCAGCCATGAATCTACCCAACGTCATCGCACCCATACCAGCCACATAGCCCGCACGGATAAAAGCCTCATCGGGTTTTACTACTGATGAAAAATATACGCTACTCCAATCGTAAACGGTACCTTCACAGAACATGCCTGCAAATCCCATCAGTCCCAAAAGGAACAGAATCGGGTCGATGGTCTTGAAAGAGAACTTCGGAACATCCTCCTCTTCTGCTTTCGCCATGGCATCATTAATCAGAAAGCGGAAACCGACAGCAACGATGAGAATACTCAGAGCCAGGATAGTTCCAAAGTGGACATCTATCGGGAGCAAAGTGTTGGCAAAGATGGCACCGATGATACCACCGGAGAATCCACCCAGACTCCACAGACCATGAAACGACGACATGATGTTGCGCCCATACATCTTCTCTACCAGACATGCCTGCGTATTGGTGGCAATGTTCATCAGATTCGCCATCATTCCGAAAGCAATAAGACTCAAAATCAGATGAAAAACCGTAGTACTGCTACCGATGCAGAAAAGAACCAGAACATAGAGCACCTCAGAGAGAACCAGCATCTTCTTGCTGCCAAATCTACTCACCAGGATACCCGAGAAAGCCATCATCAGAAGTTGGCCGATAGGAATGGCGAAAAGCACCGTTCCCAACTGGCCGTTGCTCAGATGCAACATCTGTTTTACATCCGGAATACGGCTTGCCCAACTGGCAAACACTACTCCCGGAACAAAATAATAAGCCGCAACCGCCACTCGCTTGCGCGCCAAATCACTTAAATTACTCAAATTACTCAAACTGACTGTCATCCTTAATAATATACCTATTATAAATACTCATTTCTATTAGCGGCTGCAAAATTACAAAAAAAAACAGAAAAAGACTGATATTTGAACAATAAATGTTGCGCCGTTTGAGATTTTTGCCGTACCTTTGCACTCAGAAAAAGAATTAAAAACAAACTAGCAATGAAGAAACAAACAATGATTACCCTGGCACTCGCCTTGACTTTGGCGATGCCAACCCTACCCGCCTTCGCCCAGAAGGCGATGAGCAAAAAAGAAATTGCCGAAAAAGAAAAGGCTTTCAAGAACCTTCAGCATCCATGGAAGGGAAAGAAGGTGGCTTACTTCGGCGACTCCATCACAGACCCTAACATCAAGGCATCAAAAGTAAAATACTGGGGATTCCTGCAGGATTGGCTCGGCATCACCCCTTACGTTTATGGTGTGAGCGGCAGACAGTGGAACGATATTCCCCGTCAGGCAGACCAACTTCAGAAGGAACATGGTGATGATTTTGATGCCATTCTCATCTTTATGGGTACCAACGATTACAACAATGGTGTGCCTGTAGGCGAATGGTACACGGAGACTTTCGACAGCGTGAGAGTAGCCCGCCACAAGCCAAGCGAAATGGTACAGCGCCGCCACCGCCACTTCTGCATGGACAAGAATACATTAAAAGGCCGCATCAACATCGCCATGTCGAAGCTGAAGCAGATGTATCCTACCAAGCAAATCGTGGTGATGACTCCTGTGCATCGTGCTCTCTTTGCCAGTGGTGACAAGAACATCCAGCCAGATGAGATGTACGAGAATGCGCGTGGCATCTTCTTCGATGAATACGTGAAAGCTATCAAGGAAACAGGCAATGTCTGGGCGGTTCCGGTCATCGACCTCAACTCTCTTTCGGGTCTCTTCCCTCTTTACGATGCTGGTGCGCAGATGTTTAACAAACCGGATACCGACCGTCTTCATCCTAATGATGCCGGCCACTCCCGCATGGCAAAGACCATCATGCAGCAGCTATCAGCATTGCCTTGCGTCTTCTAGAAATCCGTGGCATCATTTTCTGCCCGCGTACATGAGCATCCATACCCACGTACACGGGTATCCGTGACCACGTACGCGGGTACGAATGACCGAGACGATGAGCAAAGATACCCGAGGTAGTTGGGCAAATTTGCCCAACGCCTCGGGCACTAGCGGGCATTGCCTTAGCGTGACTTTTCCTGATTTCAGTAGACACTTTTTTACTTTATAGACTAGAAAGGTAGACAGTATCTATTTTATAAAACAGAAATAGTAGACACTCTGCCTTCACTAAGCAATAAGGCTTAAAAAGTTCACTTTTTCTATAAAAAGTTTGGAAGAACCGATAAAAAAGATTATATTTGCAACATAAATCAAATTGTATCGCTTATGCTTAGCAAGAATGTACAAGAAATGATACCAAAGATACAGCAGTATCTTGCTAGCCAGCCCATAGAAAAGGCTTGGCTGTTTGGTTCATGCTCTCGTGGTGAAGAAACTCCAAAGAGCGATGTTGACTTGTTGGTTAGATACCAAGACAGTGACTCCATATCCCTGTTCGACATCTCAGGAATCATGGTAAACCTCAAAAAGATTATCAAGCGCCCTGTAGATTTAATAGAAGAGGATTGCCTTCTTCCTTTTGCATCAAAATCAGCAAACCGAGATAAAATATTGATTTATGAGAGAAAAAGTTAAAGACAAAGGAAGGCTTGAACATATTCTCCAAGCTTGCAATGATTTACTTGCCTCAAAAGACAAGTACACATTTGATGCAGTTAAGGACGATCCAATTATCTTTTATGGTTTCGTCAAGTTAGCAGAAATCATAGGTGAAGCCTCTTATATGCTTACCAAAGAATTTCGAGCAAAACATACAGAGATTCCATGGGAGCAAATGATAGGTTTAAGGCATGTTTTGGTGCATGGATACTATACAATAAAGCCCAAACAGCTTTGGAATATCATAGAGAAGGATATACCTGTTTTGATGCCACAAATCAAACAACTGCTTGATTCTGAGAAGTTTACAGAAGAATAAGCAAAAACAAGGCGTGGCAATAGGTGGCAATAGGTGACAATAAGAATACGTCTTATTGCCACCCATTTCTTTCTGTGTATCAATTACTTACAATCTGCGTGGCAGATGTGGCAATAAAATAGAAAAACTTTTTCTATATACGCGATGTAACATAGCCATCAATAATAGCTATTTATCACGCCACCCAACCATATCCTTGTACTGCCATATCCACAAAATGTTCAAATAGCAGATGAGTTTTGTCATTGAACGACATACGATCATAGCTCATCGGCAAATCTTCATTGAGCGAGGTCTGTATCAAGGCTAACACTTGATGTCTTGGTTGTTCATCCTTATACCAATCCACCACCATCACCTTGTCCTTCTCCTCCAATAACTTTTTATAGAGGTTCTTGGAGGCAAGAATCACTTTTTGCTCCTCAGCCTTGGTAAGTTTCCTGCCAGAAGTCAACATATCGTAGATTTCCAACTCTTCTTCCTTCAATCCTATATCCGTGGAACGAGATTGCTCCTTCTTCAGTTCTTCCACCAACTGAAGCAATTTTTCATAGTAATCCTCATTCTCACTTCCACCGGCATTATACTTGTCGATGATGTTCTTGTATCGCTCAGAGAACTTTACACGAGTACAATTTCTGTTAATCATCTGCACCAAAGTTTGCTCGATGAAACTACGCAGGTCTTCAACCTCCAAAGCCTTGTAAGGAGTGGCGTTGAGTTCCTTTCGGAGAGCCTCAACGTCTATCTTGCTCAGGTCGATGACTTTGCCTTGATGAATCATGTATCCCGGACGAGGATGGAGTTCATCCGCCGCCATAGAACCATCAGCCAAAGAGCCTGGCATTCCCACCATTACAGATGAAACGCTCTGATCTAGCGTCTCAGCCATACGCTGCTTTGCCCTGCGCAACTTCTCATCGTCTATCTGGTTACAGAACAAGCCGTTCAAGTATGCTAACGGCGCAAACTTTTCATTGTACCAAGCACGTTCAAATATCTCAGGCTTCGCTGCATCATATAGATTCATCAGGAGATTGGTGAGAACCTTGAATCGGTCTTTCCATTCGTCTTTCTCTAAGATGCGGTTGTATGCCTTACGGAACATTTCCAGCTGGTCGAGGGTATTACCTTCGGCAATAATGCCATCAATCTTGACACCAAGCGACAGCAAGAACCCATCGCATTCCACGATTGTTCGGTCGATGTTCGCTATCAACAGCCCGATATCCTTAGCAGGATAATCCATATCATCACCAGTGGATGCATAATCAGAAAGAGCTTGCTGCATATACTTAAACACGTTGACGTAATCGACGATGATGCCGCAGGACTTGCCTGGGAACACACGATTGGCTCGAGCAATAGCCTGCATCAAGGTGTGTCCTTTCATCGATTTGTCAAGATAGAGCGTAGAGAGTGACGGAACATCAAAACCTGTGAGCCACATGGCACAGACGAAGACCAAGCTTAATGGGTCATCCTTGTCCTTGAACCTATCCTCGATGTCCTTGCCATCAGGTGAAATCGCCTCCATCTTCTTGCGATGCGGAACAATGTCGAGACCTTGGACGGCAAACTTCTCTTCCTCGCCGTCCTCCTTGCTGATGACCACCGCCATATCCATATTGCTCAGAAATTCAAGTTGGCGACACTTCTCAGCCCTCTCCTCCTCGGTCTTCGCATGGTTGCGCTCCTCCACGAGTTTCTTCTTTTCCTCGGGCAGATAGTGCTTCACCTTGTCATACATTCTGACGGCAGTGTATTTATCCACGCTCACCACCATGCCCTTGCCCAAGAATCCACGACGAGGAAAATGGTGGGCGATGTCTCTGGCAATGCGGTCGAGTCATTCCTCTCGCTTGATGACCTCCATGATGCGTGACGACGAGTTCTCCAAGAGTTCCTTCTCTCGGTCGTTGAGGTTCTCGTCCTCGCATATCTGGTCGATGTCGGTATCAAGCCAGTCGTTGGTCAAGCCCACTTCTGGTACCCGTCGGCTATAGAAGAGTGGCACAGTGCTACCGTCCTCGATGGCTTGGGCGAAGTTGTATTCCGATACGTAATCGCCAAACCATTGGTTGGTGAGTCTCTTACTTCCCAAGAGCGGTGTACCTGTAAAGGCGATGTAGTTGGCATTCGGAAGTCCCGTATGCATATTCTCGGCAAGTTGCTTGTACTGCGTGCGGTGCGCCTCGTCCACCAAGACAAAGATGTCATTGCGGTCGGACAAGAGAGGGTATTTCTTGGTCTTGTCATACTGGAACTTATGTATCAAGGTGAACACCATCGGCTTGTTACTTCTCAAGAAGTCACGCAACTGGGTGGAATTCTTAGGCTGGCATTCTTCCTTGTCGCCAATGACCTCGGAACGCACAAATGTCTTGTGTATCTGTGCATCCAAGTCCTCACGGTCGGTAATGACAAGGAAGGTAAAGTTGCCATGCAACTTGCGCTTCACCTTTCTCACGAACATCACCATCGAATAGCTCTTGCCCGAACCTTGGGTATGCCAGAACACACCGAGCTTGCCATTCAGCGACTCTCTGCGCTCCACGTTCTTCATCAGATTGTTGACACCAAGATACTGGTGGTTCTTGGCGATGATTTTGATGCGCTTGTTATCAAAAAAGATGAAGTTCTCGATATAGTCGAGGAGACGGTCCTTGCGGAAGAGACCGTCTATCAGGTTCTGAATGCTCAGTCCGTGTTCGGCGATTTGCTCACGGTCGAGTTTCTCTTTTTCATTATCCACACGCAGCCACTCGAAGAAGAATTCATAGCGACTGTTCCAGGCACCTATCTTGGTTTGCAAACCGTTGCTCAACACACAGATTTGGTTGAAGGAAAAAATATTCGGGATGTCCTTGCGATAGCTGGTGAGGTTTTTGTTATAAGATTCCTCCACCTTGACGGTCGAGTTCTTCAGTTCGATGAATACCACAGGCAATCCATTCACGAAGAGCAGCACGTCGGGACGGCGATAGCGATAATGCCCTTTTATCCACATTTGGTTGACGCAATGGAAGTCGTTGCGCTCGGGATGGTCGAAGTCGATGAGTCGCACAATGTCGAAATCCTCCTTGCCGTTCTTGCGAACAGGCTTCTTGATGCCATTGCGTAGCTGGTTGTAGAGCTTATAGTTGGTTTCCACCATATCCGTGGCGGTATAGTCCTTGCGGAAATTCCTGAGGATGCCTTGCAGCACACCCTCCTCCACCTGTGGGTTCAGTCGCTTCAATGCAGCGAGGAACACATCGGGCAGAATACACTCCGATGGATTGGCACGACCTGTGGTGGAGACATCGTCCTGAGCCTCCACTCGTGCGTCACATTCTATTCGCTTCCATCCGTATTCGGGAAGTGAAAGGCGATTGCAAATCGCCTGCTCTATATCGTCTTCACTGATAAATGACTTCATATTGCTATTACGTTTTATCGTTTTGTTACTATGTTAGTTGGGACAAGGATGCGATGTGCTGCCCATTTTGCAAATTCGTCCCTTGGAGAAGTAGTACTTCATTGCACTCCGAAGTAGTACTTCATCGGGGGTTGAAGTTATACTTCGTTGGCACATGAAGCTATACTTCAAGTTTGCCCGACATCAGGCGAGGGAGGAGAAGGTCTCGCTGGCGAGCGAGGAGAATGTTCTGTTGTTGGAGATTGTCAATCTCTGCAAACATAGGCTTCACCTTTTTTATATATTCCTCCACAATATCCTCCTTATACAAGAATTTATATTTAGTCAAGTCCTTCATCACTATATAAGGTATGGCAGAGCCTCTTGTACCTCCCGAATGCATTGGTTCAAAGTCAAACTTAAAACGCAAATACAGATAAAACATAAAAGAATCATCTTCTTTATTTGAAACCACCGCATAAGTTCGCTGATACAAATCAAATTTACCTTCAAAGTATCTTGTTCTACCAGTATAACTACCATTACCTGCTACTAAAATTGCTTTGCCATCATATATAAACTCATCAGAGTGAAAAGTATTAGGTGAACAGGAAAAGAAAACATATTGCCCATCTTCTTTTGTTTGATTCACATCCTTACGACCAGTAAAAACACGACACCAGTCCTTTACTTTCTCTACGGTCCATCCTTTCGGCAAACCATTCTCCATTTCAACCTTTTCATGTCCAGGGAAGCGGAAGCGAACGAACCATTCTTTATATAGGTTCTCCGCCATTTTCTCCAAAAGACGAATACGCTTAGTATTGTTCTCTATCAGAGAATCGTATGTGGAGAGGATAACCCCTATGCGACGCTGAACATTTTTATCCCTAATCACAGGAATACGAATACTTGAAAAAGAAGCTTTAGAAATATTCTCTCTTCCTGAAGTAGTGCCCGAATCCAACTTTTTCAATTGCGGTAGGACACTACACCTTACATTATAAAAGATATATTCATTATCATACGAATCTTTTGGAACAATCGCATTTATTGCTTGATTCACAAATAAGTCAGTATGAGCATAAGTCATTTTTTTTCCAATGCTTCCTATAGTAACAACACACGTAGAGCCTTTGGGGACTAAACTTTTCTTATACTTCTCAGCTGCCAATTTAGAATAAGACTGCTCAGTAACCAAAGTACATTTAACACCAATAGGTATATCTGTTGCTTTTATAAAAGGCATATAATCACCATAATACTCTGGTTTACTTGTCGGCGGAGTATTACCAGTTATAATTTGTCCTATATCTTTCAACCTTACATACTCCATACCTCTATTCCTCCCCAAATAGTTCCACCATATTTTTCTCAATCTTCTTCTGCAAGTCCACAGCCTCAGCATTCAGTTTTGAGAACTCACTGTTTAGCGACAGCATTTCCTGACGGAACTCCTCAGAAGTCATTCCGTCATCCTCTATCACTACTCCCACATAGCGACCAGCATTCAGACTCCAGTCGTTGTCCTCGATGCCGTCCTCACCAGTTATCTTCGCCACTTTGCACAAGCCGATGACATCACGGTATTTTCCTTCAGGCCATCTTTCGAGCAACCAATCCACCTCTTCCTGCTTTCCTGCGTTCTTGTACTCATCAACCAGTTGCCAGAAAGCTTCGCTATCGCCCTCATAGAGACGAGTGATGATGCCAAGGTTCTTGATTTGCTCGTCAGAGAACTTGCGGTGGGCACGATCCACTTGCGTAAAGATGTTGCGAGCATCGACGAAGAGGATTTCATCTTTTTGGGTACGCTGCTTGTTGAAGAACCAAAGGGTGGCAGGGAGCGTGACGGTAGAGAACATGTTGCTTGGCAGGGTGACCATCTGGGATATGATGCCATCCTGTATCATCTTCTTGCGTATCTCCAACTCACTGCCGCCCGCATCGCTTGCCGAGTTAGCCATGACGAGAGCAGCCTTGCCAGTCTCATTCGGAGCCGTGGCAAAGTATCCTATCCACAGATAGTTGGCATTCGGAACTGTTTCTGTCTTATCACTGTTTTTCTTGGCAGACTTGGTCTTGTTACGAGGAATACCATAAGTTTTGAATCGAGCATCATCGCTCACCTTGCTAACCAATACTTCATCAACATTAAATGGAGGATTCGCCATTACATAATCAAACTTGCCAAAAGCGTCATAAGGGTCGCTATAGTACGAGTTCGCCTCAATGATTTCTCCACGCACATTGTTGAGCAACAAGTTCATCTTGCCCAACTTTCCCGTATCAGGATCTTTCTCCACACCATAGCAACGGAAGTGCATCAAGTCTTGGTTGGTGGCATTGTGACGGTGCATGTATCGAGCAGCTTGCACGAACATACCGCCCGAACCACAAGCTGGGTCGAGGAACTTCCTGTCGCCAATGACAGGATGAATAACCTCCACCATATATTGAACCACCGAAGGAGGGGTATAGAAAGCTCCACCACCCTGTCCTTCAGCCAAGGCAAAGTTACCGAGGAAATATTCGTAGATTTGCCCAAAGAGATCTATGTTGATATTCTCTGGAATATCCTTGAAGACACGCACGATGCGGCTCAATAACTCAGGATCTTCCTCTGGCACCAGTTGCCCATAGACCTCCTTTGGCAGGACATTCTCCAATTTTGGATTCTCTCGTTCGATAGCCTCCATCGCCTCTTTCACGAGCACCGCCTTGTGGGCTTCATCAGGCGCATCATTTATTGTATCGAAATAAGCACATTCAGGAAGATAGAATCCGCACTTCTGCACAGCAATGTCCTTATAGCTGCGCTCCATGCGAGTACCTTTGAGAACTTCATATTCCTTGTCAATTTCCGCTTTATGCTGTTTGAAAAGCACATCAGCATAACGGAGAAAGATAAGACCAAGGATAGGTTGACCATATTTGTTTGGTGCTAAATGGGCACCCGCACGCAGCATATCAGCCGAGTGCCAAAGATTATCTTTTAGATTTTTCAGTTCAATGTCTGTCATAAAGTTTACTTTTAATTCCATATACGACAATAGAGACAAGGAATTAAAAGCATTAATTCTTCGCCGCTATAAGGAAACAATGAGCGTAAACTTTATCGGATGTGCAGGTCACAGATGTAAATACCTTATTGGGAAGAGAGCATAAGAAAGGCGTAAGCCTCACTTATCAGTCTCTAAGGTATTTGGCGTGACCTCTCTGCATAGATAAGTTTAGCTCACGCCTTATGAGCGTGAGCATTCACTTTTTACCTATTATACAGATGTCTATTTCAATCGCCAAATTTCAAGAGACTCCAAATAATCGTAAACGCTTTGTATATTAATATGTTATATGTCTAAAGTTTTATTCTTTCTGTTTCTTATTATTCTATTTTATTTGTTCAACTTATGTTACAAGGGAGCAGCCACCTGCGGCAACCTCTCCCCTTTCGAGGGCAAAGTTACAAAAAATAAATGAAATATGCAACTTAATACCTCAAAATATCTTTTATCGAGTAAATTTTACTTGAAGCATCAAAGGAGAAATACTGGTCATCCATAATCAAATAATCCTCTCTCTGCTTCTTACTCAGACTCTTAATATCGGGAAACATAGATATCGGTACTATCACTTCTCGACCATCAGATATGCAAATTGAAGCTCATTTTTTCCAATCAGTGATTGGAAAATGTTTTGGAAAGCCTTATAGAATCTTGTTAAGTTCTATAAACAACTCTTAGCAAATCTCTTGCTATATGTATTATTAATAGAACAAATACACATTTTTTATATAAAAGTTTGGAGAATACAAAGAAAACTTGTAATTTTGCAGCACATATAATAAATTAATTAATAGGAGGACATAAATATGGCAACAGCAATAAAAGCAATCCCTACTTTGCATGGCGAAGATGCAATTCGCTTTCGTGAGGAAATGGAAGCAAACGAAAGAGCATTTCTTTCAAGATCGAAAAGGGATAGAAATAAAGACCCCTTTGTTATAAAAATGAGAGAAATGTTACACAAATCTGGATTAAGATAATTAAGAAATACCAAACTCATGTATTGTAACTTATTGGCAGAAGATTAATGAAGTATTTAAAGATACTTAGCTTAAAACAGAAGAAATCATGATTAACGACAGGAGACAACTGGCTGACGTGTATCAGCAAACTATAGAAATTGTACTGGAGGGACATTACACCTCTGAGAATGGGGAGGAAGTGAAACTGCCCGACAACACGAAGATGCTGAGGGGAAGCAGATTCTATACCAAGCCACTGGATGCTTCAAACATACCTACCCTTGCAGAAGGTTCCACCAAGATTATTGTGAAGAATGACGACAGCATCCATTGCGGTCATCAGTTGCAACAGGAAGGATACAATCCCGTGATTCTCAACCTGGCAAGCCGTCGCAACCCGGGCGGTGGCGTGAAGAACGGAAGCCGGGCACAGGAGGAGAGCCTCTTCCGTAGCACCAACCTCTTTCTCTCTATGTATCGTTATGCAGAATATGCCGAGGATTACGGTTTGGAGAAAAGCAAGTTCCAATATCCGATGCCTGTGAGATTCGGAGGCATCTATGTGCCAGATGCTACCGTGTTCAGAGCTGGAGCCAAGGATGACTTCGCCTTGCTCGATACTCCTTATTATATGTCGTTCGTGGCAGTAGCTGCCATCAATCATCCTGAATTAGATAGAGATGGGAACATCTGCGAAGAAGATGCCGCATTGACTAAGAACAAAATGAGGACGATGCTGCGTATCGGTCTGCTGAACGGACACGACAGCATCGTGCTCGGTGCTTTCGGTTGCGGTGCCTTTCACAATCCTCCGAAACATATCGCAAGACTGTTTCACGAAGTCATCGACGAGAAGGAGTTCAAGGACAAGTACAAGCTCATCGCCTTCGCCATCCTTGAAGACCATAACTCGCCAAGAGGTGGAAACCTGCAACCCTTCATCGAGGAATTCAAGTCATAAACTCCCACAGATTTGGCTTTCCCTTCGGCCGCCGATTTTCAATTCACAGATTCACACAGATGGGGCTTGATTAGCAGTAATCAATGCCCCGTTTCTCGCACTCTCCTCGCAGGGCGGCGAGGAAGTAGCTGCGCTCGCTGCCCCAACCACGAACCTTGCGCTCGTGATCTATGGTCTGCTTCAAACGCTCATCGCTGTAAGCGGCAAAACGGGCAGCATACTCTGAAATTCTTGACTCGGCATAGCCTGCACCAACAGTTGATGACTCGGCATTAGCTGCCTTAATTGTTGAAGACTCGGCATTAACTGCCATTACATTCTCATTCTTTAAATCTGAATTTGGATTCATAAAGATAATTATTTTAAGTTGTTAAACACTTACACATTCTTTTACCACCGTGGTTATCTCTATGCGAAACTCGGTTGGTGTGCCACAACTGGGCAACTCTTAATGCTTGATTTCGGGTGCAAAAGTACATCATTATTCTGAAACCACCAAATTTATTCGAGATTATTTTTCTTGTTTCTTTCCTTCTTCTAAAGAAGAAGTTTTTTCGGGGTAGCAGATAGTAAGGAAGAGAAATCCTTTAATGGTTAAACTTTCCTATATTTGCATTATAATAGTATTATAATAATAAAATTATAATTACCTTTGTAAATTGACAATCAGAAAGATACAAACAATTGAAATATAAAAACAAAGAATGATATGATACAGCAAGTAGAATTTTCATTGCGTTCGCTTCCTCGCGGCTTTCACCTCGTAACCAATGAGGTGATGAGGAACCTGCCAGCGCTGCCTAAGACAGGGATTCTGAATCTCTTCGTAAGACATACCAGTTGCGGATTGTCGCTGAACGAGAACTTCGACCCGGATGTGAGACATGACTTGAAGGGTATCTTCGAAAGACTGGTTCCGGATGGCGACCCAAGATACCTGCACCAGGATGAAGGACCGACGGATATGTCGGCTCATGCCAAATCGAGCATGGTGGGTGTATCGCTCACCATTCCTATTACCAATGGCAGACTGAACCTTGGTACATGGCAGGGGATTTACCTCTGTGAATTCAGAGAGGGAGGCGGAAGCCGACACCTCATCGCAACGATTATCGGGGAATAAAGATAAAAACGAGGATGTTCGCACATCCTCGTTTTTACGTTAACATAATCATTTATTCTATCGCGTCCAATTCCGTTTCATCCTCTTCCGTCTCCTCTTTCTTTCCGAAATTAGGATCAATCTTCAGGAAAGCAGTAACCAGGAAGGTGATGGCGCAACATGCCATCACGATGATGAAGAACATGCGGTAACCTACCATATCCTTCAGATATCCAGAAACCATGCCCGGCAGCATCAATCCGAGATAGGAGATGCCCGTACAGATGGAATAATGGGAGGTCTTGAACTTTCCCTGACTGTAGAACAGCATATAGAGGGTAAGAACCGTGAAGCCCAAACCATAACCCAACTGCTCGACAAAAAGACAGCTGGAAACCACGATGAGGTTGCTGTTGAGCGAGTAACTCAGATAGATGTAAACCACATCAGGCAAGGTGATGGCGCAAACCAGAGGCCAGAGCCATTTCTTCATTCCATCCCTGCTCACCAGAATACCACCAAGAATTCCACCCAGCAGCAAACCTATCAATCCCACAGTACCGTTAGCAAAGCCATATTCCTGCGGCGACAAGCCCAATCCGCCCTGCGAATTAGGACGGAGGATGAAGGTCTTGGTCATGGTGTTAAGAAGTGCCTCTGGGAATCGGTAGAACAGGAGGAAGAGCATCACGCAGATGGTTTCTCCCAACCCGAACTTCACGAAGAAGGTGCGGAACATGTTCTTCAGTTCATGAGCCACTTCACCCACCGTTCTGTCGGTCTGCACATCATCCTTCGGGCGCGGCATGAAGCGGCTGTGGTAGAGCCACAAACCGATGAAGATACCTGCCAGTCCGTAAAAGATAAGCGCCCATGAGAAGCGAATCTGGTTGCGGAAGACAACCTGAAGTACACCAGCCAGCATCACCAGAAAACCATTCACAAAGATGATGGCGAGGCGGTAGAAGGTATTTCGCAAGCCTACAAACTTAGTCTGCGTATGTTCATCCAGCTCAATCATGTAGAAACCATCTGCCGAAATGTCGTGGGTGGCACTACAGAAAGCGATGAGGAAGAAGAAGCACATCGTTGCCTGGAACCAGAAGGCGGTAGGCAGCGAGAAGGCGATGCCGGCAAGGGCAGCTCCGATGAGAGCCTGCATGGTGAGCACCCACCAGCGCTTAGTCTTCAGCAAATCTATGAACGGACTCCACAAGGGCTTGATGACCCAGGGAAGGGCAAGCCATCCGGTATAGAGACCCACCTCAGCATCGGTCAGCCCCAACTGCATGTACATCACCACAGAGAGGGCGGTTACGATGACGTTGGGGAGTCCTTCGGCGAAATAGAGGGTCGAAATCCATGCCCATGGACTCCGACTGTTTTTCTTTGTTACCATTTTACATCACTATTTATAAAGTTTCTTGATTTCAGCACCCTGATAGTAGTGCAACAGGATGGCATCATAATGATAACCCTGCTCGCCCATCACGGCAGCACCAATCTGGCAGAGGCCTACTCCATGCCCCCAACCGGCTCCGATGAGTTCGAAACGCTGAGGCACTCCCTGTTCATCCTTATCATACTTATCCACCACGAAGGCTGAACTCAGCAGATGACTGTCGCTCAGCGTACGGCGGATTTCGAGTTCCTTACCGATGGTAAAGGTCTTCTCTGTTCCGATAATCTGGAGTTTGCTGATTCTTCCACTCTTGCCGCGCTCCACGGCCTTCATGTCTAGGATGGCACCCAGGTCCATCTTCAGTTTGTCGGCGATGAGCTGCTGCAACTTCTCCTGGCTGAGCGTTTCCTTCCAGCGGTAGAAATTGACGGTTTCCTGATCATAGTCGTTGAGCACTTCTGACAGGATTTTCTTGTCCTGCGTGTTGCAGAAAGCTGGCGGATTGAAGCGGATCCATTTCTCAGCCTCCTCCTCATTGGTCAGATTAGGCTGTGTATGTTCTACGCCCAGGGCAATGTCGCGAACCGCCGTGAGATAAGTCTTCGGCGTATCCTCCCAGCAATACTGGAATTCCTCGGTTATTCCGCCGCAGCATTTCGAGAATCTTGCATCGCAGATTTCTTCGCCGTCCATCAGAATCTGTCCCTTGGTCTGGCGGATGGCTTCAGCTACATGGGGCGATGTTTCCTTGGTGATACCCTGGTAGCGCTGGCAGTGGTCGTCGGCACATACATCAAAGAGGGTGTGGTCTTCGCGGTCGTACCAGCGGATGAGCGTATCTTCCTTCTTGGTGAAGGAGAAGAAGTTGTTGCCGCTCTCAGCCACCTCTCGGCGCTTCTTCATCTGTGCCAGGAGCCATGAACGGGAGATGACGGCGTGCGCCTTCAGGAGTTCGAGACTCGAAGTGGCACTCATCTCACTGCTGATGACGCTCTCCAGATATTTCTCTACAGGCAACTCATTGATTGCCACAATCTTATCCGATTCTACCACAAAGCGGAGCGTGCCCAGGAAGGTTTGGGTTTCCTTGCGCTCCCAGTGGAAGTTGACACCGATGGTTACGTCGCTCAGCGAAAACGAGGCGTCGGCACTCTGCGGATGGAAGGTAAGCTGGCTGTACTGGTTGCCGTTCCAGAGCACACCACCCTCTGAGAATTCTACCACCTGTTCGCCCAGCACCTTTTCGCCCTTGGCAAGATAAGGTTTGTTGAGCGAGAAATGAATCTTCTGCGCACTCACGATGCCCACCGTTACGTCGGGCTGCTTACCTTTATTATATAAAGTGGAAGAGGCTTCGGCTGCATCCTCGGCATCCTTAGATGCCTTCAGTTTGGCGATGATGGCGTTCATCTTTTCTTCCGAAACGCCACATTCCTGCAGCAGCGAGAGGGCTTTCTCCTCGGTCAGCTTTCGGAAATCTTCCTCACGAGGGGTGATGATGAGTCCGCTCATATCCAGTGCTCCCGGCGAAACCACAAACTGGGCATCGCCTTCGGCAAAATAGGCTTCCGGACGGTGCTTTTCTCTCGGAATGACCACGCTGATGAATTCCTCGCCCTTGCGCCAGGAGATGATGTTCATCATCGGTTCGGTTTCGTCGCCACGCTGAGGCATTGCCTTGTAGAGACGGCGGAAGAGGGCCTCATCGCTCTCAGCACTCTTCGAGATGATGACGAAGGCGGGAACGATGAAGTCGCGAACCACAGAGATTTTCTCCTCATCATTGAGAGAGATGATGTCGGTCAGGTTGCGGGAGAGACGCTGCCAGTTGGTCTGAAGAGGAAGGATGCCGTTGGTTCCTGCCTGGAAATGAAGATGGTCTGGAGCCGATGCACCACACTTCGGACCGTTGTAGAACACCATCAGGTCGCTGTGCAGACTGATGAAGCGGTGCATCTCGCCGTAGTTCTTGTAGATGAGCTGAGGCTGATGCTTGCGTGCCGGAATGGTGAAGTGGACTGGCAGAATCGGGAACGGATTCACCAGAAGATGGAATTTCTCGTCTATCTGCTTCGACATCTGTTCCTTAGGACGGTTCTTGTCGCAAAGGAAACAAGGGCGCTCGCCCAGGGTTTTCTTATCTATCTTGGCGCCCGTACTTACGATGCGGGCTGGGTTCCACTGCAGTTTCAGCTGGTCGGAGAGCTGACGGGTTTCTACATGCTTGAGGTCGCGGAAGCGGTGGCGCGCATCGGTCCAAACCTCCAGCTGACGGTTGAAGAAACGCGAGATGCTGCTGTCTTCCATAATGTCGGCCTTGCCCTGCAGCAGGTGCTGACGTGCCTTCAGTTCCATGGTGCGCAGGCGGTCCTTATACAGGTTGTTGGCGTTCACCTTCTCTACGCTGAGGGCTGCATCGCTATTACCTCCCCAGCGGCGGCAGAGGTAGAGTTCGTCGTAGATTCTGCCGATGCGGTAACGGCGCGAAAATGCCAAGCCAAGCGCATAATCCTCACCATACGAGGTGTTAGGAAACTGGATCTGTCTGACCAGCGGAGTGAAGAAGGCGCGCGGAGCACCCAATCCGTTGATACGCAGCGCATTGTTGCATCCGTTTTCATCGGTCCACTCCTTGTGGTCTATCAGTCCCGGTGGCAGGGTGTTGAGGTCGAAGTCGCACATGCGGTACGAGCCGATAATCATGGCTGCCTTCTGCTTGTAGAAGGCATCTACTATCTTCTGGAGTGTCTTTGGTGAAGAATAGAGGTCATCGCTGTCAAGCTGTACGGCAAACTTTCCGCAGAAACTGCTGTTGATGGCTTCGTTCCAGCATCCGCCTATTCCCAGGTCGGTTCTCTCCGGCACAATCTGTATCAGGTTGTCGGCTTTAAGTTCATCCAGTATTTCGCCGGTGCGGTCGGTAGAATGGTTGTTTACCACGATGACGTTAAACTTGAAGTTAGCCTTCTGTCCCAGCGCACTCTTCACGGCATCAGCCACCGTCTTTTCGCGGTTGAAGACGGGGATGATGACAGATGCCTCGTATTCAAACTCCTGCTCACCGAAGTCGGGCTGGCGGTAGAAGGTGGTGTCTATCAGGGCGCCCACCTTGCCCAGGTGCTGGGTGCATGCCTTTTCCATCTCTATCTGCACCTCGCGGTTGCGCGGGTTTACATAGTCAAACTGCTTCTCGCCGCTCTTACGGGTGTCGAGTTCGGCTTCTGAATAGAGGAATTCGTTGAGATGGAAGATTTCGCCCACGCGGCTCAGATAGAGACGGAGGTCGTAGAGGGCGGCAAACTGATACTCTTCGCGGTCGGGTTGGGCGATGTAGTCGGCCAGCGCCTGTGCCTTGATGCACCAGAGGCTTCCAAAGTCGAAGTCATCTCGCAAAGAACCTGACTGGTAGTCAATTACCGGATGTTTCTCCATTTTACCTTCCACCATCTTGTAGTGGTCGGCGTAAACCATGACGGCATCCGTATCATCTGCCACTCTGAGGAATCGCTCCAGCGTGTTGTTTCCCCATCCTATGGTGGTGTGGCGGGTACAGATCATCACGTAGTCGGCATCAGTATTTTCAGCGATGCTGACAATGGTGTTACTGCTTTCCAGGCGGTCGGTGATGACAAACGTACATCCTTCGGGCACCTGATGATGAGCGGCAAAATCAGCACTCACCAGGAAGTGGATATGCTGTACAGTCTTGTACTCATGAAGCACCGACAAGGCATTCTGCGCATCGTCGATGTATTCGCAAGGCAAGAAAAGGTCTATTTTTTCTCTCATTTTCTTACGTTATTTTTGTTCACTTCAGCCCTTTTCGGGGGGCTAAATCTGTGTTTTTTATCTTTATTTTATCTTATTATATTAAAATATGTGGCAAAGATACTAATTTTTCGGCAAAAAACACTATCTTTGCAGTATGAATAATGAAAAAAAATATCTTTTGGGCCTTACACTTGCCGAATTGAAGCAGGTGGCAAAGGACTTAGGCATGCCCGCCTTCACCGGTGGGCAGATGGCGAAGTGGCTCTATGAGCAGCATGTGAAGAGCATTGACGAGATGACCAACATCTCTAAGGCGAACCGTGCCAAACTCGCTGCCGAATACGAAATAGGATGCTTCGGATATTCCGATGCACAACATTCGGTGGATGGTACCATCAAGTACCTCTTCCCTACCCGAAGCGGCAAATTTGTCGAGACGGTTTACATCCCAGACAAAGACCGCGCCACGCTGTGCGTTTCTTCGCAGGTGGGATGCAAGATGAACTGCCTGTTCTGCCAGACCGGCAAGCAGGGGTTTGAGGGCAGCTTGCCTGCAGGCGACATTCTGAACCAGATTTACTCGCTGCCGGAGGTGGACAAGCTTACCAACATCGTGTTCATGGGTCAGGGCGAGCCGATGGATAATCTCGACAATGTGCTGCGCGCCACAGAGATTCTCACCGCCGACTACGGCTGGGCATGGAGCCCGAAGCGCATCACGGTAAGTTCGGTGGGCGTGAAGAACAAACTGAAGCGGTTCCTGGAAGAGAGCGACTGCCATGTGGCCATCAGCATGCACGACCCTATCCCTTCTGAACGCGCAGAACTGATGCCTGCCGAAAGGGGCATGGGCATTGAGCAGGTAGTAGAACTGCTGAGGAACTATGATTTCTCTCATCAACGCCGCCTGAGTTTCGAATACATCGTCTTTAAGGGCGTAAACGACAGCATGCAGCATGCCAAGGCCATCATCAAACTGGTGAAGGGACTTGACTGCCGCTTCAACCTGATTCGTTTCCACCAGATTCCAGACATTCCTCTGCAAGGTGTGGATGATGAGAAGATGGAGCAGTTCCGTGATTACCTCACCCAGCATGGTGTCTTCACCACCATCCGTGCCAGCCGCGGCCAGGACATCTACGCTGCCTGCGGTCTGCTCAGCACCTCGAAGAAAATCGGAGAAATCCGTGAGCACGAGGATGAAGAGAAGATGAATAAGTAAGGAAAGGTGGGGGAAAAATGGTTAGAGAATCTTTAAAGATCCTACTTGCCGGCTGTCTTTTGTTCCTTTTTCTGGCAAGTTGCAGCCATGGAGGAGGAAGAAACAGAAAACTGCCCAAAAGCACAGGACAGCCTTACGAGGTGGTACTCGAGGGAGATACCGACAGCATCGTTACGAAGATACTGACGGAAGAGGTGCCTGCCCTGCCCCAACCCGAACCGCTCTGCCGGCTCATCCAGGTTAAGAAGGGCAAGATCCACGGCAGCTACCTGCTCGTAAGAACTTACATCGTAGTGAACATCCCGGCAGCGGAATTCTCAGTCAGGCTGAGCCGCAACGAGAATGCTTCACCGCAGACCGTCATCCGCATCTCTGCCCGCTCGCTGCAGCAACTCAGAGAGAAACTCAACCCCGAGAAACTGCGCCAGCTCGTAGATGATACAGAACTGGAGCACCTCGCCTCCATCATCTCCACCAACCCGAGCAAGCAGAACCGCGAGATGCAGCAGCTGGTAAAGAAGAACTTCGGCATCAGCATGAACATCCCTGCCGAAATGCAGGCAAGCAAGAAGGCCGGAAACTTCATCTGGATTTCAAACAACGCCAGTTCGGGCATGAAGAACCTCATCCTCATGAAAGTGAAGAGGGAAGAACGAAGAGGGAAAGCCAATTCTGATGCTTTTCCTGTTCAAGAGAAGCAGCAGATTGACAGCATGCTCCGCACAAACATGCCCGGCGAAACCGACAGCATGTACATGATAATCCCGGTCCTTTCTGAAAAAGGACTCTGGGAGATGAAGGGCGACGCCATGGGAGGTCCCTACGTGATGAGGCGCATCCGCCTGAGAAAAACGAGGGATGAAATCATCATCATCGGCTTCGTCTATGCGCCCGAAATGAAAAAGAAAATATTAATCAAGCAGCTAGAAGCTGCGATTTCTACTATAAAATAAAACGATAAATGGACAGCAAAAAGATTAGAGTGGCCATCACTCACGGAGATACCAACGGTATCGGATACGAACTCATTTTTAAGGCATTCAGTGAGCCAGAGATGTTGGAGTATTGTACCCCTATCATCTACGGTTCGCCTAAAGTGGCAGCTTATTACCGCAAGGCGATGAATCTGCCTGCCCAGTTCTCCATCATCCAGAAAGCAGAAGATGCTGAAGACGGAAGAATCAACCTCCTGCCAGCCGTAGACGAGGAGGTAAAGGTTGACATGGGCATGCCTACTCAGGAATCGGGTACGGCAGCCATCAAGGCACTTGACCGAGCCATGACCGACTACCGCGACGAGCTCTTCGACGTGCTCGTTACCGCACCGGTAAACAACCAGAACGCACAATTTGAGGGCTTCCAGTTCAAGGGCCACAAGGAATACATTGAAACTTGCCTGGGCGAAGGTGCCAAGGGCCTTTCCATCCTCTGCGGCGGCGACCTTCGCATCGCATCCGTAACCGGAAAGACTCCGCTCAAGGACGTGCCGGCAGCTATCACCCAGGAGCTCATCATCGAGAAGGTGAAGCAGATGCACACATCACTGAAGCGAGACTTCATGATTACCAACCCGCGCATCGCCGTGCTCGCCCTGAATCCTAGCAACAACGGTGAGGAGAGCTGCGGACCAGAGGAAGCCAGCATCATCATCCCAGCCATTGACCAGCTTGCCGAGCAGAAAATACAAGCTTTTGGTCCTTACCCTGCTGACGAGTTCTTCGGCAACGGCCATTTCGTAGAGTTCGACGGCATCATGGCCATGTATCATGATCAGGCTACTACCCCGTTCCATTCTCTCTACACCGAGGATGGCGTACTCTTTACTGCCGGTCTGCAACTCGTCCACACCGCTGCCAACACCACTCCTAGCTACAGCATCACGGGCTGCAACGAAGCCGATGCAATCTCCTTCCGCCATGCCATCTACTTGGCGCTGGATGCCTTCTGCAACCGCGAAGACTATGATGAGGCCTACGAGAATCCACTGCCTAAACTCTACCACGAGAAGCGTGACGAGAGCGAGAAGGTAAGATTCTCCATCCCTAAGAAAAAGGGATAAGAGAAAGATTCCCTATTCCCGAGAAAAAGCGGAATAAAGAAAGATTCGGGAGGGCAGATGACGCAAAAAAGGCAAATCTGCCCTGTAATCAGACCTCCCGAACGTTAAAATAAAAAAAAAATGCAGATAATTCAGAAAAAATGAGTAATTTTGGCAGCTAAATGGATACTTCCGAACTACAAAAGATAAAACAACGCTACAATATCGTCGGTAACAGCGACGGATTGAACCATGCGCTCGACGTAGCCCTACAGGTAGCGCCGACCGATCTCTCCGTGCTCATCATCGGCGAGAGCGGTGTGGGTAAGGAAATCATTCCAAGGGTGATTCACGACAATTCGCCACGCCGCAGAGAGAAATATTTCGCCATCAACTGTGGAAGCATTCCGGAGGGAACCATTGACAGCGAACTCTTCGGACATGAGAAGGGTTCCTTCACTGGAGCCATAGGCGAAAGCGAAGGATACTTCGGTATTGCCAACAAGGGTACCATCTTCCTCGACGAGGTGGGCGAACTCCCGATACAGACGCAGGCAAGACTGCTGCGCGTGCTCGAAACGGGAGAATACATCCGCGTGGGTGGAACTGAGATAAGGAAAACGGATGTCCGCATCGTGGCAGCCACTAACGTAAACATGCGCAAGGCTGTGAGCGAAGGCCGCTTTCGCGAGGACCTCTACTACCGCCTCAACACCATCCCGATACAGATGCCTGCATTGAGAGAGCGTGGCGACGACATCCTCCTGCTCTTCCGCCTCTTCGCCATGCAGATGGCCGAAAAATACCGTCTGCCTAAGATTTCACTCTCAGATGAGGCCAAGCAGATCATGCTGAAATACAAGTGGCCGGGAAATGTGAGACAGCTCAAGAACATTACCGAACAGATGTCAGTGCTGAGCCGAGAAAGAGAAATCGATGCACAGACCCTCACCCGGTTTATTCCGAGAGATGAGGAGTCTACACAGCTCGCCACCATACAGAAGGATGGCAAGGACGACCATAGCTACGCCAGCGAGCGCGAACTGCTATACAAGATTCTCTACGAACTGAGGGGCAACGTGAGTGACCTGAGACGTGAGATGAACAGCCTGCGCAAGCAACTCGATGAGGCACGCCAGTTGGGCGGTACAGGCGGATATGTTTCTCCGGTTCAGCCGAATACCCAGGTAGCTCCAGTATCATCCGTATCTCCGGTTTCATCGGTTTCTCCGGTATCTTCCGTACCTCCGATTACCGATCTCGACGAGCTACAACACATCCGTCAGGAAATAGCTACAGGAGGCATTAGGGGCACTTACAAACCCGAAGCCGAGGATGCTGAGATTGAGGAGATCAAGGAAGAAAACGAGAATCTGAACCTCAGCGACCTCAGCAAGCAGATGATAGAAAAGGCACTGGAGAGAAACAACGGAAACCGCAAGAAAGCGGCAGAAGAACTGGGAATCTCCGACAGAACTCTGTACAGAAAGATTAACAAATATAAGTTATGAAGCATATACGCGCGTACCTATATATAATAGGAGTCACACTGATGGTGGCGGTCATGGCAGCATGCTCCGTGAGCTACAAGTTCAACGGTGCCAGCATCGACTACACCAAAACCAAGACCATACAGATAGCCGACTTCCCTATCAGAAGTTCGTATGTGTGGGGTCCGATGGGTCCGATGTTCAACAACGAACTCAAGGATAAGTTTGCCAGCAACACCCAGCTCATACAGGTGTCACGCAACGGAGACCTGAAGATAGAGGGCGAAATCACCCAATATTCTCAGCGCAACAAGTCGGTTAGTTCTGAGGGATACTCAGCACAGACTGAGCTCAGTATCACCGTAAACGTACGTTTCACCAACACCAAGAACCATGCCGAGGACTTTGAAAAGCAGTTTACATCTGCCAAGACCTACGACACCACTCAGAGCCTTGCCTCGGTGCAGGAAGAACTGGTAACCCAGATTATCAAAGACCTGGTAGACCAGATATTCAACGCTACGGTAGCTAACTGGTAAAGTAAGTGAAGAACGAAAAGTGAAGAGTGAAGAATTCAACGGCTTTACTAATCATAAAGTTCAAAACTCAATGTTCAAAGTTCAAAGTTCAAAGTAAAATAAAGTAAAGTAAAAATATCGTGGAATTAAGCAGATTGATACAACACCCGGAGGAAATGAACCGAGAGACGCTCTACGACTTGCGCGCCCTCTTGGCCCTATATCCGTATTATCAGACGGCACGCCTGCTGATGTTGAAGAATCTGTACCTGCTCCACGACCCGAGTTTCGACGAAGAACTGCGCCGTGCAGCCATCTACATCACCGACCGTAAGATTATCTTCGAGATGGTAGAGGCAGCCCACTATCAGATAAAAAACGCCCCTGAAGAGGCTGAATCCAACAAGCAGCAAGGCGTAAGAGGAATAGGAGCAGAAAAACTCGGAGACCGTACTAGCGACCTCATCGACCACTTCTTGGGATCCATTCCTATGGAAGAAGACGAAGAAGAGAAGAAGGAGAAACGTAAGCCTACACCTGCTGACGCGGCTGTAGACTATGTGGCTTATCTCATGGAGACCGAAGACCAGCAGGAGCCAGAAGATACTTCGCGCACCATAAGTCTCATCGACGACTTTATGGAGGATGGCGGTTTCAAACTGCCTAAAATCCAGCAGGACGAAGATTACAAACCAGAATTTACTCCCGAACTTCAGACCGATTCCGGCAAGGATGGCGAAGAGGAAAACAGCGGTGTATTCACCGAAACCCTCGCCCGCATCTACATCAAGCAGGGCAAGTATCAGAGGGCTTACGAAATCATCAGCCGCCTGCATCAGCAGCATCCTGACAAGAACGGATATTATGTTGACCAGCTCAGATTCCTTGAGAAACTGATGCTGAACAGCAAGAAGAAATAAAGAAGAATAATAAATAAATAAAACTAGTTTTAAAAAATGGCTTACACATTATTAGTAGTATTAATCGTCCTGGTAGCTATCCTGATGATTTTCATCGTGCTCATCCAGGAATCAAAGGGAGGTGGACTTGCAAGTAACTTCTCTTCAACCAACTCAATCATGGGTGTTCGCAAGACCACTGACATTGTTGAGAAATTAACATGGGGCCTCGCTGTAGCCTTGGTTGTCATCAGCGTGGCATGTGCTTATGTAGCCCCTCAGGCAGCTGGCGAAAGCAGTGTTTTGGAGGGAGCCACTCAGGAGCAGACCGCTCTTCCTGCTATGCCAGGTGCTAGCAAGGATGCAGCAACAGGTGCTCAGAAGGCTGTTCCTGCAGCTGGTGCAGATGCCCAGAAGGCAGCTCCAGTTGTTCCAACAAGCCCTGCAAAATAAAAAATAAGAAAAAAGGTACGAAAAAATTTGGTAGAACCATTTTTTTTTCGTACCTTTGCACCCGCTTAACAAGAATATGGTGGACGTAGTTCAGTTGGTTAGAGCGTCAGATTGTGGTTCTGAATGTCGTGGGTTCGAGTCCCACCTTCCACCCAACTATTTTTGAAAAAGCAAAACATAACCAATATGGTGGACGTAGTTCAGTTGGTTAGAGCGTCAGATTGTGGTTCTGAATGTCGTGGGTTCGAGTCCCACCTTCCACCCAGGATAAACCCTGCAAGAATCATTTCTTGCAGGGTTTCTTGTTATATATCCGTATTGAGCGGAAATTCTTTTTTGTCATATAAACGAATTGCAATAGTATTTCTTTAAGTATATTATAGACTGAAAACATACAAAAAAGCCTGCTAAGGGAAGAAAATATCCCTCTAGCAGGCATTCTTATAAGGATGAATTGAAAACTTATCTGATTACTTTCACTTCACCATCCTTAGCAATCTTAACGATGCTGGAAGGCTGATGAGGTTTATGCTCCTGACGGCGGCTCCAGCAAACATAATCTACAGCATTGAGGATTTCCTCGGAGATGTCGCGATAATTCTGTGCAGCAGGCTCACCACTCACATTAGCACTTGTACTTACAATAGGCTTCTGAAAACGATAACAGAGTTGTTTGGAGAAAGGCTCATAGGTTATACGCATCGCCAGACTTCCATCCTCTGCTACCAGATTATTAGCCACTCCACTCGCATCATCAAGAATAACCGTAGTAGGCTTTACAGGCATGGCAGCATCGATGAAATCCCATGCTACCTGTGGCACATTGCGGAAATAACGCGCCATGCGGTCAGCAGAATCTATCAGGCAGATAAGCGCCTTAGAATCGTCACGTTTCTTTATTTCATAAACTTTCTTTACCGCTTCAGGGTTGGTGGCGTCGCATCCTATGCCCCATACGGTATCTGTAGGATAGAGTATCACTCCACCCTTTCGCATGCACTCTACAGCACGCTTGATGTCTTCTTCTACAGTCATAATACTATAAAACTAAAAAATCAAAAATCTTTTGAATCTTAAAAATCGTCACTAACATCTTTCTTCAAACACTCATAATAAGCTATGTCCTTCATACCATTGAGAAAAGCAGAAGCATCCATGCGTTTCTTGCCACTGAGCTGCAACTCCTGAATAATGAGCCATTCGTCAAGGCAGGCTACTTGTAACGACTTCCCCTCAACGCGGAGCGATCCCACAGGCGCATCACCACGCTTCATACATGAAAGACGGGTAGAAAATATCTTAAGTACCTGAATTTTCTGTGTACTCTGCTTATGGGATGGATGAGTAGTAGGCTCAGGGAACCTCACGTAATCATCATCTCCCTTAGGATCGTCAAAGAATACTACTGTCTCCTTCTTCTTAATTTCAGTCCATGCACCAGGGTATGGAGAAAGACCGCGGATGAAATCATACACCTGCTTGGCAGACTTGTGGAAGTCGATGCGGCAGGTATCCTTGAAGATTTTCGGAGCCGGCTTGAGTTCGGCACCCTGTCCTATCATTTCGCTCTGAGGAATGGAACCGATATTACCATCGGCAGCGATGAGCGCATCAATGGTTTCCAGCGCCAATTCAGCACCAAGATGCATCAACCCGTCGTAAACATACTCCACATTTGCCGTCTCCGGAATAGGAAAACGTTTCTGCAGGATGATGCGACCGGTATCAATATCGTGGTCGAGGAAGAAGGTGGTAACACCCGTCTCCTTCTCGCCATTAATCACTGCCCAGTTGATAGGCGCCGCACCGCGATACTGCGGAAGGAGGGCTGCATGTACATTAAAAGTACCATATTTCGGCATCGCCCAAACCACCTCTGGCAGCATGCGGAAAGCAACTACCACCTGCAAGTCAGCCTGATAAGAACGCAACTGCTCCACAAAGTCAGGGTCCTTCATCTTTACAGGCTGCAGCACCGGTAAACCATGCTCTACAGCATACTGCTTAACCTGCGAAGGTTGAAGCGTATCCTGATGTCTGCCCACCGGTTTATCAGGCTGCGTAACCACAGCCACAACATTGTATCCGCCCTCTACAAGGCACTTGAGGGATTCCACCGCAAACTCCGGTGTTCCCATGAAAACAATTCTCAAATCCTTCTTCTCCATAAAACACTAATATTTTAAAATAAAACCAGCAAAGCCGTTGAATTTTTCACTCTTCGTTCTTCACTCTTCACTTAAAACTCCTACTCTGCCGACATATCCGCTACGATCTGCCTGTACATGGAATAGATTCTAGTACGGCTGATGTAACCCTTCAGTACGCCTGCCACATCAACCACTGGCAGCTGGGCGGCATCGGTTTTATCAAATTTCTGCATCACCTCGTCCATACTGTCATGTTCGGTAAGAACGGCAGAAGGCTGCATCATCAGCTGACGCACGGTGAAATGCTGATACAGTTCGGTGCGGAAGATGATGTGGCGAATCTTCGTAATATCTATTACTCCCAACAGCACACCCGCCTGATCCAAAACAGGCAGAAAGTTGTTGTTGCTGCGACTTATCTCACTCACCAGCTTGCTCATCGGCAGATCCGGACCTACCGGATGATAATCTTTCTCAATGACATCCTGCATGCCCAGCAGGGTGAGCGCAGCCTTGTCAATATGGTGGGTGAGCAGCTTGCCCTCTCTAGCCAGACGCAGGGCGTAGATGCTGTGACTCTCGAAGATACTGATGGTGAGCAGCGAAGAGATGCACACTATCATCAGCGGCATAAAGAGCTGGTAGCCGCCCGTGAGTTCGGCGATGAGGAAGATGCCCGTAAGCGGGGCATGCATCACGCCCGTAATGAGGCCCGCCATGCCCATCAGTGTAAAGTTCTGTTCAGGAACATAGACACCTACCTGATTCACATTCCAGAGACGCGCAAAGAGGAAACCGGCAAAACCTCCGATAATGAGCGAAGGAGCAAAGGTACCACCGCATCCGCCACTACCATTGGTGGCCGAGGTGGCAAAAACCTTGGTAAAGGTTACCAAGGCGATGTAGAGGATGAGCAGCTGGTTGTGCCCGTAGAAGAGCGAACGGCTCATCACCTGCCCCCAGTCTTCCACATTCTGTCCCTTCAGCAGCACGTTGACAGCCGAATATCCCTCGCCATAGAGCGAAGGGAAGAGGAAGATGAGCGAACTCAGAATCAGTCCACCAAAGAGCAGCTTTACGTATGGATAAGGCGAAAGCTTGGCAAAGAAGCCCTCGCATGCCGACATGGTGCGCATGAAATAAAGGCTCACCAAACCGCAAAAGATGCCCAATAACAAGCAGGCAGGCACGCGGTCGAGCGCCCACGGACTAGTAAGCGTAAAATCGAAAAGGCTCTTGGATCCCATCAGGATGTAGGTAAAGCAAGTAGCTGTTACACAACTGATAAGGATAGGCAGCAAGGAAGCCATGCTCAAGTCTACCATCAGCACCTCAAGCGTAAACACGAGTCCGGCAATAGGCGCCTTAAAGATTCCAGCAATGGCTGCAGAGGCGCCACAGCCCACCAGCAGAATCATGGTTTTCTTGTCCATGCGGAAGATTTGTCCCAGGTTTGAGCCGATGGCCGAACCCGTGAGTACAATAGGAGCCTCGGCTCCCACGGAACCACCGAAACCGATGGTGATACCTGATGCTACCACCGATGACCAGCAGTTGTGGGCCTTGAGCTTGGAATTTTTGGTAGAAATGGCGTAAAGCACACGGGTGATACCGTGGGAAATATTATCTCTGACCACATATTTAATAAAGAGCATGGTGAGGTAAATGCCAACAATCGGGAAGAGCAGGAAGAGCAGGTTATAGGTGCCCTTGTTAAATCCCGAAGTGAGCAACAACTGTATTTCGTGCACAATGCCGTGCAGGAAATATCCTGCCACCGACGCCAGAAGGCCGATGATAAAAGCCAGGATAAGGGTCATCTGGCGGTCAGAAATATGTTTTTTCTGCCAATCCACCATCTTACTGACCCATCCCTCATTCTGCTCGTTATAATCTAGAATTTCTTCATCCATCTTTTTTACATTGATTTAGAATTCCGATGTGAAATGGAACTTGATGTGTTCAAAATCCTGCTGCGCCATGCTCAACACGTAGCCCGAATCGGCAAGAAAGACATCGCGCCCCTCAATATCCTTGGCCATGTACTGGTACTTGCGCTTCTTGAAGTTCTCGAGTTCCTTCTCGTCATCAGCCTCTATCCAGCAAGCCTTGTGAAGATGCACGGGCTCCCAGCGGCACTTGGCGTTGTACTCGTTCTCCAGGCGGTACTGGATAACCTCGAACTGCAGCTGACCCACGGTGCCCACGATGCGGCGACCGTTGAACTGGTTGACGAAGAGCTGCGCCACACCCTCGTTCATGAGCTGCTCCAATCCCTTCTGGAACTGCTTGCTCTTCATCGGGTCATCATTCTCGATGTACTTGAAAAGGAGTGGAGAGAAGCTTGGCAAACCGCGAAAATGCATCTTCTCTCCCTCCGTCAACGTATCTCCTATCTTGAAAATACCGTTGTCTGGCAAACCTACAATGTCACCCGGATAAGCCTCGTCAATGGTACTCTTGCGCTGTGCCATGAACTGGGTAGGCGAAGAGAAACGCACGTTCTTATCCAAGCGCACGTGGTAATATGGCTGATTTCTCACAAACTTGCCCGAGCATATCTTACAGAAAGCGATGCAGGAGCGGTGGTTTGGATCAATATTGGCTGTAATCTTGAAGATGAAACCACTGAACTTAGGTTCTTCCGGCTTCACCAGTCGCTCCTCTGCCTGGGTGGGTCTAGGAGATGGAGCAATATGAACAAAACAGTCGAGGAGTTCCTGAACACCAAAATTGTTCAGTGCCGAACCGAAGAACACAGGTGCTACCTCGGCCGAACGGTAGGTTTCTTCCTCAAACTCAGGGTAAACACCATCTACCAGTTCCAGTTCCTCACGCAGTTGTGCAGCCTCACGTTCACCAACCCGCTCATCGAGTTCTGAACTTTGGATGTCTACCTCTACCTTCTCGGTAACTCGCTGTTTGTTAGGGGTAAAGAGGTTCAGCTGATGCTCGTAGATGTTGTAAACGCCCTTGAAACGGGCGCCCTGGCCGATAGGCCAGCTCAGCGGGCGAACCTTGATTTTGAGCTCTGCTTCCAACTCGTCGAGCACATCAAACGGGTCGCGTCCCTCACGGTCCATCTTGTTGATGAAGATGATTACCGGGGTATTTCTCATGCGGCACACCTCCATGAGTTTGCGGGTCTGTGCCTCCACACCCTTGGCAGAGTCAACCACGATGATGGCTGAATCTACAGCTGTAAGTGTGCGGTAGGTATCCTCGCAGAAGTCCTGGTGACCTGGAGTATCCAGAATATTCACCTTATAAGGTTCTCCCTCCTGTCCGGCAGGGAGATAATCAAATTCCATTACAGATGTAGATACCGAGATACCACGCTGTTTCTCAATATCCATCCAGTCAGAAGTCGCAGTTTTGCGAATCTTGTTATTTTTTACGGCACCTGCCACCTGAATCTGTCCACCGAAAAGCAGAAACTTCTCGGTCAATGTTGTCTTACCAGCATCCGGGTGAGAGATAATGGCAAATGTTCTTCTTCTTTCTATTTCGTTCATCCTGTTGTATATATATATAATAATGTATATTCTAAAAAGTAATCACTAATAACTAATCACTACATGTCGTCATCATCAAACTTGAGTCCCTCGGTTCGGTCTTTGATGTAATAATCGCTGAGCAGACCTATGAAGACGGTAATCTCCTTGATGGCCCTTTCGGTTTCGGGCGTAATTTCCTTCTTCTGCAGGCGCAGCATCATCACACCATAGAGGGCATCGAGGCAGGTTTCAATCTCGTTGAGATCCTTGTCGCCCCGCTGGCGCAGCTCTACGATGAAAGGCAGCACCTTGTAATATTCGGCATTGTAGATAGGAAACTTGGTGCTCTGCAGCAGCATGCCGTGCAGGTCAATGACGTCCTTGAGTATCACCTTATTAATATTAAGGTGTCCTCCCTCGCGCTTTCCCTCCTCGTTCATCATGCGAATCAGGTTGCCAAACCAGTCGAGTTCTTCCTCGCGCTGCTCAGGTGTAAAGTCGAACCGGTCTACATAATTTTTCTTGATGACAGGCAGCGAGCATCCGTAAGCTCGGATGATGTCCTCAATCTGCCACATATATAATAAGTATTCTGCGATACTTTTCTTTCTTAATTCTTGTGCTACAAACATAAACTTTGAACTGTTAACTTTTGAACTTTATGCTTTGCCTTCTTCTGATTGAAGGGGTGTTTAAAGACCTGTTTAAGGACTTTTAAAATTCCGGCAGATGATACAGATTGAAAATCGTGCCGAAGAGAGCGATCATGGAGAAGATGATGACCACGCTGCCTATTACCTTATTGATAATGACGATGCCGTTGGTATCAAACTTGTTCCTAATCTTGTCGACGAGCCAGGTGAGTCCGAACCACCACAGCAGGGCTCCGAAGACGATGCTGAGATACCCTACTCCCATTTCTACCGGCATATCCGGTACGACGAAAGCAAACTGCGCGAAGGTGGCCATGAAGAGGAACACGATGAGCGGATTGGAGAGTGTTACGAGGAACGCCGTGATGCCGTTGTGCATCAGGGTACCCTGCTTGTTGCTCGACTTGTGCATGTTCTTCATCGGGTCGCTTTTGAAGCAGTAGATTCCGAACACGAGGAGCATCAGACTGCCGAAAATCTGAAGATAGAACTTGTTCTCGGAGTTGCTCACAAAATCCATCACAAAACTCATGCCCAAGCCTGTAAACAGAGCATATACAATGTCGCTGCATGCGGCACCCACACCTGTTACAAACCCATACCAGCGACCCTTGTTGAGTGTACGCTGGATGCAAAGGATGCCTACCGGCCCCATAGGGGCTGAGGCAAGAACACCGATGACAATTCCTTTGAATATGAAGTCAAGGATGTTTATCTCAATTGGAAATGCTAAATTCATCTTAGTATCGTTACAATTTCTAACAGTCGGCAAAGTTACAAAATTTCGGGCACAAAGCACAATTTTTTCGCCTAAAAGTTCATTTTATATCCGTTTTTTATATTTTCGGACACGGATTACACGGATTATGCGGATGTTCTGCATGAATATAAACAGGATTTAGGGCAACAGAGAAACTTCGGACAGCAAATCGTCTGGCAGAAAAAAAAGGAAATTAAAATTTTTTATATTTAAAAATAAACGAGATTCAAAAGTTTTCAGTATCTTTGCCGAGAAATAAAATAATTCTAACTAATTTTAAATAATTAACATGACAGATAATACACTTAAACCGTACGTAATAGGCCTTGACCTCGGCGGTACAAATTCAGTTTTCGGCATCGTAGATGCTCGCGGAGAGATCAAAGCAACAACTGCCATCAAGACAGGCGGTTACGAAAAAGTTGAAGACTATGTGAAGGCAGCCGTAGAAGCTCTCCAACCTATCATTGATACGGTAGGCGGCATTGACAAGATTAAGGCAATGGGTATCGGTGCGCCAAACGCAAACTATTATAATGGAACCATTGAATTCGCTCCAAATCTTCCTTGGGCACACGACGGAGTGGTACCATTGGCCGACTTGTTCAGCAAAGCCCTCGGCGGCTTGCCTGTAGGTATGACCAATGATGCCAACGCTGCTGCGCTCGGCGAGATGACATATGGTGTAGCAAGAGGTATGAAAAACTTCATCGACATTACACTCGGTACAGGCGTAGGTTCTGGTATCGTTATCAACGGACAGATGGTTTACGGCTGCGACGGATTCGCAGGCGAATTGGGTCACGTTACCATGGTACGTGGCAAAGAGGGCCGTACCTGCGGATGCGGCCGTACAGGATGTCTCGAAGCTTACTGCTCTGCCACTGGTGTGGCTCGCACAGCACGCGAGTTCCTCGAGAAGAGCGATGAGCCTTCATTGCTCCGCGAGATGAACCCTGAGGATATTACATCTTATGATGTGAGCGTTGCTGCAGGCAAGGGCGACAAGCTGGCACTGCGTGTATACGAGTTTACCGGCAAGATGCTCGGTGAGGCTTGTGCTGATTTCGCAGCCTTCTCTTCACCAGAGGCTTTCGTCTTCTTCGGTGGTCTGACCAAGGCTGGCGACCTCATCATGAAACCTATCCAGAAGGCTTATGATGAGCACGTGCTCCGCACCTTCAAGGGTAAGGCTAAATTCCTTGTTTCTACCCTTGATGGCAGTTCTGCTGCCGTACTCGGTGCGAGTGCAGTGGCTTGGGATATGTAAAGGGTTGTAAAAACAAAAAGGTTTAATTTTCCATTTTTGGAAAAATCAGTTTAGGTAATATGCTTCGCGAAACTCGTGAGAGGATTGTAGCGAGGGTTAAGATTGTTAGGAAAAGCCTGGCACTCGAGAGAGCGTCAGGCTTTGCTTTTTCTTATCATAAACAAAAAACCTCAACAACCACCATACAGTCATGGTGGTCATTAAGGTCATTGGTCATTAAGGTCATTAAGCTTTTTCCAACCAGTTTCTCACCATCTTCTTGCCGTCTGGCGTCAGCACGCTTTCCGGATGAAACTGGATACCATGAATATCATAGTTTTTATGCTTCAGACCCATGATGCAACCATCATCGCTTACTGCCGTAACGTCCAGGCAGTCAGGGAATCCCGAGCGGTCTACCACCCAAGAGTGGTATCTGCCAATCTCTATGCGCTTGTCCAACCCGTCGAAAATAACATCGTTGCCAAACTGGGTGCAAGGGGTTGCCACTCCATGATACACCTCAGAAAGATTGGTAAGCTTGGCTCCAAACGCCTCACCTATAGCCTGATGACCCAGGCATACGCCCAGCATCGGCTTGCGGCCTGCATACTTGCGGATAACATCCATCAGCAGTCCCGCCTCCGACGGAATGCCCGGACCCGGACTCAGAATGATCTTGTCGAAGCATTCCAGCTCCGGCAACTGGAACTGGTCGTTGCGGAACACCGTAACGTCAGCTCCCAACTCCTTTACCAGATGGGCCAGATTATAGGTAAAGGAATCGTAATTATCTATGATTACTACTTTCATCTTTTGTTATTTATTATTGATTATTGATTAGTGAGTACAATCAGCGAGAAATAATCACTAATAATTAATCACTATTACAACTCTTCAGCAATGTGAATCGCCTTGGTCAGCGCACCGAGCTTGTTGTTACACTCTTCCAGCTCATACTCATCATTGCTCTTTGCCACTACTCCACTACCCGCCTGGAACCAGAGTTCGCCGTTTCGGCTAATGAAGGTACGTATCACGATGGCCTGATTCAGGTCGCCGTTCAGACCGATGAAGCCGATACAGCCTCCGTAGGCACCGCGGTTGTGAGGCTCCAGCTCTGAGATAATCTGCATCGCTCTCACCTTAGGCGCACCGCTCAGCGTGCCGGCAGGGAAGGTATCAATAAACTCCTTGATGTGGTCGGCATGCTCATCCAACTCTCCGCTCACACGGCTCACGAGATGGATAACATGACTGTAGAACTGCATGTCCTTGTAGAAATCTACTTTCACCCCATGACAGTTGCGGCTCAGATCATTGCGCGCCAGGTCTACCAGCATCACGTGCTCGGCATTCTCCTTCGGGTCGTTGCGCAGGAATTCGGCAGCCTTGCGGTCCTGCTCCATATCTCCTGTGCGTCGGGTGGTTCCGGCAATCGGGTCAATGAACGCCTTGTTGCCCACGATGCGGTTATGGGTTTCAGGCGAAGAACCGAAGATGCGGAAACCGCCGAAGTCGAAATAGAAGAGGTAAGGCGAAGGGTTGATGCTGCGCAGCGCACGGTAGAGTTTGAAATCATCGCCCTCATATTTCTGTACGAAGCGGCGACTCACCACAATCTGGAATACATCTCCGCGCAGGCAGTGCTGTATGCATCGGCGTATGTTTGCCTTGTGCTCCTCATCGGTGAGCGTAGAGGTGGTTTCGCCCACCGGGTGGAAATCATAAGGTTTCACATTTGCCTTGTTCACCGCCTTGAGCAGTTCGTCGAGCTCTGGAAGTGAAGAGTGAGGATCTTCACTTTCCTGGAGCGCAATGAGCTCCATGGTGTTGTTGAAATGGTCGAAGACAATGATGTCCTTATACATGATGTAATAGATGTCGGGCGCATCATTCTTCTCCATGGTGGTATCCTTGACAGGGATGTTCTCAAAATATCTCACCGCATTGAAGGTGGTGAATCCATAGAGTCCGCAGAACTCCTTGCTCTCGCCCTCTACATGGAAGGAAGAGATGAAGTCGTTGATACTCTTTGAGATGGCGAGTTTGCACTCCTCGCCCTGACCGGCACCGAAGGCAGGAAGCTGCTCTTTCTCTACTCTTCCGTCGGGATAGGTCTTGATGACCTCACCATGACTCACGGCGATGCTTGCCAGCGGATGCACACCGATGAAGGAGCGCGAATTCTCGGAGCCATGATAGTCGGAACTCTCCATCAGAGCCGACTGCGGATAAATATCTCTCAGTCGCATGTAGACTCCCACCGGCGTATAGAGGTCGGCGAGAATCTTGCGGGTAACTGTCTTGTAATTAAACTTCATTTAATTTATGATTTACTGTATATAGTTTACAGTTTATAGCATGAACCGCTTTGACAATCGTGCTCAACGGCGCAGCCTCTGTTAACTATTAACTATAAACTATTAACTATTTAAAAATTGCCGTACTCTCCTGCCATTTCCTTATGGCTCAAATATGTTTCTACATCCTTGTCGCCACGGCCTGATACGGTGAGCACCACCACATCATCCTTCTTGAACTTCATCTTCTTCAGGGCTGCCACGGCGTGCGCACTCTCAATAGCCGGAATGATGCCCTCCATGCGGGTGAGCTCGTAACCGGCGTAGATGGCCTCATCGTCCTTAATGGCGAGCACATGGCTCCTGCCCGATGTGGCAAGGTCGGCGTGCATAGGGCCGATGCCCGGATAGTCGAGACCGGCACTGATGGTAAAGGCTTCCTCTATCTGTCCGTCCTCGGTCTGCATCACGAGGGTGCGTGCTCCGTGGATGATGCCTTCTGTGCCGCAGTGCATGGTGGCAGCGGTATAATCGGTATCTATTCCGTGTCCGGCAGCCTCAGCCAGATATATCTTCACGCGGTCATCATCAATGTAGTGGTAGATGGTTCCGGCAGCGTTGCTTCCGCCACCCACACAGGCGATGAGGTAATCAGGATAGTCGCGGCCAATCTTCTCCTCAAGCTGCCATTTCAGTTCTTCAGAGATTACGCTCTGCATCTTGGCAACAATGTCTGGATAAGGGTGCGGACCCATGGTAGAACCTACGATATAGAAGGTATCCTGTGGGTGGCAGCACCAGTCGCGTATGGCTTCAGAGCAGGCATCGCTCAGCGTCATGTTGCCGGTGCGCACAGGGTTCACCTTGGCTCCCAGCATCTTCATACGCTCTACGTTGGTATGCTGGCGTTCCACATCGGTGGCACCCATGAAAATCTCACACTTCATGTTCATCAGGGCGCATACCGTAGCGGTAGCCACACCGTGCTGTCCGGCTCCGGTTTCGGCAATGATGCGGGTCTTGCCCATCTTCTTGGCCATGAGAATCTGACCGATGGTGTTGTTGATTTTGTGTGCACCGGTATGGTTCAGGTCCTCGCGCTTCAGATAGAGTTGGCATCCGTACTTCTCGCTCATGCGCTTGGCATAATAAAGAGGTGAAGGACGGCCCACATAATCTTTCAGCAGCGCACGGTATTCCTTCTTGAACTCCTCGCTCTCAATGATTGGCTTGTAAGCCTGCTGCAACTCGGTTACACATTTATATAATATCTCTGGAACATACGCACCTCCGAATTTTCCAAAAAATCCTTTTTCGTCAACTTGATACATAATACTTAGTTTATAATTTATTATTTATAGTTTATAGAGCAAGCCTGCTATACAGCGAAGCCGCTGTTAACTATCAACTACTTTTCGAGGCACTCAAAAAGCCCATCTAAAGCCTTATCCGGATCACCGGTTTCATTGAGCAGGGTTACAAACTTGCTGCCGATGATGGCTCCCGCCGCATTATCCTGCGCACTGGTAAGGGTCTGCTTGTTGCTGATGCCGAAACCTATCATGCGTGGGTTGCGCAGATTCATGCCGTTGATGCGGTTGAAATAAGCCAGCTTGGCATCGCCGAAACTGCTCTGGGCGCCCGTGATACTTGCCGAACTGACCATGTAGATGAATCCATCGGTATGCTCATCGATGAAACGGATGCGCTCCTCGCTGGTTTCTGGCGTAATCATCATGATGACACGGATGTCATACTTGTCGGCTATGGGTTTTACCACCTTCAGATAATCATCAAAGGGAAGGTCTGGGATGATGGTGCCGCTCACTCCGCTCTCTACGCAGCTCTTGAAGAAAGCCTCAATGCCGTAGTGCATGATTGGGTTCAGGTATCCCATCAGCACGAGTGGAAGCTGCACTTCATCCTTGATTTCCTTCAACTGAGCGAAGAGTTTCTTCACCGTCATTCCGTTCTTCAGAGCCACGGTTCCGGCACTCTGGATAACAGGACCATCAGCTAAAGGATCACTGAAAGGGATTCCTACCTCAATCATATCTATCCCCTTGCGCTCCATCGCCTTAATTACATCACCGGTACCTTCCAAAGTTGGACATCCGGCGCAGAAATACAAGCTCAAAAGCTTGCGGTCTTTATTGTGTGCAAATAATGCATTTATCTTATTCATTTTTTTACCTTTTTACTTTTTTACCTTTTTACTTTTTTACCTTTTTACTTTTTTACCTTTAAAAGGAATTCCTTGAGTTTCTCTACATCCTTCAGTCCCGGTTCTATCTCAAACCTGGAGTTGAGGTCGATTCCTACGCATCGGGGATGATGGAAAGACAGGATGCGGGAAGCATCTTCCGGACCGATGCCGCCACTCAACAGGAATGGAACATCGCCATCATATTCATTCAGAACCTGCCAGTCAAACTGCTGACCACTTCCGCCCACCGTCTTACATTTGGTGTCGAAAAGGAAGTAGTCAACAGCGCCTACATACTCCTTATATTTCTGAATGTCCCCGGCATTGGAAACACTAATAGCTTTGATTATCTTCATATTCCCCTTTGCTGCACGCAGCTGCTCACACAGTTCCCGGCTCTCGCTTCCATGCATCTGCACCGCATTCAGAGAGAATGAATAAATCTTATCCAACATATTGGAAATGGAATCATTCACGAAGACTCCCACTCGGCACACATTGCGGTCAGCATCAGAGCGAGCCACCACATGACTGGCATACCGTGGAGACTTAGGATAGAAGATAAATCCCATCATATCAACGCCGAGTTGCGCAACCTGCTTTACATTATCAGGTTCACGCATTCCACAAACCTTTACAAACATTTTCTTTATTGTTTATTCTTCATTAAAGCTTTTGCCCTTACAGGGCGCCTTGCTGATTGCCTTTATCCCCAGGGCGATGCCCTGGGCTAGGAGCTTCTGCCCTTTCAGGGCGTTAGGAGCAAACAATCCTATAATTTAGAAATAAATTCTGCAAGCGCCACGCCCGGGTCTGCCTGTTTCATGAACTGTTCGCCCATCAGGAAACCTCTGAAGCCGCCTTCTTCTCTCAACCGGAGAACCGTCTGCGGGTTGGAGATGCCACTCTCGCTCACCCTGCACACATCCTTCGGAAGTTTCTCTGCCAATCTGAAGCTGTTCTCCACATCCGTAAAGAAGGTTCCGAGATTTCGGTTGTTGATGCCGTACATATCCGGTTCCAGTTCAGCATACTCGAAGTCGCGCTCATTATGCATCTCGAGCAGTACCTCCATGCCCAGCTGGTGTGCCATGTTCATGAGTTGCTTACACTCCTCCTTGGTCAGGCAGGCCGCAATGAGCAGCACGGCAGAAGCTCCGCAGTATCTCGCCTGCAGCAGCTGGTATTCCTCTACCACGAAGTTCTTATATAAGATAGGTAGGGTAACGCCCACATGGCGCGCCTCCTGAATATACTCATCATATCCTCCGAAGTAATCAATGTCGGTGAGGATGCTGAGCGCCGAGGCTCCGTTCTGCTGGTAGGCGAGCGGGATGATGCTCGGCTTACCTTCCTGTTTGATCCAGCCCTTGGAAGGCGATTTGCGCTTGAATTCAGCGATGATTCCCGTCTCCGAGTTCATCAGCGACTCCTTCATACTTCCGCCCGGCACCCGCCCCCCATCCTCCTGCATCTTCTGCTCGGTGAGGGTTATCATCTGCCGTGGCTGGATAAAGCGCTTGCGCTGCTCAATCTCGATTCTTTTATGAGCCACAATTTCCTCTAAAATATCAGCCATTTCTTTCGTTTTTACTTTTTAACCTTATTGGGGGACCAGCGATGGAATCGCTGGGAACGGGGGCGCAAAGGGGGAGAAAGGGGTTAAGCCTCTTTTTACTTTTTTACCTTTTTACCCTTTTACCTTTTTACCTTTAAAGCCCCTTTAACTGTTGATTTCTACGAATTTCTTGAAGGTAGCGAGTGCCTTACCCGAGTCAATGCTCTCTCTTGCTATCTCCACACATTCCTCTATACTCTTCTGTCCCTTCTCCATTACCTGGATGCCGAAGGCTGCATTGGCGAGAACGATGTTCTTCTGGGCTGGGAGGGCACGGTTTTCAAGCACTGCATCAAAGATGTCCTTAGCCTCTTCCTCGGTTGCTCCGCCTCGTACCTCTTCCGGTTTGGCTATCTCGAAACCGAGATCCTGAGGCTTGAAGATCTTCTCATAGTTGTTGGTGGTTACCTTGAAGTCGCTGGTGAGTGAAATTTCATCATATCCGTCGATGCTGTTCACAATGCCGAAATCAATGCCTAGCTTCTGGTAAACCTGGTTGTAGAGGCGCATCTGGTCGAGATTGGCTACACCCAGCAACTGGCACTTAGGCTGACTAGGATTTACAAGAGGACCTAACAGGTTGAACACGGTAGGAAACTGCAAAGCCTTGCGGATAGGACCTACAAACTTCATTGCCTTGGCGAAGAGCTGGGCATGAAGATAAACGATGCCTGCCTCGTTGATGCTGCGGTTCAGCTTGTCTATATCATCGGTAAACTGAACACCATGGTTCTTGATGACGTTGCTGGCACCGCTCACCGAAGTAGCCGCATAGTTGCCGTGCTTTGCCACCTTGTAACCCGCACCCGCAATGACGAAGCAGGAAGTAGTAGAAATGTTAAAGGTGTTCTTGCGGTCGCCACCGGTTCCCACCACGTCAATGTAGCGGTCGCAATTCAGGATGGCTGGCACGCCTGTGGCAAGAATTCCGTCACGGAAACCGAGCAGTTCATCTACCGTTACGCCTCTCATCTGCAAACCGGTGAGCAGGGCTGTAATCTGTTCCTCAGGAAATGCACTCTTGGTGATTCCTACAATGATGTCTCGGGTTTCCTCACGAGAAAGTTCCTCGTGGTTCAACATTCTGTTCAAAATGTCCTTCATTTCCATAGTTAATATCTCCTATATTTTTCGTTTTTATTTTTCGTTGTAAAAGAAAAGGGGCCTGTCGTAAGTTACGGCAGGCCCCTAGTATATTATGTTGTTCACATCCACATACGGCGTCTCGACTCACGACTTCTGGAATCTTGAGTTACGCCACCACCATGATGTAGATACGAATGTATTCATATTGCTTTTTCTTTTAATTGTTTGTTACTACCAAAAACGAGGCGTTTCTTTCTTTTTAACGAAAAGATTCTCCTTCGTTCTTCATTTCTACTACAAAAGTACAGTTTTTCTTTTAAACTACAAACTTTTTGTCGAGAAATTTTAAGATTTAACACTATTTTATCATCCAGCGCCCCTTTTTCTCCACTTTCGTCTCACGTTTTCTCCACTATACCTTATTATATATAGGGAGAAAGAAAAAGAAAAAATTATTTCGCCGGAATGTAATAAATTTCCCAACACGCCGTTATTTATTTAGAGAACAGGTTACGGAAAGAGGAAAACTCATCCTCAAGACATGCCCGTTCTGAAATCAACAAATAACAAGAAGTATTATTCAAATTTAAAGATTCACGCCTATGAAGCAAGTATTTACACCAAAGAAAATGAGACCTTCGGCTCAGACCATCTACTTCATCAAGCAGATAGCCTACTCCTATCATACCATGGTGCAAAATGGGAAGCTAAAGGTGTGCTATCCTAACTAACAGAAGAAGAAAGATGAAAACAATGGTATCCCCTTCATTGCTCTCAGCCAACTTCATTGACCTGAAGAGTGATATAGAGATGATTAACAAGAGTGAGGCCGACTGGCTCCACCTCGATGTGATGGATGGTGTCTTCGTGCCCAACATCTCGTTCGGCTTCCCTGTGATAGAAGCCGTAAGCAAGGTGTGCACCAAGCCCCTAGACATCCACTTTATGATACAGCACCCGGAAAATTACATTGAGCAGACTGCCAAGCTCGGTGCCATGATGATGAACGTGCACTACGAGGCCTGCCCCCATCTGCACCGCACCATCCAACAGATTCATGCAGCAGGCATGAAGGCAGGAGTTACCCTCAACCCTTCTACCCCGGTATGTATGCTGGAAGACATCATCTGCGATGTAGACATGGTACTTTTGATGAGCGTTAACCCAGGCTTCGGCGGACAGAAATTCATCGAGAACACCATCAAGAAGATAGGCCGTCTGCGCCAGCTCATCAAAGAGAGCGGAAGCCAGGCACTCATCGAGGTAGATGGCGGCGTGCAGGCAGAAACTGCTCCAAGACTGGTGAAAGCCGGAGTAGACGTGCTGGTAAGCGGAAGTTATGTATTCAAGAGCACAGACCCTTATGCTACCATCCATGCCTTGAAAGAACTCCACTAATCAAGATTCAGATAGATATTGTGCTCCTTAGCCATCTTGCGGAGGTTAAGGAGCGCATAACGCATTCTTCCCAGACTCGTATTGATACTCACATTGGTACACTCGGCTATATCCTTGAAAGACATCTGCTGATAAAAACGCATATAAACCACTTCGCGTTGTGGAGCCGGCAGAAAGTCTACCAGTTTCTTCACATCACGGAGCACCTGTTTGCGTACCATCTCCTGCTCAGCACAGTCTGCCTGAAAATCTTCGCCTCGCAGACAGGAAAGATCATTATCGTTCCCCTGTTCTACCATGCGGAACACACACTGACTGCGATAACCGTCGATGATGACATTATGCGCTATGCGCATTAACCACGAAATAAATTTGCCCGAACTGGAATACTGGCCAGCATGTAAACGACTGATTGCCTTTACGAATGTCTCCTGGAAGATATCATTCGCCAGATCCTCATCGTGAACCACGAAAAGGATATAAGAGAAAAGTTTCACCTCGTTGCGGGAAAGCAACAGGTCAAAGGCTCTGTTGTCGCCCCCGACATAAGCCAGGGCCAACTCTTCGTCTGTCATTTCATTGAGTTTACTCATTTTCTTAATCTTATTTTATTCATTAAGTAAATGTCTATCTAATAGGCTACCCAGTATTTATTGCGTTAATAATGTTAATTATCGTTGCAAAGGTAACATTTTATTTTCAAAACACCAAACATTTTTCCAAAAACATTTAATTTTAACATTACCAGCACCTGTTTTACAAATAAAATTCGTATCTTTGCAGCGATGTGTTAAACGTAAGACCCGACTAACGAATAAACAGATCAATACAAACGAATTCATAAATACAAATAATCATAAAACTAGAACAAAGACAATGAAGAAATTCTTTAAGACCTTACTCGTTGCTCTGCTTCTCATCCCATCCTGCGCTTGGGCCGACGGATGGAACGATGCTGAATATCAGCGCATTGAACAGAGCATACAGTTGCCAGGCATCAAGCAGGCAGCTAAGAAGTATGCTATTTCTGCCTATGGAGCCAAGCAGAACGCTTCGGCTGCACAGAACCAGAAGGCTATCAACAAGCTCATCGCCCTCGTTTCTAAAAAAGGTGGCGGTACTGTAGTCATCCCGAAGGGTACCTGGCGCACAGGAGCCATTGAGATGAAGAGTTTCGTTGACCTCCACCTCGAAGAGGGTGCCGTACTGCAGTTTGCCTTCGAACCGAAACTCTATCCGCTGGTACGCACATCATGGGAGGGCATCGCATGCTGGAACTATTCTCCATGCATCTATGCCTACAAGGTTACCGACATCGCCATCACCGGTAAAGGTACCATCGATGGAGGTGGTAACAACGATACATGGTGGCCAATGAACGGTAATACCAGATTCGGATATAAGGAGGGCGTAACCAAGGAACACCAGAAGATGGGATCACGTGCCAGACTGCTGAAGATGGCTGAAGACGGTGTGCCTTTTGACGAACGCAAGTTCGGCATGGGACAGGGTCTCCGCCCTCAGCTCGTCAACTTCGTACGCTCTGAGCGCATCCTCATCAAGGATGTCAAGATGATCAATTCACCTTTCTGGGTGATGCACCCTCTGCTCTGCAAGAACATCACAGTAGACGGCGTAACCGTATGGAACGAAGGACCTAACGGAGACGGATGCGACCCTGAAGCATGCGAGAATGTACTCATCCAGAACTGTATCTTCCACACCGGCGACGACTGCATCGCCATCAAGAGCGGACGAAACAACGACGGTCGTCTCTGGAACCAACCATCCAGAAACATCATCATCCGCAACTGCCGGATGGAAGACGGACATGGTGGCGTAGTCATCGGTTCCGAGATTTCAGGCGGATGCGAGAATGTATACGCCGAAAACTGCGAGATGGACTCTCCTCATCTGGAGCGCATCCTCCGCATCAAAACCAACAACTGCCGCGGCGGACTCATCCAGAACATCCACATGCGCAAGGTTACCGTAGGCCAGTGCAAGGAAGCCGTGCTCAAGATCAACCTCGACTATGAGCCAAAAGAGGCTTGCTACCGCGGATTTGAACCTACTGTGCGCAACGTGAGCATGGAAGATGTTACCTGCCAGAAGAGCAACTACGGTGTGCTCATCATCGGTGGAAACAAAATAGAAAACGTATACGATATCCATGTAAAGAACTGTAAGTTCGATGGGGTCATCAAGCAGCCTGTCAAGATGACCGGCAAGACCCGCGATGTGAAGTTCGACAACCTCATCATCAACGGTTCCCTGGTTCTCAACAAGGAAGACCGTCCTTACCAGACCTATTCCGAGTGGCTCACCCACAGCGAGATGCAGCGCACTCCCCACCCATACAACCTCGACTTCAGCCCGAAGAAACCTCGCTGGAGCTACGTGATGGGCATTGAGATGGAAGGCATGCTCGACACCTACCTCCACTACAAAGACGGAAAGAGCACCTTCAAGGGAGCTGATGCCGAAGCCAACAACGAGGCTATCATCAACTACCTGAAAGAATATCCAGCCAAGATGATTGACGAAAAGGGAAACATCACAGGCTACAAATATGAGGATTTCAATCTCGACAATGTGCGCACAGCGAAGTTCATCCTCCGCATGCACAATCTCTTCCCTAGCAAGAGCAGCGAACTGGCACTGAAGACGCTCTTCAAGCAGTTGCAGAACCAGCCTCGCACCAAGGAAGGCGTTTACTGGCACAAGGCAATCTACGCCAACCAGGTTTGGCTCGACGGCATCTTCATGGGACTGCCTTTCTACTGCAACTACGCCGTTCAGAACCTCAAGCCTAAGAAGGCGAAGAAGATTCTCGACGATGCGGTAGACCAGATTGTGAAGACCGACCTGCGTACCTACGACGAGAAGACCCAACTCTGGAAGCATGCATGGGACGAAACCCACAGCCAGTTCTGGGCAAACAAGGAAGACGGAAAGAGCCAGCATACCTGGGCAAGAGCCCTCGGATGGTACGTCATGGCAATGACCGAATGCCTCGACGCCATGCCAGAAGATTATGCCCGCCGCGGTGAAATCATCACCTTATTAAATAAGGCAATGAAGAGCGTGGTAAAATACCAGGATAAGAAGACGGGCGTATGGTACGACGTAATGGATGTAAAGGATCCTCGCAACTACCTGGAGAGCACCGCTTCAAGCATGTTTGCCTATGTTCTCCTCAAGGGTTACCGCAAGGGATACCTCGGAAAGGAATATCAGGAAGCAGGTATCAAGGCTTATGAGGGTATCCTGAACAACTTCATCAAGGTAAACCCAGACAAGACCATCAGCCTTACACGCTGCTGTGCTGTCAGCGGACTCGGCCCTGGACCTGGCCCATACGTAAAGAAGCCAAACTACAAGCGCGACGGCAGCTTCAACTATTACATGAGCGAGCCTATCCGCGACAATGATGCCAAGGGCGTAGGTCCTTTCATCTGGGCTAGTCTGGAAATGGAAATGCAGGGACTGAATAAGTAAAACTTAGTTTATAGTTTACAGTTAATAGTTAATAGTTTACAGCGGCTTCGCCGTATAGCAAGATTGCCCTATAAACTATTAACTAAACTGTAAACTGAATTTAAAGAATTCTCACCGATGGAAAAGAAAATATTCACAACAATGGCAGCAGCGCTTATGAGTGCTGCTGCTTTGGCACAAACTCCAGCCTTTCCGGGCGCAGAAGGTCACGGAAGATACGTAACCGGCGGAAGAGGCGGAAGAGTAGTACACGTAACTAACCTCAACGACAGCGGAACGGGTTCTTTCAGAGAGGCTGTCAAGTCTGGTAAAAGAATCATCGTCTTCGATGTGGCTGGCGTCATCGCCCTGAAGTCTGAACTCAAGTTTGCTGACAACATCACCATTCTCGGACAGACTGCCCCATCTCCGGGCATCACCCTCAGATATTACACCGTTCAACCGGGCAACAACAACATCATCCGTTTCCTCCGCATACGCCGCGGAGAGGAAAAGAACATCAATGACGGTGCGGATGCTACCTGGCAGCGCAACAAGACTGGCATCATCTTCGACCACTGTTCCTTCAGTTGGAGCATCGATGAGGTGGCTTCATTCTACGACAACAACAATTTCACCATGCAGTGGTGTACCATTGCCGAGAGTCTCACCAATCCGGGCCACTCTAAGGGAGCACATGGTTACGGTGGCATCTGGGGAGGTAAGCTCGCCAGCTTCCACCACAACTTCGTAGGTCATCTCATGAACCGCGATCCACGTTTTAATGGCGCAAGATACGGATGGACAGGCTACACCAGCAACAAAGATTATTCTACCTACCAGTGGAAGAACACCGTGCAGGCAGAAAACGTAGACTTCCGCAACTGCGTGATGTATAATGCGCAGGGTACCTGCTACGGAGGTCCGGGCGGCGGACAGATCAACATCGTCAACAATTACTACAAGGCTGGTCCTAGCCAGAGTTTGAAAGAAACAACCCAGAACGACATCAAGGTAGATGTAAGCACAGGCAAAGAAAGAGGAAACCAAGAGCGAATTACCCTGATAACCGTATCAACCAGCAGTAATTCAGACAAGGACCATCCAGAGTTCTACGAAATGACCAGCAGATACTTTATCAATGGCAACACCACGGAAACCACCAAAGAATCTGTTACAAAGAACAAAGACTGGAATGGCGTAAGCTATGACAAGGGTACTTATACTTACAATGGTGAGATTTATTCAGCCGACAAGAAGAATCTTTATGGTGATGCGGTAGAACATAAGACCATCAACGGAGTTTCCTGTGTCAAGATCAAGATGGACACTCCTGCTCCAACAGGAGAAGTTACCACCCACTCGGCTGTCGAATCATTCAGCAAGGTATTGTCATACAGCGGAGCCTCACTCTACCGCGATGAGATTGATGCCCGCTACATGGAAGAGGCAAAGACAGGTACAGCTAGGTACAAGGGAAGTATTACCAAATCACCTGGCATCATCGATAAGGTATCAGACGTAAACGGCTACACCGAGGCAAACTTCGGCACCGCTACTCGCCCAGCCGACTTCGACACTGATAAAGACGGAATTCCAGATGCATGGGAGATTGCCAACGGCTTAGATCCAAACGATGTCGCTGACGCCCTGACCTACTCGCTTGACAGCAAGGAGTACTACACCAACCTTGAGGTTTACGCCAATTCGCTGGTTGAGGACATCATGAAACAGGGCAATGCTGATGCCGAGAGCAATGTAGATGAATACTATCCTGCATGGAAGAATCCTACAGGCATCTCACAGATCACCGGTTCCAATCCAAGTGAACTGGTCAAAGTAACGTATTACAGCCTCAACGGCACCCTCCTTTCTGCTCCTCAAAAAGGCATCAACATCCGCAAGATGCTGTTTCAGAACGGAAAGACCATAGTGGATAAGGTAATAAAGGAATAAAACAGAAACTTCTTATAAAACAAAAAGGGCATCCCCTCATTTGGGAATGCCCTTTTGTTTTATCTGTTTACACAATCTGTTACTTTACATACTTCTTACCGTTCTTGATAACAATACCCTTGGCAGAAGAAGAAACCTCCTGACCAGCCATGTTATAGGTCTTACCATTCTTCTTGGCTGCGGCAGCGTTTACAGAAGAAATTCCGGTGCTAGTGCCTATCGTATACTTAAAGCCAAAGAAACCCATTTTAGTACCTGCAGCAAGCACATAGTATGTACCACCAGCAGCAACGTTGAAGGTTACTATACCATTAGACTTTACGGCAATAATATTTTCATTTTTCTCGTTCAGTGTGAATTTCTGAGATTCACCATCCTTTGCGCTTGGCAAATTATAAGAAGCAGGAGCTACCTCTGCAAAATCTGCATCCAAGATATGGAAGCCCTTGGTTGCATTCAATTGAACTGCTACTGTTAAAGAACCTGCTTTTGTGGTCTCGAACTTGTAAGCGCAGCCAGTAGGCTCAGCACCAGAAACCAACTTACCGCTGTTCTTACCACATACGTAAGCAGTAAAATCACCATCAGCCCAATTATCGGTAGCCTTACCATCTGCAAAAGCAGTACCAGCATTCTCCATATAAGTCAAAGTGACATTTTTTACTGACGTAATCTTATCACCAGCATTTACCTTGTCACCTACCTGCACAGCATAAGTTCCCTGAGCATTAACACTTGCAGCCAAAGCTACGGCTGCGATAAGAGTAAAGAATTTCTTCATAATCGTTTTATTTTAAGTTTATATATTATTAATTAGTTGCTGAATAACTTTATTTTAGTTTGATTCATTTACTAGTTGGTTTCGTTGGCAAAATTAGCAAATCATTTTGAGAATCTCAGAAAAATTTGAACCAAAATGAACTAAAACTACGAAAACGATTACGTAAATCCAAACGTCAAGTACCAGAATATAAGAGAGTTTTAGCTAGCAGACACAAAACAGGCTGAAGAGACAGCAGCCCCTTCAGCCCGTTACAGAACTATATACTAAATTACAGTATTTTATCCTTCCTTTATCTTCCAATCACTAATTGTCCGCTGATTACTATCGTAATTAACACCAATTTTGAACAAGCGTTTACCATCAGCAGAATATGGAATCAGATATCCCTTTTCATCTATCTGTTTGAAAGCTTCTTCGGCAGAACCATCATACTTCAATTCGAAAACAAATACAGCATCAGGCATATATACCACTGCATCAGCCCTGCCTATTGCACTATCCTCCTCTACCCTCATATGGGCGCCCATCAGGTTGAAGATAAGATAGAACACCGTCTGGAAATCCCGTTCGTTCTTATTGCTCAAACGGTTGGAGATGCTGGCAAGATACGCTTTCAATCGAATCATTGCTCCCTCTACATCTCCATCATAAAGCATTTCCAGGAAATCACCTACCAAGCTGTTATTATCCAAAGATATTGGTGAAAGATAGTTAGGTGCAAGACTCTTGAGCATACCTATCTTTACCTCCCTGTTAGGATATTCCAGTGTATAACGATGCAGCATCGGATTATACTTCTTGATGGTGAGATAACCGCTCTGATAGAGCAAAGGAAGCGCAGAAGTCATCATTTCCGGCGAAACATCAAAGTCATCCACATCACATGATTTCTTCTCAATATCCATCACATTGACGTGATACTTCTGCAATGTCTTAATAAGATAAGACGGAGTGCCGGAGCCAAACCAATAAGGAGCAATCTTTCGTGCATTCAGCGCCTTTACCAGACTGAACGGATTGAAAACATCCTCTGATTTCTCACTGAAATGATAGCCGTCGTAGAATCTTGTCAGCTCTGCCAGGCATTCCTCATACGTCATGCCAAGGTCTTCTCCCAATGCCTCTATATCCGGTTTCATTTGAGTGGTAAGCTCCTTCTTGCTGATACCGCAGATAGCCGAATACTGGTCGAACATGCTGATATTGTCGAGGTTATTCAGCTCGCTGAAGATGCTGAGCTGCGAGAACTTAGTGATACCCGTAATGAAGGTAAACTCTAGGTATGGGTCGAGCTTTTTCAGAGGACTGTAGAAGTTCTGCATGATGCGGCGGAGGGGCTGCAGGTTCTCCTTCTCATGTACCACATCCAGCAATGGGGCATCATATTCATCGATGATGACAACCGCCTTTTCGCCCGTTTGCTCATAAGCACGCTTTACGATACCATCCAGTCTTTCATTAGGATATTTTTCACCTTCTCCCTTACCGTATAGCTTTTCATAGGGCAAAAGCTGTAGATTCAGATAACTGTTCAAGGCATCAGCATCAAAGTGCTTGGCACCACTCATATCAAAATGAAGCACAGGATGCTTCACCCATTCCTTCTCATAATCAGCTATTGCCAATCCCTCGAAGAGTTCCTTTCTACCCTCGAAATAAGCTTGGAGAGTAGAGGCAAAGAGCGACTTTCCGAATCGTCTTGGACGACTCAGAAAGACATACGACATCTGCTTTTCTCTGAAATCCACGATATATCGGGTCTTATCTACATAGAGATAACCTTTCTCACGGAGTTTTTCGAATGTCTGTATCCCCACAGGGTATTTATTTACTATTTTTGCCATAATCTTACAAACTTTACGTTTTGCGCGGCTAAATTACAAAGAAAATCTGAATTAACCAAAGAAAATATCAAATAACTTAACTTTCACTTATCAAGAAATGAAAGGAGATAAGGAAGTACTATTAAGATAGCAAGAGGGTGTGCCATAACTTATGACGCACCCTCTATATACCTTACTAAAGTTTAGTAGTTTGTTTTGCCTGCAAAAGTACGACTTAATTCTCGTTTGGCAAAAAGAGATAAAAAGGCGGAAATGTACGAAAACGATTACGTAGCTTTTACAACAAAATTGAAACAAAAAGTTCTTAAATAGAAATAATAAGTGTATTTTTGCACCAACAAACTTAAAATATAAACTGAAAATAAAAATTATAATAAGTATAACAACCTAAAAGGCAAACAAATGAAAAAGAATCTACTCAGATTTGGGCTCTCACTCATAGCCCTGTTTGTTATGGTAGTAGCAAATGCGCAAACCTACCAGAACGAAGAAGCTAGCGTTTCATGGCCGTTTAATGACGACAACTACGCTACGCAGTACACTAAATCACCAGAAAATGGTTTCAGTCTGGTTTCCGTAAACACCGGTGACTTGAAGTATTCTCTCAAGACATCACAGACTACAAAAGACAAAGACGGAAATAAGATGGTCATGGCTGGTTTCGGTCCTGTTGGCACAACAAAAGCCGTAGAATGGACCGTAAAACCAAGCAAGGGTCTTACATTCACCCCAACATCTATCAGTACCTACGTAAACCGATTCGGTACAGATGCAGAAAATGGAGTAACCGTAACCGCCAAACTTAGCAACGGAACTTCTGTAGACTTGGGTAATTTCACGGCATTAAGAGAGAACAAGACAACAGAGACTGACAAGTTTTCGAAAAATGAAAACCTGACCAACCATATCGTCATCCAGCTCACTGCCGAGCAGCAAGCCCAACTGACATCAGCTGAAGGCTTCACGCTAAGTTGCACCGTCGGCGTTGGCTCTACTAAGGAGCAAGGCTTTGCCGATGTACACATCAATGGTCTCTTGAACGGAACCGTTCAGCAGGTTGAACAGTACACCCTGTCGGCTGCCGTTTCAACCGTAGGAGCAGGAACAGTCAAAGTTTCTCCTGCAGGAACCGTATTTGATGCAGAGACATCAATCACCGTAACAGCAACAAAGAATTTCGGCTACAAATTTGTCAATTGGACAGATGCCAACAACCAGGTGGTATCTACAGATGAAGCATACACCTTCTCTATCTCTGCCAACACAGCATTGAAGGCAAACTTTGAGAAGATAAACACCTACGCATTGAATTACAAGGTTGAAGGTGGAGCAAAAGACTATATGATAAGTGCCTCTCCTGTCCCAACCATTGTTGAAGGAAAGAACATGTATGAAGAGGGAACAGAAGTAACCCTCACAGCCAGCAGCAACGACATCCTCACCTTCACCAACTGGAATGATGGTGAAACAGGAGCAGAACGCAAAATAAACATGAACGCCGACCAGTCATTCACAGCAGCATATTCTGCAAAAGACTTCATCGCAGGCTGGGACTTCTATAAGTCAGCAAGAGAAGGTCGTACAGCAGACTTCGCTGCAGAAGACAACGATGTAGACCAGCTCATCCTGCGCGATGCAGACGGAAATACATACGGTTGGCTCGACAAGAGCAACAGCGCTGGCGGCTACGAAGGAAAGAATGCAGCTGTAAACTGGACCTCCAAGAAAACCAAGCCACTGGGTGAGACCTACTGGCAGACCAAGGTCAACGCAACAGCCTTTACCGACATCAAGGTAAAGAGCAGCATGCTCTACAATTATAACGCATACGAAACATATAATGTAGAATACTCTCTCAACGGAACCGACTGGACCAAAGTAGGTGCCATCAAAATGCCTGGAGCCAAAGCCTGGACAGACGGAGAGTTCACTCTCCCATCCGATGCCAACAACAAGGCAGAAGTATACATCCGCTGGATTGCCGACAAGACTTCTTCCATCAAGGGAGCAACAGGCGACAACGACGGAATCTCTATCACAAATATCTACATCACAGGTACTGCCCAGCTCGTTAACGACGGCAAGGCCCCTGTACTCGTAAGCACCATACCAGCAGAAGGCGCAACCAACGCATCTGCCAACGGCAAGATTGTACTGACTTTTGATGAGAAGGTAAAACTCACCGACAACGCAGCCGCTACACTCGGCACACAAAAGATTGAAGGAGCCGTATCCGGCAAGACCATCACCTTTGCATACAAAGGATTGAACTACGCTACAGCTTATACCTTCACACTCGCTGCAGGTTCGGTAGCCGATTTGACAGACAATGCCACAGACCAGGAAATCGTTCTGAACTTCGCTACCAAGACCAAGCCAGCTGTAACCAAGGCTCTCTACGACTTCATCGTCCCAACCGACGGCGACTTCAAGACAGCACTTGATGCAGCAGCTAAGCGTACAGATACTAGCAAGCGTTTCCGCATCTTCATCAAGCAGGGCGACTACAAGATTCCTGCAGACGAGAAGAGTAAGGTAACAGGTAGCGACGGCAAGAGTTATGCTAACCCAACCACCTATATGAATACGCCAAACGTATCAATCATTGGTGAAGGCATGGACAACACCTCACTGACCAACACCGTTCCAAACTCAGGCCAATCAGCCAACGTATTGGAAGGTATCGGCAAGGGTGACGTACTCTGCTTGCAGAAGGGAGCAACAAACACCTATTTCCAGGATCTGAAGATGTACAGCAGTATGGGTGATGCCAAAGGTCGCGACATCGTACTCAACGACCAGAGCAACAGGACCGTCTGCAAGAACGTAATCCTCTGGGCTTACCAGGACACCTACGTATCAAACAACCAGAACGGTAAATTCTACTTCGAAGACGGAATCCTTCGTGGTCGTACCGACTACCTCTGCGGTAAGGGTGATGTATATTATAATAATGTAGAACTCTGGATTTGCGAAAAGGGAGGCTATCTCGCAGTTCCTTCTCAACCAAAGAAGTATGGATACATCTTCAAAGACTGTACCATCAAGGATGCTACTGAGGCAAAAGACCTGAATGGTAACTACGCCTTAGGTCGTCCATGGGGCAAAGGCACACCTATTGCACTCTACATCGACACCAAGATGGAAGCTATCCCTTCAGCAGCAGGATGGAACGAGATGAGTGGCGGTTACCCTAAGCGTTTCGCTGAATACAACTCATACACATCAACAGGTAGCGTAGTAGACCTCAAGGACAGAAAGAAAGTTTACGATGCCTACGATTCAAAGGATGGTGACAATTATGTAAACCGTCGTAATGAAACAGCAGGAGACCCTATCCTCGCAGCAGAGGAAGCAGCGTTCTACACTGTTGAAAACATAATGGGTCAGGATGATGACTGGGATCCTACAGCAGCCACCGAGCAGGCTTCAGCTCCAACCAACGTAAAGTTGAACGGCACAACCCTCGCTTGGGACAATAACGACTACGCGCTTCTCTGGGCAGTATGCAAGAACGGCAAGGTAGTAGACTTCACCATCACTCCTAGCTATATCGTTGATGACGCCTCTGCAACATGGAGCGTACGTGCAGCCAACGAGATGGGCGGTTTGAGCGAAGCTACAGTTGTTGGTCAGGGCACCGGCATCCACAACATCGCCGCAGCTACAGATGCAGCAGTCATCAAGACCGCCATCTATGCAGCCGACGGCACCCAGCTCTCAAATCTTCAGAAGGGTATCAACATCATTGTGAAGACCCTGGCAGATGGTAGCAAGAAGACAAGCAAGGTCATCGTAAAGTAAAGAAGCAGAGACCATAAGTAATTAGATTGACAGATAACATTCGGAGTGCAATATCCCCATCCTCTTTCAGAAGGGTGCCGGATATTGCACTTTTTTTATTCCCTCAGCTTCTGAAACAGCAGAAACGGGAACTGAGAAAACAGACCGTCGAAATGAAAAAAACAGAGTATTTACGAAAAAATCTGTAAACGTTTACGTAATTTTTTACCCCCAATATACCTATATTCTCATATTTTTTATATACTTTTGCAACAAGAAAACCAAGACTTAGCTATTGCTACGCATCTAGGTAGCCCCATCGGAGCCTTCGGGTTCCAAGAGGAACATCCCTTCAGCAGGCATTTGCTCAGAACTGGAATTCTACTTAAAAACATTAAATAAAAACATTAGAATATTAGTAATTTAGAATAAGTTTTATCTAAACCTAAAGTGTATGTCTGGTAATTTTAGAAAAAAGAAAATTGCTTTGGCAGGCGCACTGATGTTCGTAGTAACAAGTGTATCTGCACAAACAGTAAAAGGCGTTGTTACTGACAATACGGGCGAGCCAATCATCGGCGCATCTGTCATGGAGGTAGGTGTAGCGGGCAATGGTGGCGTGACCGACATTGACGGTAACTTCACAGTAAACTTAAAAGGCAAAAGCAAGAAACTGAAGATTTCATACATCGGTATGAAAGCAAAGGAAGTAAGCGTTGCAGGTAAAGAAACTATCGACGTCAAGCTTGAGGATGACAACACCACCCTCAACGACGTGGTTGTAATCGGCTATGGTACTGTTAGAAAGAAAGACCTCACAGGTTCTGTATCTTCTATCAGCGACAAGCAGATTGCCAACATTCCTGTTTCTAACGTAAGCGAGGCGATGACCGGTAAGATGGCTGGTGTAAACATCACCACCACTGAGGGTTCACCAGATGCTGACGTGAAGATTCGTGTGCGTGGTGGTGGTTCTCTTTCACAGGACAACTCTCCTCTCTACATCGTAGACGGTTTCCCAGTTAGCTCAATCAGCGACATCGCTCCAAGCGAGATTCAGAGTATTGACGTATTGAAGGATGCTTCTTCTACAGCCATCTATGGTGCCCGTGGTGCCAACGGTGTTATCATCGTTACAACCAAGAGCGGTTCTGAGGGTAAGACTCAGGTAAACTTCAATGCTTCTCTCGGCTACAAGAAGGTTTCTAAGTTGGTGAAGACTATGTCTCCATACGACTATGCATACTATCAGTATGAGTTGGGTAGCACTGACTATGGTAACTACAACGATCTCGATATCTGGAAGTCTATCGAAGGACGTGACTATCAGGATGAGGTATTCGGCCGTACAGGTAACCAGAAACAGTATAACGTGAACGTAAGCGGTGGTACCAAGGACCTGAAATACAACATCGGTTTCTCTCACAACGACGAGAAGAGCATCATGCAGGGTTCTGGCTATGCCAAGAACAATGTAAACGCCAAGATTAATGCCAACCTGAACAAGTGGTTGTCTCTCGACTTCAATGGACGTATGGCATTCACCAAGCTGGATGGCTTGAATGGTGGTGCAGATACCAACGAGTCGAGTGCAGCAAACTCAGTTGTTGCCAACACCGTAAGATGGAACCCGGTAGAGCCTCTCTCTGGTACATCAGACGATGATGAGGAGAACAGCACATCTACACGCCGTAACCCAACAGAGCGTATCACCGATACCTATAAGTATCAGGAGCGTTTCCAGCAAAACTACAACGTTGGCTTAAACTGGAAGCCATTCAAAAATATCACATTCCGTTCTGAGTTCGGCTATGGTTGGAAGTACAACAATACCGAACAGGTTTGGGGTTCTAATGCAACTACCAACTCTAAGTATGGTTACAATGGTCAGCCACAGGCACAGTTCGTACGCTTGGAGAACAAGAACTGGCGTAACGCAAATACATTGACTTACGACAACAAGAAGCTTTTCCATGGTCGTGACCATATCAATGTATTGGTAGGTCAGGAGTGGAGCAGCAGCCAGGACGTAACCCGCACCAACACTTCTGTAGCCTTCCCTACTTCATTCACATTGAACGAGGTATTGGCAAACACAGCAGCAGGTACAGCACTTCCAAACGAAGGTAATATCAAGGCAGAGGAGAACATTCTCTCTTACTTCGGCCGTATCAACTATACACTCAACGACAAGTATCTGGCTACCATTACCGTTCGTGCCGATGGTTCCAGTAAGTTTGGCAAGGACAACCGTTGGGGTATCTTCCCATCAGCAGCCTTGGCTTGGCGTATGTCTGACGAGGAGTTCCTGAAGGGTGCTTCCAGCTGGCTTTCTAACTTGAAGGCCCGTCTGAGCTTCGGTACAGCAGGTAACAACCGTATCAACTCTGGTTTGTTGACTACCACCTACTCTATGGCAGACAACACATCAAAGGCTCCATTCTTCGATGAGAACAGAGCTTCGATGCTTGAGCATGGTAAATTTCTCTATAATCCAGACTTGAAGTGGGAAACCACAGTGACCCGTAACTTCGGTATCGACTACGGTTTCTTCAATGGTCGCCTCAGCGGTACATTGGACTTCTACTGGAATACCACCAAGGACCTCTTGATGCAAAGTATCGTTCCAGCCAACACAGGTTACTCTTACCAGTTCCAAAACTTCGGTAAAACCTCTAACAAGGGTGTTGAGTTGGCACTCAATGCAGTAATTGTAGACAAGAAGAACTTCGGCTTGAACTTCAATTTCAACGTATCTTATAACAAGAACAAGATTGATGAGTTGAACATGGAGAACCCATGGCAGAGTTCTAACTGGAGTGGTTCTACCATCGCCAAGTATGAAGACTTCCGCGTAGAGCAAGGCGGCCGCCTCGGTGAACTTTGGGGCTACAAGAGCAATGGTTTCTACACCGTATTTGATGCCGCAACAGGCAAGGGTGACTTGGTATTGAAAGAAAACGGCACCTGGGCACTGGCAGAAGGCGTAAAGGACAACAGCTACAAGCTCTTCGGCGGTAACCTCTATCCAGGCGTTGCCAAGGTAGAAGTTGACGAGAATGGTGAAGCAGTGAAGCAGCGCCTGGGTAACACCGTACCTACCACAACTGGTGGTTTCGGTTTCGACGGTCACGTTGGTAACTTCGACTTCAACCTGTTCTTCAATTACTCACTGGGCAACAAGCTGGTGAACGGTACCAAGCTTGCCAACTCATTCTACGCAGGTTCAGCCAAGAACTACAACCTAGTGGATGACTTCAACGTAGGCAACCGCTATACCTGGATTGACCCAGCCAACGGAAACAACATCGGCCGCCCATCAGCTAGCCTCATCACAGAATATGGTGGTGTAGAAAAGGTGATGAACCGCTTGAACGAGATTAATGCCAACGCCAATATCTACAATCCAGCAGGCGTATCAACCATGCAGCTCATCAGCTATGCTGTAGAAGATGCATCCTTCTTGCGTCTGCAGAACGTAACAGTGGGTTACACCTTGCCAAAGAAGTGGGTAAACAAGTGCTATATGCAGAACGTACGCATCTACTTCACAGGTTACAACCTGCTTTGCTTCACCAACTACTCAGGCTACGATCCAGAGGTTGATACAAGTTCTAAGAAGAACCCAATGACCCCAGGTATCGATTATGCAGCTTATCCAAAGAGCCGCACCTTCGTAGGTGGTATTAACGTTACATTCTAAAACTTTATAAGATAATAACAATGAACAAGATATTATATGCATTTGCATTGGCAGGCGTATTAGGATTGTCTTCATGCTCCGACTTCCTGGATCAGACCTCTCCATCAGAGATGACTGCTGAGAATACCTACGCCTCACCTTATTATACCAATCTTCGCGTCAATAAGCTCTATGGCGGAATGGCTCAGGACCGTACCTACGCACAGGACCTGTCTATTGTATGGAACCTGAACAGCGACTGCGAATTGATTGACGGTCTTGGCAGCAATGCTACCAACACCTCAAGTGAACGTGGTAACATGAACTATAACATGGACCCGGGATGGAGCAAGATCAGCGGCGTATGGGATGCTGAGTATGGTATCATCGAGGATGCCAACCAGATTATCGAGGGTATCCGCAGCAGCGCAACTCTCACTGCCGGTGGTGCTAACCAGAAGTCTATGGAACGTAGCCTCGGCGAGGCACTCACCATCCGCGCCATGGTTTACTTTGACCTGGTTCGTATTTTCGGTGATATTCCTTTCAAGGTTGAAGCATCAAAGTCTGACTTGAGCAACGCTTATCTGGAGAAGACCGACCGCGACGTGATTATGGAATCCCTGATGAACGACCTGGATGAGGCTATCGAATACTTGCCATGGGCAGACCAGGCAACAGGCTATACCACAGAGCGCACAACCAAGGGTTATGCTCACGCTCTCCTGGCACAGATTGCCATGACACGCGCCGGCTACGCCATCCGTGAGAAGTCAAAGGACGGATATGAGACAGCATCTTACAGCGATGCTACTTATCCAACACAGCGCCCTGGTGCAGCAGACCGCAAGGCTCTCTACGAGCGCGCCCTGAAACACTGGTCAGCTATCATCAACGACAATACACACAACCTCAACCCATCTTTCGAGAACGAGTGGTACTTGATTAACCAGCTCTCTCTCGACAAGACTTACCACGAGAACCTCTTCGAGATTCCTTTCGGTGAGAACGTAACTGGTGAGTTGGGTTACACTGTAGGTGTCCGCCTGAGTGGTGTTACAACAGAATATGGCTATGGCAACTCATCTGGTAAAATGAAGGTTACTGCACCTCTGCTCTATTCTTACGACAAGAAGGATACACGCCGTGACATCACTTGCGCCAACTTTGAAATCAAGCAGGATGGCAGCAACACCATAGAGAGCATGCTCAAGAATGCTCCTTTCGGTATATATGTAGGAAAGTGGGATGCCCGCAAAATGAACAACACCTGGTTGCAGAACAACCTGAAGGCTACAGCTAAGCACACTACAGGTATCAACCCTGTAAAGATGCGCTATGCTCAGGTATTGCTCTACTATGCAGAGTGCATGAACGAGTTGGCTGGCAATCCAGATGCCAACTACGAAGGTTCAGCAAACGGCATGACAGCCCGCCAGGCTCTGGAAGCTGTTCACACTCGTGCCTTCAATAAGGATGACAAGAACGATGCCAAGGCTTACGTCAACAACATTGCCTCTGACAAAGATGCATTCTTTAATGCTCTCGTTCAGGAGAACATGTGGGAGTTTGCAGGTGAAGGTATCCGTAAATACGACCTGATTCGCTGGAACCTCCTCGTAGAGAAGATCAATGAGTTCAAGCAGACTTACCTGGCTGAGCTTGCAGATGGTACTTACCAGAAGACCATCTACTTCAACTACCTGGATGAGAAGAAAACCAAGATTGACTTCTCTAGCGTAACATGGTATGGTATTCCTGACGGAAAAACATCTGCTGACTACGATGGCAGCATCGACTCATTCGGTGCAGCTAAGTTGGATTCTGGTTCTGATACACAGGTTGACGTAAACCTGCCATCTATCAGCAGCGGTTTGGTTGGCGATAACGTAGCAGTGAAGAACCGCTATCTCATGCCAATCGCTTCTACAACCATCTCTGCAACCAACGGTAAGATTCACAACTCTTATGGTTATGCAGACTAATTCATCTTTAATCAAAAAAGACAAGAAAATGAAGAGCATTAAAAACATATTGGGCACAGCATCTATGATGGCATTGACTCTGTCGGCTACTTCTTGTACCGATGGCAATGACTGGGACGTAGATGGCAGCCTGTCAAGATTATTCGGCCTCAACGGTGACAAAATCACCGTTGAAACTGCCGAAACATCAGCTACTGTTACATTCTCTGCCTTCACATCAAAAGCAGTTCCTTCACCAGAGTACTATGTATTCGAGGTAAGCAAGGACTCTCTTTACGAGGGTGTTGAGAATGCTAACATCATCAAGTTCGGTGAAGATAAGTCGTTGACTTCATCTCCAGTAGTTCTCTCTGGTCTCGATGGCGACAGCAAGTACTACATGCGTGTAAAGGCTATGTCTTCAACAAGCAATGAATCTAAGTGGGTTTACTACAAGGATGGTTCATCTTTCAAGACCAAGGCTGAACAGTTATTCAACGAACTTACTACAGCCGACCTCTTTGAAGACCACGTTAATTTCTCTTGGACTCCAGGTGCGACAGTTACCCATATCACAATTGTCAACGCAGCAGAACCAGAGGATAAGAGCAAGCATGAACTTACCGCAGACCAAATTGCTGCTGGTAAAGTTACTTACTCTAACGTGAAGCCAACAACTACTTACATCGCCACATTATATAACAATGAGGCAAAACGTGGTCAGTTGCAATTCACTACACCTGCAGCAATGCCATCTGCAAACTATAAGTACACGCTCCCAAGTGACGTGAATGTTATCTCTCAGACTCTCATTGAAGAGATTGCAGAGCAGGCCAAAGCTGCAGCAGGAAACGAGACTAACTATAGTGCAACCATCGGTATTCCTGCAGGTGCCACAGTTTCTCTCTACGGCACAAATGATTCAGACGGTGGCAAGACCAACGTAACCATCCCAGACGGAATGTCTGTTACATTCTTCGGTTTGGCAGGTGGTGATGCGCCTACCATCAATCTTGACAAGAACTTCGATATTGCAGGTTCACATGCATTTATCAAGTTCCAGAACGTGAAATTGGTAGAAAATGGTGCTGGTTACTTCATCAACCAGAGTAAGGCTTGTACAGTAAACGAGTTCACTTTGGAAGATTGCGAGGTTAGCAACCTCAAGACATCATTCTTCCGTATCCAGGGAAGTGATGCTAAGTCTATCGGCAAACTTACCTTGAAGAACAGTATCTTCACCAAACTCTGTGCAGGTTATGGTTTCATCCACATTGATGCAGGCAGCGGTAAAGGTCATCTCGACAACGTAGAGATTGACGGCTGTACATTCAACAGTATCTGTGTAACCGGTAAGGTATTTATCTTCAGCAAGAAGACAGATATGCAGGACATCACCATCAAGAACAGCACATTCTACAACTGTAATGGTAATGGTCAGTACTTCGTTGACTTCAACGCTGACACATTCGGACCAAGCACCTTCACTATTGAGAACTGTATCTTCGGTAAGAGTGCTGATGAAGCTACCAACAAGAACATCAGAAGCAAGACTCCAGCAACTGTAGCAAACAGCTTCAGAACAACAGACTTCTTCAAGGTGATTAAGGGCGTGAATGATACAGAGTTCAGCTCTACCCAGTTGTTCAAGGACCCAGCCAATGGCGACTTTACCATCAAGGCCGGAACTTTGAAGGAAAAGGCTGGTGACCCACGCTGGTATGTAGTAGAGGATTAATCCACAAGGATTAACATCTCATATAAATTTAAGAAAAAGTGCAATGCTTATATGGAGCATTGCACTTTTTTTATTTTCTATTATTCTCTATCTCATTTTTACAATTAATTTCTTGGAAGTTACGAATAAAAAGCGTATCTTTGCAGCGAGAACATAAAATCGCAAAGATATGGCAAGATACATCAACCCATTCTCAGACTGGTCGTTCAAACGAATCTTCGGCCAGGAATACAGCAAAGACTTGCTGATAGAGTTCTTGAACCAGCTGCTCCTGGGAGAGCAGCATATCATAGATGTGAAGTTTAAGGACAAGGAGATGTTGCCAGAAACAAAAGACCAACGAGGTATCATCTACGACGTCTTTTGCGAAACTGACACAGGTGAGCACATTATCGTTGAAATGCAAAACAGGAGCCAGTCCTATTTCATCGACCGGTCTCTCTACTATGCATCGAAAACGATAGTAGACCAAGGCATAAAAGGACAATGGGATTATCATCTCACACCTGTTTATGTTATCTGTTTCATGAACTTTGATGTAGATGAAAATACACCTAAGAAGTTCAGAACAGACGTTGTGCTGGCAGACATGGATAGCGGAGAGGTTTATTCTAACAAAATCCGCTTCATCTATTTGGTAATGCCTCTTTTCAAGAAGAAAGAGGAAGAGTGTACTACGTTTTTAGATTGTTGGATTTATAATTTGAAGCATATGGA
>ERZ791861.145-NODE-145-length-53495-cov-3.218600_pt1 | contig 53495 bp, 66 predicted proteins | sample MGYA00510283_ERZ791861 | MGnify/ENA primary metagenome ERZ791861 (study PRJEB30046, sample SAMN00792074) | human gut metagenome | study: EMG produced TPA metagenomics assembly of the A metagenome-wide association study of gut microbiota in type 2...
CGCAATACGCGTACGAGACACCGCCATTCGCATACGAGTTGTTGTTCGACCGGCACACCACACGGTTAGCAGCATTACTTACATTAAACTCATCACAATAATAAGTAGTCGAACTTCCTTTCTGTGAATGTACTCCTACAATATCCATATATTTCTGATGATACATACCAGTACAATATCCACTAACAGTACCAGACTTTACCTTTCTAGTGCTTCCATCTGGCATCTCTATCAACAACTTATATTGTTCCTGAGTATTCGTATTAGGCAAAGAAACACCTGACAACCATTCATACTTATCACCGTACAAATTCTCATATCCCATGCAGTTTGTATTGTAAATGAGAGAATATACATTCTTTCCATCTTCATTTGGGCGTACATACCATGCATTGGAAGTCTGATGTGCTCCTCCATCTGAATTATAGCTTATGGTATCCTGCATACCAAGCAATGCCGTAGTTCCGATATTTCTCTGTTCTGTTGACTGTCCATATCCGCACTGGTCCTGAGAATCACGACGACCATAGAAAGCAAAAAACAAGTTAGCTATATCCTTGTGCATCTCCCAGTCAATAAGTTGAAGTCCCCTTTGCTTGGCATAATAGATGAAATCACTCTGAGTCAATGAGCCAACACTTGCATTACCTGTAGCAGCCGAATACAATTTACTACCTATCGTACATGCCTCAAAGACAGCTACCAGACACGGTTCATGCTCAACCCAGTCAGGTTCCATATCTTCAATCTTATCGCTGTTGCTCAATACCACGCAATCAAATTCCGCATACTTATGAATAGTAAAGTTCAATTCCGTAGCCCCTTCCGGAACATCACAGATAATATACATACCATTGACAAACCTGTTGTTTAGAGAATCTACAAAAACATCCTTCACTACATTCTTTCCGGAATCCGTAAAACATGACCCAATCATTGATGTACCAAGTACAGTCGGGAATCTCACTTTCTTATATCCAAACACGTTAACTTTACAGACAAGATAATTTGAATCCTGTGAATAAGCATCATCAAGATGCTGTCTTCCAACAGTCAGTTTATACCCTTCACGCACATTCTTTTCAGACTCAATCTCATCATAACCAATAACCTTACATTCAGGTCTATCCGGCATTTCTTCATTCGAACTGAAACATGAATACTTCTTGTTATTCAGGTAGTCATTGATACCCTTATACCAATAATGAGGCTCATAGATATACACGTCACCTTCAGTAGAATCCAACTTAGCCGGTGTTCCTGAAGCTGCTACTTCCGCATCCGCATAATAATTACTATCCTCATCATGAAGCTGGCATATAACCATCTTTCCTTCTGATTTCAGTTTACCAAGTACCCGATGTCTGTTTCTCCTGATAACTGATATATGAGCACTTGTCTGATAAGTATTGCCAAACTTGTATCCGGTCTCATTATCAAGGTTAGATATATTTGCATCGTCCGGAACTGTATCATCAAACTCAATCATAGTATATTGAGGCTGACGAATATTCAGCTCATCAAACCGTTCAGCATATTTAGCATACACTTCTTCATCAAGATACTTAGTCAGTTTGTAGTTGCCAACCAGCTTACACCTTGTATTTGTAGTGATACCTTGAGCGTCAATACCTCCAATACCAGAATCATACCAAACCTTCAAATCACTTCCGTCTCCTTCCAGATTAATTCCAGTTATACGAACATATTTCAATGCACCTTTAAGAGCGAACATCTCATCAAATACCTTTTTACCGTCTATAAGGGCACAATTTTCAATCCATAATCCTGTAAGATTATTCTTTGCATCAAATGTGATAGCATCCCATTCTATATATTGCATTGAACGCAGTACAAGAGTCTGGAAGTTTTCAGGAAGATGAAGTTTATTAATAAGCGCACCCTCAGCAAAGGTTATTGTAGACATCTTTGTACATCCGGATGCGTTCACTTCTTCCAGACGGTTGCATCCTGACAGGTCAAGGCTCGGAAGGTTGGTGTAGTTGACTACCTCAAGCTTACGCAGCATCGGTATCTTCGTACCAAGAACAAGCTCTGTCAGTGCGTATGTCTTTGCGCTGCTTCCAAGAATAAGCTCCTCAAGAACAGGAAGCGTCGGAAGGCTCATGTCCGTAAATCCACCCCACGCAGACAGGTCCAGTTTCTTCATCCATTCGCCACCGTACAGGTGGAATATTGTTCCAATGTTGGCCATCTGGTTATAAGTATAACTCCATTCCACATCTTTAGTAACCTTTTGATGCACCATTGTATCACCTTCACGACGGAATTCAAAATAGAAATCACGAAGCGGAGTAGCCTTTACTGTAGCACCTGCAGCACTATTTCCTTTGAACGATATATCAGTTGCTGTATATTGTCCCGTACTATATCTTGCATCAAATAACCCCATACGATTCGTTATCCACCAGTGACGGTGTGACTTACGACTACCTTGCATAGCTTCCAGGTACGAATACTTGACATTTGTAACTGAACCATCCTGATTTACTTCAACACCTAATGTCTTCGGCTCAACATATTTGTTCAAAGCATCAAGGTTATATATTCGTTCACAGAACTTTGCGCTCTGCTCGTCATCGAACATTTTAAATATAGTGCTGTTTGACATTCGTTCACGAATACGTCTGTACGCAGCCTGCAATTCTTCCGGGAACTGTTCACGAAGATTCTTCCACAATACACTATCATGACCAGCATAGGCATACACCGTCTTTTCTTCAGTTGAAAGCTCAGGATCGACAGTGTTTTCGTCCACATCCCAGGAATACTTCAGACGGCCGTCGTTACGCACACCCAAAATAGTATCACAGTCATAGAATATCATATAGGCAAGAACCTTGTCTTTTTCCGGATCATACCAGAATCCCATCATCATGTTCTTCACGCGCTGGTCTACGCATCCCATTATTTCAGTAAACATATAATAGTCGCACAAATAGTTTACATCAAACCAGTCCGCGAGCTCAGCCTTGAATTTTCCACCGTCGTTCTGTGTGCTCTTTACCCACTTAACCAACGGCTCAAGATATTTCGGCTTACGGGTTCCAGCCTCATACTCGGCGTTTATGTCGTCATCATCCGGGAATCTCGCCTCAAATACCTTCAGCCAGTTCGGGGTACCGTCATCACCCTTTGTATCAAAATCATCATCCAGGAACATGCCTATCGGGTAGTCATTGTTCAGGAACTCCCAGCACTCGGTCGGGTTAACGCCACTAAACTTATCTGCTACCCACGACTGGTCATGATAACCAGGTATATCGCAGAATCCAAATACAGCTTCTGTTGACTTGTCGTTATTGAAATTGAACTTGCCAAGGAACTGTGGAGTTTCGTCCAGGGTACCGCGGTAGAACAGGTAACAAGGTTCACCGTCGATGGTTGTTCGCACATCATATCCATATTCTCCTGAACAATGTGCCTGAGCAGGAGTCAACTCTCCTGCAGCAGTAAGGATATTCTGTACAATTTTTGCCATACCAGTGTTATGTGATGATGAGGATTCGGCAAAGTCAGCCTTAAGACAGAAACAATCCACAGGAGCTGCTGCCTTGTTGGATGTACCTGCCTGACGGAATGAGTATTTCGCCTCTTCCTGAAGCTCTCCTCCAACACCTTGTTCGTCACAGCCAAGATACAAATCACCGGCTACCTTGGAAGCATTCTTGAAATAAATGCGGTAGTTCTTTATCGGATATGCAAGTGATGAAGTTCCCTGCAGACGGATACATCCTCCCACGCACTTGAAGTTCAATGACTGGTTCCCTTTCACCACACAAAGCATCTCGTCCACATCATATTTCGGGTCTTTGTCGTTATTGACAGCCGCTTGGAGAACAGTAGGAACCCCATTGTCCTGCCGCCCGGTAATGATGATATAACGCATTCCGTCCGGAACACTGTCAACTGTAACATTTCCGTTGTCATCAATCACATTATTTGATTCATACAACGCAAACATGTCATCAACAGAATCCTGGTCAATCATATAACAATCCAAAACCTGAGAATCACTAAGATACGTATTATAAGCCCTCAACAGATACACATCTAACGTGGCACCGTCTGCTCCCATGGTAACAAACTGCGGGTCGGACTGGTAAATGCTATCAGAAGCAGACCTCTGTACAGAACCTGACATGATTCCGTTGATATACAAATATACCATCTCAGTATTCAGTTTCTCATATTCTGATGAACCAGATGCTGATTTAGGAAATGAGACAAACATTACCTCATAGACTTCGCCTGAAGCCATCTTCATGGATAATGAGGACTTACCTTTAGTCTGCATTCTTGCTTCCTGTGATGTTATCACAAAACCTGTTCCATCACCGTCAACGCATCTTATCAACTCAGCTTCATCATCAACAACTTCAGAGACCTTATACTTTACAGCAAAAGCAAAAGCGTTAGTTACGTTCTGGTCTGGTTGCCTTAACGGAGCATATTGAACGACAGCACGAGCTTTGTCATTCAATCTTAACGCATTTCCAATCCATCCGTCACCGCCCCATTTGAATCCTTCGAACACAGTTTGAATGCCGTTATAACTCCATTCTTCACGGTTGACATCATTATTATTTCTTCCCTGTGCAGAAAGTTTGAGAGTCATTCCGTCTGTGGGTTCACTTATATTGAGTTCACTCTTCTCTGCAATCAATCTGAAGCTGTATTCAGTTTTGCCTACAACAATCCGGCACTTCTGTTCTCCATAATTAGAAGCACGAAGCGTAAGATTCTGTACAACGAAAGGAACAGATGATGATGAGGCTACATCTTCACCAACATATACGATGGCATTTGTAGGAGTTTCTTTAGGATTATATGCGGCATAGGATAGTGTATATACATCAAACTGCTTTGTTTGTATGTAAGGCGTATTTTCTCCCAAGATAAGGCTTCCATCAGGATAGTCGAACCTTGCATATACTATCGGAGCATTATTATCAGTTTCTCTAACACCTATTGCAAAGTATATGCTGTTTGATTTAATTATATTATCCTCAGACAGCTCAAGTTCTACGACAAGCTGAATAGAATGGGTTCCATGTGACATTCCAGATGTATCTATACTGAATGATCCATTCGCTGTTGAAGCAGTTATACTTCTATCTTCCTTGTCAACACCATCAACGTAGCGCCTTAATGTTTTGTTTCCTGCTCCTGACAGAGCATAAGGGATAGTGATACTATCTCCTCTATTGATAGATGTTGCAATATTGAATGAACTGGATAGAGTCAACTGAACCACATTGATTGTCCATGTAATTTGAGAAACCTGCATCTCTGCGCCTTCACCGACCTGAACCTTTACCCTTACAGTATTGGTACCTACTCCCATATACTTTGTCACATCAACAGTATTGCTGCTTCCTGCATAGATGTTACTTTCTAATGTATTGGTGTTAGCACCTTGTATGATTGTCACTATCGCCTTAGCCGGATTTCCCGTTGATTCTCCAGTCTCAGAATTGACATGGTCATACTTGTATGTCAATTTCACATCGTCTCCAATCTTTACAGTCTTGTTAGCTGTAACGCGAGTAAGAATTACCTTCGTTGCAAGACTGCTTCCGCCACCGGCACCGGAGAACTGGTCTGTAGTACTTATCACTTCACCACCTGCATTCAAAAGAGAGATAGAATATACCTTCTGATCACCCTCTCCTATCTCGTTCAATTGTATTCCTGACGCCACCGAGCCTGTATTCTTCTTTAACTCATTGAATACAGCCTTTCCACTTACAGGGTTAGTTGAATTTTCATTAACGGCCTGGTCCACTTCAACAACTGGTATCTCAAGGTCAACCTGTCCATGTTCATCCGGCGTCAACTCTTGAACAGAAACACCTTTTGTTACTTTAATTTTCTTAATCGCATCTCCACCTCCGAAACGTTCCCAGGCAGAAGGCTCAAGCCAGCTTTCAATGCTGGTTCCTGAAAAACGATAGTCCTCCCATTTACCTGCAGATACTTCGAATGTAATAATCTTACCCTTCTTATCTTCATCATCTATCTTGTCGTTTGCGATTGCCTGAAGTGCTGTTTCAATAGTGTAATACCCTTCTATCAATGGATGCTGCACAGAAACATTGTAGAATCCGCTTCCAGTACCTCCACCAGAAATCTGTTTCCAGTTACTTTCAGTGCTCCAGTTTTCAATAGAATCACCGGTGAAAGTAACGTCAATCCATGAACCATCATCGGAAAGATAACGCACTTCAAACCCATGAATTCTTAGTTCTTCCGGAACAAGATTGACAGCGGAAACCAAATCTAATCTTTCGCCATTTTTAGATACATTTTTAAAGAAGATATTTTCATCAATCTTATCAGATAGTTCTTTCTTGGTATCAGTAATGCTCTTTTCAATCTCATTGAACTTCTTAAAAAGAGTAGAATTAGCTACAGGACGGTCTGAATCTTCAGATAGTTCCTTATCTGTAATAGTAATAAGCTCTCCTCCATCCTTCCATTTATTTGTCTCTGTATCCCAGTTATAGATGTGACGAGGATTTCCAACAAATGCATAGCAGCCAATAGTTCCCCTAACCGACTGTAGAACTTCTTCAGATTCAAAATTACCTTTGAATTTAGATACATAATCAGAAGGATAACAAGCTGAAGTTAAAGTTATTCTATTATAATCAGGATTAGAACTTTCAACGCCAGAACATTTAAGAGTTAATACACCAGGATCTGATTCTTCTTCATTAGCAACAATCCTTCCAGTCAAATAAGGATTAATTGCTTCTAAATTCATTGAATAATTTTTATTTACACTATCTTGTAAAAAAATTACATTATATTTCTTTCTATCTAACAGTGCTTCTCCACGTACCTCAAATGATAAAATAAAGAATGGGACAGTACATGGTATTTTAGTAACGTACTTATTACTTCCATCAAAATTTATAATTATACTATTTAAATCTAAATAATTATATTCAGTTACAACAGACTTTATCCCAATATTTTTTAATACTTGCGCTTGTTCTTCTTCCGATAATGATTGTTCGGTCTTAAAAAGTACATCATTCGTCACCCTTTTAGCAGCATCTTCAGCAATAGAAACAGCTTCTTCTCCTTTCTCCTTAGCATTGTTACCCTGTTCTTTCGCATAATCTCCCTGTTCTTTCGCATACTGCGCAAGTTCACCTGACTGGCCGGCCAATACAGCCTGTCTCTTTGCTTCTTCAGAATACTCCTTGGATTTTTCAGAATATTCCTCAGATTCATTTGCAGACTCTTCGGACTTCTCAGCATAGTTCTGTGATTCGGCGACAGCCTGATTAGCTTCTTGAAGAACTTTTGAAGATACATCCTTTGCAAGATTCTCAGCACTGATTTTTCTTCCCTTATTCAGCTCTATAAAATCACCCTCTGAACAAGATTCAACCTCACTCAACTGGTCTATTGTAGCAGAATTTGTCTGTAAGGATTGAATCACAGATGATATGATTTCCTGTTTTTCTTCGTTTGTCATAAATCTATAGTTTTAAATCTGTAATTATCATTATCAATGGTTCTATAACGTGAATCATCTACACGTCTCATTATCATCTTGTTGTTCGTTTCAATATCAGGATTTAACAATGAAACCCTTCTTATTGCCTGTTTAAACACATAAGACCTTATACCCTCTACAAGTACATTCATTTCAGGTACATTAGAATCAACCCTGGCATAACGAACGCCATCGACATAAAAATAGCTGCAACATAATGCCTTGTTTAGCAACTCTGCATACCACACTGGACAGCCTTTTGAACCTCCCATAGTAAGAGTCTTCTGTACATTGTCAATACTATATATGTCAATAACATCATTACCTGAAGTTGTATATTGCTCATTATCTACTCCGAAAACCCAATCATCATCCTTGAATCCCCCAGGTATTCTGAAATCAAAAAAGTATTGCATTCCATCAATCCAAAATACAGCATCCTTTCTCATCCTATTATTAGGATTTGAATACTGTAATAGAACAGTTCCAGAGACATCATCTGTCACACGGAATACTTCTGAACATACCCCATCAACTTCAACAGAATATAGGCCATCATTCAATCCTGTTATTTCTGTGAAATACAAAGTTTCATTGGGGTTCATCAACCAAGACCTCATGTTAACCATCCGCCTTTTCCCGTCTATTACATCAACGATATATACTGATGGGGAATTACTTTCATTGTATGCTATTATTTGCAAAAGAATATGGTCATACGGAGAGAATGACTGCATATATCTGCTTGATAATCCAATATCCGTAGATGGCTTGAAAAACAATGGTGTAAAAGGACTTATCTTATACATATTACTTAATTTCTATAAGTTCATACTTGACAGCTTCCACATTTGATAAACTGAATTCCAAGCTTTTAATAGCTCCCTTATATGTCTTTTCTTGATTTGATAATTCTATGCACAAAGAGTTCAAATTACTATCAATTATAGTATTCTCCATTGTGAAAGAAAAATTACCATTACCAAACATAGGACTTCCCATCTCTATATCAGAATTCACTTTTCTACCGTCTATAATGATGTCAGAATTACCTTCCGATGATGCAAATGTCAACTTCCCAGCAAACGAAGATAAATAAGCCATATTAGCTTCTATCATATAAACTGGAGCAAGTTTCGCATTAAAAATGGAATAAGTATATGTACCCTGAACATCTACACTTCTGTCAAGATCATATCCTGATTCATTTTCAACTGCGCACACAATAAATATCTGCTGGTCACTGTCTGTTGTCGTTGAATCCTGATTTCTCTTTTCCGCCAATTCAACGAATCCATAGCAATCTGCCCTATATGGGGATACAAGAGTAAGTTTTGAATCCTTTATAGTACATCCGGTAGTATATGTATTGTTGAAATTGAATTCATCAGAACCATTATTTCCAAAGTCATAATCCTGCTTTTCATATCCAATCTGTACGGATGAATATATTCTGTCGGAAGCTACCGAATAATTAAATTCAGACACATTTCCTATAACAATCTTATTATCGGTACTAAAAAGCTCACTCCTGTGTACAAAACGCACATCATTGCCATCAATCATATATACATATCCATATACGGCTTCCATATATTCACAGAACTTCGAGAAAGATGTATATATTCGTGGAGTAGCCATTTCACGGATACTCTCTGCTGCGACAAGACAAGAGTTTTTCAACCTGTCGTTAGTTATTCCTACTACACTCTCTATAATAGAACCGGTAACATCCTTTTCAGGAAATATCTTTTTCAATATTGCATTAAGCAATGTAACAGGCCTTACAATATCAATCTTGTAATTGTCACCCCTTTCATCCCATGAAACCCCACATTCACCAGTGTTTACTCTCAAACTTGACAAGTCTGCATGCCCTTGCTTTAATGGATTGTGATTAAATACAGCATACTGAAGTTTTTCACCTTTTTTCAACTGCCCAGTCCACTTAATTGAATTAGGTCTCGTATTTGAGTCAAGCGAAAGCATATTTGAATATCCACAAGTCAGTGGTTGTATCACACCTTTTGTATCAATCTTGAACAAAGCAAATGCAAACTGATTACTATTTGAGAACTCTATGGAACTAAAATCAATTGTTATAGTATTGTCTCGCAGACATTCCAAAAACCAGCTTGTATTACAAGGATTTGCAGGGAATCCCCATCCTGTGTTGTCACCTGATGCAGAAGGCATAGATTCAGACTGGTCCTGAAAAACAAATGACTTGTTATGAATTTCAGAACCAGAATCTGTAGTTCCGATATATGGTATCCACCACCAGTCCGGCACCCTGTTGTCAAACTCTTTCCTTGTGTAAGATTCTCCTTCAACAGTTTCACCTGATAATATACATACCTTCTCATTCCTGATTATAACACCATCATAATTCAGTTTCTTATCATTCTTCAATTCGTCTACAAAAAACTCATACGTAGTGCCCTTATTAGCATTTAATATGGATTCAATATCATTATCAAGGCATGATATACTTGCAGTATATGAGTCGTAGCTAAAAGACGAGAAATCAAGCTGACATTTAAATAGTTCAACAAAATCCCAGTTATTAATAATTTGTGATATTGAGAAGTAAACTACAGAATTAATTCCTTTTGATTCATATACTCCAATCAGCTTATCCCTTGCAGAAAAAACAAAATTAATTGTACTACCACACTTTCTCGTTACTCCGTTTAATCCTGTACGAGTATATGTTATCTTGATGTCAGACAGATTTTCAATCATATCTGAAACATCCATAACATCTGAATCTATATGTAAAAAATATCTACAAATCATCCTGTCGTTAATTCATTCTCAAATATATAAAAATAGGCAAACCGACTAAGGCTTGCCTAAAATCCTGCTCTTACAAAAACGCGCAAACAACTGATATAAAACACATTACACAAAACCGAACTATTTAACCATGCTACTTCTGCAGACAAGTACATCTCCAGCAATCCAGTCTCCAGGACTTATGGATTCCGATGCCGTTGCCAGTACTGTTGCTACATAATTGAACTGCTGAGACTCAATCTTCCCATCAGAGTTAACAATCATAATATATTCATCAGTCAATTTTATTGCAAACCCCTCCTTATCAAATTCCTTAAAAATCAAAGGACCTACATTCTTTCTTATTGGAACAATCTCTATATATCCATTAACAGAATCCTGCAATTCTTTCAACGAGAAATCACTCCCGTTTGCCGGGAAAGTAAATGATACTTCCCCGGAAGTAGTAACAATAAAACTTTCCATATCAATAAACAGTTACAAGGTTTTCTATCTTAAAGCATCTCATCTCTCCTTTATCTACATCAAAGTATGCAAATGTCTTGTAACTTGGCTTTGTCATTTTTTTTCCGTGAATTGATGTTCCGGCCGGAAGATTGTACAATGTTCCGGAAGCATGTCTGATGCTTCCGTCAACTTTCTGGAATGCAAATTTCACAATACCCTTTCTCATATTTTTAGCAAGTCTGTATAACTCCCATGCCTTAATAAGACAGATTTTCCACGTGTATTCTGTTGTTTGTGCTAACTTGTGTTCATACTTCATCACTCTTACTCGAAAATTACTCTTTTCCATAATGCTAATTATTTGGTTTGACTTATATTTTAATTGTACTATAAAGATAGTTCAGATTGACTATATATGCAATCGTAAACTTCGCCATTTTCAATTGTCAAACCATAATTAACTTATTAATCTACAACACATTGCCTAATCATATTCCGAGCAAACGAGATACGGCTACGAACCGTACCTAATGGTATATGCATCTTTTTTGCTATCTCTTCATAAGAGTAACCCTCAGCATACATTATAGCGCAATCAACGGAACATGATTTTCTCCTGCATTTTTCAATTATCCCATAAAGTTCATTCCTTAACGTTTCATTGTCCGCATCGAAATAAGAATGGATATGATCAGCCTTCTCCTCAGAATCGAAACGTATCAATGATTCATGATTGTATGTTGTTATATATGTGTTCAACATAATAACGCTGCACCATGGTCGGAAGCTCTTGGAAGAATCATATTTACTTTTATTTGACAGAATCTTATACACAGTCTCTTCGGCAAGGTCTTCTGCGTCCATCATATTCCTGCAATACTTTCTTGCCAGTCCCAATATCCACTGATATTGCTCAATCACTATCTGCTCCAACCCCATGTCCATGCAATATTTTCATTCGAGATGATGAAAACTTATTCTGCTTCTCAGTAGACTTTCTGAGTAAGTCTATAAGAAAATCCGGGTTGTCGCAAAGTGACGATAAAAGATGAATTATTATGTCACATTTCTCATTAATTACTGGCAATAAAGCCACATTGTCGAATTTTTCTTCCATGTCTATTACGATTATTAGTGTTACAATCGTGTTACAAACCAAACGGAAAAAAATTCGACAAGCAGCAAAAAAGTTATCTAACGATGCAATTTTCTTTTAATTTCAACATCTGCCTGATGAACCATATTCGCATACACACCTGCAGTAATGATTCTTGTGTCAATATTCATTTTGAAATAAGTCATAAGAAACGCTATCTCCCTGTCAAATGATGCACGTACATCATCAGGAGTATTTTTCTTTCTATCAGCAGAAGAAGTGTCTTCAATCCTCTTTCTCATGTACTCCGCTTCTGCAATCATACGGTCTATTCTTGAAGGAATCTTTTCACGCTCAATACCAGTAATTCCCATTTCTGACAGAAGTCCAACAACATCATCTACAGCGTTTATGCTAATAAGCGCCTTCAATATCTTTGCAATAGTAATCCTGTACTTAATCTTTATTTTCTCTTCCTTTTCTAAAATTGCAGATTCTATTCCGGAAGGATTTACTATGCTCTGATACTGATATATCAATTCTGAAGCCACATTTTCCAGCATGGAATGATTATCACCTTCCTCCATAAGAACTTCTCTGTTTCCACAAAGAAGTTCAATAAAATCAAACATACTCAACCTGCTTAATGTAGTTATCATAATATTGTACTTTTATAATGTTCATAATTAGAGTTGTATGCTTCCTTATGTATTATCTTCATTATTTTCCTGAGTTCTACACGCATTCCTTTCATCTCACGAGATAGTTCAGAATAATCATTTACAACAACAGGACTACTTATTCCTGAATCATATATAGTATTCATTCTTACATTCTCATTGAATTCGCTTATATCAGGGAACACTTCAGCACCTTTCGGTAAATCTACCACGGTAGGAACATCTGGAGTTACCCATGACTTACCACCATACACAACAACCTCATGCTTTCCACCATCACCAACGATAGCCAATCCTCCAATATGTCCACCGTTCTTAGTACCTTCCTTGTATGCAGGAATTGGTGTTGCTGCGATAGTCGCTATCTGTACCGCTCCCATTGCACCTACTATTGCAGCAAGTACTAGGTTAGGTAATGCACGAGTTATTGCAAGTGCTGTTGCTATACCAGCCTGAGCAATGTCCACACCCTTCTGCCATTTAGCCTGCTTCTGCTGCAACTGAACTTTCTTTTTCTCAAGTTCCTCATTCTTTCTTGATGTTTCAGCTTCAGCAGCTCTTTTACGAACCTCTGCTTCCTCCTCAGATATTGCTCCACTTTCGGCAAGTGCTTCAATCCTTTCAACATCAGCATTGTACGCTTCCTCATTTGCCTCCTGTTCCTTCTCAATATTGTCAATATCGCGCTCATATAATGTCGACATAAGATTACCGATTGCACCAATGGCATCAGACGCAACATCCATCCATCGCTGAGCATTCTTCATCCGTTTTTTGTAAGAATCTTCTTCTTCATCCTGAACCCTCTTGATTGCAGCAATCTCAGCATCAGCTTCAGCATTTGCCAAATCAGCCTTTGCTTTCTGAAGCTGCTCGGCAAGTTTTTCTCTGTCGTCCTGGCTCAGATTTTCAACAGAAATCTGTTCCTCCAACGAGTCAACAGCAGCCTTAGCGGTATCAATAGAATACCGTTCTGTTATATCAGCCTTCTTTTTCTCATATTCCTCATCCGAAATAAGTTTCTTGGCATGCAGCTTTTCCAACTCTTTCAGGTCGGAATTATATTGTGCATTCCTTACAACCTGTTCGGCTGCGGCAGATTTAGAAATCTCATCAACATAATCAGCAGCATATTCCTCATAAATCTTACGCTTTTCATTGATGTATTTCTTTTCGATGAGGCTCACGTCGGCACCATTACTTTCAGCAGCCTTCATTTCTTCTTCCTTCTGCTTATCAAGTATATCAAGACGAACGGACATTTCTTCCTCACTACCTTCCTCAACGGAAGCAAGACGATTCTGAAGGTCAATACTTGCACGATTCTTTTCATACTCCTCAGAAGCCTTCGCCAATTCGTTGTTCATTTCTTGAAGTAACGATTTTCTCAATGCCATTTCTGCGGATGAATTACCTTTTACGGCATCAATCTTCTGCTGGTAACCATTACGTATAACAGCCAGCTCCTTCTCCAGTCCTTCTTCCATGAGTGCAGTCTGAGACCTCTGCAAGTCAGCTTCAACCTTCAAACGTGCAGCCTTCTCCTTATCTGTCTCTATTTTTACACCATTACCTCCATTCGTACTTGCACCTGACACATTCTTTATCTCGCTCGACAACGATTTGTACACTGAAATCATTGCCTTTGATTTTGCGATAGCTTCGGACTGTTGCAGTTCCATAGCAGCATATGTCTTATAGCTTCCATCCTCCATTTTATGAAGGTATGCCTTATTATACCAAGTTTCCTTATCCTGTATCTCTTTCTTCTTAGCTTCCGCATCAGCTATCAGCACTTCTTCCTTCTTTATACGTTCCTCAAGTGATTTAAGCTGTATGTCACGTGCTTTTTCCTCAGCCTCTTTTGCAGACATTCCCTGCTTCACGTATTTCTCTGTATCTCTAGCTATCTGTGCCTCGTACTTCCCGATAATGTCCGCACTCTTTGTGATTTTCATGTATGACTTCTCGTATCCAGACATCATTTTTGTCTCGATTGTTTCCACAGAAGCAAGTAAAGCGGAAAGTCCACGTACCATACCAGTAACCCAGTCAACCACGCTGCGCATCCATCCGTTACTTCCGTTTATGGTAAGCATAAGTTCATCCCATGCGGATGACAAAGACTTCAACGAACCAGCCATATTGTCAGACATCACATCTGCCATTGACTGCAACTCCCCCTCTACTCCTGTAATCTGTTCTCTGAGTGGGACTATCTTATCAGCTGACGTAAGGAACGCATTGAATGCGGACACGCTACGTTTATCCGTAAGTTCGAGTGTGGTGTTAAGGTCAACTCCGTTATCCCTCAACTTGACAAGCCCATTTACAAGGTCTGGCAACGTCTTAACAGGCTCACCCAATGTCTTTGCAAGCTTACCGTTACTGTCTGCAAGATTAAGCAGAATGTTACGTGTAGCTGTCGCAGCCATTGACGCATCAAATCCAGCATCAGAAAGCTTTCCTAACAACGCCAACGTGTCTTCAATGGTAAAGTTAAATGATTTGGCTACAGGGCCAACAATAGGCATCGCTGTCGCAAGGTAAGAGAATGACAACGCACTACGACTTGTAGATACAGCCATTGCGGACACGTAACGCTCGGTCTCTTTTGTTGAGGCACCGAACATTCTTAAAGCTGCTCCGGCCAACGAAGCCGCATCAGGAAGTTCTGCACCAGTAGCCTGAGCAAACCGTAAGATATACTGTGTACTGTCTTTAATTTCCTGAGCTGTGAAACCTAACTTAGCAAGTTCTATCTGTAAGTTTGTGGCTTCTGCTGCTGTGTATTTGGTTGATGCTCCAAGCTCACGGGCATCGTTCTGCAAGTCTTTAATCTTATCAGATGTTGTACCAAGGACTGCAGCAAGATTTGAGTTAGCAGCTTCAAATTCAATAGATGTCTGTATTCCACCCTTGAACAATGATATTAACTTCTGAACACCTGTCAGTACAGCCTGTGCTCCTACAAATCCTTTTACCATTGATGCGACACCAACACCTACATTACTTATGCCTTTAGAAAAATTACGTCTTAAAATATTACCGACATTCGATGCGATGATACCCATATTCTTCATGGAACTGTTTCCTCGCTCTATCTCCATCCATGCAGCTTTGATGTTCTCCTTGTAGTTTCCGATTTCCATCTTCTGCTGAGTATATCGGTCACTGTTACGTTTAACGTAATCTGTATTGACACCGATAGTAGAATTAAGTTTTCCAAGAGTATTCTTATAATCTTCATCAGTATCACGTACCATCTTTACAGCCTGACGCAATCTCTTATTTGCTTCGTTCGCTTCATCAATACTATGCACCTCCTTGTCTGCCAACTCCAAAGATTCCTTGATGAAACGTATGCGCTCCTCCTCGGTCATGGCAGCAGCCTTTCTGGTAGTATTCGCAGCTTTCTGAGCCTTATTCATTGCTTCCTCAGCCTTAGCAGCCTGCTGCATTGCCTTGGATGCTTCTGCTGATGCCTTTGACAATTCCTTTACCTCTTTTGTACTCAGCTTTTCTGCATCTGCCTTCTCCTTGATTTTCTTCATCAGTTGTTCAGCGACCTCTGCTTGACGACTGAATGCATCAGTAAGTTTTTCAGATGCGGAAGATACGTTCTTAGCCTGAGTATTATATATGGCCTGCAACTTGTCAATATCTCCCTTTACCTTGACGTCAACAGTAAGTCCCTTGATAAGTTCCGATGCAGCATCCTTGTAATCCTGCCTTACATCTGATATTGTACTCCTAAGTTCCTGCAACTTCTTCAATGATTCCTCATCGACGAAATCCTTCAATTTCAAATTTCCCATCACAAGTAATGTTTATATTCAACAATAACGCCATCCACCTTGGTACCTTCCTTATCGAACGAGTAGGTACCGTCACTCTTCCTGTACACAACGTACACACATCCGTCCAGCATGGCAGCTTTTTTTGCAAGCATGGCCACACGCTCATAGTCAGACATGATTTTCTTATTCTCGCAACCGCATCCCATCATTTATACCCACATTGTTTGAAAAAACGTTTCAAAAAAGGCTCGAGAAGTTGAAGTACAACATACTCTCTTGCGTCCTTTCCCAACATGAGAATGTCATTCCCGTATTTCCTTACTATGTCAGGACCATCAACGAATCCCACAGTATCAATCGAAAGAGTGTCACCTGCAACAGATGCGCGGATACTTTCATGGAACGGACCGGTAATATACAAGTTAGGAACATCAACAGGCCTTGGAGGAAGATTCAGTCTCGGACTTTTTATCGGAGGTGTTATCTTCCTTTTCCATTCAATATACCCGTCTGGATCATTATGCCACATAGATGTAGTTTCTCTAAAATATGGATCTTCTGAATATCCTGGTCTAAGACTGTCTGTATTACCGTCAAGACCTGAATATAGCTGTTCCCTTACAAGGTCTGCAACTTCTATATTGTTTTCCTGAAGGCAATCCATACATGACTTTTCAAATCCTGATGCAATTCTGTTTATCACATTCTCCAATTTCTCGAAATCAGCCATACAATTAAAATTAAAGCCGGACTTCCGCCCGGCTTAATCAACCAAAACCATCACTTATCAGCAGACTCACCGTCAGCATCCTTTACAGACTTACCAGTAATTCGTTCATACACGTCAGAAAGTTTCTTTTTTCGATTCTCCTCAGAAACTTTCTGCCAGATACAGGTCATGTGGGTATCAATGAATTTCTTTTTCGACATCATCTTGACCTGCTTTTCCACAAAATTGACTCCATCTACAATCATGCTTTTGCTTTAACTACTTTTACAAATTCAACCCATTTGACATCTTTCTCGTACAGAACAGAAGGTGATTTAACTGAAATCTCACCTTCACCAGGAGTAATTGTGAGATAACCATCCTCATACGAAGCTGATGTAACCCCATCAAATACCTCGGATGCACCTGAGGACAATTCTGTTGCAAATTCAGCAGTTCTGTCATATCCACCTACACATTCAATAATCTTGAATTTGTTGCTTTCGTTTTCTACCAAAATGACCTCAGTCAACCCTTTAATCACATTCGCAGGATTGAAATCCAACTTTAAGTAGTCAAAGTTCAACTGGCTGTCTTCTGCATCCATGTGGCAGAAATTTACCGTCATACTTGACTTCGCACTGCTTGTGCTGAACGGTGTGGCACCTGGATATACTGTTGACATCGGAATTCCGGCAAGAATATCAGTTCCATCATTGTAACCGATAAGCATTCTGTTTGAATCCCAGAAGTACACATCCCATTCCTTGTTAGCACAACGCAACAGCTCAGCATTCAGAATTTCATCAAAACGAGGAAGTGTGAAAGTATCTGTCTGAGCGTTGAGGCCATTGTACTGGTTTGCCCCGTATCCCACAGCACTAACCTGAGCTTCACCACCATTCTTCGCATATTCAACGAATGTATGAATAGGATAAATTCTGCCTGGTCTGTCAGCATGACACATTTTTTCCAACTCATCGGCAGTAATATTTGCCGGTAGTTTTACTCCATGCTCTACAAGTATTGCTCCCTTTACCTTACCCCAGTCAACCTTGCAGGCCGAACCACCGGTATTCATTTCTGCGCTTTCGCACACTCTTGTATTTCTCATTACCTACAACTTTGATTTTTAACTATTAATTCCATCGAGCGTATATTTATGGCATCAATAGGCTCGCTCACTTCCTCTCCGGATTCCGTATAGGCTCCGTATCTGCCATACGAGTAGTTCTCAGAATATTCATGCGGAACGATACTGTCATAGTATATATCAAACCTCCCATCATTTCTAACTACCTCAATCAGCCTTTCATAAATTGGTCGAAGAATGTTGATGAATGAAGCATACAGACGCCGTTCATTGCTCCAGCTCTTCGTTGATGAACACGCTATAAGGATATTCAGTGAAACCTTTGAATAATAGTCCAGACTGTCTCTCTTCTCTGTAACAGGACAGAACAGTACGACAAGAGGGAACTTACGTTCTGATGTTGAAGGCACTTTGCTGTATTCATCAAGTTTATCCTTTACATACTGGGCCGAACCAAATATGTAGTTCAGTTCAGGATTCTTAACTTCCTCGAACCTGTCATTCTCGATGTCAGCAGGCATTACGATTGTAAGGTTCCCACTCATTTCCTTTACTACATCTCCAATAATCTCAACGATACCTTTCATAGATTGAACTGGTTAATCTTAATCAACATGTTAGTCTGTGTGACAAGGTCAATCGGACAATTACCATCACGCGCCCACTGGATGAACTTCACATTGGCGGAAACCATCCTATTCCATGCAATAACCTGGGCATTAACAGGTGAAATGTACTCATTGGCACACTTCAGCCGGACATTCCCAGTTATTGTAGCTTCCGATGAAGAATCACGAAGTATGTGGAACAGCACGTAATCAGCAAAAGGCTCTTTCAGTTTGTTGCATACGATTTCATACTTAGACGGCTCAGTATCTTCGTTTCCTTCATCATCAGACATATCAAGGTAATCCATTGCATAACCTGCTTCCTTCTCACCGAGCATTGATTCAAGAAAAACAGGCTGCAACTTCTTGATATATGCTTCAATATGACCGGTTACTGCTAAAGAATCGGCACCGGCCGTCTTTGATGTTGAGGTGTTTTGAATATGACGGGGTCCTGATACAAAATATGACACATCAATCAACATGGCAATTCCTTATTTCTTCGCTTTCTTAGCAGGAACCTTTTTGTCCTCCTGAACCTCGGCTGCCTTCTCATCTTCGGAAGGAACCTCTTTGGTATCGTCTGGCTCATTATTCTTTGAATCCGTGATTTCAACATCTTTGGTATCATTTAAAAGTGATTCAAGTTCCGCTATCCTGGCTTTCATTTCATCATTTTCCTTTTGTAAACTCTCGTTCTTTGCAGAAAGCTCATCTATAACCTCCTGCTGTCTCTCGAATGTTTCTTTTACTTCCTCTTCCGGTACAAGTCCAGCTTCCGATGCCGGGGTGATGGAAATCAACCCACGGCCAATACGGATACGCTGTTCCTTTATGATACATTCAAGAACCTTTTTGTCACCTTTAAGAAGTAACATAGGCATCAGGCTTTAGTGATTGCTTCTTTCAAGGCTGCCAAGTCACCATAAGCGAATGCCCATGGCATATATACAGGGAAGATAACTTCTTCCTGGGCAATGAGGACAACTTCATTCTTTACCTTGCTCTCCACATCGTCAGCCCATTCAAGTGTAAGTGATGTGTAATCAACAAGCGAAGAACCCATATTGAAGTCACCCAACAGATACTTACCAGGGAGGATAAGATTCGACTCAATAATAGGACGGCCTGCAATATACTTGACGCCACCACGCATTTCCACGATACCCAAATCTCTTCCCGTTGTATCCTTTTCTGATTCCATGGCATTGACTGTCATAGGGTTCAGAATAATCGCATTAGGTGAATACTGGGCGTATGTCATTACAGCAAACGCAGTCTTCACAACATCGCGTGAGTTCGGTTCCTCTATAGACTTGAAAGCACTTTCATTGACGGTAAATGTCAAAGAACTGACAGAATTTTCAGTCTTGTAGGCAACATCCTTCAAGAGAATTCTTCTGTCATCCATCTTGATCACAGGATGCGGAGTTGTCAAGTCCGTCATTTCGGTCGCTCCAGCAAAGGTTATATTCATACCATCGAGGATAAGGTCCTGAGGATTTGTAAACTCAATTATAGTGTCCTTGTTTGAATTGTATCCTGATACAGACTTCACTGAACCAGCCTGTCCGGTTACGATGGATTCATTAATTATCTTTTCTATAGAATCTACACCTTTCTGGTTTACTATACCAAGCAGGTTCTCACCATTGCCATCACCGAACAAAATATTCCAGTCCTCTGCCATATATACAGCTTCAGGCAACATTTTCAAGATAAATGAACGGATGTAAACACGGCTTTGCAGCATTCTTTTTGAGATGCGCAAATACGTACCAAGACGCTTGGTAGTTGCCTGATGTTCTCTAATCTTAATGCTAGATTCAGGCAACATTCCGTTCTCGGTCACATAACGTGCATTGCGGTCGAAGTCGTATACCTCTGCATAAGAAAGGCTCGGATATTTAGGATCGCCCTGCAAAGTAGTCAAGACATCACGCATATGTACACGTTTGTTTGCAATCTTAGATACAACCCTGTTCTGCTGCTGGGTAATCAGAAGGTCACCGCTGTAGTTGTCTGTCATTGAGACAATATCCTTGAGGCTAAATCCTTCAAATGTTCCGGTCTTGCGAGTATGGTTTTCTGCAAAATCTTTAAACTTGTCAGAATCCAACATTTCATTCAATTTCTCATCGAACTTGTTGATGACTTCCATGCCGATACCTTTAGATTTCAACTTCTCGATAGTCTCACCAAGACCCTTAACTGTTTTAATGAGTTCCTCGTTATCCTTGGAAAGCTGCTTGAACTTCTCATCGTCATAGCCATTCAACTTATCGTTCAGACTTTTCAGCTTTTTTTCCAAATCTTCAGGTGAGATAACACCTTCCATAGCCTTGTTGACAACATCACACATTTTTTCTGTCATGTTGATCAGGAACTTAGCTTGTTCCTGTGGCATCCCTTCGGTCTTAAGACCGAAATCTGCAACTGTAAATTTTTTCATCTTCAATTTAATTTTAATCATTATTAAATGCCTTATTCAATGAACTAAAGAAAGAAGTGCTATCAGCGGCTTTTTTCTTAACATCATCATCTTCTTGCTTACCGTCAGTTTTATCCTGAGTGTCATTGGACGGCTCAGACTTTCCGGAGAAGATGTTTGTGCTATCATCCTGCAACAAGGCGTTACTTCTATAGACTTTTCCATAACATGCCGGACAACGGACGTATGCCATGAAGTTCTGTACAGACTTCTCGGTCAACTCCAGTCCTTCCGACTTCACGGAATCAATAAGTGCAATAACTTCTGCACGTACTTCCGGTTCCAGTTTGTCTATCTCCTGACTTACGATACGGTCAGTAAGCCATCTCGAATACATGGCAGCATTGTCAAGCACCTGCTGACTAAATGTATGCTCATGTTGTTCATCGTAATCAAACTGGTGTCCACAATGAGGACAAGTAACCACGTTACCTCCATTAATTGCTTTAAGCAAAAGATTAAGTTCCATATCGTACTGTTTCAATCGTTCATCCGAATAATTCGTGTTCTTGAACGCTTTCCTTATGAACTCGATAGCTTCCTTAACCTGCTCCTGTGTACCTGACTTGAGATTTACAAGGAATGTCTGAGGGTTGCTTCCCCAACTTGTCAGAGTCGAATACTCGAACATTTTCCATTCAAGCACCTTGCGCGGGTCAGTCTCATCACGCTTTATGGCTTTCACTCCGATAGAGTGTTCAAGTGTTCTGCCATTCTCAGCATACAACTTATAATCAGCCAACGTGTCTCGCCCAATCTGTTTTTCAAGATTAAGCTTGCCAACCATAATGAGGTTTCCCTCTTTTTCCTCGCCACTGAGTGGTACACCCAACAACTGGTCAGTACGGTGATTAAGGAACCATCTCATCCTGCCGATATTCTCCTTCAACGTCTTGTTGAAAGAGCCAGGCATGGAAACGTCGTTCTGTGAGTCTTTCACACCGATACCGTTCACAGCTACCGTTACGATACCCTTCTCATCCACATCATTTGCCTTCGTTTTGTACTGTAGGCTTTTGGTTTTCTCTTCCATTTTCAACTTCACTTTTTGTGTTAAGACTTATTACTTGTTTTACTATCTCTCTCTCCTCGTCTGACATCTCGAACAAAGTCTTGTCAAAAAGAGGTTCTTCGAATCTGCTTTCCTTTATTTGTGCCCTCCAGTCATTTATACTGATGAGGCCGCTAAGGAACTGCTCCTTACATCTAGTATTAACCATTGTCTTGACTTCCTCAGCTTCCTTCAATCCCTGCTGCAGACAATCCACATCAGAAAAATCACAATCCAAGTAATAGCCACCTTCTTCAAGTCCAAGAAATGCAGTTAGTTGCTTGCAGAATTTCTTGGCCATCGGTATGATGGTAGATGTATATACAGCCTTTTCCGCTGTTGCCTGATTGCTGAATGTTGCCTGGTCCTTACGCGGTACAAGCACTGAAGGGATACCGTATGCTCCGGCTATCTGTATAGCATCAGTCAAGGTTTCCTCAAATGGCTGCAACTCACTGATAGTAAGATTTGTCCTAACGAACGACAGAGGAACATCACTTAAACCATAAGGAAGTCTACGTTGGTCCAGCCCAAATTTTCCAAAATGACTGTCAAGTATTTCCTTCTTTTCATCTTCTGTCATTGCTGCAGTACCAGCTTCATCCTTCTTATTGGATACCAGGAACCCCAAACCACCACGTTTTACGTAAATCACGTTTCTCGCTTCATATACAGCAATAAGGTTGGATATAGGTTTCAGATGAGCGGCCAACCTGCTCTTTGATTTCAGGAACCCGTTTATTGACATATATTCAGGTGAGCCGTCACGGTCATGCCATATCTGATATGAAGGGATTTCCATCGTACTCACATATCCGTAATTCAGACGGTAACAACGGATAATATCATCTTCAGATGCTATTCCAAAGATTGGACTATTGACACTTCTGTTAGGCTCTACATTAACAAAATCAGCAGGAAGTTCCCAAAAGTTATCACACCATTTCCACTTTGGCTGGTCCTTGAATGTTTCTCCCATAGCAGCACGAAAGAAAGCATTGCCAGTGCACAGCTTATATACGAAGTGTGAATATATCATCTCGTTCCAAGACATAAGACAATTTGGCTTTGTGAGAATCTGGTTCATTCTCTTGTTTTCCCAGACCACGCTGTCGTCCTTTACCTTCTTCAATTGGAATCCGGAACCTGATATACGTGAAGCAATGTAATCAATCGGAAAGAATACTTCTGGAACAGAACGGAACAGTTCCATGTAATTATGGCCGCAAACCAGTGGGGATACGAATAACTCATGCACGTCACAACGGTCAATATAACCACTATCTTTTACACCCTCCTTTGGTGTTGATATAGTCTGTGGTTCACTGGCCATTTTCAGCCCAGCACATGCCGGAATAGTATCCTGTTTTAAAATTGTATATCCCATAGTTTATCCTTATATTACAAAGATAAATTATGGGTATATACGATGTTGATTTTGCAAAAATCTTGCAATTTACCCAAACATGGAAAATGCAAATAAAATACTATGTATCAACATATTGTAAATAAAACCAAGCTTACCCTAATTTTATGATAGTATATGCAATACCACTTAACAGGGCACTGGCTCCACTTATATTTTCATCATTGTAGTCAAGAACTTCAGTTATGAATGCCATATACTCATCATTTTCCATACCGGTCTCAGAAAGCAGGAAGTATGACTTAATGAAATCGGATGTAGCAGCTATTCTCTTATCCATATCCTGATATTCCTTCTTAATCCTTACTTCCGGAAGCGTATTTCTCAGTTCCCTTGCCATTTGGTAATATGCAGGTGACGATTCCACGATGTACGTTCCTGCATCATGTGAACATATAACAGACTTCATCTCTTCGAGTGATACAGTTTCACGCATTACGAGGTCAAGAACATGCCATTTTTCTCCACACCTTGCAACCTGACACATATAGAACTTTCCTCCAACATTCGGAATGATGTACACTATCTTCTGTGAATACTGATACTCGACTGAAGGATTGAAGAATCCGAACACGCTTCTGTCAGAATACATGTTGCGTTTACGACGGCTCGAGAACTGGGAATACTCCTCGTACATGATGTCATGTACAACATATCTCAAAGTATCGGTAAGGTGCCCGTGTTCCTCATAGGATTGTTTCGTTACGCTGTCCTTTATCTTTGTCTTGAGGATTGCGCCATTAGCATCCTTCTGTACGCTCTGGTAGTCCTCGATCGATACCCTGCAACTATCGTCTATGCTTATGCTGAGGCCGGGCAATGATTTCTCAAAAACAGCATTGACAAACTCACCGGTCATGGATACGGACGGGTTCCTGTTACCCACCTTATCCTCAACAATCCAGTTGTCTTTCTTCAACGTGTCAATAAACAGGTCCATGAATGAACGCTTCTCATCGTCGATAGTGTTGGCGGATTTGGCTGATGCATCACCATGAAGGTAGATTTTACCGTCATATCCTAACTCCTGCAGTCGCTTGGATACCAGTTTCGCGGCTCTTCTTGCGCTGTTGTTCGGGCTTTCAGCCGTGGTCTCGGCAATCTGGTACATATCCTTACCTTTGCTCAAGTCTGCCTGCCAGTAGCCGACAGATATGTACGGTAATACGTTACTATCGACAGAAAGATGAATCGGCAATCCAGGTATGTAACTGTATTCCCCGCTGTTCTTTCCTACATTAAACGAACCGAGGAACTCGTTTCCGGTCTTAATTACACCCCACTCTCCCAACGCATACACGTTGTAGTAGTCCGGGTCATGAATCCGGTCATGCTCGAAGTCCATCACACATTGTTCATCATAATAACCATACGTTCCATCAGGCGAACCAACAACCCAAAAGTTGTTAAGGTACGTTGACTGAATAACTACCATATTAGGCGGATATTCCTCTATTTCCTTAGTTTTAGGATTCACTATTGAGCGTCCCTCGTTCATCTTTAAAGACTTCACCTTTGTCAGCTCTGCAGGTATTATCCGGCCGCCAATTTCTACAACCATAGGAACATCATGCAGTTTCTCGTTGTCAAGCCAGTCCTTCTTTATCCAGTTTGTCTCTGATATTGGGTTGAAGTCTGCAATAATCTGCTGCCCTTTCTTACCACGCAGACGTTTACGGATCTGTTTCAAATCGGCAAATTCAAATTCTGACAACTCCTCAAGCTGTACCCTCTTGTAGTTACTGATACCCTTTATCTTTTCGGGGTCATCCAAACCTGAGAAATCTATCTTCGCACCATTGAATGTGCATTTTATTGAATTTTGTATGAACTTGAAATATTGTGATATACCAAGCAGTGATACAGCTACCTTATAGTCCTCATAAATTGTCTTGCTGATTGATGCACCAACCTTTCTCATCACAAGTGTATTCTCACCGTCCTGCAATGTCTGTATAAGCACAGCCTGTGCTACACTGAAAGACTTACCCGATGATGAACCGCCATATAAGATAATAAAGCGTATTGTAGCATCATTTAGATATTTCAGCAGATAGAATGCATTCGGATTGAGTTTCTTGTGATTTACTATCATAGCCAGCTACTTTTGTTCTATTCTTTAGATTTTTCGTATTAATTCTTGTATAACCCCCGATATTTTTCTCTCATAATTATCCTATTCTTTAGATTTTATTCAGTTTCATCATCAAAACCTATGCGTATTTCGTTCGTTTTTTCGCCATCTTTACCAGTAAATGCTATCTGTTGAGGAGCATTCCACCCATTCATGCTGGCCAGAAGCTTCGCCGCTTCCACCTTACCGTTGAACTCATAGCTTACCTTACCCTTGTCATTGCTTATCTTCTTCATGGCATTTCTCACACGCTTCGGCATCTGGCTTGGGGATTTAAGTTTTATCTTTCCTGTTACAGGATCTACAAGATACAAATCGTTCGGGTCCATCATGACAATATCCATGAGAACCTTTTCCACCTTATCACGGCTAATTTTCGATGCTTCTGCACGTTGGGCCTTTAATTCGTCTATCCTTGCTGCAACCTTGTTACTTGCCAGCATCCGGCTTGCATTGCTCCATATCGTCTCAGGCTGCATCTTTGATGCGTCATAGGCCATCCTGTATGCTTCACTTGCATTACCGTCACAGTCAAGGTAATAATTGCAGAACTTTTCCTGTTTTTCGGTCAATTTCCTGTTGTTCATAGGCTAATGGTTATTAATGCCGACGATGCAGATTACCTGTTTCCGGTCTTTCAGCAAATCGTAGGCTGCTGTTAATGTACTTCCTGTCGTGCAGATGTCATCAAAGAGTATTACTCTCTGTTCCTTAATTGGCCGGAGAAGATAAAACTCAGGATTGATACGTGTCCTGTTGAGGCACTGCATTGCAGATTCATAGAATTTTATTTTCACCCCCTGGGCAATTTTTTGGCAAATGTCAGTGGCGAAATGGTACTCTGTGATGTGCCTGCGCTTCGGTGTGGTAATTATGCACCATTCATCGTCCGGCCGTATCAATGAAAGTATCAGTTCCGTAGCGGCTTCCGAAATGACTTCTGCACACTCACCCGAACTCTTGATTTCCTCAAATTGGATTCCATCCTTTGTCCTTGCAAACAGGGATATGTAATAAAACCCGCCCTTACGGTGGATTCTTACTTTAGGCTGCATGTTGCATAACCTTTCGTATTTCCTCCAGCCGCGGGCGGGTTTGTCCCAGTCATCAATCCTTATCTTTCTACCTTTCCTCACAGCCAAAAACCTTTGCTATCCCTTTACTGACTGAGGTGTAATTCAAAGGTACTGAAAAAATACCTTCATCGACAGATTGTACAGGATTGTCGAATTCTCTCTTTTCGGAAACACACTGAATATCAACGCCATTGTATTTCCTTACTTCTTCCGCAAATTGAAGTATTGTACAAGATTCAGGATTGACAATGTTTACCAGCTTCTTGTCAGAACCTATCGCATATATCAACCCGTCCACCACATCATCTATGTAGGTGAAGCACCTGGTGTTCATTCCTCCATTATACAGACTGACCTTTTCCGAATTCATGAGAGCATAGAGAAGAGTCCCTTTCCGCTGGTCAGGTCCGTACACGTTATGAAGGCGTACACCAGTCGCATTCCTACAATAAATTGAAGCATAGACTTCATCAAAATGTTTGCTTACACCGTACATACTTGTCGTGTTGCATGGATTTGCGGTGGAAGAACTTGCATACACCAGTTTCACACCGAAGCGCGTACATCCGTCAGCTATCGCAACGAATGAATCAATGTTGTCACGAAGTATTTTTTCATGATCCGAATTGAAAACGCTGGTCTGTGCGGCAAGATGTATAACAGCATCGATTCCACCCCCGGCCAGAAGGCACGGAACGCCGGCAGCTTCAGTTCCACACACACGGTCGATACCGACCACTTCAACACCACGACTTCTCAGATTCTTGCAGAGGGCTTTACCTATAAAGCCTTCACTGCCGGTTACGACAATTTTCATCATCACAGCTTGTTTAGAATTTTACATAAAACATTCAGTATGTTACCCAGTAACATCACTATTATTATCAGAAGTGCTGTATCCTGCTCAACCATCCCGATGGAATAGCAGAACAGGACAGCCACAATCATAAATATTACTCCTTTGGACTGATAATGTTCCATCAGGACTTGATATTAAGTTCGTACTCATATCTGCTGACGGTCTTATATCCGGTAACAAGTACACGTTCACCGGAATACAGGCCGGATATGGTGTTCTCAATCACATCAAGAGAAACACGTTCATCAAACTTCAGGAACACCCTTCCTGGCACTCCGCCAGCGACGAATGCGACAAAATAATATGTTCCACGCTCCCAGTAGAACACATATAGGATGAGAAATGAAACTACCACAGAGGACAGATAAACCCAACTTGACGGTACATTAAAATCTCCTAAAATTATCAATGATGATAATACCATTGATACAATTGCCCACTCTAACAGATTAATGAGCAGGCCTACGACTTGTTTTTTCTTTGCTTTCATAAATCAATTTTTGCCAGTTAATAATTCAAAATCATACATTAATGCTGTTCATTTACTGCAGTGCTTCGCATATTTTCTCTATGCATTCAGTATTTTCTTCGTTTAACCATTCCTTGGCCACATTCCACGCAATGCTTTTACTCGCTTTGAAATTATCAATTCGAATACTATGGTGAGACAATTTTCCTTCTGTCGGTTTCAATCCGGAATCATGCAATTCACATAAACCGTCTTTGTAGAATGTACACCAGTCTCCTTCTTGTTTGGCCTGTATCATCGGTACGGGCATATCAACTACCCCCATAAGGATACCTACATACCATTCCGTTGCTGCAAGCCTGTCTTTATATCCGGCTTCGATAAGCCTTAAAACATCTTGCGGAGACCCAAACAAGGCGTATGACATTGCTGCTTACATAACTTGCATTTACACTGTATCGGTTTGCGGCCGGTTTTTCTGATTATTCTTTGCAACTGAGTTTCTTTAATAAGTAAGCTCATTTTGTTTCCTCCATATTAAAATCCCAAAAACTAAGTTTTCCTTTCACATTCAGTCCTCCTCGAAATCTTCTTTTCGTAAGTTATACCCAGCCAAAATAGCCTTAGACAACACAGCTTCAAAATCATAGATAACAGTTGAATTGAGAATGTTTTTAGCAATCTCTACAGCTCTTTCTTCCAAAGTTTTTTTCTCAGCACTAAATGTAATTGAACTAAGCCGAGTGAAGTATTTATTTTCATTTATCGTAATCTCAGTTGAAATGCTCAGATCTGCAGCATTTACCTTAACAGCACGCTCTGCCATAGCAATTGCATTAAATGTTAAAAGACTTACCATAATCTCTTCGTTCGTGACTAAATCTTTCAGGTTCTGAGTAAAACTTACATCACGACCTGCATCAAACATTGCTTTTGCAAACTCCTCTCCGGAATCACTTCCGTGCTCTTTTACAAGTTCAGCATATATATCTTCAAATTTTTTCATTTCCTATCGTTTTTTATAATACTCAACAATCGTTTTATTCAATGCTTCGATGATAGCAAATGTCAGTGTAACAGGCATTTCACTTGTAACCATCTTCTTTATGTACACTTGACCGTCCCTGTATTCAAGAACAGTATCAAGCTCAATTATTACACTATTTTCTTCCATAACTATTCATTTTGGTAATCATTCAATTTCTCCGAACGATTGGTTTCAAGATGATTTGCTATCTCATTCATGGCTTCATCCCATGGAATCTCACCTAAATGTTTTAAGCAGGCATCCCATCCAACAATGAACGCACATTCTGCTAAATCCTTAGTCATAGGATTACCACGGCTTACTCTTTTTGAGTATTCGTATGCTATTTCTTTTTTCTTGCTCATCACATTTGTTTTTTAAAAAGTTTCTCATTTATACGAATGTACTTGACATTCATATCGTAATTCTTTGCCAGTAGCCAGATACTGGACTGTGACAACTTTGGACAATCCTTATAACAGAACTCCTTGGCGTCACTCTGTCTTTCACCGAAATTCCTCAGTGGAGCCCAGGTACCACATATCAGTACCTGGACAACATATCCTTCTGGAGTATTTGAAACCTGAAACATAATCATTAATCAATTTCAACAAAACTGACTTCAGTTTATCTTCTCTCTTCTTGTCTTCACAATTACCGACAAAGCGTTTTACCTCCCTGCAATTCTCCATGAATTCATAGAAAAAGCAGTTTTCACACACTTATTCTTTACGTACCTCTAGTTTTTCCTTACTAACTGGAAGGATTCTCCAAGTTTAAAATCTTTCACCATAATTTTTCACAAATGATTTAGCTGAATTATTAAGATACGACTGCCAGCATCCATTAAATCTTGACCATCTAAAACCGTGTTTTTTCAACTCATCCCTTAACGATTTATCAGGTTTACAATCAAAGAATAGCTGTAATCTGTTTTCCGGATAGTTCTCAACAACTTTCACATCACCGATGTAATATTCCTTGTTTTCCATGCTTTTAAGAGTCTTTGCCTTCTCAAGCTGTTGTTTAACTCTTCGAATATTGGCTCCGTTATTCGTAATTGAGCATGAAGCAAATCCAATCTCACCGAAACAGTTAGGCTCAAAAAGTTTTCTTACCTGGCTTTCGGTCAATCCAAGTCCGACAAGTTGTTCATGCTTTTCCAATTCAGTGATTTTCTTTGAACGGATAATCTTGTTTGCAGACTTCATCAGTTCCTGAACTCTTTCAAGTTCCTTCAGCTTGTTTTCCAGCTTCTCAACTGCATTATCATCATCAAGGTAAATAGAAGTGTTGTTCTCCACAGCTGAGGCTTTTTCAGCCCAATATTCAGACTTTTCCGTGTGTTTTACAGACTGTCCCATGGTGTTCCATATTTTCTCACGGTATCGCCTGTCTGCTGCACCGTGTACCGGTTGTCCAAAAGGGATTGCTTCACTCATTTTTGTACTTCTCTCATAGGCATTTCTTGCCTTTTCCGCTGATTTTTCTGAGAGGTCACGGTATCTCTCTGCGCGAACGCGGTTACGTTCATCTCTGTCCATAATATAAAAAAGTTTGGTTTGACTTTTATTTCTTTACATCAGTAAAGTTAGTGATTTTCAGCGATTTTTACAAACGTAAACTTCGCCATTTTACTTGCTTTTTGAGTTTTTATCCATCATCTTTTCCTTCATAAACTTTGCTCAATCAATTCCGGATTGTCGTATATATTACCAATGACTTCCCAGTTAAGTTTTCCGTTCACAACATGATTACACAGAGCACTTATACATTTATATTCAGGGACTGTCATGCCAAAAGCTCCATTATTAAACAATACCTTTCGATAATACTTACGCCCTTTGTTGTCATTTCTTTCACCAATACACATTAAAATGTCACCCTCATAAATCTCTTTTCCGTTTTTGTCATGCAATCCTGTGAACTGGCCTATTGTTCCCTGTTTCGTGAATATCGGTCTATCACTGCAATAGCTTAGATGATGTCCGTCTAAGTCTACTTCATCAAATCCGACTATATGACTTTCGTTCCCAACCTTTACAAGTGATCCGTAAACCCACTCATTTGTGACTTCTGATTTTCCTCTGAATATTATCTCTCTACTCATGATTCATTCCTCCTTGTCAGGTATTAAATCTTCTACATAAGCCCATCTTTGTATATGTCTATCTTTTATTTCTTCTCTGAAGAAAGTATTATCTGGACCTAACACTGTAGGTATATCATGTTTCATTATGATTAAAATCATACGATTATTTTCTGGCATTTCTTTTACATCATGCCACACACTGTTGATTCTCCATTCAGCACCATTTTCAAAAGCTCTCTCCAAATCGTCTTGACCGATATGTCCTCCACCACTATAAGCGACATTGCTTATTTTCTCTGCATTATCTGATGCAGCTTTTCTAACTTCGTTTATTTTCATTACTACCTTTTTTTAGACATTTGAATAATTTATTTCCGTACTTTCCAGCGAGTTGAGCATCCTTTGTATATTCGTCATCGTACGCACCACTCGTAGCTTCTAAAGTGTATAAAAGATTCATTATTTTTTCAGCTTCTTTCAATGTGAGAATGATAGCGTTATTTTTACGTTTCATTATTCATACCCTTTCTTTTTTAAGAGTGTTTCATCGAAATGTGGTAGTGGCTTCCATGCTATCACCTCATCTTTATTGTTTGTAAGCGACCAGTGCCATTTTTTGTTGTCCGGATTTGAAGAATCATGAGGAATACGCTTCATGATGCAAATACTTATCCGGTTTATTCCACGCTGAGCAACCAATACACGTACGTTCAGTTCAGGAAGCCGTTCATCAACACTTATCCAAGATGACTGATTTTTATACCATTCTGCGCCTTCCATGAAATCGGCCATACAGACTTGTTCATTACCAGCTCTCCAAAGTGGACGACAAGCTTCTTTGGCATATTCTTCTGCCGCCTTTTTAATGTCTTCTTTCTTCATAGTTCTATTTCATATTGCTTGTTATCAATCTTAGGCATTCGGTCAAGTAAAGAGGATGGTACTTCGACACCATATCTGTTTTCGATTTTTATAGGAATCCAGTTGTAATAGACACCACTTTCTTCATGATATACAGGGATTCCATAATCAGCAAGAATACTACCATCAATGCCTTTGAATTTATCTTTCCATTTTTTGATAAAATCTTTTGAAACCTTTAGCCGTTTGTTTGGCTTGAAATAAGTATGTCCTCTTACCGTGTATGGGACTACATTTTGAGGACTTAACAAATCTGCAAACCTCCATGTATCTTCTGCCCACACACAAGTAATACCGAAATACCAATAGTAGCCAAAGTTTATAGGCTTAACTCCAGTAAATTCTTCAACCATTTTAAATACCTCTTTCTTCTCTGATTCTGCCTGCTCGTAGAAGTCTTGACATATTTTTTCAAGCTGTGTTCCTGGTTTTGCTGTTAGTTTCATTATATCTCCTTTCCACCTATCCCAGCAGCCACCACATGACTGCCAGGAACAGGTAATATAGTTTTGTTTTACTCATTTCCATTCATTTTCTTATCCATCCATTCAACAGCATCCTGTATGGATGAAACCTTCTTAAACTCACGTGTAACGCAGAACGTCATGTACTCACAGATAATTTCTCCCACATCATTAAAGTAAATGTTGTATGCTCCAGTGCTATTTGCTCCAGTACACGGTATCTCAAGTTCCAAAGCTTTCAATGCTTTTTCAGCATCACAAGTGAAGTAAGCATATATATCATGCGAAACCTCCTTGCATCCGGTTAATTTTACAATGTTTGCCATATCACTTTTTTGTTTTTAAATGTTTTCTGTATTTCACTGGTATAAATCGTTTGAGTTCCGGAAGCGAGGTAGAAACAATGTGCATCCATGCGTTCCACCTTTGTCCGTCATGGTCTCTGGATGGAATTGAACAATTCTGCCCTTGACAAGTTCCGCTTTTATTCTCAGCCTTGCATTTCACACAGCACCCTTCACATTCGGATGAAAGATGGCAAAGGATGCAAGCCTGTTCTTTACTAATTCCATAATCCAGATTTAAGGACAATTGAGTTTCTTTCATTGATTATTTCTCCTTCTTTCAACTAATAATTCCAACCGTTTCTCACACTCAGCACACTCGATTTTCTTGCGCTCAAACTTCTCCCGGAACTTAACAAGCTCCTCATCCGTGTTCTCATCAAAGAACATGTTGTTCTGACGGTTGTGCTCGATGTACTCATTCATCTTGCGTTCTGCTTTTGTTATCTGGGCTTTGGCCGAAATCAGCTTAGACAGGCAAGAACTCACTTCAAGCGACTCTCCTGAACGCTTGTCGTAGAAGTACAGGCTTGTAGATACAATCTGTTTGGGGTATTGGCACTGTAATTTCGCCATCCTCCATCTGATTACCCATTGGTACCGGAAATACATCTCACGGGGAAGATTGTAGTGATATAAGCTTACTTGTTTTTCTGCATATCCGTAGTAAATAGTTACTTCAACCCATTGCTCAATCTTCAGTTCCCTTTCAGCTTTGGCCAAATCCTTAGCCATCTGGAACCAGTCATCCATACTTTCTTGTTTTCCCATGTCATTCAAAGTTCAATTTAAGTTGTTGCCAACCTGGTTCTCTATATTTTCGATTCGTCTGCATAAAAGCTTTCCGTAAGGCTTCAGCAATCTCATCACGCATTTCTTTAGATACATGTTTCTTATCGGCGTCACTATTCATTTGGAGTATCTTGTTAAGGCTTCCGTTTATTGGTTTTTCGTCAAGGAACAGGCTATACTCTGTAAATATTCGGTTGCAATCCTTTGCAGCTTTCTCTTCTTCCGCATCCTGGTATCGCTCAATTACTGTTTCCTGGGCTGCTCTCAAAATCCTTTGTCCGCGTTCGCTCCTGCAACCATGCCATTCATTCTCGAACATGACAGATATTGCACGCTTCTTGCGAATCTTACCCAGCTTTGCCCATCCATAATAGACTTTTAACTTTCCCATCTCACTTATTAATTACTATTGCTATAGTTTTAGTTCCAGTTCCGCTTTCCTTGAAAGTGCCTTCTTCAATCTCGAATTTCTTCCCTCCATTATCCTCCAGCCATTGTCTAAAATCCTTACACTCAGATTCACTTCCAAATTCCCAGTGAGGACCAGTTATTGCAGCCAGGACACCGCCGGGATTTAAACACTCATACATACGCCTTACATGCCGAATGTCCTGATTTTTACTGAATGGTGGATTTGCTATAATCTTATCATACTGTGCAACATCACACTTCGTGAAGTCATCTCCAAGAATACGTATATTATCCTTTTTTGCTAAAATCTCCTTATTCTCCGGCATAAGTTCATAGCAATCTACAATTACGTCCGGACAGCTTCGATGAATCGCATCTATGATAGCACCAGTACCAGCACTGGGTTCCAGAACCTTTTCATCATCGTGCACACCACCGGCCAACATAACCAGCCAGTCGGCTACTTCTGGAGGTGTTGCAAAAAACTGGAAGTCCTGCTGTAAATTGCACCGCTTACCTTCATGAAGAATATTGAATACTCGTTCTGCATTAAATGGAAATGTAAATCCTTGCACCTTGCCACCTATCCAGCTACCTCCGGCTTCTTCAATCCATTTTTTAGCTTCTGCGTATGATTTCTTATTAAATTGTACTTGAGGAAGTTTCATCACATTATTTTCAAGCGTACAATGTTTAAGAATATCCTCAACACTCCATTTACTTCCAGAATCATCCTTATTGCGCTTGTTGTTCTGCTCCAGTTCGTCACACCCCAACAGACGGTTCAACGACTTCTGTACTTTCACACTTATTTCTGCCATCCTTGACATCCATTGCAGGATTGCAGTCATAAACTCCAAATCCACATGTCCGGTCTCATCGTAAATGTTTTCCCGGTCTATCAATTCCGGAAGGTTATCCATGAACATGAAGCTACCATACAACGCTTCGATTAAATTCTTTTTTTTGTTCGTCATAACTTTTCTGTAAATAAATTCTTGTCGTATCAATACTTCCGTGTCCTAACAGGTCTGCCAACTGTACCACGTCATTGTTCTTTTTCAGATACATTTTAGCGAAGAAATGCCGAAAAGCATGAGGATGCATCTTGCTTCTATCTATTCCGCACTTATCGCCCCAGTCTTTCATTGATTGGCACAAGCTTCTCTGTGTCAACCTTCCGCACTTACCTACTGCGACATATCCAGTCTTGTGACTCTCCTTTACGTATGCTTTTACTTCCGCCTGTAACTGCCTGCTGAAAAAGAATCTCCGGTACTTGTTTCCCTTTCCCTTTAGAGTGACTTCACCGGAAAGGATGTCCTCCCATTTGAATTGGAAGAACTCGCTTACCCTCGCCCCGGTTGTAGCCAGTATCTTGATGAAGAAGTACCTGTCCCTGTTAGGACAAGTTTTCAAATACTCAAGCAGCCGGTTGTATTCGGCTTCTGTCGGAACATTCTCCGTATTCAACTCCTTCTTGAACTTCGGGCGCTTCAACTCTATTGGCTTTTTCATCCATTTGCTGAAACGTTCAAGTGCGGTAATACGTAGGCGTATTGTTCTGGGAGACAATCCCTCATCCTCTAGCATCCGTACAAAACGCTTGTAATTGTCAACTGATACCTCGTTGGCGTATTCGAAATATTTCTTAATTGAAAATGAATATATTTCAATAGTGTGTGGAGAGTAATCTTCATCCTGCGTAAGGTAATACACAAATTCATTCATCAGTTTCATGTTCTTTTCAGAAACATCGCTTAGCTTCTCCAGAGGTTTAACTGATTTCTCCTTTCGTGTGCGTGAATATCCAATACCAAGAAAATTAAGGAACCCACATAGAGCATCTTTAATGTATGGCTTATCAGATAATTCAACTGCATTTTCTCTGATATAAGCCTTGTATCCTTTACGGTTCACCTGATAATCACTTTCAAGGAATAACTTTACAGCTTTAATGCTTTTACCAATAACTTCATAGCTTTTATCGGTACTATACAAGTGGGATACGTATTCTATAAATATTTTTTTATTTACGTCTTCCATATCAGTTCCATTTTTGAGGCCGGTTGTTGATTCTCTCCAAGTAAGCAGCTATCTTCTTCTCAGCATCCTCACCGTCACGCACGAAAATACGTGTATGCGTTTTGTCTCCAGGAACCGAAACATATCTTCCATGCTTTTCACGTTCACGCTGCTGGTAAACCTTGATTTCTGTACCATTTGGATTCTTTTCCAGATCAATCTTTTTTGAAACATTCTCTTCACGGCTATCAAAACAACTTTGGCCGTACATTTCTTTTCCCATAATTCTTTCTTTATTGGTTTGACTTTTAATAAATATGCCACGACAAAGCGTGGCATATTCTTACATGAGACCATCAAACAGTCCCTTTTCCCTGGGATTCAAAGATTCATATTCATCTCTGAAAAATTCCTCTTTTGTCCGTCCCATCTTCTTTCCTCTTCTGGTATGTACATCGAATGTATATGAAGGAATTGGTATCGGATTTTGCCTTACATCTTCCAACCATTCATCAGCATCTATCAGAAGTTTGTCATAAATGAAGTTCTGCAGGTGATCAGCGTCCCTACATTTACGACACTCGCACAGAAGTATTACTGCCTTGCTGACAAATATTCTACCCTTTGGCTCCTTGCTTCCCTTGTTAACCAGTTCATGACCTTGCCACAAGGCTTCAATCTCTTTCGTTATCACACCGTAACAATCCTCAGCACTTATGGTAAAAAGTCTCTTCCATACATAGTCCCTATATCCACTGGTCCACAACTCAAGAGCAAAATATCCGGCAACCGCCGCATCAGCTCTCCTTATCGCCTTCTGCATGGCTGAAGAAACCTCAAAAAAATCATATCCTCTAACGGTTCTTATAAGCATATAGCATTGACTTTTAGTTTATTACATCAGTAAAATTAAATCAGAATGACAAGTTTTGCAAACAGAAACTTCGCCATTTTTACGCCATTTATCAATACTTGAACTTACACGTTATATTGTACTGAACAAGCTGCTTGGTCCTGTCTTTACCGTTATTGGTAGTTCCCTTGAGATTGATGCTGTCGCCGAAATGTTTCTTTATAAGCATTATCGACCTCTGTTCCTCAGCCTGATTCCTGAAGGCTGCCAGTCCTCCGGAGTTGACGAATGTGGATTTCTGCTCGAAGTTGTAACGAAGGTCTGTAAGTATCCTTCTTTCCTTGTACTTCATGTAACAGGAAATCCAGAAATCCTCCTTAAGCCTGAGTTCTTCATTCCACCATGTGTTCTTGTTGTAAAACACGCCATAAGAACACCCGGTTATCATCTTTGACAACGATAGAAATGCAGTTTCATCATACATAACTGGAGATATACGTGCGGTGAATCCGAACAGATGCACATCCATCATCTCAGCCATCTCGGCAAGGTTGAAAATGATACGAGTTATCTCGTTCTTATCCTTAATCCTCGACGGTTCTCCTTTTTCTACACATATAGATTTGCAGGCATGGACATCATCGTCAAGCATGAACAGGTTTCCGAAATGCTTAGCCATCCAGTTACGTTTGGGGATGAGTCCTACAACATCGTCCGGATGAGTGACTATCTCACAATCTGGATTGAACTGTCTGTATAGGTCCGCCTGGCTCTCTGCCACACAGATTATCGGGTCGTTCACCAGCTTTTTAGCGAACACCCTGTCATGTCGCTTATGACTTGGTATTACGATTCTCAATTGCATGGCGTACATCCTTAATATCAACTACATTGCTTTTGCTCACTTTGCCGGTCTTGTAACTCTGCATGTGCTGCATGTCAAGTGCTTCACGTAACCAGTTGCTATCCACTTCACTAGCCGACATAATGATGAATAGCTCATATTTTTCATCATACTTGGGTATAAGTGGATAAACAGCAGTTTCATCCGTTATGGCTTCGAAACGCTCCTTGAATTCGTCCTTTTCAGGTTCCGGAGCAAACTCAATACCCCAGTCCTGAAGTTCAGACTTATCCCAGTCGTTCATCATCACGTCCATATCATTCTCACCGAATGACACGTTATCCTTTGTCGCATATTCACGCAGCTTCTTTACAGGAGTCTCAGGATTTAGAACCTTGCAAGGAAGTTCCTTGTACCCAAGTTCCTTGCAGGCCCTAAGTCTTAAATTACCGCACACTACAATGTATCTTTCTCCTACAGGATAGACAATTAGTTCACGAAGATTCAGCATCTCAGGACTGTCCTCTATGCTTTTCTTCATTGCATCATAACGATAATCCCTGAAGAACCGGGGATTTTTCGGAAGGCCATCAAGCTGGCCCTTGTTGAAATCTAGCAAACTGATCTGGATTGTTTTGAAATCAAATTCTGTTGTCATATACCAACTATTTAAATCAACAACACTAATAATCAACATCACACAATAGCCGGAACATCACTTAGTCAACGCGGTATGAATTAAACTCAACCTTATCCTTCAATAGTTGTTCAATGTCATTGCATCCTATCTTCTCAAGATAGGTAAGAGTAGCTATTATGACATCTGCGGCTTCTTCCTCACGTTCACTCCAGGATGGTATATGATTGCTTCGCTCCTTACCAGCTTCAGCAAGTTCCCTCCATTCTGACGATATGGCCAGCACTACGGCTTTAGGAGAAGTAGTTTCTGTCATTTTTTTTCGCTTCAACGCTATATCAAAACATCTTTTTGCAAGTCTGTTTAACGTAATCATAATTATCTAAGTTATTGTTATCGGACTATATATCAATTAAGCAAATGATTCAGGGCGAATGAATTTTCTCCATAATGGTTGTTAAGGTTAAACAAAAGAGGAGTCTAAATGACTCCTCCGTATTCTAATTTCAAGTTCCTTAAGTCTCTCATTCAACTTTTCTTCCTTTTTCCCATAGGACTTACCCAGTTTATCACACAGTTCCTCATATTTTTCAGGATATTGTTCCTTAAACAGCAAATTCTGCAACTCCTGTAATTGTCTGTTATACATAACTGCACTATCAGACAATTTATTGCGGATAAATTCACGGTACCATATCTTCCTGTCATTCTGATGTTCAGTGACATACTTGACCAAATCATTCTCTCCTGTACTCACACCAATAGAGTCAAGATATACATATCCACACTCCTTTAAAACAAGTGAATCAAAAATGATCTGCTCATTCAAAGTAATATCATCTGGTTTACTTGAATAATCCGTTATCTCATTAGCCCAACTTCGCAATGTCTCAGTTGCCTTCTCAACCATGAGTTCCTTATTGCGCTTAATCTTCTGTCTGATATTCTCTGCCTCAATCTGCTTTGATACAGTACAAGCACCTTTAACAGATGAAGATTTCTTGAGATAATAAAAAGAAACCTTGAATTCAGGTCTTCTATAATTAAGTACCTCAATGCATCTATACAACTCATTATTTTCGAGCTTCTCTGCAATCCTTTCATCACCCTCATTATACCAGCATTGATGGTCGAATACGTTATCATACACTACCTCAAAGCCCATATCATTGTACATCCTAACTGCATCTTCCTTTCTCTTCTTCTCATTTTCATTATCCCATGATTTTGGAGATTCAATTAGAATGACTGATTTTCCGAATGTCAGCGGCTCTCCCTTTTTAACAAGATTGTCAGCCTCCTTCATGACACGGTATTTGACATATTCCTGCTGCTTCTTCTCGAAACATTCACGATTAATGCACTTCTGTTCCTTTCCTTTCATTTCATAGAAAAGGCACCCATGATTTGCCGTATTATTGATGCATCCGGAACATGATGGAATCGAATCACTGAAATTATCCTCAGAAAAGAACTGTGCCTTATCAATAACACAGAACAAGTCATCAATATATTCCTTTATATCAGATATGCTTGCAGCACTCTCACCATTCATGTTCTCATTATAGAATTCTTTCTGCGCATCTATATCGAGTTTAGCCAGCAACATTGCTCCTGATATTGGGATAAGTTCCTGTCTTAACATATCAATAAGCTCAGGAATAAGCCCTTTCAGCTTAACTCTGTCCTGAATGAATCTGATTGACTTACCGAATCGGACAGCAATGTCCTCAACAGCATTTCCATTTTCAAGAAGAAGGGAAAATGCTATCGCTTCCTCAACAGGATCTACATCCTGGCGCTGCAAATTCTCTGTTATCATAGCGTCGAAAGCCTGTTCGTCAGTCATTTCCCTTACTATGCACGGTATTTCATTGTACTTGTCAGATTTTTTAGCCAGCATATTCCATGCTCGGAAACGTCTTTCACCGCATACAATCTCGTACCTCGGTTCTACAGATACAACCTCGCCGGTTTCTTCATCAATATGTGTTTCTTCATCGCTGATTTTCCTGACTGTGATAGGCTGTAACAAGCCCTGTTCTTCAATATTCTGAGCGAGTTCCTCAATCTTCGCTTCATCAAAAGTTTTACGAGGATTCATCGGTGAAGTATGTATGTACATCACCGGTATTTTTTCGATTTGTGCCATAATTTTAATATTTATTGGTTTGACTTTTAGTTTATTACATCAGTAAAGATAGTTCAGAATGACAAGTTTTGCAAACAGAAACTTCGCCATTTTAAAGCCATTTTATTATTGAGAAGAAATGACGTCTTGCAGTCTCCTCGAAGGCTTCAAGATGCTCCGGAAGCACGGAGACGTTACAATGGCCGTTCAATGTAAGATGGATATTGCGCCACCCGAAATGGCAGCATATATCATCCTTCCTTTCAAGTCCCTTCTTGCTGAACTTTATTTCGAAGTGCTTCTTTTTGCTCATACTTTTCAAGCATTTTTCTTTGTTTCTCCAGACTTTTCCGTTTCATGAAGGCAAGCGTATCATTAGACCTATTCAAGGCTTTCTTTGCTTCCTGGTCACCGTTTGCCGCCTTTTCCTGCAACATTCTTCGGTAGTCCTCATAGTACAGACCGTTACTTTCAGCTTCATTGAGCTGCTTATGATCGTTGTGGGACAATATGTCAGCCCTTGCACACCTTTCCCTGTTATACTGACGAAGCCACCCCATAATTACAGACCCATCCAGACGATTATATATTTCTCCATACTTTCCTTTCATTCCATTCCTTAGTGCCAGCTTCATATCGTCGACTTTAAAGTACGGATATTCCTCTATTATCATGTCGGTGGTAAAAGCTACCTGCGTATCTTCCATTGTGTTCGAAGCATTAAAGAATGACACGACTTCTTCCAAAAGTAAAACGACTACAGCACGTGCCCTGTTTTCTCCCAACTCCTTCACAAGCATTCCAAGTGATGGTTCAGATGATGCGAACACATCATCCACGCTCTTAGGTCTCAGAGCCTGTAAGTATTGCTTCGGCAAGGTTTGCAAGACGGCTAACTGATTGCTTTCTTCCGATTGGGTTACTTGTATTTCCTTTTTCATCATAATTTCCCTCCAAAATTTTCGTGAAGTTGGACGCCTTGAATATCCAGTCAAAATCGCACTTCCAGTTTCTGTCGTTACACCCTAAAAGAAATGGACTGGCAGCCACCTTCTTCAATACGGTGAATACAGTTTCCTTGTCGTACTGGGCTATTCTTGCCTTGACAGCCTTGCGCCTTGCTTCGGTCATGTTCACGACCATTGACAATTTACCGTTGAAAGTAGTATTGAAGTATTCCTGCAATCTGACAAAATCAACATGCTCTATTTGCGGATGAGGATTCAAAGAAAGCTCGTCTTTCTTTGTATCTCCTTCTGGAGATATTTCTTTATTATTTTTTTTACTTTTCTTTTCTTTCCTTTCCTTTACTTTACTTTGTGTACTTTTTGAGGAAGAAATCATCATTTCTTCGGAAGAAAAAGCTATATCTTCGGAAGAAATGATGTTATATTCGTGAATTTCATTATTTCTTCTACATAAATCGCATATCTTCTGGTACCTTTCTTGTATTCCTTTTGACGTCAATATTTTTTCAGAATCATACAATTCATTAGAAAATAACCCGATTACCAAGCAGCATTTAATGACCTCACGTATATACGCCTCTTCAAAGCCCGTTTGTTCCGATACAAAGAAAGGCAACTCTTCATCCCACCTCATGTAATACCCTTGTTTGTAGATATTACATAGCAGGAGAGCATATACTGTAACAGCCTTACCACCCTGGTATTTGATTAGTTTTCTAATTCTCAAATCTTGAAAAAAATCAATATCAAAAGGGAAATAATCAAGACCAATCTTCTTATTTCTTCCCATATTAATGTTTTTGATACGTTACAAAGCTAAGTTACATTCAGAACTCAATCGGAGTTACCTCATATTCGATACGTGGTTCCTTCTTGTCGATGAACTTCTGAATGTCTATTTGAACACAATATCTGTCATTATCAATCGTCTTGGTCTGCTGCAGGCAATCAAGAAGAATCTTTAGAGAATTGTCCAGATCCGGTCGGTTACTTGAATAATATATCTTTGCTTTCAGCTTGAAATATCCATTTACCATCCTACCACGTTCCGGACACTGGATATAGAAATTCTTTTCATATTCAGTAAGAACCTTCTGTTTGGCCAGCTTTGCATGACCACCGACATTTACTATCTTATAACAGTTACTCTTACTTGGTATCTGTCCTCTTATCACATACATAATCTATAGTATTACATTGGTTAATTGTTTCCCGTTTGTCTTTATCATCCATTTACCTTTTTCCGGCTGCTCAATCCTCAAATCCTCTACCTTACCGAATGTTTTAATGTTTCCACACAGGTCAACCACCCAACCTTCCTTCCCTGGGTATGGCCGGATAACACGACCTATCATCTGATAGTATAAAGCAAGTGACATCGTAGGCCGGCAAAGAACGATTGTATCCAACTCTGGGTAGTCAAATCCAGTAGTGAGTACACCGCAATTTGCAACAACCTTTATCTTTCCGGACTTGAAATCTGACAAGATCCGTTCACGTTCTTTCTTCGGAGTCGTTCCACTGACCACTGCACTGTCCGGAATCTCATTGGTTAGCATTTCAGCCTCCTTTACAAACCTCGTGAACACCAGTATTCCACGTCTCGGTATTCCACTCTTAGGAGCCAGCAACCTTCTTACCATGCTAATCAGATAGCCATACAGGTCAACACGTTTAAATTCCTCTGAAAGACTCTCTTCATCGAAGTCAGCACCATTTGAATTCTTTCTGACTTTCACAAGTTCTATTTTTGTCAAGTCGTAATACTTCAGTTTGGTAAGGAATCCTCTTGCAAGCAGTTCGCTCACCTGACAATAATAAATTACGTCCGAAAAAACCCTTGGCCTTGTACGCGTAAGGAACTTTAGCATTGAACCGTTCATCGTGCTGCACAATCTGTAAGGAGTAGCAGTAAGTCCGATAATACGTCTCTCAGCAGCTGCGAAGAAATCAGCATACATTCCTTCTGTCGGGTTAACCAAATGGCATTCATCAATAAGAATATACCTGAAATGCTTGAAATCTTCCATGTGATTATATACGCTACCGATAGTGGCGAAGGTAATTCTGTTTATATCCTTTCTCTTGACAGAGGCAGAATAGCATCCGGCATCAAAGATTCCGTATGTCTGCAACTTTGCGAAGTTCTGTTCCAGGATTTCCTTGTTAGGCTGGAACACCAGCAACGGTTCATTCAGCCTTGCTGCTATGTCAGCTATGATGAGGCTTTTCCCTGCACCGGTAGGCAATACCATAAGATAATTTCTACCGTTTTTCAGTTTGTAGTGTGATATTGCTGCGTTACTAGCTTTCTGCTGGTAATCTCGTAATTGAAACTTCATATACTTAATATTCCTTTATGAACTTTTTCGTGACAGGAAGCACAAAGAGTGACAAGGCAATCAAGGTACTCAAGTTCCTTTCCAACAATTGAAACACCATTTACCTTATATCTCTTGTGATGTACTTCCAAAGGATAGCGTGCTCCGCAAATCCTGCACTTATGCCCATCCCTTAACCTCACATTCCTTGCAACCTTTTCCCAATATGGATTGTTAAGAGAACGTGCATAATTGGACTTGCGGCCACGCTTATGCTGCAATCTACTCATCACCTACAGCGTCATTGAATTCTTCTTCACCCATAACTTCACCATCATTATCTGGAAGCATGTCATGTTCCTTGTCAAACTCTTCATCAGAAGGTTTCTCAGGAGCAGGGAAGTCAAGACCGAACAGCTCCATCATTGCTACACGGTTCTTATCTTCCTGAGCCCACAATGATGATTTATCGTAGGATGGAATCTTTTCAGATTTGGCCAGTACGACCTTACCGTTAAGAATGGAATAATACAGGAAATACCCATTCAAAGCGATACGGAATGTCTTTGTAGCCGGAAGTTTCTTTTCATCCGTTCCTTCCTGTACTTTTGCAGCGTAATCCTTAATCTGCTTGCTCAATGAATTCAACCTTTCCTCCGCATCCGTCTTGATGCGTTTGGCTTCCTCCTTAGCATTCAACAAAGCATTCTCAGCTTCAGGAAGCTCCTGCTCTACAAGCTTGCAGTATTTCCCACGAAGGTCCGATTTCTCCACATCATCCATGTAACGCAGCGCCATCTCGTTCTCAGGGAACAAAGCATTGAAGTGTTCATTCACTGCCTTAAGGATGTCTTTCTCACTCTCAGCTTTCTCAAAATGCAGTTCCAATGGAAACTGTTCCCGAACTGCTTCCGGAAGAACAAATTTCAGTTCCTCAGGTTCGTAATCTTTAATTATTGCCATATTAATATTTGTTTTCGTACTCGGCTGCAAATGCCGAATAATATTGGTCTGTAGGTAACGGTAGCTGTATTCCGTATTCTGTCATTATATCAGTCTTGACGGCATCCAGGAAATGTGACATCTCCATTGTGCTAAGTCCCTTTGTGCCCCTTGCAAGTTCCGTCCTCTCACCTTTCGGGGTGATAACCATCTTCGTAAGGAATTTCTTACAATACAGGTCATGTATCGTTTCCACCCCTTCCTTTGTACTCCAGTACGCTTCACCGGTGAACTCACGTAAGGCACCACCCACGCACCTGAACCACATCCACATGAGCGCGTTCTGGTCAAGCGTCCTGGGCTTAGTCTTTCTCTTGATGGTAAGAGTATATTCACCATTACGGAGAAGGCTTAGCATGAAGTTGAAATCCTTGTCCATGGTGGCCTTACCGTCTTTCTTAATTATAGTAGCTTCCATAATCAGAACGGTAAATCATCACTTGGAGTTTCTGATGGTAATGGAGCTTCAGAAACATTATTCTGTGAACCACTCTTAGATGTTGTGGAAAGAATCTCCATGTTATCTGCGAATATCTCTATAATATATCTCTTCACCTTACTGTTATCCTCATAACTTCTGGATCTGATTTTACCTTCGATAAAAACCTTGTCTCCCTTGTGAAGATATTTACCTGCAACCTCAGCAAGCCCCTTCCATAGTACAATGTTGTGCCACTCTGTCCTGTCCGGTACCTGAGTACCATTCTGCAACGTGTATCCCTTTTCCGTCGTTGCCAGTGTGAACTGGCAGACTTTTGTTCCGGAATCAAGCGTTCTTACATCAGGGTCCTTTCCAAGATGCCCTATCAGCATTACCTTATTAAGCATTTTCTTCCTCCTTTCTTAATGTGATTCTTATAGATGCAGCAGTTTCAGTCTCCTTGATGTACTGTTTATACAACTCAGGATGCTCAGATTGAAACCTCTTAGTGTCGAAAGATTTTTTGATTCCTGCAGGTGTTATGGTAGCTTTCAATACACCTGTGTCCCACGACTTGACATCGTGTTCAACCATTGCGCGTTTCAACGAATCCTTGAAACCGTCAATGAACGGCTGGATTCTCTCAACTTCCGCTACAGCTTCAAGATATTTGTTTATCACGTCCTTTGGCAATAGCTGTACTTCATCCTGCTTGTGTTCAAGTGCAGTTTCAGTATCAAGGTAACGTGTTCCCTCAATCTCACACTGCAACAGCCTTTTGACCTCCACGTCAGATTTCCGGACAAGTGGAATAAGCTCTGACTTTTCATTGTAAAGCCATACACCGTACAGTTTAGAAACCTTCAGCTCAGGATTCTGCTTTTCGAACAGGTACGCATATATTGACAACTGCCATTCGAGGTATTCAATATCCGGCTTATACGTTGTCTTGATGTCGGCAAGTGCTATAGTGCCATCCTTCTCCCAGACACAATCAATGTTTGAAGCGAAGTGCTCTTCATCTGATACAGTGTATTCATTGTCAAGTGCAGAATAACCGGCACCAGTACGTATCATAATATAACTGACTGCCTCCTGGCTTTCAGGCTCAAATCCTGTAACGTCTGCAAACTGGCAGTCATGATGAACCTTTGTTCCCCTTTCTGCAGCCCTTTCTAAGACGAACTGAGGAACATCCTTATACTTATCCGGGAACAACTGTCTCTTAATCATTCCCGTTATTCCTGAAAGCTGCTTGTCGCCCAGGAAATAGGTGTGGTTCTCTTCATTGAAAACCACACCTGACTCAACTAATTCTATCATTCTGGATATTTTTTACACATTTCCATTGTTGCATTTCTGAACTCCAAATTCTGCTGAAGTGCTGGATACTTCTTCCAAACTTCGTTAATGGCATATCTGCTCTGACATGCATTCACTTCAGCAACAGCATCTTTCAGTTGTTTCCCGGTGAACACTTTAGGATTTTTCTGCTGAGGCTGCTCAGACTTCTTTTCCTTTGGCATAGGGAACTGGTATCTTATCACACCATTGTTGTCTACAATGATACATTTACTAACCTCTCTGTTCTCGTCATACTCAATCTCACTTACAGAGAACTTAGTATAAGTAGAACATTTTCCCGAAGTGCTCTTAAAGATTTCGTTTGGTTCAAGTTTTACCCAAATAAAAGGTGCCGAGTAAAGTTCTCGACCAATCCCCCAGTTGAATCCGGCACGCTTGAATGCATCGGAAGCCTGACCTTTCTCCTTTTCCGTATTGGATTCAGTTCCGACATCCTGCTTGCTCACCCATTCCTTTTTCTTTTCATCGTAGATTGATATGGTGCAGAATAGGTTTCCGTTCACAACTTCGTGGTCTCTCTTCCAGTTCATTGGTCCGAACACCTCATCAAGAAGTCTCATATCCACACGGGCATCCTTGTACAGCAACAATGTGCATCCTTTCTCATTGATTGTACCTATTCGGCATTCAATCTCGTTTGCTCTCAGGGTTCTTATGTTCACAATTTTGTCAGAAAGTGTCTGTTGCACTTCTTTTTCTTCCTGTTTTTCTTCCTGATTATCTTTTTCAGGAACGTCTGTTTTAGCTTTTCTTTCAGCCATAATTTTATATTTATTGGTTTGACTTTTAGTTCTTTACATCTGTAAAGGTAGTTCAGAATGACAAGTTTTGCAATCCGAAACTTCGCCATTTTTACGCCTTAACGTATGTTTCACAAATAGGCTTACACAGCTCTATCACACGTTTGCAATTATCCACATCAAACATTCCTATGTGGCAAACTTCATGTGGTATACCAAGTTGACTTGATAGCCACAAATAAGCCTTATTTCTGTTAGATGTATTAGGGATATGCTTCTTCCAAATCTTATTGATAAGATTGGTCTTGGCTATTTGGTCAAAATAAAAGTGAGCTTCTTTCTTTGCTTCTCGTAATTCTGCATTTGCCAAACGACCTAATGCCTGGTCTGTACCTTTATGTACGCCGACATAAGCCCTGCAATCACGACAGAGATAAATCATACCGTATGAACGTCCGTAGATTACAGAACTATCTACAAATTCAGTTGGTTTGCCGCAATAAGGACAAACCTTACCAGTAAGTATTTCATCCATAAGTTTGTAAATTAAAAACCCCGGAGCATATTCCCCGGGGTACATCACACACAATCAATCCTTCCGATTTCGCGTTACCTTTCAGATAGAGTCAACGGCTAACCGATGCCGCGCGGATGAAACCCTGCGCTATCTTCGCCCTACTTTCGGATTCAATAACGGATTTTCTTAATAGGTTGCAGGACATACGAGAATCGAACTCGCATAGATGCGTCCATCTGTTTTGACCATTAAACTAATGTCCCCCAGTTGTCTTCCCAACTTGCCCTATCTGCGCAGATAGTGGTACCGGCAGGATTCGAACCTGCATGAGCTTTCTGCTTTGAGTAACCCTTCCGGCTGGGTAAAGCTCCAGTACTCGTCGTGCGTCTACCAATTCCGCCACGATACCATAGAGTCCGAAGTTCCGACACGGTGCCATTGGCGTAACCCCGAATAGGCTTTCGGACTAAAATGACTATGAAAAACACACACCGGAACACGATGTAAATTGTGGGCACTACGGGAATCGAACCCGCATCTTCGACTAACAATAGAGATTTCTAACACTAACAAACAAACATGGAATGGAATTATGCCGATGTTCTACCATTAGACCAAGTGCCCAGGAAAAAATAGTACGGACGACTTTCACAAGCCAGTCCGTACACCAAGAAATTAAAACGTAAACATTTATGTAGAAAATAACCACCTTCACAGGCTTTTAGACTTGTTCCTTTTTTTATGTCTCTTCTTGTACGAACAGTACCTTAACACATCAGCACCATTGCAGAACCATTTTCCGTTCTGACAATCTGCCTTCTTCTCAGCACGTATCTTACCGCTCTCAACAAGCTTTTCCAACCGGTTCTCGGAACCGACTATTCCTGATGCCTGAGACTTGCTGAACTTTATTCCTTCCATTGCAAGAAGTATGTTCTCAAGAATCATTCCTGCTGTATTATCTGACAATATTGTAGTCATAAACTTCCCATTTAATTCGAACACCATCAGCTAACACGCGTTACAATTATTACTCCCTTTTCACGATCTGAAATGCAAGTCCATTTCATACCATTACGTCTCTCCTTATCAAGACGGCAAGTTATCGTATTCATGACCGTAATCTTCTGGTCAATATTGAACACCTCATCACTGCCAACCTTCATGTTACGAAGGGTAGCAATAACAGGTTTTCTTTCAACTACTTTTTCCATATCTCCTTCCACGTTACAACATTCAAGTTAAACGAACACACAACAAATATTACGCACACAAGCGTCCAGAATCCCTGCAACTTTCCCTGAGTAGAAAGTGCGCTGTACAACAAGCCCAAAGAGCAGGATGTTACGGCCAATGACCAGATAAACGGTGCCAGTATTTTAAAAGACAATATGGCAAACCAGATATATGACAAAATTCTCATAACAACTTAATTTTAATTCGCTCCGAGAGACGGATTCGAACCGCCACCTGCACCAAAAATCTTTATGCCCTCAGACTGGTGCCGTTCTGCCATTAAACAACCTCGGAATAGAACTGGAGAAGGGAGTCGAACCCTCACATCAACGATAATCATTATTGCATTCATCTATTTTTTATAACCCAGTGTTGCGCTCTACCGTTAAGCTACTCCAGCTATATCATATCGTAAAACCTATTACAATAGGCCGAATTGCTACAATTCTACACTCTGTCGGACCGCCCGTTATCCACGGTGAATTACTATACCATACCAGTATGTCCGTCAGCCAAAAGATGTCAAGGAACTCTTCTCTATTGTTCCCGGATAGGCGGTCAGGCCACACCGGGATTTGATTTGTCAATCACCGAAAATACTCATTCTCATCTCTTCCTTGGAAGAGAAAAGTTCTGTCTCGGAATAGGATACAAATGATTCATTGGATAATTCCTTTCCTTTTGGAACCACCATGTAATAGCAGTTATTCTGCACTCCATCGGAGTCCACAGAGATATTTATCCCCTTGATTGTTTTCTCTTCAGCCTTCATTCCTATAAGTGTCCAGACTTTCTGTCCTGGCTGATACTTGGTTGGTTTAATTTCCATAATGGTTTTGACTTTTAGTGAGGTTTTTATTACGCAAATTTGTATCTCAAATAATCGGCTTCACTTGCAAAGCCGGGGTCAACGCTGCTGAAATCATCATCATTTTCAATGTGGCTTTCAGAAACTTTGAGTTCATCTTCAAGAAAACTTATGAAATCTTCCTTGCTGTCGTCTGTATTGAAGTAAGATTGCATCTCTTCTTCTGTCATAGACTTTACTTTTTCGATGTCAGCTTTAAGACTTTCAGCTTCATTTTCGTAGAAAAATTCATCAGTTTTCATTTTCAATTATTCGTTTTAATTTCTATTTTTGTATGTGTGATTGATTGTATTGCAAAGGTAATCCATTTTTGGATAATTACAAATAATAACATCGTATTTATAATCCATTTATGGATAATTTAACATTTATGTAGAATTGATATGGTCGAAAGAATTAAAGAATTAATAGCCTATACTGGATTATCGGATAGAGCTTTTGCCTTAAAATGTGGATTAAAGCAAAATACTTTCAGCAGACAATTAAATGGATTGAATGAAGTCAGCACACAAACAGCATTAAGCATACTTTCAACTTTCCCTGAAATCTCGGCAGAATGGCTTCTTCGCGGTAATGGAGAAATGCTGCTGACATCTGAACAGCCAACTGCTTCAAACGAAAACGACAGATTAAGCAAGCTGATTGACACAATAGCCTTCCAGCAGGACACCATCAACAACCTGCAGAGAAGAATCAAGGAACTGGAAGCGGAACTGATCATTAATAACAGACAAAAAAATATTGGATAAAATGGAAGATAAATATGAAATAAATTCCGGGAATGATAACATTAAAATATATTATATATCCCATGAATCCAATGCTGAATCCCATTGCAAAATAATATGCCCTGAACGAAAAGAATGCCCATATTATCTAAATGAATTAAGAAAGAATACAATTTCTACTGAATTTTCTTTATATACAGTTTTCATTATAGTAGAAAACATAACTTCACAGAATATTAATATCAAATACAAAAATTTCAAAGCCATTGATGAAGATGGATTTACTCACTCAGCCGTTGAACTTTGCGATAAATATTCATTCGACTATATTAGTGAGAATTATTCCATGCCTGAATTTTCTAAAATAAAGATGGCTTTACTATTTTCAAATGTAGAGAGTGAAATAATAAAAATCCATTATTCAGATTACGATAATAATTTAATGTTAGATTTAACTTCAAAATCCAACAACCAAACATCAGAGGTTACTTATCAGACAATAATAAAAGACCTTAAAGAACAAATTGAATATCTAAAGAATAACCTCAAAGAAGAAGAAACTAAATATGAAGATTTAAGAAAAAAATACTTTTCAAAAGAAAATCAAATACCAGAAGAGAGCAAACCTTTATCACAAAGGATGAAAGAATCAACATTGGTAAAATATAAGATTGTTGAAGATGATGAATATTGGCGTATTTTTTCTTTAGAAGAGTTTGATACATTATCATTCAACAGAGAATTTGATAAATCAAAAATCAACCATAATTGGGTCAATGTAAATGATCCTTTGATTACAATAAAAGTTGATAATACTATATGGGGGATGCATGCCCCAACTATAATCAAATCACCAGTTTCTGGTATTTTTGAAAGTGATACAAACAAAATGATCAGATTTAACAATGAGATATGTAGAATAAGAAAATACCCACAAAATCAGAAAGAAGAAATAATAGAACAACTTGAAAGAGAAGAAATTAAACAGGCTGTTCTATTTAAAGAAAGAAAAAAAATGATAGAAAGAGAAACCTTGGACGAACTAATATCCGAGGGGAAAGTCTTTAATGTTTATACAAAAAAAGATGGTAATAGAACGACAATACCATTAGACATTGCCAATGCTGTATGGAATAGAGATGGAGGTAAATGTTGTATTTGTGGAAGCAAAGAAGACCTTGAATTTGACCATATCATTCCTTTATCTAAGGGGGGAGCAACCTCATTTAGAAATTTACAATTACTATGTAGAAAATGTAATAATATAAAATCTGACAATATATAATGATATGCAGGAATAGGATTTGGGAGGAACTGAAACTGGCTAAAGCCAACATTATCTGTATCCAGAAATATACAGATAAACGAAGAGGGTACAATAGGGCATATAATGGGTTTGTTGCAATTACAGCATCTGCAGGCGCATTAGGAACCCTCCTGAATGACAAAGTACCGTTCTTCACTTCTATGCTGATTGGATTTGTATCAATAATAAAGTCCGTACTTCCAAACTTCGTCCAGGGCGAAAGTGAACTATCATCACTCGATGTGTTGGCAGACTTCTACAACAAATACATGAACTCGCTTGAAAACATCTGGTACAGGTTCGACCATGACATCATAGACGAAAAACAGGCTATGGATGAATTCTTCAAGCTAAAAGAAACAGAATGTGATAAAATGTCACAGATGAACAGACTCGTACGTAACATATCTAAAAGATTTCAACGGAAGATAGACGAAGAAGCAGAAACGTATATAGACCGTGTTTATTTTGAAAGAGAAACTGAAGAACAACCATAAAATACATGCAAAATGAATAAAGAAATTCTTAATGTTATAAGACCAGTAGAACAACCAAAGTTGGTAAACGATTTACCAGGTGACAGAATACAGGGTTCAATGCCCAAAGCAGTCAATGTACCACCACCTCCAAAACCAAAGAAATAAAAACAAAATGGGAAAAGATTATACAACAAAAGACCTTCCTGGAACAGTTTCAACACCTCCTCCACCAAAGCCGAAAAAGTGAATCATTCCTTTTTCTTTTTCCATGGCGGAGGCTCAGGAATATAATCAACTTTTATACCTAAATCAGAAAGAATGTTTTTCAAATGCCAAACAAGCATTTCATCACTTGCATTCTTTTCACTGATAAGGTATCTCATTTGATATATGATTCCTCTAATTGCAGTTTCAGATATTTTCAGTTTCTTAAACATATCGCTTTTTGTTGCAAACATACAAATATTTTTCATGCAGAAAGCTAAATTGCAATATTGAGAAATATCATATTAAAAATATATTCCACTTTTATTCCAGTCGGCTAAAAATCAACATTTATAATTAATTGATTTTCAACAGGAAGTATCACATTCACAAGATTAAGTCTAGTTTAGTTTTTGTGTTGTGATACTCCTGCTGAAAGTGTTCAGCAGGAGTATCTTTTTTTCATCTGTTTCAAACAAAAAAATATGTTTATTAACAAAAACGGAGGAGAAGGATGTTAAAAAACA
>ERZ791861.182-NODE-182-length-47225-cov-24.697689_pt1 | contig 47225 bp, 90 predicted proteins | sample MGYA00510283_ERZ791861 | MGnify/ENA primary metagenome ERZ791861 (study PRJEB30046, sample SAMN00792074) | human gut metagenome | study: EMG produced TPA metagenomics assembly of the A metagenome-wide association study of gut microbiota in type 2...
TTGCCCGAGCTGCCGATCTTGGCGTAGTCGCCCGAGCTGCCGATCTGGGCGGAGTAGCCCGAGCTGCCGATCTGGGCGGAGTCGCCCGAGCTGCCGATCTTGGCGGAGTAGCCCGAGCTGCCGATCTGGGCGGAGTCGCCCGAGCTGCCGATCTGGGCGGAGTCGCCCGAGCTGCCGATCTTGGCGGAGTAGCCCGAGCTGCCGATCTGGGCGGAGTTGCCCGAGCTGCCGATCTTGGCGTAGTTGCCCGAGCTGCCGATCTTGGCGTAGTCGCCCGAGCTGCCGATCTTGGCGGAGTTGCCCGAGCTGCCGATCTTGGCGGAGTTGCCCGTACCAATTTCACTTTTCGGCATATTGTCGATTGTCTGTTCCTTTGTGTAATCGATACACGCCTTTACAAATCCAGCGAAGCTCAGCTTCGCGCCGATATGCAGTTTCTTCGCCGCAAATTTCCCGTTACTTCCGGAAACTGGCGGATCGAGCGCTTCGACTTCTGCGAAATCTGAAAACCTCCCGTTTTCACCTACGAGATCGTAGAAGTTAAGGGTATCGAAGGGGGTGACGCAGTAGTGCATCATTCCTTCGCCGCAGATCGCGCCACCCGCCTCTTCGTAGTCCGTGTTCTCGGCATACTGCTTGCCTCGGCAGATCATACCGGGCGCAAATGCCTTGTAGCCTTTTGCGTTTTCCATAATGTTTCCTCCTTCATTCATGCTGTCTTTTGTTCAAATCCCAGCGCCCCGGCCAGTTCCGATTCGCTGTACTCATCCTGCACATAGTCCTCGAAGCACTCCGTATGTACCAGCACTCCGTTGCAGCAGAAGCACTCAGTTCCTTCATAGATGTCTTCCCGGCAGTATGCGCACTGGCCGACGGTCTTCGGCTCCGGCTCGTCGATGCCGAGATAGAGGTTCTCACCATCGTATCCCACGGCGTTTCGCCTCCTTTTCCAAGAGCTTTTCGCACAGGCTCTGCACGCTTGCACAGTGCATAGCCTCGCAGAGCTGCTGCAGGACTTCTGCGCCGCCGTCCGTCAGGCGGAAGTAATACCGGTTCGTTTTCTTCCGGCGATCTGCGCGGTTCTTGGGCGCGTCCAGCGCCTTGATCGCCGCAGCTGCCTCCGGAACAAGCTGCACGCCGTATTTCTCCGGCGCTTCGCACTGAGAAAGCAGGCATTTGTTGAACTTCGGGTAGTCAGCCCTTACCGCGTCTACGCAGGCTTTCGCACCATGCCGGACGCGGGAATCCGTTAAACTTGACATAGGTTCCTTTCTGCCCTATAATAAAGGCGTCTTAAGTTTCCTTTCGGCCTCTGTCGCGTTGCCGCGCGGCAGGGGTCATTTCTTTATGCCAGCCCGTACAAGAGTGTCACGACCGCGACGAAGCCAGTAACGACGCATTCATACGTCATTTCCGCCGTCCCTGCCATTGCGGCCAAGATCATCGCCGCGCCGCTTACCCACAGACACATTCCTTTGATGATCCGCCGTGCCGCCTTGCGGGCCTCCAATTCCTCCCGCAGCCGTTCCCGGCGTTCCTCAGTCGTTTCCTCCGGCTCATACCCGAGCCGCTCTGCAAGATTCGTTCTCATTTCTTCTCCTCCGTTCCGTCCTGTACACTGTCCGCCGCCTTGATCTTTTCCAGCACCAACTCGATATCCCTGCGCTCCTTCTCAATGCTCTCGAGTTCTTTCCCAATGGCTTCCCGCCTTGCTTCGCTGCCCGGCTCTCCCTCTTTGAGACGGAACGCATCCGCATCCATCCGGATCATGTTCCTTTCGAGTATCCACTTGAGATGCAGCCATTCAGCCGTTGTCAGAAGCAGCTTTTTCATGCTTTCGCCTCCTGCATCCGCCTGACGAGCCGCGCCAGACGGGCATTTTGTGTAACGAGCTTCTGCGCGTCCATGTCCAGTCCCTTGCGCTTGAGCCCGCCGATGATCTGCGCCGCCTGACACTCACACACCAGCGCCGCCTCGATCAGATCACGCAGCTCCTGCCCGCTCAATGTGAGGGTGTAGGTCTTTTCCTCCGCCATGTTGCATCCTCCTCCTTTTCCTGTTCCCGGCGGTTCTGACTTTCATTTGTTCCTCCTCATGCTCCGAGAAACCGCAAAAACGGCTCTCTCGGGATCTTCACTCTGTGCTTGCTTGTGCAGCAGACCGGGAAGCCCAGCTTTTCAGGCTGTTCCCTCGCCATCAAGCGAAGCCATTGCGGGGTACAGCCGAGCACCTGCGCCGCCTCGCTTGCGAGGATTGTGGGCTTTGACATTGCCCGGATATCGTCCAGCGTCATTTTTCCTCCTTTCTGCTTTCCTCAATTGCCTCGTCCAGCTCCTGCGGCGTGCAGCCGTAGAGACGGACGAGCTTTTTCTTGTACTTCCGGGCGATTCCGTTTTTACCGAGCTCCCAATTCGAGACGGCGATGATCGAGACATCAGCTCGCCTTGCAACATCTTTTTGCAGAAGCCCGGCCCGCGCCCGAAGCTCTTTCAATGTCAAGCGCTCATTCCTCCATTCCTTAATTAAGTTTTGTTGACCGCAGCGCCCCAGACGCGCTATACTGTCCTTAGCCCTTTTAGGTAAATTAAGGAGGTGGTTGTCACGACCAAACTTTTGAACTTGCCAGTTCCAGATCAAAGAAACGGCGTGATGCGTTAGGGCAAGGGGCAGCGCCAGAACTGCCAAAATGAGCGGTGCGTCATAGAAGCGTAAGTTCGTTTTGTGTCAGGATAGCATTGCCGAGCCGGTGGAACGAACTCTACCAATTCGGACGGATGCGAAGTAATGCAGACGACCATCCCGTGCAGCGCGTTCTGGCAAACAACTCTGGGGAAAACCGCTCGTGAACGAACCACGGGCGGCTTTTCTTTACGCCGCAGCCAAATTAAGAGCTTTATCTTGACAAAACCATGTATAGCCGTTATTATGTAAGTGTCAGCCAACAAAATATTGTCCATACGCCCGCAAAACGAAGATTCGGATGGGGCTTGGTTTTTTGTTGCCTTGATTAAGCTCTGTAAGCATATTATATACAACGTTATGTCGTATGTCAACAATACTTACGATGAAATGTTGTACAAATTGGATTGACTTTTTTTGTGAGGTTTTTATGTGGTTTCTAAAAAAGCAAAAAAGCGTCATGCGCCAAGCTTCATCCAAAGACAAGCGCCCCACCATAAACAGCCCCAGCAAAAGCCAATCGGATATGTTAGAGCAATACATGATGATTGAAAAAGAAATCCGTCCAATAGAAAGTTATATGGCAAATTGCGCCGTTTCGTTGAATGCAAAGCTTCTACTGAACGAGAGAATTGAAACATTGCAAAAGCTTATTGATGCATTTTACAGTCTTAAATCGAAATGCTATTCTCTTGGTCCAGAATACCAAACTTATTTTTCTGAGATGTGGGAACACGCTCACAATTCAAAAGATGCAGATTTTTGTTATGTTGATCGCTTTGAATGCGAGTTAAAAGAGTTGCTTAAAAACAAAGACCAATTATCCGCAAAAGAATCTTTATATATTTCACAAACCAACAATTTAAAGTCAAAAATTGAGAGCGTTCTTTCGGAAAGCCATTCTATTCTTCAAACGGATTTGTATAAACGCTTTGATCCTGTCGTTCAAAACGACATATCAACAATTTTGTACTTCATGGCTAAAGACGGGACAATAACGCGCACCAAGCATGGGCGTACATATCTAATCGAATATAAGGGGTAGCAAAATGTCTAAACGTCTTGTTGTCACGCCAAATATTGAAGAAGTAAATTCTCTCGTAGAGGGGAAAGGATGGAGCAAAGCATACTTTTCCGAAACAGTTATGAAAAAATCTCGCGGGTGGATTACGGAATGGAAGCGTGCGAAGAACTTTCCCTCCCCCGAAGAAGCTGCCCGTATGTGCGCCATGCTGCAAACCACGCCGGAGGAGATTCTGACGGAGCAGGCCGACATTGAGCTTGTGCGCGGGCTGCTGGAGCAAGAACGCGAAAAGGGCATAAAAAAAGACCCCATCCCGAAGGATGGGGCGGTGAGTCAAGAAAAGCAGCAGCTGCTTGATATGATCGATGGGCTTTCTGACGAGCAGTGCAGAAAGCTTGCCGGGTTTATTGCAGAAGCGCTGAAGCTGATGTGAGGGCCGCTATGGATAATGTTTTTATTCCTTCCGATCCAAATGACCGGCTCCGGACAGAGGCGGAGTACCAGAATTGGATGAATGAACGCGAAAACAGGAAAGATGATTTCCCTTACATCGCACTTACAAGGACACAGCTTGATCTTTTGAGCCGTTCGCAGGACGACGCTGTGCTTGTAACAGAAGAAAATGAAAACGATATTGCCGTTCTTTGCGGGCACGGCTTTGTATACCGCCTCGAAAACGGCGGGAAGGTCGGTATACTCGCCAATAAAAGGGGCGAAAACTACCTCGCATATGAAAAGCAGAAATCATTTAAAGAATGCAGACTGACAATCAAAGATATCATTGTTGCCCTGATAGGGGCTGTATGCGGGTTCCTTCTGAATTGTTTGTTAAACAGGTAAGTTCCCGCGCTGCCACTGGATATTCAGCGCTTCTCGGATAGCTTCGGCCTTTTCAGGGGTAATGTCTGTCGGCTCGTAATCTTTGCAGGGATTATCTTTCCCACATCCGATCACATACCAGCCGCCCCAAGTGGTGTATCGGACGACTACGTGCTTGCACCCAGAGCAGGCAAGGCTGGGACATTGCGGAAGTGCTGCGTCACTGATGAGCGCAGACCGTCGCGTCTTCTCCTGTTCCAGCAAAAGCTGCTCTTTCAGATTGCGGTTTTCTTCTCTCAGGCGTTCGAGTTCTTTTCTTGCAAACAGCATTGTAACCTCCTTAATACATACGCGGACTGTTCGTCTGTCAACGACAAAACGGCAGCTTTTAACTCCTCGCGAACGTTTGTTTTCTTGGTATCATTATCGCATACTTCCCGTAAATTTTCAACCATTGTCCGCTCCTATCTCCGTTCTTCCAAATTCCGACGTTTATTTTTGTGCAGCTTCTACATTGCGGTTGCTGGTTCTAAGTGGTAATATGTAATTGTTTACAAACCATATAAGGAGTGCCGCATTGATGACTAAAAATGAATATATTGTGCAGTGCCCAAGATGCGGGGAAGAGTTCCCGGAACGGGAGAAGTTCTGCCCGCACTGTGACACGCCGAACCGAAAGATGATCTGCCGCTCCTGCGGAACGCAAATCAATGCAAGCGCCCGCGTCTGTCCGGAATGCGGCGCAAGAAACAAAAAGATGATTTCGGTTCAAAAAATCGCGATTCTTTCTGTTCCGTTCGCTGCCGTTGTGCTGGCAGTTGTCCTTATCGCATCAAAGCCCGCGAAGAAACCAGCCGATCCGATCAAGAGGCAGGAGCCGGATACAATCTCCGCATCGGAGTCGGCAAAGACGGAAGACGACGCACAGCCCGAGGAAACGGCAACCACACCGATAACGGCTGAAAAAACATGGGGCAATAAGATCAAGCTCACGATCCCAGCCGACTTTATCGGCGAAGATGCGACGCAGCAGGCATTGGACGAAAAGGTAAAGGAAACAGACGGGCTTCTGTCTATAGAGCTGAATCCTGACGGCTCCGCGACCTACGTTATGACGGCGGCACGGCACAAAGAGCTTATGCAGGAGCTGGTGCAGAACATTGACGCCCAGCTTGCGGACATGGCCGGTTCCTCTGACTACCCAAACGTCATTTCCGTCGAAGCGTCCAGCGATTACACGTCCTTTACTGTAACGCTTTCTACTGATGTTGTTGGGCTTCAGGACTCACTCCTTACACTGGCATTTTATATGTACGGCGGTATGTACAACGCATTCAACGGAACTCCGGTCGATAACGTGCGTGTGCAGTTTGTAGACCAGGCCGGCAATGTGCTGGAGGAAGCGAACTCGAGGGACGCGCAATAAATTCAGTGCAGGATCCTCGGCTCCCGCCGCTCGTCCTGCTCCCGGCCTACGTCCGCAACGCAGGCAAACAGGAGCGGAACGCCCTTGATGTAGTCCACGCTGACGCTATGCACGTCCGTCAGCTTCGCGCCGTCGACCGTCACGTCGACCCGCCCATTGTTTACCCGGATGTTGATGCACTCCATGTTTTTTTCCTCCTGCCATTTATTATAGAACGATTGTTCTAAAAATCAACATGGTATTATAAACAAACAGACCGCGTTATTTTTGGGAATCAGGAATCCGATGGTGTACAGTTTATGGGACTGATGATTTGATATAATATTCGGTTTGACCGGCCCCATCGTATCTGGAACATACGGTGGGGCCATTTCAGCAGATGCCGGATTCAAAAACTATCTGCTACGTTTTCATTGTACCAGATAATATTTGTAAGAAAAGGGCGAATCCTGCGTTCTTGTCACATGTTTTGCATTTTTATATGGAAAATGTAAGAAATAAAACTGAAACTTACGAATGGAGGCGTAATCATGTCCGCAATACAGGATCTCGCTCCGTTTATCGGCGCGTATCAGGGGAAGATCAGAAGGGCAAAAGATGCAAGCGGGATGACGTTGGAGGAGCTGTCGAACGAGTCCGGCGTTTCCTTCTCTGCCGTGAGCCGATTATACGCTGGAACACAAGCGGATCCACGGCTTTACAACTCGGCTGCGCTATGCAAAACGCTCGGGTTGTCGCTCGACGAGCTGTTCGGCCTTGAAAATCCCGTCGGAAGCCCGGAAAAGCTGACCAAGCAGATCCATCATGTCGAGCTCGAAAACGCCAAGCTGGAGGCAGCAACAGCCCTACAGAGCGCGCAAATAAGGTCTACACATACAATGTGTTACGTTCTCACCCTATTTTGTTTGCTGCTCTCCTTTACCCTGATTGCCTGCCTTGTAACGGATGCGCAGATTCGGAACGCAGGCCTCATTCGCGATGGAGATTTGACCGTAACCGCATGGGCGTGTATCGCCCTGATCGTAGGTTCAGTTCTGGCTTCGGCAATTACTTTCTACGCGATCCGAAAAGAACGTGGAGGGAAACATGGAGTGCATCAAGTGTAAAAAAGAAATCCCAGACGGCGCGCCCTACTGTTGCTGGTGCGGAAAAAAACAGGAAGCGCGGCGAAACCGGACACGCGGGAACGGGCAAGGAAGCGCTTACCAGCGAGGGAAGACGTGGACGGCGCGTTGGACAGAAAGAACTTACCTAGACGAGAACGACAAGCTTCGGCAAAAGATGCGAACAAAAGGCGGGTTTACATCAAAGCGCGCCGCCCTCCAATATGCAGCAAACCCTCCGAAGGAAGAGCAGCGAAGCCCCACTCTCAGAGAATACTACAAAACATATCTGCGTGGGGATTATCTATCCTTATCGGCTGATCGTCAGGGAGCGGCAGAAAAGGCTTTCGAGCGCATGAGAGAAATCGCCGACCGTGAGATCGACGCGCTTACCATCGCGCAGATACAGGATGTTATCGACCGCAACGCCAGCACCTATTACACGCGGAAGGACATGAAAACAGTCCTTTCCCATTGCTACAATCTCGCGATTGCCGAAAAGCAGACTACCGTGAATCTTGCAAAGTACATAAAGCTTCCGGAATTGGAAGAGAAGTCGCCGGAGCCGTTTACCGACGCCGACGTAAAAAAGCTATGGGAAGCGTATGCAAAAGATCACTTTGTCGGTTTTATCCTTACGATGATCTATACCGGCATGATGCCTGGTGAGCTTCTGAAGCTCAAAAAGGACATGATTGACTTTGAGAAAAATGAGATCGTCCGAGGCGGCATAAAGACAAAGAAGCGGAAGGAAACGCCTATGGTATTCCCGGATTTCGTTGCGCCAGTGCTGCATGAACTATGCGAAGAAAGCAAATCGCGCGTCGGAAATATCTGCTGCATAAACAAAGATAATTTTTACAAGAGATATTATGAGTGTTTGGAGCTTGCCGGAGCGCAAAAGCTACCACCTTACTCATGCCGCCATACAACCGCTACAGCCCTCGCGATGAAAAACATCGACCCGTTTACGATCAAGGAAATCATGCGCCACACAAAGATAACGACTACCCAACGGTACGTACACCCGGACATGAAAGGCATGGTCGATGCCGTAAATCAGTTGCAAAACGACTCGACAGAGTGAATTATGTATGCTACAAAATATGTTACAAACGCCAATTTCCCCAGTGTTTTCAATGGTTTTTTCTCCCCTGCTAAGGGAGTAGGCGTCTAAAAAGCGCGCGAGAGTTCAAATCTCTCCTTCCGCGCCAAAGTACCGATTTTAGAATTTTTAAAGCTAAAATCGGTACTTTTTTATGATTTTCACCCTATTTTCTGCGTATTTTCAAAAAGCAAAAAATCACGTTATGACACGCTCTGTAACATAAAATTATTTCCCGTATGCTACATTGTATGCTACAAATTCAGCGCAATGCGAGGGGACTCCCCTATTTTTTTGCTACATGGACTTTATTTTCCGAAGCATAGAATCATAGACTTTTCGGTTCACAAGCGATAGTGTGTCCATAAGTTCATCAACAACCGCCCAAGCCTTTGCCGGGTTTTTCCCAGCTACCGCAAGTAAAAACTCACTGTCCCCGTACTCGCCAACGATAGCCGGTTCTGCGGTCACAGGGGCGGGAGCGCCGGAGTAGTAACCCAAATACCTACCGCCGTCGCCCCGTTCCTCTTCCTGCATCTTGTCGCGTATCACATAAAGATCTGCCAGTTTGGCATAATTGGGATAGCTGGATTCCTCATATTCCAGCCGCGCTATTTCCTTGCGGATCTCGGCTTTATCCAGCATATCATATCCCCCTTATGCCCGCTCGATCTGCTCCATGCAGCGGCGGATCGCTTCGCGTGTCTTATCGTCGTCCGCGTCGCGCATCATATCCTCCAGCTGCGCGCGCATATGCTCGCGGGCATCAGCGCGGGTATAGCGGCCCATTGCGTCACGGCGGCGGCCACGGTAAGAGCTGCCCCGGCCGTAAGTACCGCGCATATCCGCCTCCCACTCGCCGTCGCGGGAATAGCCGCCGTCTTCAGCCATCTCGATCTTGTAGGTATTCTTGATGGAGCTCGTAAGCTTCTGGATCGCGTCCAGATCGCCCGCAGACATTTCGCGCTTGTCGGCGATTTCGTCCAGCTCTTTGCAGAGCATTTCACGCAGGTTTCTCAAATCGTACATATTGCATCCTCCTTTCACGATACGCGCTCGACGATCATATTGCTATTTGCGAAACTTACTGCCTGCGCGCTGGTGTTCTTCGCCGCTACAGTCAGGCAACAGCCGCGCGGGACTTCCACGAATGTGGAAACGAAGATGTTGAAATAGTTCTCAACAGCCGCAGGGGTTACGGCCGCTGTGGCGCTGCTCAGAGGTTCGCCGTTGATTGCGAGCGCAGCGGTAATGGCGCCTACTGCTCCGCCTGTAGGGATAGCGATATTCGCGCCAAAGGATACGCGGAACTTCGCCTTGCATTGCTGCGTAAGCCCGCGCAGCGTAACGAGCCCGCTTCCTTCTCGATGTACGATGCACGGCTTTCCGCAAGCCGCCGTGGAGATCAGAGGGACGTTCTGCCCAGCGGCGACAGTTTGAATCCCGGATGATGTAAATTCAGCCATAAAATCATTCCTTTCATAAAAATACAGCGGCGGGACGATTGCCCCGCCGCGTTGCTATCGAGTATCGGCAATGGGGCCGACCATTTTCGTGAGGCCACGAAAAAGCTCTACGATGTGGAGTTGTTACGCGCAGTTGCCGCAGCCGTAGTTGTAGCCGCTGTTGCAGCAGTACGGATTCGCGACAACATAGGCCGGGCTGGGACTCGGGCGAAGCGTGGAAACAAGGTAATTGTTCTGTGCCGCCTGCGATGCTGCCAGCTGGTAGCCGAAAAGCTGCTGGTTCTGCTCTGCGATCTTCGCGTCCTTCGCCGCAAGCTCCTGCGCCGTCAGACGCTGGTCGATGCTGCGGAAGCCGCAGTTCATGGCGTCGATGATGTCGCGGGTGGTGTTCTGCACGGTGTTGCGGGTGTCGCACGCCTGCGTCGCCATGTCATAGCGCACCTGGGAGATTGCAGCGCGGTTTTCGCAGCAGCACTCCTGTGCCTGCATCGCCATGTTGTTCAGCTGCTGCATAAGCGCGGCCTGCTGGTTGCAGCGGGAAAGCTCGGCCTGAGCAAAGCCGTTTGCCATCGCCATGTTGGTGCCGTTTACAAGCTGCGCCTGCTGGTAAAATCCGTCGCAAAGTCCCTGATTTACACTGTCGATCTTGCGCTCGATGTTGGAGAAGTCAGAGGCCAGCACATAGCCGTCTACAACGCCGCCGGAATTTCTGCCGTTGTTGCCGAATCCGTTTCCATTGCCGCCCCAGCCGCAGAAAATGGCAAGGAACAGGATGATGATCCACCAGCCATTATCACCGCCGAAGCCGCCCCAGCCGCCACCTGTCATGCCGGTAGGCGCGACGGGCATTGTCATGGTCGGGGCGCTGTCATTCAAACTCATATTTTTCATTCCTTTCGTAGATTCAAAAGATTTATCTCAATCGTGGCCACGATTTTGATCGTTCAACTGTTCGGAATTCCCGAACTATTGCAGCAGTTGCCGGAATTGCCCCGCCACCTGCTGCAGCTGATTCAACTGCTGCTGCGTGATTTTCCCGCTTTGTACCAGCTTCTCAACCTCCGCTTTCGGGTCGCCCTGAAATGTCTGTTGGAACTGCCGGAATTGCTGCACCATATTTTGAAACTGCCCCATCTGGCCGGGCATCTGCCCGCCGCCGAGGGCCTGAAACAGGGGGTTAGCCATCGCTTTCAGCCTCCTTTGTCTTTCTCACCGGTCTGGCGCTGGGGGCCGTCAGCTTGGCTACCAGCTCTTCAAACTCGCGGCGGGTCACATATTCCTCGCTCATGTCCCTTCGCGGCGCTGCGGGCGCTGGCGCGGCCTGCGCACGCTCTACAAGGTCGTAGGTTGTCATGGCCGGTTTCCCGCTCGCGTCGGCCTTTTTCACGTACACGACAGGCGCATTCATATCCCACAGCGTAACGGCGTTGTTGGGCGCGACAATAAAGTCGTTCGCCGCCTGCTCGTTCGGAACCCAGATGATCGACTGATTCTGCGGCTGCTGGGGCTGCGGTTGGTAAGCCGGCATCTGCGGCGCGGGCTGATACTGCGGACACATCTGCATCTGCGGCTCCTGCATCTGCGGCACGGGCGGCTGATTGTAAATCGGCTGCTGATACACATACGGCTGTTGTCCAAACATCATGCTTCCTCCTTTGCCCAATAAAACAGTGGGATTTCACTCCCAGAATCCCATGTATCAAAATACGTCCCATCCTCCACGCACACAACGTGGCTTGATAACGCCAACACATACACGCCGCGCGGATGATCTGCGCAAAAGTCCGCGACGGTGTAGCAGTCCGGGCACGTGTTCGGGATTACGTTCCGGGTAAAGCCCTGCTGCCGGAGGTAAGCGCTCCATACGCTGTTTGCGCTTGGCAGATCGCCCATGATCAGCCCTTGCAGGCACAGGCCGATATACACCTCGTCCCAGCTCTTCCCGGTCCCCTTTGCAATTGCTCGGACAGTGCAGTCCCCGACTTTCAGCCCGGCGGGGTTTGGATTAAAATAAGAAAAGCCCATACCGAACACTCCTTTGATGTGTTCAGTATGGGCCTTTTTGCTGCTTCTTGTGCCTCAGTTGTGTATCAATTTGGTTCAAAATTTAAGCCCGCGGTTATTCCACGGGCTTAGTTTTTGTTATCGTTCGTTTACAGCCAGAATCTCCGCCGCCATCGCGATCACATACGGCGGGCAGGCGCGGTCGCCGAGGCACCAGTGCTGCACGGTACGCAGCGGAACGTTGAAATACTGCGCAAAGCCGGCCTGCGTCAGTCCGTATTTCTCGATTAGCTCCGGGATCGTGCAGTGCGTGCCGGCCCAGATCCCGCCGAGCAGCGCCAGCCGCTCCGCCGGAACCTCGGCGTCTTCGGAATCGCCCCAGATGCTGGACAGCGCCAGATCGGAGATATAGGCGTCGCGGTCGGTGTATGCGCCGGTTTCGGCGTAGAGGGCGGAGCGGATAAAGGGTGTGAGTTTCATTTTTCGATCCTCCTATACTGATGAATTTTGCTGCATGAGCGCGTCCCAACGCGCCCAGAGTTCGCGGTTGCAAGGTTCGCCGTGCAGCGAATCGAGAATATCAGCAACTTCTGCCGGGCTTTGATAGTACAGGACGCACGTTTCACCGGTCTGCGTGCGCCGAAATTGCAGTTTTTTCGGCCCTGCCGGAAAATGCGAGGATATTTGCGTTAAAAGCTCAGGCTGCCCGTAAACCCGCAGCCGTGGCGTCCTGGTGGGCTTGCCACGTACCTTGTGCGGCCAGAGATCAAGGCAAGCTTGCAGCTCCACCACACCGCGGCAAAATCCCTGCCAATCCGTCACGTCGGCGAGGGACGGGAGAAGATGCACCTTCGCGGATTTCACAACCCAAAAGTCTCTCTTCCCGTCTGCGCGGTGCTGGAGGTATGGCGCGGTTGGGAAAAGCTCGGCAACCGCGTCGATGTACCACCGATCAACACAGCGCACAAGGAACTTGCCGCAGGTATCAACGCCGAGCAGCATGAGGATCGCTTGCTGATAGCCGGTCATCTTCGATACCTCAGATTCTATCGCCGTAAACCTGCACGCGCTCCTGCACGTCTTCGGGGATGTTGTGCTCAACCTTGCCGAAGTACCATGCGGCAAGCATATTGCCGTCGCTGTCGCAGCTCTCCTTGCCGGCAAGCTTCAGAAGACGGTACGCATAATCGGAACGATGGTTGAAAATGATCTGGCCGTTCTCGTCGGTGACTTTGTAGAAGTATTTGTACTGTTTCATTTTTGTTCCCTCCCGGCTTATCGCCTTGCTTTATCTTATGGTCTTATTATACGCCCATTGGGCGTAAAAGTCAAGAGGAAAATGAAAAAATTTTTAAAAATAAGCGCCGATTTCTCGGCGCTTATCTCAGTTATACAGTTTGCTGGATGTCCGCTGCATCTCCCGCATGATCTCCGGCAGTCGGCGCTGGACCGTGGCGCGGCCCAGAAACAGCTCTGTTGCAACGTCTACCTGGGGAAGCTTATCCACAAAATAGAGCTGCGCGATCTTCTCATTTTCCCGGCCAAGATTGGCCTGATAGATCACGGCCTCCATGCCTTGCCGCGTCAGGCCGTTCAGCTCCGGAGGAAGTTTATACCGCGCTTGCGGAGACATAGCGCCGCCTCCTTACTTCATCGCTGCTGCCAGCTTTTTGAGAAGATCGGCCCCGTACTTGTACGCGGCCAGATAATCGATGGTGGTGTCGGCGAGGCCAGCCTTGGCTTTGATGGTCTCCTTGGCCTGCTCGACGGCCTTGTCAACGGTTTCCGTATCGTAGTCCACCCACGGCAGCTTGCCGTGCTTCTGCCAGCGGCGGGCGTTGTAGCCGCTCTTGGAACCGATGTTGGCAACGGCGGTGATCTGCACGTCTCCTGCCCACGCGGGGGTGCATTCCACGGCGAGGCCGCCGCCAATGTACATGCCCCAATGGCCGGGCAGCCAGAGGCCCTCGCCGGGGACGAGCTTGTCCCAGCCGGTTGAGGATACAAACTTGCACTTGGCGATCATGCCGTCGGCGGATACGTCCGGCACGCCGTTAGAGGCATACTGCGCCCCACCGTAGGCCGCGTTCTTATTTCCGTTCCAGCCCCACAAAATGCCCTTCGTGAGGTTCACACAGTCGAAGCCGAAGTAGCCCTTGCCGATCAGCTGCCGGAAAGCCGCCTGCTTCCCAGCGGTGTACCAGCTCGGGTACTGCGCGGCCTTTTCCTTAATAAGCTGCTCCGTCACGGGGGCGCCGAAGACCCCCCACATGTAGACTGTTTTGTGATTTTTTGCGATGTCAATGTGCTTCTGCACAAGCTCGGATGCTTTCATCACACTCATACCCGCTCACTCCCGTACAACTCGTGATGCAGCTGCAGCACGGCGGCCTCGATCAGCTTGTCGATCGTTTCCACATCAAATTGAATGCCCTTCTCGGCGAGGAAGTTCACAACATACGCCTTTTTCGCCGCGCCGTCCGTCGCGGTGTACAGCTGCTCTGCCGCCTTTACGCCGATTTCAACGTAAGTGCGGAGCGTTTGCAGCTTGTCCGCGTCGATCTTGGTTTTAAGCCACGGGATTAGAAACGCCGAGACGAGCGCGCTGATGAGCGCGATCACTGCCGAGATGATCTGTGTGTAGTCCATATGTATGCTCCTTTCAATTTTTCAGCACGATCTCTGCGATGCGTGCTGCCGCTTCCGGGCCGTACTTTTCAGCCCATTTATCCATGTACTTCTGCGCGTACTTCGCGCGGTTCTCGTTCTTGGCCTTCCAGAGATAAAACCCGCTGGAAGCCGTCGTTTCAGCCAGCACCGCAAGCGTGATCTCCGTCAGATCTGCGCCTGCCGCGCAGGCGATGATGAGCGCGATGCTGACGAGCGCGCTGCAAATCAGCCACTTTTTACTGAATTCCATTGCTATGTCCGCACTGCGCCTCCAGCTGGTGCAGGAATTTTTTCACGTCGCCGTTCCCGCCGAGTGTGACGTATTTCTGCCCGGCAATCAGACGTTCAGCCATTGGCATTTCCTCGCTCATGATCGTGAGGCGGAGGATTGCCAGATACTGTTCGTCCTGATGCTCCTGCATTTTCCCGAGCTTTTTGTCGATCTCGGCTAGGTGCGCCTCCTGCGTTGTGGCCTTGCCGCGCTTTTTCTGTATCGCGCCGACGACGGCGTTTACTACCGCCGTCAGCGCGGACGAGCCGATCACGGCGCAGACGAGGGTGACGATGATGGTTTTGGTGTCCATTTTTCTGTACCTTTCTCTTTTATTTGCCGGGCTAATCGTCCGCCATTTTGATGTAGGTGGTGGTATCGCTGGAATAGCTGATCGTCGGCAGCGTCGTGCCGCCGAGGACGGCGTAGAGGGCCGGGTATGCAGTCTGATCGAAGGTTGATCCATCGCACGCGTGCCACGGGGCAGAGAGCACGCGGACGGTTGTCAGAATATCTCCGACCTCCTTTGCCTCTGTGATCTTGCCAAATGCATCATTCACAGTTGGATTCGCAGGTTTCCCGCTCGCGGGCCATATAACGGCTTCCGCTTCGGCCGACAGTAGCGTTTCTCTGTTGAGCGGCGTCCCGGCTTCCAGCGGCTCGTCTTCCGGGCGGAGCCATGCATACCGCAGCAGATTCCCGCCCGCGTCATACACCCCGTACCGAACGGCGCCGTTTGCAAGGTTGTTTGTTCCGATCCTGTCCCGCATTGCTTATTCCTCCAGCGCCTTGATATAGGCGTGGCTGCGGCTGTCAGCTACAATCGTCGGTACCGGTTTCGCCAAGTCTCCATAATTACATATGGATATCGCTCCGGCAGTTGGCGGATTCGCTGCCAAAGCAGCAGGCGATAGTGCGCCGCTGAAAATACCGGCAGTCTTGTATATTTGATCTTCCGGGTCTGAAGCGCTGCAAATATATCGAGTGCTTCCGCCGTCTAGGCGGGCCGTAAATAGCAGGAACCCAGCCACAAACTCGAACCCGTATGTGAGATCTATGTAGTCTGCTGAGTTTGCGGAGATTACTTCGGCCCCACTATGCCAAGTCGTACTATTATCGATTGTGTAAGCGTACTTTAGCCCCCCATCCTGATATATCGCAATTATTGTATTTGTGGCCGCGCAGATGTACTTGTGTATTGCACTCTTTTGTATGCTGCTCGGAATAACTGCGTTTGGAATTGTCCCTATTAGATATTCCGCGCTATTTCCTCCCAATTCTTCTGCCGAATAAATATTTCTGTCATCCGTCCAGCAAAAATGCCCTGTGCTTTCGTCGTAGCTTGCTGCGTCTACGTAGTAAATTCTGCTCCAGTTGAATGTGCCAGTATCTTTAAACGCATCCGCGTAAGCACCGCCATTGGCAGTTTGGTACGTGTATCTTACGCAATACACATTGCCGTAGCTTGAGACGTATAATTCCAACTTGGAGCACCTAGAGGAGCCGCTGCTCCATATCCATCCTCCTTCTGTCACGGTTTGCAAGTCTTCTGAAATTGTGTAGGATGTGCAGTAGTTGCTTGTTGAAGAAGTTGCGTGTACGATAGCCATGCAATAAACGTTTTTCAGTTCATGATAGCATATTGCAACACCGTCAATATATTCGTTGCTTCCAAGTTCGGGGTTGAACGGATAGTCCGCCCATGTGTCTGCATCATCCGATACATACATATGCATTTTTGCATTCGAGCTATCGTAAGCAAAGGCGAACCATTTCCCGTTTGTGTACTTTATCCAAGACGTATCTCTATCGACACCTGTTATGCTTTTGCTTGTCCACGGGGCCGGAGACGCCGCAGGCCGTAAAATGTCGAATAGTTTTGGATACGTAGACTTTGTGATGGCCTGCCCATTGCAGAGCAGCCATGCGTCGGACGGCTTTGCGCGGACCGACATGAGGATATCACCCACTTTCGACGTGCCTTTCTGCAACTCGACAAGCGCGTCGTTGACTGTCGGGTCCTCCGGCCTCGTGCTTGCGTTCGGCCAGAGCTTGGCAGCGGTGGCGTCGGACAGCAGATTTGCCTTGTTGAGTGGCGTACCCTCGACGGTGGGCGCGTCCTCGCGCTTGAGGTATTCGTAGTGGTTGAGCGTGCCGTCGGCATTATAGACGCCGTAGCGGATCGCGCCGTTGGCTAAAACCTGTGTTGGCTGCCTATCTTTCATGTGAGTAATCCTCCTGCGGCGCACTCCGCCGCGCCGGTGTGGCGAAAAGATTTTGCAACGTTGACGATTAAGTCTTCGCAGAGTTTCAGGATGCACTCGATATCATTCGCGCCGATGTAGGTCAGGCGCGCCAGCTGCGGCACGTCCGGTGTCCCGGCAGGATACGCAAGCGCGTCGCGAATGTTTTGTATCTGCCGTCTGTACGTCTCAGCCTGTGAGGCCGCTGGGATGTCCGTGACGGCCCAATCGGTTTTAGCCGTCCACGCGATGCTCTTGCCGCAGATCGAGCTGAGGCGCGCCGCCAGATAGTTCAGGGCGGTTCCCACGCGATTGAGATCAGCGGCGTTGTACGCGCCCTTCATCCCGGCCAGCCATTCCGCCTGCTCGGCTGCCGTCATGGCCGCGAACCCCTTCGCCGCCAGCTTCCGCACCCGCTCCACATCCGCCTGCGTCCGGTCGGTGATGAGGGTATCGATAATCGTGCTCATACACCCACTCCTTTTGTGATTGCGTAAAGGCCCCCATCAAATGTTAGCGCGAGGCCCGTCTGCACCGCGCTCTCATTCTGTCCGAATGCGTCCGAAATTTTGATCGTGTCGCCGGTTTCGAGCGCCGGGTTGCACCGGTTTTTTACGCTGTAGATTTTGCGGCGGTTATACTGTGCCAGCAGCCATGCGGCAACGCTTTGATAATTTGTTGGGGCCACGCACGGATTGTTGATGCTCTTGATGTTTTTTCCGCTCCCGGCTGTTACCGTTTCGTCGACGCTATCCGAGTAATCGCTCTTGATGTGCAGCTCCACGCAGTCAACTGCTTCCGCGATGCTCACGCCGTCGTAATCATACAGTTCATCCGGTGTTATGGCCCCGCGCACAGTGCCGGAAGACAGCTCCGCAATATGCAGATCCCCGGCTCGATCAAACCACACGGAACACATGGCCGCCTGCGCCAGCAGCCGGATCGCTTCCCGGCGCGTTGTTTTTCTGGGAATTGCGGGAACAACTGTTCTTTCTGCCACATTGCCGCCATAGATTACCGTGATATCATAGCCGGTCAGGACGGCGGCGACCGCCGCTTGCAGTTCGCACGCGGTAGCGCTCCCTGATTCATATGTCGCCCGTTCGAGCGCCGCAGCCATATCGTTGCCTACCAGCTGCGCCGTTACGCCGGAATTTGTTGCCGTTACCGACGTAAAGAAAAATTCGCCGACATCGACGTTTTCTCCGTTTACGATGCACTTTGCCAGAAGCTTTTGCCCCTCCTGAATCACCGCAAAAATTCCATCTGGATTAAGGATGTTGTACCTGTGATCAGCGTTATCGAACGTAAGGGATATCTGCCTCGACGGGAAAGCATCGCAGGAAACGGACGCTTCCTCCACGATCTGTACATTTGCCAGGCTATCGTTTTCATATGTTTCCGTCAGTCCGAAATCGATCTGCCGCAGCCTTGCCCGTGTTTTCGGCAAGTACGTCTTATCAAACTGAATCGTCAGCCTTGTGTAATTTACTGCTGGCAGGCTGATGTTCTGCCGAACCTGTGTGATCGCTTTTGTTGCGGCTGCAATCACGGCGTTGTCGCTCCCGTATGCGGTTAGTGTGATCTGGGCCGGATACTGCTGCATTTTATCGTCGAACAGCAGCGACCAGCCAACGGTCGACACCGGCGCGGAGAACTCAAAGGTAAGGGTACTGTCCAGCTCCGCATTTTCGTCCGAAACTTCCCCGCTCCACCAACCTGTTTGCTGCCCTTCAAATCCGTCATTTGGGATATCAATTGTGCCATCCAGCATCCATCGATTCAGCTCCAGCCCGGCAAACTTCCCGGATATGGTTTCGTTTTCGCTGATTGTCTCGCTTGCTTTGGTCCCCGGCGCAGAATCCGATGCTGAAACCGTTCCGTTCTTTTTTGCGGACGGATCGACGAGGTAAAACCGGACGAGCATTCCAATATCCCGGACGGCAGAAAACGGCGTAAATCCACTTGATACCTTTTGCATCAGTCCACCCCTTGCTGCGTTGCGGTGATGGTCACGCCGCACCATTGGGAAACCCCGTCCTCATCGTAAATAATGGCCTTGTATTCCGGCTGACTGAACAGAAAATCCCGTGTTTTATCGCCGTCAACATCCGGGTATGTCACGCTCAACACGTGTTTCGTGTTGATCATGCTGCGGAGCTTTCGCAAATCGGAAACGGATAGCCACCCGGTCGGGATTTTCAGCTCATTTTTTACGCCGATGATGTCCATGACGGTCTTTCCGGATGCCATCGTGGCGGTTGCGCCAATATCCTTCGGCTGAATCGTGAACACGAGATCACGCAGAAGGGTGACCGTGTTTGTTCCGTCCGTGATTTTAATTCTACGCAAGCGATACACCCCTTTGCAGAATTTCGCCGCGCAGCGGATCAAACAGCACCCGCGCCAGCGTTTGGCCGTCGACGACAAGATTCACCTGTGTCAGCGGGTTCGGCTGATTGTTGGCAAGCAGGCCGTTCACGACGCCGACAGAGGACTTTGCCGCGCCGGACACAGAGAAGGACGTTGTGCCGAAAGTCATTTGATCCTCGATATCCTTCCGAACGCCGGTCATTTCGCGGCTGAAGCCCTGCCCAAGTCCTTCTGCCATGTAGCCGCCGATTCCGGCGAAGACTTTAGACGGGGACGCAATACCGAGGATGCTCTTGACGCCGCTCACAAGGCCATTGACCATATCGCTTACCGTACGCTTTAGGCTCTCCCACATATGCAGAAATCCGTTTTTGATACCGTCAACGATATTTGTTCCGATGCTGCCCCAATCGTAGCCGAGGAACGTATCTACAATCGATTGGATCAGCGTTGGAATTGCCAGAATCAACTCTGGGATTGCGCTAATAAGGCCCTCAATAAGCGCCATAATGATTTGTGGGCCGGACATGATGATTTGCGGAAGATTGTTAAGAATCCCCTGTACAATCCCGATAATGAGTTTTGGCACAGCCGCAGTAAGCTGTGGAATGGATTTAATCAGGCCATCGATCAGCGATTTAACAAGTTTTGCGCCGGATTCTATGATTTTGGGGAAGTTTTCAGTAAGCGCGGTGATAAGATTTGTGATAATCTTGGGAGCCACCTCAAGCAGCCTCGGGACGGCATCAATGATCCCGTCCGCCAGAGCAAGGATGATCTCAAGCGCCGCATCTACCAAATTCCCGAGATTGCCAGGGTCGGTCAGCGTTTCGGCGATTTTGATGATTGCTTCCGTTGCCGCCGGGATCAATTCCGGAAGCGTCTCCGTAATGCCTTGTACCAGAGAGATAACAACATCTATACCGGTTTGAATGATTTCCGGCAGAAGCTCAACTATGGCCGGAACGAGAACCCCAATGGCTGTCGGCGCGATGTCTCCCAGCACGGTAAGGATCTCCGGGAGCGCGGACATGAGCCCGGTAACCAGATTCGACGCGCCCTCGATAAGCGAGGGCAGGACAGAGCCAAGTATGCCCGGCAGTTGCGAGCTTACGGTTCCCAGCAGCGTGGAAATTGCCTCCACAATGCGCGGCAAAAGCTCCTGAATGCGCGGAATCAGGTTATTGCCCGCAACGACAATGGAATCCGTGAAGTTGCCCACGAGGGTTCCCAAGTCCTGATCCGGGTCTGCAAGGCCGGTCACAAGGTTCTTCCATGCGGCTTTTACCATGCCGAACGAGCCTTGAATCGTGGACGCGGCTTCTTTTGCGGTCGTGCCGGTGATTCCCATTTCGGTCTGCACGACATGGATCGCGTCCACGATATCCGCATAGCTGGAAATGTCGTACTTGACGCCCGAAATTTTCTCCGCATCTTCAAGTAGCCGCTGCATTTCGGCCTGCGTACCGCCGTAGCCGAGCTTCAGGTTATCGAGCATGGTGTAATTTGCTTTTGCGAACCCCTGATATGCGTTCTGGATTGATGTCATGTCCGTGCCCATTTTGTTCGCGTTGTCGGACATATCAGTCAGCGCCAGGTTTGCTTTTTCTGCCGCTGCACTGGTATCCCCATCGAGAGACTGCAGCAGGGATGCAGAAAAGCTTGTTACCGTCTCCATGTACTCATTCGCAGACAGCCCAGCGGTTTTGTACGCGTTGTTTGCGTACTCCATAACTTTATCTTGGCTATCCTTAAAAAGCGTCTCTACGCCGCCGACAAGCTGCTCGTAGTCCGCATATGCTTGGATTGCCTTTGTTCCAATCGTGCCGATTGCCGTCGCCGCTGCCGTCACGCCGACTACCGCGGCCTTTCCGACAGTTGCAAGCCCGCTCTTTATTTTTTCGCCAAGCCCAGATGTTTTCTTCCCGGTTTCGTCAATGCCCTTGTCCGCTTCAGACGTGTCCGCGCCGATTTTTACAAAAAGTTCAAATAGATTCATGCTTCACCACCAATCCGCACCGCTTAACAACCTCGGCGGTGATTTCTTCGCAGGTTCGGTTGTCCTGCGGCTTCGGGTCTATCAGATCGGAATATTTTGCCTGCACAAAGCTGCCGCCCGCGAATTTTGCTGTGTTTTCCGTCATTGTGCGCAAACACTCCGCCGTATAAATACGGAAGGCTGATTCTTCCTGCTGCCGCTTTACCAAAATCGGCAAAAGGCGAATCAGCCCTCCCGCGCTTATCTTTGGAGCTGCCAGAAGCGCAAGCGTTACGCTTTCGCCTCCGACGCGCACGATTTGAAAAAATTCTGCATATCCTTGTCCTTGACGATCTCCTGAATCTGCCACATGGTTTTTAGGACGCTCTGCTTTTTGATCGCCTCAACAGTCGTTTCGTTGATCGCAGCCAGAATACCAAGCGTATCTTCCCGGTGCTTTTTCAGAATCAGAGGAATCCACTGACCGATCTTCTGCGCACCGATCGCGTACCGTTCTCCCGCCGTCTGCGGCTTCTCCGCGTCGATCTGTGCTTTCAGACTCTCCCGCAGCTCATCATCGGTCAGGATGTTGAGCGCGCACACGCTGACCTCGCAAAGAACGTCAGCCGCCCTATCAGTGCTAAGTTCCGAAAATTTCATACTTTCTTCTCCTTACGTTTCAGCCGTACCGGCTTTGATATAAACCTCATATGGCACAACGTCCTGCTTTGACATCGAATAGTGCGCCGTGTACTCAAACGCCATCTGCCCCTTGCCCTTGTCGGCGGTTTTCAGCTGGAATCCGCCGGTCGATAGCGCGTTCATAAGACGAATAGCAATGAAACCACCGTTTGTCGCACCGTTCTTGTCGGAATAATCACCCACAAGCCAGATGTCCGCAAAGTCAGTCGGTGAAAGATCGCGCCGAGGAACAACCTTCGTCGTATCTGTGCCGTCGATGTCAGCCGCCGCCATAAGAGATTTCGCGGAGGCAGTCGTAGCCGTTACATATGTACCGGAAAGTTTCACTTCGACATCGTCCATCCGCTTCATTTCCATTGTGTTCTTGGGGCAAATATTACAACTCGCAACATTGCACAAATTTAATAACTATTTTTCTCTGTTTCAGCCTAATATACCTGTTTTTGTTGCCGATTTTGTTTATTCTCTAGTTTCTTGGCGCACATTCTTGGCGCACAAGTTGAAAATTAGCGGCGTTTTCTACCGGGGTCTGCCCGAGCATACCACGCACGAGGAGGGTTATAATGCAAATCTGTTCGAGTGATGCGTTGTCGAGCATCTTCCTGATTTCGTCGCTTTTCTCACGGCGGCTTGCTTCCATTGCCTGCTTGCTGGTTTCCATATGGATTTTCCTTTCAATCATCGAATTTATACACAAAGCCTTCCGGCAGAAGGTTGACTACCTGACGGTACGGAATTACACAATCCGGGAGCGGACAGGTGAAGCAGCTGGCGCTGTAGGGACAGACCGTGCGGGGCTTTCGATACCGGTACGTTGACTTGGGCTTCTTGCCGTTGGCTGCGGCGCGTAAGTAGCGGACATTGCTCTTTGTCACGCCGAGCCGCTGGGCAATCTCGCAGGTGCTGAGCCCCTGCCGGTACAGCCGCATGACCTCAGCCTGCTTGTTGGTCATGGCTTTTGATCTGCGGAACCCACACATTGCGAATGTGGGAGATTACCCGCAGGCTGTACTGTTGTGTTCGTGCATCGGCGTAGGGCTGTTTTGTGCGTATTGACTTAATGAGGCGCTTGCAGTCGGCTTTTGTCATTCCCTCCGGTGGAGTTATGTCCGGTACAGCAGCAGATTCCTCGAGCAACTTGTCCTGCATAAGAGCAAGGAAAATGCGTACTTCATTTTCGTTAAGAGAAAGAATCTGACTGTACAGATTGTCTTTGATATCGCTCATTTTCAACCCCTCCCAATGCTGCGGACTGTTTCTGCTGTGCGTTTCTGTGCTTTTTCAGACCTACGCTGTCGGAACATTTTCAGCAATTCCGCCCTCTCATCCGGCGTCAGTTCTGATATAGCAGTCTCAAATTCTTCGCGCAGCGGGTCTGCGCTGTTTTGATGATTGTCCATAATTGCCCTCCCGTCACGCCACGACAAAGCGGCGGCTTGTGGTGGTGATGTTTTCCATTATGCTCCACCTCTTTTTTTGTGATAAGTCCATGTTTCCGCAGGGCGGCGGTTTCTGTTTTGTTCACAGCGCGTAGCCCAACGACAGTTTTGGGGAGAATAGCCATTGTTATTGTCGATACGATCTATAGTCAAATCTTCTTGATAACCATTATCTAACGCCCAATCCCGAAATGCACAAAAATTGTTGCGCCATTCATCGCAGACGGTCACTCCACGCCCACCATAGTTTGGGAATGACGGGTTATGCGGATTGCCACATCTTGCTTTCATTCCCACCCAAATGCGGTATAATCTTGTTTTGCTATGATTTACTCCCGCCCCATGCTTATAAGCGTAATTCATTCTTCCTGTTCGTTTTTTCAGTCTTTCTGCGCTTTGTTCCCTTGCAAAGCATCCACAAGAAACAGTGCTACCGCTTTTTAAATCGGAGATAGAAACGGCTTTGCTATTTCCGCAATCGCATACACACAACCAGACCGAATGACCCCTTTTTTTATCAAGGCGTAAACGTTTGACGGCTACCAAACGTCCGAATCGTTGACCAGTTATGTCTAAGTATTTTCTTGACAACAAAAAACCCCCTCGCTAAAAGTCATAGTTGACCTTTTACGGGGGGTGTAGTAGAATATTTACACCACTCCCGCAAGGGTCTGGCCTATATCGGTTCACTGTCCGTCCGCCAAGATAGAGCAGTGAGCCGATATTTTTATTTCTGTACCAAAAGCAAATGTATCCCTCTGCGTATTGCTTCGGCTCGTGTAATTCCGTGGGCTTGGCAATATTCATCAAGCTTCTGTGTCGTTTGATCATCAAGTCTGACTTTGAGATCATTTGATTTAGGGTTTTCTGCTTTTGGTCGTCCTGTTCGTGGAGACACGTAATCACCTCACTTTTTGAGTTCCACAATATCATTATAATATTCGAGTTCCAATAAGTCAAGGCGTTTTTCATAATTTTTGATTATGCCACAACAAATCTTCGTGAAGTAGTCGAGCGGGTGAAGCGCTCGGCAAGCTCGGGCATGGCCTTCTTGAACGCCGTGCTGTCGAACCGGCTGCTGGTCACGGCCTTCCATGTGATCTTGTAATCCGCGCCCGTCAGCGTGTCAGCGTCGATGGCAGTCATGTGCGCCTTGATCACGTCCTGAATGCTTTCGATCTCGGCTGTCAGCTCGTCGGCCATGCGGCGCAGTTCGCGAAGCTCGTTGACCTTGCTCTGAATTTCTGTGTTGCTCATGTGGAAACCCCTTTCCTTTTTCGGCGGGGCGTGTTATACTGAACACGACCCCTTTTGTGGTTGCGTCCTGCTTGTGCTTCCTACGGCGTGCAGGGCGCTTTTTCTTTGTCTTGGGGAACTCCGGCGGCTGGGGGCTTTCAACTGATCTCGTGAGCCTTGCTGCACTTTGCTGTTCCTTCCCAACTCTTGTAGATGTTCTTCACCCATCTTCTGCCGGTGGCTGAACTGTTTTCGTTTGTTCCCCTTGACTGGCTTCATTATATCATACTGGGCCCAGTATGCAAGATGGGATGTTGCACAAATGTACCCAGTATGATTTGTTAATTTTGCATACTGTACCCACCATGATAAATGAGGTATAATATAGCAAGAGGTGATTATATGGGGAAAACGTCAAGCGCTGTGAAAGACCGCTATAACGCGAAAACATATGACGAAATTAAGATCCGCGTTCCGAAGGGCCAGAAAGATTTGATTCAAGCCCACGCCGAAGTGCAGGGCGAAAGCACGAACGGCTTTATCAATCGCGCGATCTCGGAGACGATGGAGCGGGACGGGAAGCCGAAAACGGATTGACAACGGCGGGAAACGCCGTATAATGAAAACAGGAGGGATGAAACTATGCTTGATGAAAAGGATTTGCAAACCATTGATGAACTATTTGCCCATAGGCTGAACGTGGTACTGGAATCCGCCATTATGCCGAAGTTCAACCTTCTGGCCGAGGGTCAGCAGACGATTCTGCAAACGATGGCACCGAAGAGCAAGACGGAAGAGCTGAAAGAAGAAATCGACTTCTTGAAAGCCGTTGTCCGCTCCCAGTCGCAGAGAATCGAAGCGCTTGAGAAGCGGCTTGCTTGATACAGTTTTCTTTTGCCGCTGTGAGGCCGTACAAGCCCCACAGCGGCGTTTTTATTCTCCTGCATAAACTGAGCGGGTATAGTGCTTCTGGCCGCGTGTGCGGCGTTATAACAAAAGGAGCGGGGGCTTCCCGCTCCTTTCGTCTATATTTAGGGCTAAGAACAGATGGTCAGCACGCCGCAGGTGCTTTAGCGACGTACCTGCACAATGCTTCGCGCAGGATTTTGCAGAGCTGCAAAGGGTCGGCGGCCCCGCTCGCTCTGCCGACGGACACCGGGGCTTTCTCCCGGCTGTTGGCCTGTTACACCATCCTTTCGTTTTCATTCTTCAAACGCCTCTCTAAAGCACTGTTCCAGCGCGTTTTTGCTGCCCGCTGCTGCAGGCTTCAAGAACGGCTGCGCTTCCTGTCTCGACGTTCCAAGCTCCACATATGGAGCATATTCAACGTTTGTACCGACATAAACGGATAATTCATCATCATTCGGTGCTGTTCCGCTGTATTCGCCCGTCTGAATCACACCGTTTTTGGGCTTGTCGGCCTTGTACGACTGCACTGCAGGCTTTCGCCCAGCGAGTGCCCACGTGATACTGTTGCGCAAAAGGCCGGTGTCTACCGTCGCAAGCTGCTTTGCGGCTCTCTCTACCACCATACCGCACATCGTAAGCGCTTTCAACGCCCGCGACTCGATTTCCTCTTTGCATTCCGCACTATGGTCTTTGAACTCAATACTGTCCAATGCATTCCCTTCCTTTCCGGGTGTATCGCTTACGCAAGCGATACACCCCTTTGCAGAATTTCTCCGCGCAGCGGGTCGAACAGGACCCGTGCCAGCGTCTGGCCGTCAACAACAAGATTCACCTGTGTCAGCGGATTCGGCTGATTGTTGGCCAGCAGGCCGTTCACGACGCCGACAGAGGACTTTGCCGCGCCGGATACGGAGAAGGATGTTGTGCCAAAGGTCATTTGATCCTCTATGTCCTTCCGAACGCCGGTCATTTCGAGGTCAAAGCCCTGCCCAAGTCCCTCGGCCATGTAGCCGCCGATTCCGGCGAAGACTTTGGACGGAGACGCGATGCCGAGAATGCTTTCCACGCCGCCAATCAGCCCATTCACAGCCTTTCCTACGCCAGACTTTAGGCCGTTCCATGTATTTGAGACGCCGTTTTTAATGCCGCTCACAATATTTCTGCCGATGCTGCCCCAGTCATAATTGAGGAACGTATCTACAATCGACTTGATCAGTGTTGGCACGGCCTGAACGAGATCCGGGATCGCGCTGATAAGCCCCTCTATCAGAGCTAGGATGATTTGCGGCCCCGTCAAAATGATCTGCGGAAGGTTCGCAATGATCCCGTTCACAATGCCGATGATAAGCTTTGGTACAGCCGCAGTAAGCTGCGGAATGGATTTAATCAGGCCGTCGACGAGCGACATGACAAGCTTTACGCCGGATTCGATGATTTTGGGGAAATTATCCACATCCGAGCCGTAGTCAGAATACGTCGGTGTCGCGGAAAATGTAACGCCTCCGGTAGTTGCGCCGATCTGGTTCTCCGGTTCAAACGTTCCGGTTGCAGGCGTAAATTTGCTCAAAACAACGCCAGCATTGATTTGCAGCTGCTTAAACGTATCCGCCGGAATTTTTGTAAATTTCGCCATGAAATCAGTCCTTTCAGTTCGCGGTAATGTATTCGATTGTGACGTTCAAATACCGCCGCTTGATATTTGCATCAGAATCGTCCCGGACGTTCTGGCACCACGGAGATCCGCGCTTGATCCAGATTGCGCCGTCGTCACACGGCACAAACACGCCGCCCAAGCCGATAGCGTCCGAGATTTCCTGCGCTTTCGCGTTTGGTTCTGCTTCCTGCGTTGTGTAGTACCAGAGATTCACTGTCAGGCCGATTTCCCCGCTGTCCCACGCGCCGGTAATCAGCTCATAGGTCAGCCACGGAAAAACGGCATCGTCCGGGACACTTGATGTGGGGTATGCCGTGAGAAATTGCGAGAACCACGCATGCAATGCTTTGTCTTTCGTCATGTTGGCAGCGCTTTCTTTTCTGCAGTGAAGTATTTCAGATCGAAGCTTGCGGACTTCGGTGTTTGCTTGTCCTTTGGCTCGGACGTGACGCGGTACGTCTCGCCGGTCGTCTTGTCGCGGAAGAAGTCGTTATAATCGATTGGTACGGCTTTTTGCACAAGCACCGAGTAAACGCTTGTCACGCCCTCCTTCTCCGCTCTGCGAGCCTCCATGGACGTATCGAGCATCTGGTAATTTGCGAATTCCGCCCCGTCCGTCCATATCGTGACGTAACCGCCCGCTCCGTCCGGCGTCCGGCTTTTTTCGAGCAGCACGCACGGGCGGGCAAAATCATCAAGTAAACTCATATCAGATCTTCCTCCACTGGTTCATGCGCGATTTGAACGTCGTCTGCCATGTCACAGCCCCATTCGCGGAGGCACTTCCGCTCGATCCCTTCGAGTAGCTATAGCCTCCGAAGCTTTCCGAGGTAAACGGGCTTGCTGCCGCGTCCCCGTTTTTCTCCTGCCATGCTCTGATCTCAGCTTCGAGGGCGAGGACAGCGGACGGGACGGCCATCGGCCAGACAGAGCCATCAAAGGTCTCGTCGGCCATCCCGTAATCCGGGTATTGGTGCACACCGTCATTAAAAACGGAACCTACAATCCGGAAGAATTGCCCTTCTTGCAGGAACGGCAGCGCAATGCTGCCGTTTTCTACTGTGTACGTTCCGCTGATCCGATCCGTTTCAAACCAGTTCCGCAGAACCCCGCACAATTCGGTTAGCATTGCGCTGCCGCCTCCTTACTTTGCCGTTACCGTTGCGTTGCCAGCCTTCTGCGCTTTGTAAGTCGCGTCAGCCTCAACGACTGTGATCTTCTTGCCCGTCGCTGCCGTGACATCGGACTTGCCGTCCCACGTCGGCCACGTTCTGACGTTCTGGCCGTAGGTGACAGTCTCAGCCGAATCGCCTACCTTGTACTTGTAGACGTTGCCGCTTGCTTCCTTCGCGGGCGTTACCGTGATCTTCGTTTCGCCGGTTGCGGTTCCGGCTGCCGAAGTAACGGTCAGCGTGCCGAGCGTCGGCGTTTCGTCGATATCCGCAACTGCGATGCCGTCCTGGTACTCCGCAAACAGGGTGAGCCCCATGATCGCAAAGGACTCGGATACGGCGGTGGAATAATTGCCCTGCACGTGGAAGCCGACAAGGTTTGTTTCGCCATCAGTTCTGTAGTCAAGACCAGCACGGGCGAAATCGCTGTCAGCCGGGTCGATGTAGTACAGGACGATGTTCTCGACCGGAGTCGCAATAACACGACCACGCTTGATTTCTTCGTCAGACAGCAGGAACACGGTGCTGTAGCCCATGAAGTTCTTGATGTACTGGAAGCCGAACTCAGTCTGGATGGTGATATCAGCGCCGCCGAGGTAGTCATACAAGTCCATGACGTTCACAAAGCCGACAACGTTTGTCGCGGTTCTGTGCATCTGCTTGAACTTGTTGATGACTGCGCCCTTCGCCATTGCAAGCGCGCGCTGCCAGTTGGTTTCGCTGACGGTCAGCATACCGGTATTCAGGTAGTCGTAGAACCGGTTCGTGACGTTGGTTTGAAGCTCATACAGGAAAGCTTCATCGGTCATCGCGACTGCGACGTCATAGCCGTATTCCTTGATCGCCTCGATGGAGACCGCCTTCGCGTACTTTTCGACGTTGATGTTCGCATAGTCCTTTTCGATGACAGTCGCTTTGGAGTAGGGGATTTCTTCGCCCTCGCCGACGCTCTGCGCGAGCGTCACGCTTGCAGTCTTGGCTTTCAGGACGGTGCCAGGCTGCTTTTTGATGGGGCGCATAATGCCAAGAATGTCGCGCAGGTGCTGCCAGTTCCGCGCAAAGCGGGTTACAAAATCGATTTCACGAGCGGTTACCTGAACGTCGCTCGTCATGGTCAGGTTGTTTTTTGCTGCCATATTATTCTTCCTTTCCGAACAAATTGAGATTCGCGGCAATTGCTGCCTGCCGTTCAGACGCGTCCCTGATTTTGAAGATGTCGTCCCGGCTCATAGCGCCGCCGTTGTTTGCGGGCGGATCTTTTGTGTCCGCGCCCTTTTGTTTCGTGGTAACAACGAAATCTGCCCACTCTTCCTTGATGGACTTCTTCAAATCATCGGCATTCTTGATCTTGCCGTCTTCCAATTCAATCGAAGAAAGATCGGTGACCTTCAAAACCGAATCAATTCGTTTTTCGCTGATACCCGCAGACTTCAAAAGTTCCCGATACGCGGATTCTTTCGCGCTCTTGGTTTCCTTCTGCATCTGCTCTCTTTTGTAGTCGTCAAATTCCTTTTTGACCTTGTCGTGCTTATCCTTCCAGCCATCGTCGCCTTTGGCTTTCAGGTTTTCAAGCTCCGCCTGTACTCCGGGGAGCTTTTCGGCGTCTGCCTTATACCGTGCAAGGTCGCTTTTCAGCCCGTCGACGGTATCGGTGTGTGCCTCAATGATCGTATCCATCTGCTCTTCTGTCAGCCCCATTCCCTTCAGGAGCTTGCGCGTCAGTGCCATGTTCTATCTTCCTTTCCCTTGTCGGCGGTGCTTTGCCGCGACAGAACAAAAAATGTGGCAACAGTCATTTCTTTGCTGTTACCACACTTATACCGTATATTTATGGCTCTGGGACGCAATCTTTAGCTGTTTTTCATCTCATCTTCGATGATTTGCCGGTATTGCGCCGCATGGTCCGCTGCTGCGGGCTTCAAATACGGCTGTGCTTTGTTTCCAGCCGTCCAGTGCCAGTTCCCCTTCGCGTCCTGATACGCCCACGGCGTAGGTCTCCCACCCGGATAATACTTTCCGGTTCCGAGTTCGACGTATGCGGCATATTCCGTGTCACTTCCGATGTATGCAGCTGGCTCTTCTTCATCTACGCGGTGCGTGATACTGTTCCTCAGATTGCCGGTGTCCACCGGGCAAAGCCGCTTCGCGTACTTTTCAGCCGTCATTCCAATCTTTTCGAGGGCGCGAATCAGCGCGTCGTGCATAGCGGACTTCACTTCTTCGGAGTTGTCGATAAATTTAACGTCCATTTTTCTTTTTCCACCCTGCCCATTCCGCATAGCTCATGTTCTCAATCAGCTCATTCCGCCCGGTTGCCTGGTTCCTGGCGCGGCGTTTGCCTCCGGAGGTGTCGATTCCTTCAATCTCGGATACCAACGTGCAGCGGCAGTTATAGATTTCGGACGGTGGGCCGTTTGGGTCGCCTGGGTAGCGGCAGCCGTTGGAGAACTTTTTGTCGTTGTCTACGATCTCGCCGTCGAGCATGGCGTGGGAGTGGCGGGTTCTTCCGTCGAGCGTCGCCATCCATTGTTTTCTGCACTTGATTCCCATTTTCTCAGCGGCATAATAGGAATCTAGCCGTCCGGCGTTCTGCGCGCCCGTGACGGCTGTGCGTGCCGTCCGGATGGCGCTGTCGCGGTTCATGGTGGTGATACGACTTTGCAGATCATCTGCCATGCCCTTGATGCTTCTGCCCTGTAAGATGGAGCTGGTGACACTGGCGGTTATCTGCTTTTTCCCGTATGCGAGATCAATCCCACGTTTGAGTGCTCGCTTCTCCGGGTAGGATGGCATAAGGCCCGGCTGCTCGGAAACCAGGCGCTTCACAACCCGCTCATCCCAGAGATCGAATCCAACGTCCCCCGCCACCTGCTCGATCATATAGGCTGCTAGGTTCCTGTTCAGGCTGTAAATCCCCGGCGTTGCGTCGTTGATATAGGCGATTGCGGTTGCGTTTGCATTCGTCATTCGCTCTGCGACTTTATCCCTTAGCGCTTCAAACCGCTTCCCGCGTCCAATCTGAGCAGCACGCCACAGCTTGTATTGATCCTCCGAGATCTCCCCAGCGTCCAGCCGCGCCTTTTCCACCGCGTCACGCGCTGCAAATTTACCGAAGTAATCCCTGATCGTATCCGTCAGATCGTTATACGCTTCCCTGTATATCGCAGCAATCCGCTTTTCAAGCTTTGCGAGCTCTGCGTCGGTCATTTTCTGCCCGGCGGTGTTGCTTGTGCTCATACACTTCTATCCGCCCCGCCGATCACGGCGCAGACGAGGGTGACGATGATGGTCTTGGTGTCCATGTTTTCTCCCTTCCGCGCTATCAGATCGGCACGAAGGCCGCATCCGTCCACTTTGCCGTCGCGCCTGCCGTGCCCATCCAGACCTTGATCACGCCGTTGTGCGTGTAGTAGGCGTTCTGGATGAGCGCCATGTCGGAGGCCCACACGATTGGATTGTCCGCCGTGCCTGCTTTCACGGCCTGCTCGACGTACTCCTGCCGCACCAAGATCTTGTTGACGTAGATATTCCGCCAGTCGTAGCCCAGCTTGTCCGACTGCGTCACGTCCTCCGTGATGCCGCCTGCGGCCTGCACCAGCTTGCCGTCCTTGATGGCGGTTTTGAGTTTTTCCAATTTATCCTGCGTCATAGACTGCCTCCAGTTCTGCAAGCGCGGCTTCCGCCTCGGTCAGCGGGACGGCTGCGCCATGCTGCTCGTAGCTTCCGACCGGCTCCGTTCCTTTCATTGTGTGTCCCTTCGTCCGGTACACTGTATCGGTCAGTGTTCTGTATTCGTTTCCTTCCTCATCCGTCCGCGTGACGGCCTTTTGTGCGCAGAATCCTTCTGCTTCGCTCTCCCCGCACGGGACATAGCAGCCGTTTTGGTGCAGTTTGATCGGGATTACACTGTCTGCGTATCCGTCAAACGTTCCTTCTCTTGTGACGATATACATGCTTCCCCTCCGATCTTTTCCGCGTATATTTGTTTCAGCCGACTTGTACTTGCGGTTCGCAGCCGATTTTTCCAATACCCATTTTCCTGCCCCGGCCATTTTTCATCCGTGAAGTCTTCACCGCAGCCGTTTTTTTCATACCAGCGATAGAGGCGTTCAAGCATTTCCTGCCGCATCGCGCCCTCAGGTGTATTCTGCCTGAAATGCTCCCATCCGTTTTCACTGGAAACAGCGCATATCCGCCTGCCGTCCGCTGCAAACAGGAACCCTTCAATTTCCGATACCACAGTTCCGTATCGGAGATTAAATTCTCCATCAATGCCATTCCCGCGGAACCGTTTATACACGATATACTCCATGCGCTTTTCTCTCATACGCAAAAGCCGGGCGCGAAGCCGAGGGAATAGTACGCGATGTTGATGTCGACTGTCCCGCCGGTGGTCACATCCACGAAAACGTTGGAGGCGGTCGTAGACGGAGAACGGAGCCACCAAATAGCGGCTGCCGCCGTTCCGTTGTGCTTGTACTTGATTTTGCTGTTCCCGGCGGAATAATAGGCGTACTGCGCTTGCTTGCTCGCCTCGTTCGGGTTTGCCCTCGAAATACTCCCGAAAACCTCAAGCTCGGAGAGGAGGAAAAAGTAATCCGTCGTCGCTGTTACGTTGTTCGCCGATGGATTTCCGCCGCCGGTGTTGTCCGTGTACTTCGTCACGGATTTCAGCACGGCTCTGAGCGCTGCCGGGATGGCCGCAATGATCGTACTAGAGTAGCTTGATAGGCTTGTACCGCAAGTTCCTGTTCGCATATTTGACGATGCCCAACCGCCCAAGTTTGAGTTTCCGGTATTCATGACGAATCCGACACCGGTATTGTTGTAACTGCTGTAATAGCTGTCGCATAGCGCAACGTCCGTACCTCCGGATAGGGCGGTTTTTGCGAGTTGGAAATGGATGCGGTTTGCGCCCTCAACGCTCGCATTATGGTTGAATCCGATAATGAAAGCATACGTTGTGTAATTAGAGAGCGTCAGGGCCCTTACCGTTCCATCTAGTGTTACAGCTTTTCTGTCCCCGATGCTCCAATAGTTCGCGCCTTGTCCCGCGTCGGATATATTTTTTATTGTTTCCCAAGTATTGTTATTCAGTAACGGGTCTACAAAATTAAGCGACACCGCATAGCTGTCCGTGATAGATACGGATTTTGTGTCAGATGTTTTCCCGTCCAGCGTCGCGGATACGCTCCATGTGCCGATCTCCGGAACGATAAGCGTGCAAACTCCGGCGCTGTCAGATGTTCCAGTAATTGTTTTGGAGCCGTTCGTCGCCGTGACGGTCGCACCAGATTTCACAGTTACAATGATTTGCAGTTCTGTGCCAGTCTGAATGGCCTGAATGGCTGTCACAAATCCGTCCGGGTAGACCAGCGGGTCAGATGTGTTGCCTTTCTCCCGGATAGCTGACGCAACCTTTGTTAGGTCGGTTGTGTTTGTCAAATATTCAGCCATCAGAAGCTCCCTCCATTCGCGTTTGCGATCTCTACCGCCGCCCACGCACCGGAAACAACCCGCAGAAATTTTCCATTATCAGCGGCGGTGACAGACGGCACTTCGCGAACCTTGACAGCTCCGGTTTTCCCGTTCACGCTCGTCACGGGCGCTTCCGTTAGATAATCCGTGCCCGCCGCGGCCACCGCCCACGCCGTCGGCTTCCCTCTGGCGTCCACCGTCTTGACCTTGATCATGTCCCCGACGGCCGCACCGGAGGCGAGGATCACATCTTGCTTTCCGTTCCACGCGTCTTTGTTGCTGCACACGTCGGCGATAGCCTCGTCGATCTGCGCGCCGGTGTACTGGCTGTTGTACGCCATGTGATCACTCCTTCATGCACAGAAAATCCTCGCCGTCTGCCGTTTTCAGCGGCTGCGGCTGACCAAGCGGGATAAATCCGTAATTGTCGTTCCAGCTGCCGTCCGCGCTCTGCGCGAACAACGAAATGCGGTATTCTCCGTCTCCGGACATCAGAAAATCGTCGTAGACCTCAAAGGTGCGCTTCGTACCCGCCGGGGTCTGTGAGAAGGACGCGATCAAAGCGCCCTTCCCGCGGCCCCAATCCTCGCCGGACTTCGTCGCGCGGCACTCAAAAGCCGTATAGGCGATGTCCGACGAGAATGTGACGGTGATCGAGTCGAATCCCGAGACTGCCGATATCTTGTTTCCGGTGATGGAGAAGGTCAACTCCGGCGCGGCCATTAGGCTGCGCTCCACGTCCCGGCGGCGTTCTTGACGAAGACCTTCACGATCTTCACGCCGTCGCCGGAAGACGCCGATTCGAGGTCTACGCCCTTGACGGTGACGTTGATAGCGGTGTTCTTCTTGTAGCCGCCTGCCGTGCCGCTGACGTTCGTGGAGCCGCCCGTCGCCGGGATCTGCGTGCCCGCCGTGTGCAGGCTGCTCGTCGCCGGGACGACGCGGACGGTGTATTCCTCAAAGTCCACATCGCAGACGAATGAGAACGCCGCTGCGTCGTAGCCCGTGACCTTGGAAATGCGGCTCTTGTCGGGGCCGGTGATGGTCACGGCGGGGATCGAGGTGTTGAGCGTGATGGAGTCGCTGGCCGCAGCCGATTCGTTGCCGACGTCGTCGCGCACCTTTACATAGATCGTCTTCAGGCCGTCGCCGTCCGGGAGCGTAATGGATTTTGTGGCCGCGTATGTCTCCCACGACGCAGCCGCCTCCGTTTTCGCCGCCTTTGTGCCCCAGATCTTCATCTGGTATCCGGTCGTCGCCGCGTCTGTGACGGAGATCTTCGCGGTGACGGTCGCGCTGGTCGCGTACTGTGCGCCGTCGTTCAGTGTGATCGATAGACCGGCAGGGGCCAGCGTATCCAGCGTTAAATTAAAAAAGCTCGCCATTCTGTTTTATCCCCTTTCTTCGCTTTTGAGTTCGATGTACAAAAAGCCGCCAGGCCTTTCGTAGATGGTTTCTGTGCCCAAGCGGGCGGATTTGATGCCCATGGAGCCGATGAACAGCTCCAGAATGCGTTTGATTCCAACTGCCAGCATGTCAGCCCTCCACCAGATACAGCGTCCGCGCGTCCTTTTCGTCCAGCGCGTCATAGTCCGATTTTGTCAGCACGCGGATCTCATCGATCTGCGCCGATGCAATGCCTCCGCCGCCGGAGCCGCCGCCAGCACGCACGGAAACGTTAAAGGAAACGTCGATCGGGTCGCGGTTCTTGAGTCCAAATTCAATGCCGCCCATCACAACACCGCCTTTGAAAGCGCGTGCGCAACGTCGATCTGCTTGATCTCCGAGCCAATCACGTCACCGCTCTTGAATTTCACGCGCACCTGCATCTGGCAGAGTTTCGGGAGCCGAAAGGTCTCCTGCTGGGTGAGGGGAATGTGGAACTTTCCATCCGAGTATTCCGCGTCCCCCGGATAAATTTTTTTGAAATTGAATAAAGTGAACTCAACCGCCTTGATATCCGCAATATTGATGGGGGAACCGTTGTTTTTGATTGTAACATCGAGGCTGTACGCATCACCCTGTACCATGCTGCTCATACGTCTATTCCTCCATATCTTTCGTGGAATATCGCTCTAATTCTTCCGCGCTTTTTCTCTTCAAAATGTTTGCGATTTCCTCCTGCGTAAGCCACGGCAGCTTGCTCAGAATCGTTTCGTCGTCAAGGTAGCTCGCGGCAAGCAACACCATCTGCGTCTGCTCCAGCTGGTTTACGATCTTCGAGCGCGTAAATGTCGGCTCATCGTCAATGCCGATCAGCGCAAAAAGCTGATACAGGAAATCACCGACGCAGTATTCAAATTCGTCGACCTTGTTGTCCATCTGCTGGTATGCCGCTGTGATCTCGGTTGCCGTCTTTTGCCCGCCCTGTATTTTCGTGGTGTCCAGCATTTGGAAGTCCCTGTAAAGATCGTCGCTGAGTCTGCTCAGCAGCGCTTCCCGCGCCTCGACTGGAATCGTAAGCGTGTGGGCCTCCGCCTTTGCGCCGTCGTCGTCCACAAGGCCGACTCCGATCCGCCGCATAGTTTCTTTGAACCGCGCCATATCGATTTCGTCCATGCCGCCTGCGTTGGAGATCGTCCAGTAGATAATCGATGCGTCATCTACGGTATCCGCGAAACCGGATTTGATCAGATCATAGCAGTCGATTGCCTCGCGTTGGCCAACAAGCTCGGACTGCCGGGCGCGATTGCCGTACATGGGGATGATCGGGAATCCGGGGTAATTCTGATACTCCAAGATTTCTGTTCCGTCCACCTCAGACGAGGCTTCGACGGAGATATAGCCGCGTTTCGGTGCTAAAATCTCCATCTCTTTCCCGCTCCTGCGGATGAATTGTGTGAATCCGTCCGGCTCGTACAGTGTCGCCCGCAGCGGCTTGTTCGCCGCCACCTGCCAGAACCGAATACCGGCGCGAAGCGATCCGTTTTCCTCATCCAGCATCGGAACGAAGTCCAAAACCGTGAACACTTCCAGATGATCGAGGTTCCAGAAGCCATAAGCCACGCCGCCGACAAGCGCCGAGCGCGCCAGATCCTGAATCTGATTGTCAAATTTTTTGCCGAGCCGCTTCTTGTTCTCGGCGTTTTTCAGTATCACGCCGTTGCTGAGCAGATACTGTGTTTCCTGCCGCATGAAAATCGGGAAGAATGCGCTGCGGAGCTTGTAATTTGCGCTATAGTTATCCGGGATAGCCTTCCCAGACAGCGTATAAAGCAGCTTCTGCACGGTAATGATGGTCACATTTCGGTGCTCGTCGTATTCCCGCGCAATTTTTGCCTGCTGGTACAGATCCGAGTTTTTATGATCGTTGATCGCCGCCAGAACAAATTCCATTCTGTCCCGATCCGATTTTTCGGCAACCTCTAAAAAATCCTGATATGTTTTCATGCTTCACCTTCTTATCTCGCCAGCTCCGGCACGAAGATATGTTCCTTAAACGCCTTTTTCAGCACTGTCGTCGCCATATAGCGAACCTCATCCATCGCGTGATCATTTTCCTTTACAACCCGGTCGCTTTCACTTTTTTCGTCCCATCGATACAGGCCGAACTCCCGGATTGTGTTCTCGCAGCTTTCATGAATCTTGATTTTGCCATTTCGCAAAAAATCAGACACAGTTCGGATTCCATTCATAACGTCATTGTCCGCGTGCCTGACCTTGAATCTGCCGCGCCTGCGCAGCGCCTCGATAAAAGACGCCGCTGACGGATCAACGACAACTGCCCGAATCGTTTTTTCTCCGGCCAGCCTCTCAACCATATCGCAGTATTCCTCATCGGTCTTCTGCACCCTTGTCTCACGTCCGCTGTAATAGATTTCTGCGATGCGCACAGCGGACCTCTTCCCAACGCACCATAACCCGGCAGAAAACGGATTCAGCGTGCCATAGTCTATAGATATATAATAATCTCCGGTGTCCGGGATCTCCTGCGTGATGCAGTCATCTCCAAACATCGGATATACCAGTCCTTCGGCACGTACCCAGAGGCCGAGAATGTAGCGATCGTAATAAACCGTCCCTTCGTATTCTTTTTTCAGATTTTCTTTAAAAGATTCCGGCAGGAACGGATTGTCGTCTATCGTGTATGTCTGGCTGAAAATGTCCGCGTTGCTATCGAGGAATTTTTTCAGCCAGTGGTCAGGATATTGCGGATTGAACGTCCCATCAAAGCAAGAATACTCTTTGTCGAGGCGGCTTTTCAGCAGCGCGAATACTTCTTCCGACCAGTCAGCTACTTCGTCCCCATAGCAATATTTAATCGACGCACCGCGAATCTTGGAAACTTGGGAAACCTTCTCGGCGCCGAGGCAGTAACATTTCTCTCCGAATATCCATGCCGTATTGTCGCTTGAGATCGTGCCGACAAGCTCGTCCCCGTAAATGTTCCGCATTGGCTCCAGCACATTTCGCTCAATCGTGGATTTTGTTACGCCGAGAATGACGGCCAGACCATCTTTTCCGATTCGCTCACGAATCCGGATCGGTATGATCCATCGAAAATCGAGGTAAGTCTTCCCGCTTCTGGTGGCTCCGCCCTTGAAGTTCCATCGATGCGTCCCGTATTTTACAAATTCACGTTGTTTCGGACTTAACAGCATCTTGGAACTCCTTCAGCATCGAATCAAGCTTCTCCATTGTCGTCCTGTTGCGGTCGGAAGCAGCTGCGTAGCGTTTCATAAGACTGTCACCGGCTTTCAGCCGGTCGGATAGCGATGCGTCCATGCCGAACTGGTCTTTGATCTCCCCGCGCATGACCGCAGTGTAAAATTTCAGAATTTCGTTTGAATCCGCGACCTGCGCCGCTTCCTGTTCGTCCAGCCTGCGCTTTATATACGCAGAAATAGCTGGTTTTGATAGGTTTTCTGCCGCAATCACTCTGCATGATGTTTCTTTGTACCCGGCCTTTTTCGCTGCTTCTGTCGCGTTCCCGGATTTCAGATATTCTTCGCAGAATCGTCTCTGCTTCGGCGTAAGCTTTTCATCCGCCATCGCTGTAAAGTCCGGCCAGTAGCTTCACCACATCCGCAATCTGGTACGTTTCCAGCAGAGTGACGTTCTTCGGCTTTTCATCAGGTCGATATTCGTAAACCATGTATTTCGTCACCATCCTGTCGTTTTTCGCGGAATAGATCTGCATTTGATTGATTTTGATTTTGATTCCGTTGTACAAGAGTGCTGTTTGCAGCTTGTGTGCAAGGGCGCGCAAACTCGCCATAGCCGCTCCTTTCTGCCTCGTTCTTTCGTTCTCGTGTCTCCGTGTGTGAATAAATATATTTATTCACACCGGAGAACACGAGAACAGGAGGAGGAGGTTTCCGCAGAACGCTGCGGTGCCGATGAAGAAGGGCGTAGAGTTGATCTCTACGCCCTTATAGTAAATGTTAAATTTGGCTCTGGGACGCAGACTTTTTCATAAAAGCCCTCTTTTTTGCCCCACAAGGCGAATAAATTGCCTGTGCCATTCCTGCGCGGTTCGTTCGGATACATAAACCGCCATCGCAGCGCCCTGTAAGGTGTGCGTCCGCTTCCAAAGAACCAAATCTATTAGCCGGAGTCGCTCCGCGCCGTCAACGAGCTGTTCCGTCTCCGCGATTGCATCCGCAACGGCAGCGCGCTCGGCCCTCGTCATCAGCCCGCCGCCCTTATAGCTGCGGATCATCCATTTTGCATAGGCCCACCAGCCGTATCGCGGCGTGCTCATCAGTAATGTTGCCTCCCTTCGCGTTTTGCGCGGTTCGCATCGTGCAGCGTCCGCATACAGCCCCTTGTTGTTGCATATCTCGCCGCGTCCTTCGATTGCTCCTGCTTGTATCTGTCCGCCTCCCGGCGGAACGCTATGTACCGGGTGCAGTCCGTGTGACAGCCGGTGTGCCTGTCCGCACAGCCTTTGCACGGAGCCTGCACCGGTGTAAGCCCTAGATTTCCATGCATTCGTCCACCCTCACACATACGCGCTTGCCGTTTACCGCAACGACGTAGCCCGTCCGGTTTGTCCTGTATTTGTACTTTTCGGCAGGATACACCCGCCCGCAGACAGGCCGCATTTCCGGATACACCGGGATCGAGCACGTGATCAGGATCTGCACGCGCTCCGCCCGGCCCATCACAGCTGCCCTATGTGCCGTCCAGGCGCACGCCTCGCTGCAAAAATTGTATTTTGCCTTGTACTTGGACGGTGCGCGCATAAACGTTTTCCCGCAGGCATCGCACGTCAGCTGCATCGGCGGTCTTGGTGGCTTTCGCTGCGTCTTGCTCATAGCTTTACCCCCTTTATGTACTTGTCGAAGTACGTCACGGCGACAGCCATCGCCGCCCACATATCCGCAGAGAAGCCGTAGAAGAAGCCGGGATCTTTCTTCGTCCCCTTTCCGAAATTCGGCTGGCCGGGCGCGTAGCGGTCGACGAGGGCTTGACGGATGTTCGCATCCTTCGCCGACGCTCTGCCGCAAAGGTAAAGCTTCTCTTCACGGCGGAAGATCTTCTGCATTGGTCGCGGCTCTCCGTGGCTGTCTACATACTCCCAAAAACGCCCAATCCAAAAGCAGGTATCAAATACTTCTGCACCTACCGGCATTCCCATACCGGCAACCATTTCAATTGCAAAATGATCATAAAAGTCATATGGCGTAACAATCACGCCAAACATATCTTCGTTCGATTTCTTCCCGACTTTCAGCACGCGGCGGATCTCTTCGCCGTCGTGTTCTACCACGACGTAGCCGCTCTGAGTGTTTCCGGGGTCAATCGCCAGAATTGTGCCCATCAGGCCACCTCCTTTGTTCAAAGTCTTTGCAGTCCTCTCCGGAAAAGCACATCCGTTCCAGTTCTTCCTCGGAGAACCGTTCGGCCTTGTGCTTCAGGCACCGATACGGGTAAACGTAGTTCTTTCTGTATTCCAGATTCTTGCAAGTTAAACAGCAATCCTGCATCAGCTTCCCTCCTTTCGCGCTGCCGCGTGCAAAACGCAAGCCTTTCATACTATCCGTTTCGCGCAATACGGGCAAAACTTATATTCTGCCGCTTCGCAGCAGTCCATAAGTTCACCGCAGGCGGTGCAGCATCCGTCAATGATCTGTGTGGTTTCCGCTTCCAATGCAAGATACGCAATGGCGAGCAGTCGGCTATGGTGGCGTAGCGTATGCTCGTCTATGTGCTCTGCGGCCTGCTCGATCGATGCGATTGCTTCTTTCCTGATATCCGCGCCATCGCCCAAGTCGTCTGCGTAGTGTTTGAAAATCTCTTTCAGATTCATCATGCGCCGTTCCCTCCATCCATCTTCGCGCCGCATAGTCTGCAATAATAGCTGTCGTTAGATTCTGCGTTGCCGCATTCACTACAAGTGAATACACCGTCTTCATGGTGAATCCACCGCCCATGTCGCACCTCCGCAACGTCGGCAGTGCGCTGACGAAGCAGGAGCGTTTTCACCCGCTGAGGTGTCCAGTTCGGATTTTCCGCGTTGCAGGCTTCAAAATCTGCCAGCGCCGCCTCGCGGCTGATGTAATCACTCATCATTTACCCTCCGGTTCCATGCCTCAACCGCTTCAATGTATGCGTTCGTGTTCCATGCTGTTTTCAGGGCGACGGATGTCCCGCATTTCCTGCATTTTACTTTAAGAACCATAATCTTCTTCCCGAAATTACATGAACCGCCTGTTTCTTCAACTTCACCGCCGCAGAACGGGCACGGTTTCAGTTCAGCCATCCTTCTTGCCCTCCATTTCCTGCAAAGCCTTCTCGGCTTCTTCGCGTGTCAGAAAAACGTTTTTTCCTATATTGAAAACATCTTGCAGCAGGAAGGCGTCCGGCTCAATGTATGGCTTGCTTTTATCCGGATATTCTTCGAATGTCCGCTTTATTCTCCACACCGTATCGCCCACCTTGCACGGCAGCACCACCACGCGCCCTTCCTTGTCGGCTTTCATCAGCTCCACCATTCGTGAGATGGAGTAATCACAGCCGGAAAGCGTTTCCTCGATTTCCCGAGCTTCTGCGCACGCCTGCGGGGATAATCTCGAATCTTCGTAAGCCTTGAGCCGCTCCCACACCTGCTTCTGCGTGCAGTTCCCGTCATACGGGCACGGCAACTCGCGGCACTGCGCAATGTCGCAGAAATTTCCCTCAAACGTTAATCGCTCCAAAATTCCATCTCCTTCCCGACGTATTCACAATATGCTTTTTCAAGGCGCGCGCCTGCGCTGTCCTTCGCGTCTGGCAGGAAAACGACCAAGTCCGCTACGTCGATCATCGCAAAGCAGATGCACATGTAGTCTTTTGGGCGCATCCCTTTTGGCAGGTCGGCTGGGTTGAGAGGGATGTGGCCCCCTCGGGCTATATCCGCCGCCGCTTCCTTAAATTTCTCCCGGTATTTCGGGTCGCCGGTGATTTTACCGGCTATGTAAATCTTCACGGCAATTCCTCCACATAGCGCCAGCTCTGCGGCGGGCGGGTGACCGGCTTGGGTTTTGCCTTGAGCGCTACCTCTACCTCATTTGGCACAGCGTAAAATTCCCGCAGTTCGCGCGGCGTATCGTAAATCTTGAGATTGGATATGTGCCAGCCGTAGCCGATGCCCTTCAGGTATCGTGCGATTTCTTCTCGCGTTAAGCAAGCTTGCTGTTCCGCGTCATCTGGCGCGTGGTTTAATGGCGCAAGTTCGTAGATTCGGTCGCAGGTAAACTCTCCAAAGACTTTTTGGCGCTTTCCCCATGCATCGCAGATCGATCCTTCGTCAGTTTTGATAAAAACTGTCTTCCCGTGATAAATTTCTCCATAGCTTTCGTCGCCATCTCTTAGGATGCAAATGAGCCGTTCCTTTGCCTTTGTGCAGTAGATATAGCATCGAAACGGCGGCTCCAGCTTCGGGCGCGTTCTGCGTACCTCAATGGTCTTTTCACCGCTGGCAATCTTTGCGCACCATTCGGGGTTGATGCTGATTAAAACAGCTTTCATGCCTTTTCCCCTTCCTCCGGCGCCCCCGGTAAGCCGCGCCATTCCCAGTTGCTTCGTCCGAGGCTGCAACTCCCACACTTGCAATTTTGCTTTTTTGCGCAATCGCAGCACGTAAGCAGCAGTGACTCTTGGTGGTAACGGCGGTGGTTACAGCAGTGTTTGCAAGCGGCACACCCGGCAAATATCCTCAGATCTACAATTGCCGCGTCCCTCTCGACTTCTGCCTCCGCCTGCTTTCTCTGAGCTAGGGCAATCACCATGTCCTTCCACTCAAGTTCTCTTCTGAGCCTTTTTATCTCGTCCGATTGCCCATCTGTCACCGCGCGCAGAAATTCAATGGATTTTTCATATGCTATTTTCTGCGGGCGTTTTACTTTCCCAAGACTCGCGCCTTCGCGGAGCGCCGCGTTCTCGGCGGTCAGGCGCTCGATGAGGTCGGCGCTCACTTTCGGGCACCCATCGCACCCGTATTTCTTCGTAAACGGGCATTCTTCCTCTGATTCTCCACTTGCACAGCACCGCAGCGCCTTCACGATCTCTTTTTCAGTCATAGGGTTTCTTCCTCCATTCCTTCAAGAACCATTTGGCCCGGCAAAACGCCGTCCTCCATGGTTCGTTCTAAGTCCATCGGTCCAGCTCCTCCATCAATGCCTTAAAAATCGGGTATGCCTGCTGCGGCACTACAGCGTTCCCGAGGCATTTAAGTCTGTCCACCCTAGCGGGAATCCCATGAGCCACTCTACCCACGTCGGGTTCAGCTGCCCAGCAACGTCCGTCCGCAAGCTCCTGTGATTGTCCCCACCGTGCGTCCCCTGCGCATCCGCTGCACATGGTGCCGTAAACAGCTTCATTTCCGGATCAGTACCTGTGCCCCTAGATGCGTGCTCTTTTCTGGTGGTCTTCCGCTCGTCACCGCAGTCATGCCGCATTGTCCTGCCGTCGGTGTCTGCCACATCTGCGATGCCGACGAAGAACACCCGCGATCTCCTGTGCCAAGCTCCGACAGCCGCAGCCTCAAAATTAAACACGACGACGTGATAGCCAGCACGCTCCAGATCCTTGACCACCTGCCCGGCGGCAATCTTGATGATTCCAGGAACGTTCTCACCGACAACGCAACGCGGGCGCAGCTCGGTGATAACTCGGAGCATCTCCGGCCAGAGGTATCGATCATCCCCTTTGCTCTTTTGCTTTCCAGCCACGGAGAAGGGCTGGCATGGGAATCCGCCGGAAATAACGTCAACTGCTCGTAATCCTGTTCGCTCATAGAAGCTCTCCTTTGTCAGCGTCCGGACATCACGCCAGCGCGGCACGTCCGGCCAGTGCTTTTCCAGCACCTTCGTCGGGTAGTCGGCAAACTCGCACTGCCCGACGGTCGTAAATCCGGCCCACTCGGCAGCCAGATCAAGCCCGCCGATCCCGGAAAACAGGCTCAGATGCGTCAGCATTTTGTTTCCTTCGCCGTCGGCGTCAACTTGGCCAGCATGATCTGGCCGAGATCCGCCACGTATATTAGCCGCCCGCGGCTGTACACCATCAGCTTGTCGCCCTGGATCTCCATCCGGTCTGCCTCGATGTTCGTCAGATCGTTGCAGCAATCGCAAACAAATCTCATGTCTTGTCCTCCTTGTCCTCCTTGTTTTCCGCAAGCATTCGCTCGACCGCCTCCAGCTGGATCGCATCAAGTTCGTCCCCGTGGCGCTGCACGCCTTGCTGCAATCGGGCAGCGCCCTTTGACACCGGCCCCATCACCCTGTCCACAGCTGCACGTTCCAGCGGGTTCAGCTCGTCATGGTGTCCCTGCGCGCCGTAGCCGGGCTTTGCAGCGCGGCCGAGCGCCGCAGGGCGTGTGCTGGCCTCTTTCAGCCAGTCAAACACGATCCCCTTGTAATTTGCGGCCATAGAGCGGGTTATCACGTCGACCATTGCAGCCTCGCCATATTCCTCTGCGGCTTTCGTGATCTGCGTAACAAGGCTTTGCAGGCCGACAGGCTTATACTCCTCCCGCCGTTCTCCCTTGTATGCCACCCATTTCTCAACGGATTCGCGCAGTGTGGGGGGAAGGGGGGAAAGAATACTGTCCATGTCCTTTTCCTTTGTCCTTTTCCTTTGTCCATAGCTTTTTTTGCTTTCCTCGGAAAGCATTTGCTTTTTTTGCTTTTCGTTGCTTTCGTCAAAAGCATTTGCTTTTTCGGATTCAGGCCGACCGCCCTGCTTTCCTGCCTCACTTCTGGACGCGGAGACGGCTTTTTGCGCCGCTACGGATTCGTCAATGTCCCGTCGAATCGCAGGCCAAATGAAACGTTCACTCCCGCTGAACTCTGGCTCTGCTCCCGACTCGCGATAATCCATCGCGGCCAGCACCAAGCGCCCCACCTCAGCAGCACTGTACGCCTCGAAATAGCTCCTGTAACTCAGCCACAGCTTGACGTATTCCTTTTTTTCTCCCATCCGTCAGCCCTCACTTTTCGGCTGACAGGTAATAAGCAGTTGATCGCGCCGGTCAACAAGTTTTGTCAGGACTTCGAGTTCTTCCACAGTCACGTTGTAAAAATTGATCTCATTCTCAACTTCCACGCAGCCTGTAACAAATTCCTCAATGCAAACATCAAAAAGCATCGCAGTGCCCTCCATCAGAACGGAAGCTCGTTTTCGTCGCCGATCTCCATCTGCGGCATATCCGGCGCAGAGAACGGAACCGGCGTTGTGCTCGGCAGCGGCCTGAACTCCGAAGATGCCGGTGCAGCGGCAGAAGCATTCTGCCCGTCCCGCTTGCTGTCGCCGAAATAAACGCTTTCTGCGACGATCTCTGCCGTTCTTCGCTTGTTTCCGTCCTTGTCCTCCCAGTTGCGGATCTGCAAACGGCCAGACACGACGGCCATCCGGCCCTTGGAGAAATACTTGCTGACAAAATCAGCTGTATTCCGCCATGCGACAACATCAATAAAATCCGTTTCCTTCTCCGCGCCCTGCGCCGCGAAATCGCGGTCGCAGGCGAGCGTGAAGGATGCAACAGAATTTCCGCTTTGCGTCTGCCGAAGCTCCGGGTCACGGGTCAGACGGCCCATCATAACGACTTTATTCAGCATTCTTTTTCTCCTTTCCCTGCTTCTGGGCGCACGTCCAGCAGAGGCAGCGGCCAAACTTCTTGGCCGTCTGCTCCGCAATGCTCACGCCAGAATACGTATGTCCGTTGATTGTTTCGCCCACAATCTGCTGGCCGCAGACTGCGCAATTAAATGACATTGCAGATGTTTGCGGTGCTGTTTTCCTCGCCTGCGCAGGCTGGCCTTTCGCTGTCCGGCCCGTTTCCTTTGCATATTCGTCCGTGTCCGCGTCCTTCGTATCGTCGATTGCAAAAAGGCCGTTCAGTGCGTACTTGCGGGCGTAAGAGCTGGCCGTACCTGTTACCTGCGGCTCGTCCATGCCCTTCTTGCTTTCCGGCTCACGGGCAAAGCCATACGTCGTATACTCGCCCTCACCATCGGAAATCGTAGCCTTTGCCCTAACATAAATGCGGTTTCCGATCTCTACAATCTCGTCGGATATCGTCAGAATGCAGCTCTGCGCCTGAAGCAGAGGCTTCACAGCCTCCAAAATGCTTTCGCAGGAACGGTAGTTGTAACCGCCGAAGCTATTCTTCTTGTCCTTCGGCGCTTTCAGCTGCGCCTGAATGGCATTCAGCTTTTCTGTTAATTTCATTTGTTTTCCAAGTCCTCCTTCAAATCATCAGTTTCGGGCGGTATCAGCTCGCTCGGAATCTCCAGCGGGCAATAATACCCGCGTTTCTGCCACGCCGGAATCAATTCCCCAGTCCTCATGCACTGCCGCCTGCTATACGTTTGCAGCAGGGGGCAAATATCACATTCGATATGCCCGGTGGGAAAAAAGATTGATACCCGGCATTCGCACGGTATGTATATCTCTTCGGCGCGCGTCATTCAGCCTCCACAAATTCACTGTTTTTCAGGCAGTACCATGTATCGGCCTTGATCTTCTCGCCGTCTACATATTCCGTCTTCACGCAGCGCGGAGCAAACCGTCCTTTTTCGTCGGAATATTCCCACTCCGCAAGCGTGATCCAGCTTCCTGCCTTTGCCTTTACGGCAGAGCCGTTGCCAGCGCAGCAGATCACGGAGTCTTCGCCGGTACTATTGATCTTGGCGGAGTAGCCCGAGCTGCCGATCTTGGCGGAGTTGCCCGAGCTGCCGATCTTGGCGTAGTCGCCCGAGCTGCCGATCTTGGCGTAGTTGCCCGAGCTGCCGATCTTGGCGTAGTTGCCCGAGCTGCCGATCTTGGCGTAGTCGCCCGAGCTGCCGATCTGGGCGGAGTCGCCCGAGCTGCCGATCTTGGCGGAGTAGCCCGAGCTGCCGATCTGGGCGGAGTTGCCCGAGCTGCCGATCTTGGCGTAGTTGCCCGAGCTGCCGATCTTGGCGTAGTCGCCCGAGCTGCCGATCTGGGCGGAGTTGCCCGAGCTGCCGATCTTGGCGTAGTTGCCCGAGCTGCCGATCTTGGCGTA
>ERZ791861.215-NODE-215-length-41411-cov-2.673203_pt1 | contig 41411 bp, 58 predicted proteins | sample MGYA00510283_ERZ791861 | MGnify/ENA primary metagenome ERZ791861 (study PRJEB30046, sample SAMN00792074) | human gut metagenome | study: EMG produced TPA metagenomics assembly of the A metagenome-wide association study of gut microbiota in type 2...
CGATATGTGAGGGGATAACCAAAAAGGTAAAATACACTCGTAGAGCCCTTGGTAAGCCGATTTTGGACGCGGTTTCGATTACCGCCATCTCCACCAAATATTAAAACCCTACATAGTACCTAACTATGTGGGGTTTTACTTATGTTTGCGTACTACTAACTACTACATAATGTACCACGGTTGGTAACAAGTTGGTAGCAGGTTGGTAACAAATATTCTATGTATGAATTGTGTTTACTGCATCAATTTTTGTCTTTAAATAAATATGAGTGTAAACTCTTTCTGTAAACGATTGAGCTGATTTGTGTCCGACTATCTCTTTTATAACACTTTCATTTACATTATGTATTGTCATTTGAGTAATGCAAGTGTGTCGAGCCTCATGCGTAGTGTGTTTCATCGATAATGAAGTTAATACACTTTGCTGTTGTTTTCTGTACCAACTGTCAGCAAGTCTGCCACCGTATTCGGCTGTTATAACCCATTGACTTTGTGATTTATCGCAAAAGTATTTGAAAAAAGGAACAATGACATCAGCAATAGGCACTATTCTAATACCTGAATCAGTTTTACTTTTAACTACTTCAAAATACTGCTCATCAAGATGTAAATTTTCTTTTTTGAGGTAAAGTAATTCATTGCATCTTACACCGGTATAAATGTATATCAAAATCAGTTTTACAATGTCATCATCTGTATGTTTCCAAAGTGTATCAATTTCTTCATCAGAATACGGTATTCTTGCACCTTTTGTCTTTGCCGGAGAACCTACATCAAGCATTTTAGCTTTGTTCTGCGATACTATTTCCTGTACCATACTGTATTGATATAATTTGCTTACGAGGTTTTTCATATCTCTGTTAGAAGTATATCCGCTTTCGTTATCATCAATACAATTTTGCATATCGCATATTTTTAGTGTGGCGAACACTTTATTGTGGATGATTTCATATTTTTTGTATGCCGCTTTATAACATTTTTGAGCACTTTTTGACAGCTTATCAAATTCTTTTGTTTCTATCCATTTATTATATATATCCGAAAAAGTTAATTTTCTACTTGCAATGTCATAAGGCTCTCTGTTATAGTCGGAGAGAGCCGCCACGGCATTAGCTTTTGACGAGTAGTATCCTAATACCTTTCTTATAGGAAAACCGTTTTCATCTCGTCCTACGGTTATTCTAACCATATATGGTTTACGGCGATTACCTTTTAGTTTGGTGATACTGCCATATCCGTTTGCATTTTTCAATTTTGTATCCCTTTCTTTTTTTTGAAAAAGGGTATAAAAATACCCTACTTGAAATAACAAGCAGAGTGTGATATACTACTATTTGCGAGGTAGTAATTTGTATATCACACTTTGCTATCGCCCCTATGACCTTTGGCGAGGTTGTAGGGGCTTTTTTTATTTAATTATAAATCAAAAGAAATGTTTTCCTTTGGTGGTAACTTATAAAAACATTGAACTATTTTATAAGCTGTTGCTAAATTATATTGATTTGCTCTTAATGCTACATATTTAATTGTTTGACCGTCTTTGCTTTTGTATGTAAAAATCAAATAAGGTGTAGACTGTTTGGTTTCTTTAACTTTTGGCTTTGAGGCAATAATAGCGCCGACGGCACCAAATAAAGCTGCTCCTGCTATGGCTTTTTTGGTACTTGAAACATATTCTTTTTGTATTTCTACATCTGTCTTAACACAAACATCTATCAAGTTTTCCAAAGGTAAATTATATGTTGCTCCGTTTGATTCAAATACAACTTTGTCATTACACCAATATGTGTTAAGGGGAACACCCTCTGAAAGTGGCAAGCCATTAAAATGAACAAATGTGCCACTTACCACAAATCCAAGTTCTTGCTTTTTTTTCTTTTTATATGCTTTAGCTTTTTTGCGATTTTTGGATGTTACGATTGCCATATAAAAGAAAAATATAATAAGCAAAATCATAAACACTATAAATACCCAAAAAATTGTATCATTTGATTCCATAATTATTCCTCCTTAATTAAACTGTTTTCAATTTTTAATGATTGCCTATACTGTTCGGCAAGTGCTACCCGTGTAAATGTGACCGTTGCGTTGTAATTTTCTCTAACTACTTTTTCAATTTCATCAAGTGTTACCTTGAAAAACTCTTTTCTATCATTTACTTTGTTTACTCTTTTATCATTGAAATAATTATGTAGTGTTGATTCAAGCTTAGGAGCATCTTCGGAAAAAATCATAGCATGAACATCAAATTCAAAAGGAACGGATGCACTGCTTAATTCTTTAATTCTGTCCATAGGTTCTAATCGGCGTGTCATACCGATTTTGTAAATGTTTTCACCAAAAGAACCTATATTTGAAATAATATAAACAAAACCTGAACGAGTATTTTGTTCTCTTTCAAGAACATTTTCTTTATCCTTTTCAAGTAATTTGAGCTTTTCTTCGAGTTCTTGAATTTTATCTATATAAAGTTGTTTTTCAATATCTTGCGCTTTATGAAGATATGCCATAAGCTTGTCAATTTCTTTTTTGAATTGTTGTTCTTCTTTTTCTATTTTTGCCTTTTCTTTCTCGATTTCTCGTCTTGCCTTTTCCTCTTCGAGCATTTGCTCACGGATTGCTTTTTGTTCTTCCTTTTCATTGGCGAGTGTTATTTGATATGAATACATCAAATTTAGTTGCTCAAGTTTTAATTCTAAAAATTCTTTTGTTAGTTCTACACCATCCACTCGATATATTTTATTGAGCATTTCAAATGATTTAACTAAACGATTCCTTAATGTGTCAACATTTTTTACTGTTACAGATTTGATAATTGAACTTGATTCGGAATTAAAACAGCGTATGATTTGTTTGATATTTGCATTTATTACAGATTTTGTAGATATAGCTGTTGCAATGACTGCGTTATTTTCTTTAATTAAATCTTTTTCTTTTAGTTCTGATAAACTTAATTTATCTTTGTATTCTGCCGAAGTAATATTATAATCAACAAAAACATTGCTTTCTGCAACAACTAATTCTGAATTTGCTATTTTTATTTCTTTTTGCAATGCCTGTGCCTGTTTTTTCAAATCTTGAACTACTTGTGCATTTTTATCTGCAATATTTTGACTTTTTGCAGCTTCTTTTTCTTTTTCTGTCTTAAACAGTTCGGCATTTTGTTTGACTGTCAGTTCATAATTATCGATGTTGTCAACTTTCTTGTAAAAATCAATAACTTTCTTCTGTAATATGTAATATATGATTATTAGTACTATTCCTATTGCAAGAAATATAGAGCTTTTTAACATATAAGCTAAAACTAATGCAATTACAGAAATAGCGGGTTGAGCATACCATGGTACAACATAACGCTTTTTGTTATTTTGCTTATCGTTCATATTTATTCCTCCTTAATATTCTTACATAACAGGTTTGGTTTCAAAGTATAGTTTATATGCTTTTTTTATATAATCTTCGGTTACATCAAAATATTCAGCTAATTCCCGAATGTCATAGCCTAATTCTAACATATTTAAAAACTTATCTTTATCAATAAGTTTTCTTATTGCCCAACGGTCAGCGACTTCTTCGCATTTCTTTGTTGTGTCGATAGGTGAATATTTATTATAAAATGCACCTGTTTCGCAATGACCAATTTCGTGAGCAATATGTACTCTTTCATTGGCCAAGTTATCCATTTGTTTATCATCAATACCTATGTAATAATCGTCACCGACGCAAATAGACAACGATTCACAATTTGGCAGGTTAAACGATAATATTTTAATATTTAGCTGTTCAGCAAATTCGTAAAGGTCTTCATTCAATCCTTGTCACGCTCCTTTATAAATTTGGCAAAATTCTTAACCTCATTAAGTTGCTCATCTGTGATTTCACCACCACCAAATAGAGCAAACTTTAAATCTTCATCAGATACACTATTGTTATTTGATTTAGTCATTGGTACATCATAGCCCATTAACCAAGCTACATCAACATTAAGTGCATTGGCAAGTTTTTCTAATGATTTATCCTTAGCTTTGTATGTACCTTTTATATAATGACTGATACTACCTTTATCAATGCCTGTTATTTTAGATAAATCAGTTGCTTTTATGTCTCTTAAAGTCATTGCTTTAGCTAATCGACTTGAAAAAGTTTCGTTCATATCATCACTCCTTTTTTGCTACAAAACAATAATATCACACAGTTGGGAAAAAATCAATAAAAATTGGGAAAAAATCAATAAAAGTGTTGACAATGAAAAAGTAAAGCGTTATACTATCATTTAAGTTGGGAAAAACCCAACAGCAAGGAGGTGAAAAAATGCAAAGTAAAAATGACGAATCAATTTATGACTATTCAATTTTAAAAGGGAAAATTAGAGAAGTATTTGGCAATGAACAAAACTTTGCAAATGCTATGGGAATAGCCCAAAATACGCTAATTAACAAGTTCAATAAAGACGGATTTAAACAAAGTGAAATGGATAAAGCTTGTTTTTTGTTAGGTACAGGTCCCGGAAGTATTCGCTCATATTTTTTTACTCACAAAGTTGGGAAAATCCCAACAAAATTAAAGAGGTGATTAGATGTTATTAAAAGGCTCAGCAAAAGAAATAGCCGACTTTATAGAATTACTCCAAAAGTCGACTAATCTTTCTCGGAACAAGATATGCCATGGAGATGACCAACTTGTTAAAGACCCGACAAGTAATTGTAAGAATTAAAAGATTTTATTGTTAATGTAATCCCAACTGTTTTTAGGCAGATAACCTTGTTTATTATCTTTTACTTCAACGATGAAAATATTATCGTTTTTATCAAGAGCAGGCTCTATTATACTGAAAATTTCATCTGCAGTTTGAAAGTAAGATTGAATAAGATAAGAAGATTCACTACAAGTTATCCATGCTCCAGTTGAGGCATCAATAATTGCTTGTTTTACTTTTTCATAATTTTGACCCGGGGAATTAAGGTCATAAGTAATCATATATACCATTTGTTTCACCACCTTTCTAAGTTGATTTTATCAGTTTTATAAAGGCAGATCAATAAAGTGGATAAAAAAGAGGTAATTAGATGTTACGAGGTGCGTTATGTACGAAGAAATTAAATGCTGTAAATATTGCATTCATTTTAACAGAGCGGTAGACCATTGCAATGAAAACAACATTGATATTAAGCAGCCGTATTTTAATTGGTGCTTTAACTACGAATCTGTTAAATGAAAAAAGCCGACTGCATAAAAACACAGCCGGCAAGGTGTGATACACCCTTAGCAAATTGATTGTATCACACTTGAAAATAAAAATCAAGGAGTGATTAAGTATGTCAAAGTACAAAAACACAGAAACAATGAAAATAGCAGAGGCGGCAAAGCTGATGCGTAAAAACCCATGCTTTATTCGACAGGGCATTATTGACGGAAGATTGGAATTCGGTCGTGCTGTTTGCAGTAATGGCAGATGGAATTTCTATATCAACAGAAACAAATTTTTTGAAGTTACAGGTATTCAGCCTGTTGAGGATGACGAAGATGGAAAGATGTAATTATTGTCCACTGCGTAACCACTGTTTAACACAGAAAAAGGAAACCGATACCTGCGACGATATGATAAGGCGATATAACGCAAGCTTATTATTACCACCACAATATGTTGAAAGGAGCGCATTTTGATGAATAAGAATAAAAGAATAGTTTTCGGTATTGTCGGCGGTGCTTTATATATGCTTGGCTTTATCGTTGACGATACTGATATTTTAGTTCAGTTAATAACAACTGTTTTAATGCTTTGTGGCTTTATTATGATTATTCTTTCGTTTCTTTTGCTCGCAAATGACCTTGAAGCTAAAGAGGCTATGAAAGAATATACAGAGCCGTTTATTGATGAATACAGCGAATTTGATAATTGCATATTTGACGATAGACAAAGCGGTTGGTATGCGTGTTTAAGCATTGCAGAGGGTACATATGAAAAAAACTACAAATCGTGAGGAATGGCTCAAAGAACGCAAAAAGGGAATAGGTGCAAGCGAGGCAAGCTGTATCATCGGCGTAAATCCTTGGAAAACGAATGTTGAACTGTGGCAAGAAAAAATAGGACAGCGAGAGCCTGAGGATATAGGCGATAAAGATTGCGTTATGTATGGCAAAAAAGCCGAAGAACTTGTAAGAGGATTGTTTGAGCTTGATTATCCGGGTTATAAGGTTGAATATGACGAATTTGGAATGATTGCCAACAGACCGAATGAGCCATGGCTTTTTGCAACCTTAGACGGTCACATTATCGGCGGTAATAAGAACGGCGTACTTGAAATTAAAACAACTACCATTCAGCAGTCAAACCAATGGGAGCATTGGAACGGACAAGTACCTGATTATTACTATGCTCAATTATTGCATCAATTTCTTGCAACAGGATACGATTTCGCAATATTACGAGCTGATATTCGTTATTACAAAGGCACAGAACTACGCCATACGGTAAGAGATTACTATTTTGAGCGTGACAATGAGCAGATTAAAGCAGACATGAAGTATCTACTGAATAAAGAAAAAGAGTTTTGGAATTGCGTTCAAACTCAAAAATCACCAAATTTAATATTACCTGAAATATGAAAGGAAATCATTATGGAATTTAATTTATCTACTGACATTAAACAGGCAATACCAAATGCGATTGTTTTCAATTTTGAGGAGTTAAAGGCTGAACTATCCGAAAAAATTAAGCCTTATGAAACTCTTGCGGTAACCGAGGACGATTTGAAGTCTGCAAAGAGCGACAAGGCAACGCTTAATAAGCTAAAAAAAGCTTTAAATGACAAAAAGGTTGAGGTGAAAAAAGAGTACATCTCACCGCTTGAAAACTTTGAAAAACAAGTCAAAGAACTTGTTGAAATTATCGACAAAGGCGTAAATAACATTGATACGCAGGTTAAGGACTTTGAAAAGAAAGAAGTTGATGAAAAGCTAAAAGAAATTGCAAGCTTTTATGTTGAAGAATTTCCTGACTATTACGAGGTACTCAAACTTGAAAAAGTTATACCAAATAAATGGCAAAACAAGACCTGCAAGCTTGAAACAATCAAACAGGAAATAAGAGATAAGGTGTTTAAGTTTGAGAATGACATCAAGGTTATTAAGGCAATGAAACTTGAATGCGAGGAGCAAATGCTTGATGCCTATGTTGAAACACTTGATATGTCGGCGGCTCTTCAAAAGAAACACGAATTTGAAGAAAGGCTAAATGCGCTTAAGCTAATGAAAAACAGTGAGCTGGCAAAGGAAGAAATAGCTTTGACGGCTGAAACGGTGCAGGAACAGCTTCCTCAACCACCAAAACAAGCAGTTAATCAGCAGGCAACTAAAACTATTGATGTTCGTTTTTATGACACAACCGAGGAATTTCGCAAGGCTATGAAAGCACTCACAACACAATATAACATCAAATACGGCAATGTACCGAAAGGAGAATAATAATGGCAAATTCACTTACAAACAAAGAAAAAGCAAAAGAAGAATTAACCGTTGTGATTGATGCTGACGGAGAACAAATTAAATTAACTCCATCGATTGTTCAAAACTATATTGTCGGCTCAAATAACGGAAAAATCACTAAACCCGAATTTATGATGTTTACATCTCTTTGCAAGGCAAGACATCTTAATCCGTTTTTGAAAGAAGCATATTGCATTAAATACGGCGACAATCCTGCACAAATCGTAGTTGGTAAAGATGCAGTACACAAAAGAGCAATACGAAACGCTAATTATGACGGTATGGAAAGTGGCATAATTGTTCGCAATAACGAGACAGGCGACATCACGGAACGCAAAGGTACATTCTATCTCAAAGAACAAGAAACTTTAGTTGGTGGATGGGCAAGAGCATATCGTAAAGATTGGCAACATCCTACATATTGTAGTGTGTCTTTTGACGAAGTTGCACAGAAGAAAGGTAGCGGTCAGCTTAATTCTAATTGGGCAACAAAGGGCGCCACAATGGTTGAAAAGGTTGCAAAGGTAAGGGCACTTCGTGAAACATTTGTTGAAGAGGTAGGAGGTATGTATGATGCCGACGAACTCGGTATTGATTTACCTAATGACGAACCACCTATTAACGATGCAAAAGAAAATCAACCGAGTGAGGAAATTGAAGCACCTGCAACTGTTATTGACGACCCACTTGCTTGATTATGGAAGAGACAGTAGGCTACATAACCGACATAAGACCTAACGAGAGTTTTAGTCTTGTTGTGCCTTATGAGAATACATATCTGCTCGATAAAAGACAAATAACCGAATGTTCTGTCCGTATTGATGACGGACGGAGCATATCGGCATTACAGCGTAAACATATTTATGCAACCTTTAACGATATAGCAAAGTACACAGGATATACACCTGATGAAACAAAGCAGGTTATGAAATATTCATATATTGCTTTAACCGGGCAAAAAGAATTTTCACTCTCTGATTGCTCAATGACGGTTGCGAGAGATTTTCTTGAATATCTTATCGAATTTTGCATTGAAGAGGGAATACCGACTAAAGACAACTTAATTGAGCGAAGCCCTGATATATCAAGGTATATTTACTGCTGTCTTGCAAATAAGACTTGCTGTATTACAGGCGAAAAAGCAAAGGTGCAACTTCATCATGTGGATGCAGTAGGTATGGGCAGAAACAGAAAAGATATTATTCATCTCGGTATGCGTGTAATGCCGTTAAGGTGGGACTTACACGCCGAGGCCCATAGGATAGGGCAAAAGTCTTTTGATGAAAAATATAAGGTTTTTGGCATCAAGCTTGATGAATATTTATGTAAGATTTGGAAGGTGAAATACAAATGATTAACTCCGTTGTCCTTATGGGCAGATTAACATACGAACCTGAACTGAAATTAAGTCAAAGCGGTATTTCGGTTATCCGTTTCCAAATGGCTGTTGATAGAAATTATCAGCCACAAGGACAAGACAGACAGGCAGATTTTATTGACGTAGTTGCTTGGCGACAGACGGCTGAATTTGTCAGCAGATATTTTCATAAAGGCTCAATGATTGCTGTCGAGGGTTCTATACAAACAAATAATTTTACAGACCGTGACGGTAATAAGAGAAAATCCGTAGAGGTTGTTGCTAATCAGGTTTCTTTTTGTGGCTCAAAGGCAGAAACTCAGGGTGCAAATCCTGCGTTTTCACAACCACCGCAGACTTATGCAACAGCTGACAGTTCGGACTTTGAAGAAATTGTCGATGATGACGACGATTTACCGTTTTGAGAGGTGAAACTATGAGCAGAATAGCAAAGCAAAAAAACAGAATTATTGCTTATATTGAAGAATACGGAAGCATAACGGTCAAAGAGGCTCAGGAACACCTTGGAATAGGCGACCCACGCAAGCGTATAAGCGAATTGAGAGAAAAAGGCTATCCTATATCGGATGAATGGGAAAACGGCATAAATCGCTTTGGAGAGCATTGTAGGTATAAGCGTTATTACATGAAAGAAAGTTGATGTTATGGAGGGTTGGATTAAATTATATCGTAAGTTGGCTGATTGGGAATGGTATGACAATCCTGTTGTTTTTAAAGTTTTTATCGACCTGTTATTAAATGCAAATCATCAAGATAATTGTTGGCACGGACAAGTTATAAAACGAGGCTCTCTCGTCACTTCTGTTGCATCAATAGCAAGCAGAAACGGACTGTCTACACAGCAAGTTAGAACGGCTTTAAAGCATTTAGAAAAAACAGGCGAAATTAACAAACAATCAACAAACAAAAATACATTGATAATAGTGCTTAATTACACAGTATATCAAGACTTTACAAGCGTTAGTGATACTCAATCTAACAATCAACTAACAAACAGTCAACAAACAAATAACAATCAAATAACAACAAACAAGAATGTAATAATGAAAGAATGTAATAATGATATATTTACTAACTTACTTACTTGCGAAAAATCAAGCTTTGATTGGTCGCAATATGACGAAGAAGAAATGACTGAATATTATCCCGGTACAGCATTAACAATAGCTGAATACGATAAACTCTACTCGCTTATAAGCGCTTGCGCACTTAATGAGTATTGCAAAAAAATAGAACGATACTCCAAATGTAAAGAACCGTTTAAAACGATTTTGCAATGGGCGATTAAGGACTGCAATGTTAAAGACCCGGAAATTTTCAAATGAAAGGAACAGTAAATGAACAATATTCAATTTTATATTTACGGTGAGCCTAAAGGAAAGGCTCGACCGAGAGTTACAAAAACTCATACATATACACCTCAGTCGACGGCTGAATACGAAAAGCTTGTTGCTTTTTGTTATCAAAATGAAGCAAAAGGCAAAACATTCGGTGATAAACCAATTTATCTTAATATAAATGCCTTTTTCAGTATTCCAAAAAGGACAAGCAGAAAAAATCGTGAACTGATGGTAAAAAATAAAATCTATCCGACAAAAAAGCCTGATGTTGATAACATTATAAAAATTATCGCTGATGCTTTAAATGGCGTTGCGTATAACGATGATAAGCAAATAGTTATGTGCAGCTGTAGAAAATACTACACAGATGGCGAGCCGTTTGTATGCGTTTACATTCAGGAAATTTAATGAAAGGTAAAAGCGATGTGGTGTCGGCTCTTTTATGAATGTGGTTTTATATGTAGTAGAGGAATACCTCGAGCAAATATTTTTTCCGTTAATACTGATTATAACTAATTATTCATATGCAAAAAAATCAATGTATTAGTAGGCGTTGATTCCACCTCTACATATCAGACCGACACACATCGGGCAATTATTATGAATTATCAAGAATTTATTGCATCTAAGCAATTAAAGGCTGTAAATGCAGGATTTGATATAAATATTGATGAACTTAACAGCAATATGTTTGAATGGCAAAAAATGCTTGTTAAGTGGGGGCTAAAGAAAGGTAAATGTGCTTTCTTTGAGGATTGCGGACTTGGTAAGACTATTCAACAGCTTGTATGGGCTGACGAAACAAGAAAGTACAGTAATAAACCCTCACTTATTCTTGCACCGCTTGCGGTTGCTGAACAAACAAAATTGCAAGGTGAGAAATTCGGAGTTGAAGTAAATATATGCGAATTTCAAGCCGATATTAAAAATACCGCAGTCAATATTACGAATTATGAAAAATTACATAATTTTGATTGCAAATCATTCGGCAGCGTTGCGCTTGACGAAAGCTCAATATTAAAGAACAGCATCGGAAAAGTGAGAACACAGTTAATTGACGAGTTTAAATATACACCGTTTCGCTCCTGTTGGTCTGCAACGCCTGCACCTAATGACTATATGGAGCTTGGCAATCACAGCGAGTTTTTAGGCATTATGGGATATTTTGAAATGCTCGCAACATTCTTTGTTCACGATGGCGGTGATACTTCAAAATGGCGGCTTAAAGGTCATGCTGTCGAGAAGTTTTGGGATTGGATAGCATCGTGGGCGGCAGTAGTGCCAAATCCTAATGTATTAGGGTTTTATGATGAAAGGTATTCTTTGCCGCAGCTTATTGTGCATCAGGTAACCGTTGATGCCGAAATTGAGGATGACGGCGGACAAATGCTCTTATTTCCGTCAACTACGCAGACATTGCAGCAGAGAAGCCAAGCAAGAAAAGACAGCCTAAATGAAAGAGTTAAGGCGGCTTGCGAGCTTGCTAATTCAACCGATGAACAGGTACTTGTATGGTGCGATTATAACGCCGAAAGCGAGTTGTTAAAGAAAAATATCATCGGAGCTGTTGAGGTTAAAGGTTCTGACAGCGATAAGCATAAGGTTGATGCAATGCTCGGTTTTGCAAACGGTGATATTCGTGTTCTTGTCTCAAAGCCGTCTATATGCGGTTACGGTATGAATTGGCAAAACTGCAATAAGGAAATATTTGTAGGCTTATCAGATAGCTTTGAAAAGTATTATCAAGCGATACGCAGGTGTTGGCGCTTCGGTCAAACAAAGCCTGTTGATGCTTATTTGATAGCGAGTAAGGCTGAGGGCGCAGTTAAAGACAATATCGAGCGTAAACAAATGCAAGCGACTAAGTTTATGTATGAGTTGTCGAAGAGAACAAAAGACATTTTAATTGCCGAAATTAACAATGCAACAAAAATGACAGAAAGCTATATAGCAACAGAAAGGATGAGTGTTCCACAATGGATGATAAGTGCATAAAACAATATGTTGATGACAGAATGGCACTTTATAACGGTGACAGCGCCGTAGTTTTAAAAGGTATTCCGAGCAATTCCGTACATTTTATGATATATTCGCCGCCGTTTGCAAGCCTTTACACTTACAGCAACAGCGAAAGAGACTTAGGCAACTGCAAAGACTTAGAAGAGTTTTACACTCAATTTAAGTTTATAGTTGATGAACTATACAGAATACTTATGCCGGGAAGAATTATGGCGGTACATTGTATGCAACTTCCGACAACGAAAGGCAGAGACGGTTTTATCGGACTTCAAGATTTTAGGGGTGATTTAATTAGGCTGTTTCAAAAAGCAGGTTTTTATTATCATTCCGAGGTTAATATTTGGAAAGACCCTGTTGTGCAAATGCAGAGAACAAAGGCACTTGGGTTGTTACATAAGCAAATCAAAAAGGACAGTGCGATGAGCAGGCAAGGTTTATCTGAATATTTGGTTGTGATGCGTAAGCCCGGTGATAACCCTGAGCCTATTTCACATACAAATGATACATTCCCTGTGAGTGAATGGCAGAAATACGCAAGTCCTGTTTGGATGGATATAAACCCGTCAGACACACTTCAATCAAAATCATGCCGGGATGATAAAGACGAAAAACATATATGCCCTCTGCAATTATCAGTAATTCGCAGAGCTATTGACCTTTGGAGCAATCCTAATGAAACAGTATTAACACCGTTTCTTGGCATAGGCTCGGAGGCTTATGTGGCTCTTGAAAAAGGTAGAAGAGCAATAGGTGTTGAACTGAAAACTACTTGGTTTAAACAAGCTGTAAGAAATTGCAAAGGTGCTGTTACCGAATCAACGCAGATTTCTTTTGAGGGTTAAGAATATGAGAATTGTAGTTATTATTCTTGCTGTATTTATAATCGTATTAGGGTGTTTGTGTTGGAAATTACTCCAAGATAACGCAACGCTTACCATTATGAACTTGATACACCAAGAAACGGAAAAGGAACTAAAAGAAAGGTTGAAAGATAATGAGACAACTAAACTTCCTTGACGAATTGATTATTGACAACTTCGCAGGCGGCGGTGGTGCTTCCTGCGGAATTGAACTCGCAACAGGTCGCCCGGTTGACATAGCGATTAACCACGACCCGGACGCTATTGCAATGCACAAAGCAAATCACCCATACACTCGCCATTATCAAGAGAGCGTATGGGATATTAACCCAAAGGAAATATGCCAAGGTCATAAGGTAGGACTTGCTTGGTTTTCGCCCGACTGCAAGCATTTCAGTAAGGCGAAAGGCGGTAAGCCTGTCGATAAAAACATAAGAGGACTTGCGTGGATTGTGCTCAAATGGGCAGGAACGGTAAGACCGAGGGTGATTATCCTTGAAAATGTAGAGGAATTTCAAACTTGGGGTCCTGTGCGTAAGGATAAGCCGGTTAAGTCTAAACAAGGACAAACCTTTGAGCGTTGGAAAAGTCAACTTTCGGCACTCGGATATGAGATTGAGCACAGGGAGTTGAGAGCTTGCGACTATGGTGCGCCGACTATAAGAAAGCGTTTCTTCCTTGTCGCAAGGTGTGACGGCGAACCCATAGTATTTCCTGAACCTACACACGGTGACCCAAATAGCGAAGAAGTTAAGAGTGGCAAGCTAAAGCCGTGGAAAACCGCTGCCGATTGTATTGATTTTTCTCTGCCTGCTCAAAGCATATTTGAACGCAAAAAGCCACTTGTAACGAATACTTTAAGGCGAATTGCAAGAGGACTTGACAAATTTGTGATTAAGGAAGAAAAGCCGTTTATTATTCATAATAGTTATTTACCGTATCTTGAACAAATTAACCATAGTGGAAAAGAAACAAGAGGGCAAAAACTCAATAAGCAAGTACCAACCATCACATCAAAACACGGTTTTGCTTATGTTTCTCCTGCACTTATTCAATATCACAGTGAAACGGCTAAATCAGAAGTAAGAGGTCAACAAGTTAATCAACCTATTTATACAATCGACGGCTCACCAAGATATGCTCTTTTTACACCTTATCTCTCTAAATACTTTGGTGGTGTTGTCGGCAGCAAAATTGATAAACCATTACCAACCGTTACGGCAATAGACCATAATTCGCTGACAATGCCGTATTTAACTCAGTATTACGGTGGTGCAGACCACGCTAACAGTGTTTTAAATCCTTTACAAACAGTGACTGTTAAGCCTCGGCATTTCTTATGCGAAAGTTATTTGACGATACTTCGCAAAAATATGGATTGTAAGGCATTAAATGAGCCGCTTCCAACTATAACAGCACACGCAAATCACTTTGCAAAGACGGATGTTTATTTGAGAGAATATGATGGTAAAAACCTCGGACATTGGGGTGAAATAAGAGAGTTACTTAATACCTACACAGATTGGAATATATCAGCTAATCAGGTGCTTATTTTCTGCATTGACGGAGTTAAGTATTTTATATATGATATCGGACTTAGAATGCTACAACCAAAAGAATTATACAAGGCGCAGGGCTTCCCGGACGATTACATAATTGATAAGGACTGCAACAGCAGGGAATACAACAAGACAAAGCAAGTAGCAAGGTGCGGTAACGCAGTACCGCCGCCGTTTTCTAAAGCGCTTGTTATGGCAAACTGTAAATGGCTGTGTGATAAAGCTTGCAACAATATGAAAGAATTTAACGCAGTAGCAGCAGGGTGAGGTGATGATATGAGCGAATTACAAACAAAAATAAACACGGCAATAGAACGCTTAAAAGCGTTTGAGCCGGCTGACGAACCGTATTATTTGTGCTTCAGCGGTGGTAAAGACAGCGACTGCATTCGCATTCTTGCTGACCTTGCAGGAGTTAAGCACGATATAGTTCACAATCTAACAACTGTTGACGCTCCCGAAACAGTCCGATACATCCAATCAATACCGAATGTTCACATTGAAATGCCTAAGTATTCAATGTGGCATTTAATTGAAAAAAAGAAAATTCCACCTACAAGGTTAATCCGTTATTGTTGTGATGAACTGAAAGAAAAAGGTGGAAAAGGTCGAGTTAAGGTAACCGGTGTTCGTTGGGCTGAAAGCGCAAGCAGAAAGCAAAATGGTGGCGTTGTAAAGATTATAGGCAAGCCTAAATCGACAATCGCACTTGCAGAAGAATTGCAAGCGGAATATGAGCAAGTACCAAAAGGCGGTTTGATACTTAATATTGATAATGACGAAAGTCGCCGAATGGTTGAGCGGTGTTATAGGACAACCTCAACGCTTATCAATCCTATCATTGATTGGACTGATAAAGATGTGTGGGAATTTCTGCATCACTATGGATGTAAGTCAAATCCTTTATATCAATGCGGAATGAAGCGTATTGGATGTATCGGTTGCCCTATGCAAAACGGTAAAGGTATGAAAGCTGATTTTATACGCTACCCAAAGTATCGAGATAACTATTTGCGAGCGTTCAGACGAATGCTTAAAGCAAGAGAGGCAGCAGGGATTGATAATTCGGTAGGTTGGAATACTCCTGAAGATGTAATGATGTGGTGGGTCGGTGATAACCCATTGCAAATGAGCTTTGAAACACCTGAATATCTGAAATGAGGTGATGAAAAATGACTTGTAAAGATTGTCCACATTTTGATGTGTGCAAAATGTATGGTGCATTACCTACAAAAAGACGAATTAATAGTAAATGGAAAAACTGTCCATTCAGAAATGACAAATCAAAGTATATTGAATTGCCTTTTATCGCAATGATTGAACAGTACCTTGTTAATGGAAAGTTTGCAGACAATATATATCTTCAAAAATTCAACGGAAGATATGCCACTGTTTATATCGACAAGAACAAATGGGGTACTCCACTAATAGATATTTGCGGTAAAAATTCATATAACACAGAGGAAGCAGAAGCAAGATTAAAGGAGCTTAACAATGGAACAACCTAAAAATCAGTATTGCCGATACTGTGCAAACGCTCTTGATTATAACGGTGAGTGTACCGATTTCATTTGTACGGCAAACGCTCCCTGCGGTGATGACGGAGCAGGTAGGTTTTACAAAGCTGTTAAAGGAAAAAGACCTAACAAATGTAAACATTTTGAATTTCTGAATGCAGATATATTTAGGCAAGATGAGAACGGAAATTTTGCAGAGTATAAGCCGAGAATACATAAGTCAAGGACAAAAAGTGATTGTGAACAAATGAAACTTGGAGGATAAAGGAGTTAAACAAAAATGATTGATGAAACTTTAGAACTTACACTTGACGAAGTGGAATACATAATTGCGTTCATTCGCAGTCACGAATGGAGTGACATACCCGAAACATTAAAAAGTGAAATTCTACCGAAGTTAGAAAATTTCTGTGATGAATGTTATTAATTAAAGGAGTTGAAAGAAAATGAATAAAGAATTAGCAAGATATTTTTTTATGTTGATTGATAAAGATTTGCAGTTTTCATTTAAAGGAATGGGATTGCCGAATAATGCTTGCGAATGGTTAGAAAATCAGCTAATGCAAGAAAATTTTGATAAAGTCGAAAAATTTATAAAGAAAAGATATGATGAACACGAAAACGCAAGCAAGAAGAAGCGTAAGTTTAGGGCTATGACTAATGCGGAGTTTTGCGCTAAGTGGAGGAAAAATCATTTATTTTGCAAAAGTATCATCAGCGACGGTTACTGCTGTCCTATTAGTCCGACTGGTAATTGTTTCCGAGAGAGTTTTTTGAACAAGCCCTACATAATAAACGGCAAATACATATTTATTGAGGTGAAAGAATGAAAGTAAATATATTAGGAACTTATTATACGATTGAGTATAAAGAATTAGGGGCAGAGGAAATAGACGGCTATTGTGACTTTACTTCAAAAGAAATTGTAATTCGTAGTGATAACGAAAACGGAGTAAATGATTTTAAGAGTTTGCAAAAGAAACAATTAAGGCACGAAATCATACACGCCTACTTATCGGAAAGTGGTTTACAAAGCAATTTTGAACACGCAAATCAATGGGGCCACGAAGAAACTATGATTGATTGGATTGCAATTCAATTCCCTAAAATACTTAAAACATTTGAAGAAATAGGGTGTTTATTATGACTGATTGTTATTGTACATATCGTAGATTAGGATTCGCAAATTGGCTTAAAAGTGAGGTAGAAGAATGAACATAGAACAATATGTCAAAGAGCGTGACGAAGCGTTATTAAGTTTAGATAAAGAAAAAATCATTGCATTTTATAAAAAGTACAATGTTCCGTATGCAAAAAAAGATAAAGTCTTTTGGGCAACAGTTTATAAGTGCATTTTCCATATAAATGCAAGCACTGCACAGCAGAAATTAGACGCTGAATGTTGGCTTATTGAAAATGGATTCACAACGGATATGTGAGGTAGAGAAATGACACTTAAAGAACTTGAAGAGTATTCGGTTATAGCTAATCAAATACAATCGTTTCGCAATGAGTATATTCCCTCGTTCATTAAAGGCGTTGATACAACAAAAGGGAATGTCCAAAGTTTCAATATAGCCGACAGCACAGCCGATACAGCCTTTGAAATGCTCGAAATCAATCAGTTTATTAAAGACGAGTATAAACGGCTTTGTGAAAAGCTAAAAGCCTTGAACGATTATATAAACAGTATTGATAATGAGGTGGTAAAGGCTATTGTTATTCAGCATTGTTGTTTTGGCAAAAGTTTTGATGAAACTGCTAAAATTCTTAATTATTCAAAATCTACTATTTATGAAAGACTGAAAAAATATTTTGGAAAATAGCAAAAACCGAACAAAAAGTATAGAATCGAACGATACCTTTGTGATATTATATACTTATAAAATTATATAAATCCCCTTGAAGCAGTGAGTTGAAATATACTCACTGCTTATTTTTATGCGAGTGATTAAATGGGAAAGGATGAAAATGTAAGGACACTTTGCTATAAGTGTAAGCAAAATTATGAAAGTGCAGGCTATAATCTGAAAAGCATTAAGACAAAATGTAAAACAAGTTGTGATTATTGCGGACGGCTTGGCTTTGATTATAGAATAAGCGAAAGGAGTAAGCTTTATGGCAAAAGGTAAATATGAATATTGGCTGACTGATGAGGGCTTGCTCTTAATCGGTGGATGGGCAAAAAGCGGTTTGACCGATGAACAAATCGCTCATAATATGGGAATATGCAGAGATACATTGATACAATGGAAAAAGAAATTCCCCGACATTTCCTACTCCTTAAAAGTTAATAAGGAGGTTGCCGACATTCAAGTTGAAAATGCGTTATTTAAAAAGGCATTAGGCTTTAAGGCAGTTGATATTATATATGAGCAAGTGAAAAATGCTGATACAGGCGAGTATGAACTTATGCCGGTAAAGAAAACCGAACGAGATGTACCACCTGATACAACCGCCCAAATCTTTTGGCTTAAAAACCGTAAGCCTGATGTATGGAGTGATAGAAAGGATGTTACTTTAAACGGAAAAGTTAATACCGTTGCAGAAATGACGGATGAAGAACTCGAAAAAAAGATTGCAAGCATTGAGAAAGAACTCGGCATTACAAATGAATAATGAAGAAAAGTTAAATTCACTTGAAGAACTTTTAAAACTCAAAAATGAACTGAAAATACGAAATGCAAGAAAATCATTCTTTGCATATTGCAATCAAAAAGCAAGTGACTTTTATAAGCCTAATCGGTTATTCCTTGTTGACTTCTGCAATCAACTTCAAGATTTTTATAATTCCGATGATGAGGTGTTTATAGTTAATATGCCGCCTCGTCACGGCAAGTCAAGAACGATTGGTTGTTTTGTTGAGTGGGTGCTCGGTCAAAATCAAAGCGAAAAAATAATGACAGGCTCATATAACGAAACGCTTTCAACAAACTTTTCTAAAACCGTAAGAGATACGATAGCCAAGGAAAAAGGCGATGACACAAAAATTGTTTATTCCGATATATTTCCTAATGTGAAAATCAAAAAAGGCGACGGTGCTATGAATATGTGGTCGCTTGAAAATGGATATAACAACTATCTTGCGACTTCGCCGACAGGTACAGCGACAGGTTTCGGCGCATCAATTATGATTATAGATGACTTAATTAAATCATCTATGGAAGCATATAACGCAGATGTGCTTGAAAAACATTGGCAATGGTTTACTAATACAATGCTTTCAAGACTTGAAGAACACGGCAAAATCATTATTGTAATGACAAGGTGGCACAGTCTTGACCTTGCAGGAAGAGCATTAGAGCATTATCAAAAAATCGGCGTTAAAGTAAGGCACATATCGTATAAGGCAAAACAGGATGACGGCACAATGCTCTGTCCTGAGGTGCTGTCGCTTAAATCATATGAAAACAAGATAAAAGCAATGGGTGCTGACATTGCATCAGCTAACTATCAGCAAGAGCCTATCGATATTAAAGGCAGATTATACAGTAACTTTAAAACTTACGATAAACTGCCACTTGACGGCACAGGCAAGCCATTGTTTACGGATATACGTAACTATACCGATACAGCTGATGAGGGTAGTGACTACCTATGCAGTATATGTTACTGTGTCTACAACAAAGAAGCATATATCCTTGATATTTTATATACCAAGGACGGTATGGAAATAACCGAGCCGGCGACGGCAAAAATACTCATTGATAATAAGGTCAGAAATGCCGATATTGAAAGTAATAACGGTGGCAGGGGATTTGCTCGAAGTGTAAAAAGGATAGTTGAAGAAAAATACCATAGTAATTATTGTAATATCCGACCTTTTCATCAGTCGCAAAATAAAAATGCGAGAATATTATCTAACAGCACTTGGGTAATGGAACATATTTACTTTCCGGCTAATTGGAAAGACAGATTTCCTGATTTTTACGATTCAATGGTAAGGTATCAACGAGAGGGTAAAAATGCTCACGATGATGCACAGGATGCTATAACAGGTGTTGCAGAAAAATGCAATGCAAAAAGTAATTTTAGTTTTGATTAAGAGCAAAGGCGCTAACCTCTGCTCTTTTTGTTTGGGGTGATAAAATATATGTTATTTAATTTCATAGCAAATGAAGATGCTTACGATAGACTGATTAGAGAGAATGCAACAGAACAGTTAACCGATAAGCAGTTTATTGAAAGAGAAATACGCAGATTTAAAATATCAATTAAGCGCCACGAAATGTATTGTGGCGAAAATTACTACAAAGGCAAGCAAGATATTTTGCGTAGAAAAAGAACGGCGATAGGTGAGGGCGGTAAGCTTGAAAGTGTGGATAATCTGCCTAATAATCGAATAGTTGATAATCAGTATCAAAAAATGGTCGATCAAAAGAATAATTTTCTCTTAGGCAATCCTATTACTGTTCAAGGCGATAATGAAGAATATATCAAGCTTCTGCAACAGCAATATTTTAACGCAAAGTTTTGCAGAACGCTTATAAACTGCGGTAAGGATTTAATTAACTGCGGTATCGGTTGGCTTTTTCCTTGCCATAATCAATTTGGCGAGCTTAATTTTAGGCGCATTAAGCCGTATGAGCTTATACCCGGTTGGAAAGATGCCGAGCATACCGAACTCGATTATATGATACATATTTATCCTGTTGTAGTTTACGAAAAAAATTCAAGTGAGGATAAGGTAATAGAAAGGGTTGAGGTGTGCGATGAGGGCGGCATTACATATTTTGAATTGACAAACGGCGGTAATCTTATACCTGTTGCGCCTTTCCATTCAAATTACTTCGCAATGACCGACTGTGACGGCGTTACAACCGAGTATAATTGGCTGAAAATACCTTTTATTCCCTTTAAATTTAACGCCGAGGAAATACCGCTTATAAGAAGAATAAAGTCATTACAAGATGCAGTAAATGCTATTGAATCCAACTTCCAAAACGCAATGGAAGAAGATGTAAGAAATACAATTATGGTACTTGTAAATTATGACGGAACGAACCTTGGCGAATTTAGGCGTAATCTTGCAACTTACGGTGCAGTCAAGGTTAATACTGCCGACGGCGGTGGCGGTGATGTTCGTACGCTTCAAATTGAGGTGAAAGCTGAAAACTATAAAGCAATCTTGGATATACTCAAAAAAGCCTTGATTGAGAATGCTATGGGTTATGATGCAAAAGATGACAGGCTCGGCGGTAATGCTAACGAACTTAACATTCAGTCAATGTATTCGGATATTGACCTTGATGCTAACGGTACTGAAATTCAGCTACAAGCTGCTTTGGAGGAAATGCTTTGGTTTATAAATGCACATTTATATAACACTAATGTAGGCGATTTCAGCAATGAAACCGTCGATTTTATTTTCAACAGAAATGTGATGATTAACGAAAGTATTATTATTGAGAATTGTCAGAAGTCACAGGGCGTTATTTCGGACGAAACAATTATTGCTAAGCATCCGTGGGTGGATGACCCTCAAAAAGAGCTTGAACGCATTGAAGAGGAAAAGCAAAAGAACATTGAGCAGTATAGCAATGTCTTTAATAACAATCAAAATGACAACACAAATGATAATAGCGACGGTGATGAATAATGCCGAAGAAAAACCGAGAGTATTGGCAAGAAAGATACGAGCAGCTTGAAAAGTCGGCGCATTCGTATTCATTAAGTACATACGCTCAAATTGAGCCTGCATTCACACAGGCACAAATGGAAATACAAAAGGATATTGATGCTTGGTACGGTAGAATTGCCGTTAATAACAATGTAACATTGCAAGAGGCTAAGAAGCTTTTAACGGCTGATGAATTGGCAGAGTTCAAGTGGGATGTAAACGAATATATTAAATATGGCAAAGAAAACGCTATAAATCATCAATGGGTTAAACAGCTTGAAAATGCTTCGGCTAAGTATCATATCAGCAAGCTTGAAGCCTTAAAAATACGAACACAGCAAGCTGTTGAAAAGGCATTTGGCAATGAACTTGATGCCGTAGACAGTATGGCAAGAAAAGTTTATTCAAATTCGTACTATCATTCGATATTTGAAATGCAAAAAGGCTTTAATATGGGCAGAGAGATAGCCACTATTGACGAAAAGGCACTTGAAAAGATTATAACTAAGCCTTGGGCAGCTGACGGTAAAAACTTTTCAGACAGAATATGGCAGTCAAAGGCTCAGCTTGTCAATGAGTTACATAATCAACTTACAAGGACTGTTCTGCTCGGCAATAAGCCCGATTCAGCCATTAAGGCAATATCCGATAAGTTTAATGTATCAAAAAGTCAGGCAGCTAATCTTGTGATGACAGAACAATCATATTTTCATTCTTTAGCGACTTATGATTCGTTTAAAAGTATGGGTATTAAGGAATATGAATTTCTTGCAACGCTTGATAAGAAAACTACGCAGATGTGTCGCTCAATGGACGGAGAGCATTTTCCTATGAGTGAGTATATGCCGGGTGCAACAGCGCCACCACTTCATCCAAGGTGTAGGAGCGTAACCGTACCATACTTTGATGACGAATACTCCGACCTTTTCAATAACGGCTCAATGAGAGCTGCAAGGAACGGTGACGGCAAAACTTACTATGTTCCTGCTGATATGACATACAGAGATTGGGAAAAGAAGTCCATAGTTCAAAAGTCTAAAGGTCTATTGAAAAAAAATAAGAAAAATGATAAAATAACTATATTCAAAACAACATCAGACCTTATTTATCCTATAACCGACGAATCTATAAATAATGTCAGTGATATTAAAATTCCTGATTTATCTGATGAAACAAATCAAATAATTTATGAGCAAAGAAAAGAATTACTCAAAGAGGTACAAAAACAGCCTATTGGTATTGAGGGTTCAGTAATAATCAATTTGGAAAATTCATCAGTAAATAAAATTCGTTTGGGTGGAGATGGTAAGACCTATATAGATGATATAGATAGTTTTTATTATGCTATACATAATCATCCCGATAATGGTTGTCTAAGTCCGGGTGACTTAATCAATTTTCTTAAAAAGCGAAATATGTTGGGACTTGAGGCGGTAGGAAATAATGGTTATAGCAGTTCTATAATTATGAAAACTGTTGAAAGTGATATTGATGGATATAATGAATTTATTGTAAATGAAATTGATAAGTTTAAAAACAAATATCCTAATTTGAATGTTGAAAAAGATATTGATTTAATAAACAAGTTTTGCAAAATGTTGTTAGAAAAAGGTGAAATATATGGTTTCAAAATCAGATGATTGGTTTGATCATGATTTTGATGTAGAAAAATTGCTAAAGCAAGCAAAAGAATTTGATAAATCAAACAATCAAATTGATAAAGAAAAATTGAAAGAATTTTATAAAAAGCAAAAAGATTAAGCACTTTACATTTTTGTAAGGTGCTATTTTTATGCCCAAAATCAGTAATCAGAAGCTGACACTTAATTGTGTCGGCTTCTTTTTATATTGACCTGTCGGAAGTCGAGAAAAGCCGAAAATTCAAAATTCTGATGGTGAAAGAAACACCGAGAACAAACTGAAAGGAAGATTGATTATGAAAAGACAGTTTTTGGAAGAAATGGGACTTACCAAAGAGCAAGTTGATAAGATACTTGACGAAAACAGTCAAGACATCGGCAAAGCAAAAGGTGAAGTCACAAAACTGCAAGCAGACCTCGACACAGCAAAAAAGGAAGTTGAAAATCTAACTTCACAGCTTGGTGACCGAGATCAGCAGCTTAAAGACCTTAAAAATTCAACAGATGATGTTGAGGGGCTTAAAGCAAAGATTGCACAGCTTGAAGATGAAAACAAGAATGCGGCAGAAACTCATAAGAACGAGATTAAGCAGTTGAAAATCAACTCGGCAGTAGAGGCAGCTCTTGTTTCGGCGAAAGCAAAGAATGCTAAGGCTGTTATGCCGTTTCTTAATCTTGATGATGCAGAGTTATCAGATGACGGCACGGTCAAAGGTCTTAAAGAACAAATCTCAAAGCTTATTAAGAGCGATGATACAAAATTCTTGTTTGCAGATTCAAAAACACAAATCAAAGGTGCTCAAATCGGCGAATCAGGCGACGATGACGGTGAGCATAAGGTAGACACTTCCAAAATGACATATACGGAAATGTGTGCTTACCTTGAACAACATCCTGATGCAAAAATTTAATTGTGAAAGGAATTATTAAAAATGGCAAAATTTGATTCAAAATCATTTAACCCGCAGGCATTTGGTAAGTATGTAGAACGAGTGCCAAACCCAAAGAAAAAGGAGCTTGCAAAGTCAGGCGCTATCGGCTCAAACGAACAGGCAAGAGAGGCATTGTCAAGTCAGACAGGCTCGCTTTATTGCAGAGTACCATATTACGGTACTATTTCAGGCAAAACCTCACAGAATAACACAGGCGCAACTGATATTGTGTCAAGCAATACAACTACTTTTGAGCAGGGCTTCATCGTTGCTTCAAGAATGGACGGTTGGACAGAAAGAAGCTTCAGCAAGAATATTACAGCCGGTGTTGACTTTATGAACAATGTCGCTGAACAGATTGCTGATTATAAGCTTGATGTTAAGCAGGATATCATTCTTGCAATCTTGAAAGGTATTTACAGTATGAGTACATCAGGCTCAACAGTTGCAGCAAAGGCTGCTAAAACCTTTATAGACAAACATACATATGATATTACTGCTAATGAGGGTGAGGATGCTTATGTAGGTGCTAAAACTCTTAATTCAGCTATGCAGAAAGCTTGTGGCGACAATAAGGATATTTTCAAGCTTGTAATTATGGACAGTACCATTGCTACAAATCTTGAAAACTTGCAACTTCTTAAATATTTCACTTATACAGATAAGGACGGCCTTACAAGAGAACTTGCCCTCGGCAGTTGGAACGGCAGAGCGGTACTCGTTGATGATGGTATGCCTACCGAGGATATTCCTGCTGTTAAGGCTGATGAAAGTAAAAATATTAAGGCTGCTGATGCTTATACCAAGCATACATCTTATGTACTCGGTTTAGGCTCAATTATTTGTGATGATATCGGTGATTCAGTTCCTTACGAAATGAGCCGTGATCCTAAAACAAACGGCGGTCAGGATACACTCTATACCCGTGACCGCTATATTTGCGGTGTTGACGGTATTTCATTTGAAAAGCCTGCATCTCTTACAGCTTCGGCATCTAACGATGACCTTTCTAACGGTGCAAATTGGTGCATTATTAACGACGGCACTGAGGCTATTGCTGATAAGGCAATCGCTATTACAAGAATTATCTCAAAGGGATAAGAGGGGGTTGTTAATATGCCACTATTCGATTTTTTAACTGATGATGACGGCAACATATTGACAACCGATGTATCTGATTCAATTCGTTCATTTATTACAGCTATATTAGCTGTTCTTAACGATTCTGCCTTTGATGATGAGTTTATATTACTTATTTTAAAAAGGCTGGGATCGTTAGGATATAACATTACTGTAAACGATAATGAAGTGTGGCTTATAGCATTTTCTGTTAGCGGAGTTGTAAGCCATATTAAAAATATCTGTAATATCTCAACAATACCAAAAGAACTTAATCATATCGTCATTGAAAGGACGGTCGGAGAAGTTTTATATAATTTAAAGTCAACAGGTCAGTCGGATAATTTACCTATTGATTTGGAAACAGCGGTAAAATCCGTTCAAACAGGCGATACAAATGTTACCTTTGCAATAGGTGAGGGTTCTATGACTGATGAACAGCGCTTTGATGCGATTGTTTCTTCTTTACTTAATACAGGTGAGGGTGAATTGATATGCTTTCGCAAAATCAAATGGTAAGAAAAGCTATTGAAAGTACATATATTGGCAAATGCACGGTGATTGAGCATAAAAAGACTGTTAATGCTAATCATACTACTTCGCTTAATGATGAAATTGTATATAAAGATGTGCCTTGCCGATTGTCTTTTAAAACGGCAAATCCTACGGCTCAAAGCGATTCGGTTAATGCTGTTGCGCAGATAATTAAGCTGTTTTTGCCGCCTGATTATTCTATTTCTCCCGGCTCAAAGCTTGTTGTTACTCAAAACGGTGTTACTACTGAGTACAAAAACACAGGGCAACCGTTTATATATGATTCGCACCAAGAAATTGAACTTGAATTATTTAAGGAGTGGGCATAATGAGTTGCGATACCAAAGGCTTTGAAGAGCTTATGAGAAATCTTGAAAATGAGCAAAATCGTATTGATGATTTTTGTAAGGATTGTTCAATAAGGATTGTATCGGAAATATTCAAAAAGGCGGCAAAACGAAGTCCTGTTGATACAGGTACTTTGCGAAGAGGCTTTACTATAACTGATAATCTTGAAATGTCAAAAATCGGCGATACATTTAAGACAAGTGTTACTAACAATACTTCGTATGCCGATTATGTTGAGTTCGGACATAGAATAAAAAACAGTGACAAGTTTGTTGACGGTTTTAAAATGTTGAGTAGAGCAGAGGATGAGGTAAGAAATGTTATACCGACCTACCTTGAAAGAAGAATGAAAAAAGAGTTTGGAGATATGATTACTAATGGCTGATTTTTTGATTGACGGCGTATGTAACGCTTTATATAACGAATTTGGTAATGATTACGAATACTATATTGACGAAATTAAGCAGGGTTTAGATAAATCCTGCTTTTTCGTTAGTTATGTTCGTAATGCTCAAAACAGATATATAAATAATCGTTTGCGTTCTGAAAATCGTATATCAATTCAGTTTATACCGACTGATGATGTAAGCGCAGAAAAGCGTAGTGAGATAGCCAACAGGCTGTACACCTGTTTGGATTGCATTGATTACGGACCGGATAAGCTTTTCGGTAAGGAAATGCAATGCGAACCATTGAGTGATAATATGCTCAATTTTCAGGTGAGTTATAATTTCTTTAAAAAGGTAGTCAGTGATAATATAGATGAAATGAATGAATTAAGATTAAATCAAATCAGAGGTGATTAAATGAAAAAGACAGAAACAAAATACACGAAAGAGCAGTTGATAAACTCGGATGTTTTTTCAAACAAGAGAGATTTATTGACTGCTCTTCTTATAGACGGTGAAACTTATACCGTTAAAGAAACAGATGAACTGATTAAAAAGTATTTGAAAGGAAAGGTGAAATAATATGGCTTTCGGCGGAGGTGCTTTTACAGCACAAAACAAAACATTACCGGGTGCGTATATGAACTTTATATCTGCAACAAACGCATCTGCTTCATTATCTGACAGAGGAATTGCAACAATGGCATTACCTCTTAATTGGGGTGTGGATGATAAGGTGTTTACTGTTACTGTTGCCGATTTTCAAAAGAACAGTAAAACTATTTTCGGCTATTCATTTGATGCCGAAGAACTTAAGCCTGTGCGTGAAATCTTTAAGAACGCTATAAAACTTCATTGCTTCCGGTTAAACGGTGGTGGCAAGCAAGCCGAATGTACCTTTGCAAAAGCAAAATACACAGGCACAAGAGGAAACGATATTGCTATTGTGATTGAGAAGAATGTTGACGAGCAAAGCAAATTTGATGTTAAAACAGTTTTTGATAATAAGACTGTTGAAATTCAAACTGTAGCTAAGGCAAGTGAACTTGTTGATAATGATTTTGTTACATTCATTTCATCAGCTGAACTTATTGTGACAGCTAAAACTGCCCTTACAGGTGGTACTAACGGTACAGCAGACGGTGAATCACACCAAAAATACCTTGATAAAATTGAGAGGTATTCATTTAACGCAATGGGTGTTGCAACTGAGGACGACAGCACAAAAGAGCTTTACATAAGCTTTTGCAAGAGACTTCGTGATGAGGTAGGCAAGAAATTTCAGCTTGTTGTTTATAACAAGAAAGCTGATTATGAGGGTGTTGTCAACCTTAAAAATGATGTTACAGACGGTGCTACAAAGGCAGACCTTGTTTATTGGGTAACAGGCCTTATTGCAGGTGTTGCAGTTAATAAATCGTGTACTAACACTAAATATGACGGTGAATATACCGTTAATGTAGATTATACGCAGCCTCAACTCGAACAGGCAATCAAAGACGGTGAATTTACGCTTCAACAGAACGATGACAATATTTGCGTATTGTCTGACATAAATTCTCTTGTTACAACTACCGATATAAAGGGCAACGACTTTAAATCCAATCAAACTATCCGTGTGCTCGACCAAATTGCAAATGATATTGCCGTTATGTTTAATACAAGGTATCTCGGTATCATTCCTAATGACCGTGGCGGCAGAAATTCACTTTGGAAAGATATTGTTAAGCATCACAAGGAATTAGAGCAAATCAGGGCGATTGAGGACTTTGACAGCGATACAGTTATCGTTGAGCAGGGTGACACGAAGAAATCTGTTGTAGTAACAGAAACAGTTACACCTGTAAACGCTATGGAACAGCTCTATATGACTGTTACAGTACAGTAAAAAGGGAGGTATAAGATACAATGAATAAAAGTATTATGAATGCAAAAGATACCGTTTCTGCGAAACTTGCAGAGTGTTATGTTACTGTCGACGGAAACAGATACAATTTTATGCAGGCAATTAAGCTTGAAGCTAAAGTAGAAAAGACCAAAACCGAAGTGCCTATTTTGGGTAAAACAGGCAAGGGTAATAAGTCTACCGGTTGGAAAGGTTCAGGCTCGGCCACATTTCACTACAACACTTCAATTTTCCGTGAACTTCTCGAAAGATATAAGAGAACAGGCGAAGATGTTTATTTCGATATTGAGGTTACCAACGAGGACCCGACTTCAAGCGTAGGCTTACAGACCGTAAACCTTATCAACTGTAATATTGATGGCGGTATCCTCGCTAAATTTGATGCCGGCGGCGAATATCTTGACGAGGATATGGACTTCACTTTTGAGGATTTTGAAATTCCTAACAAATTCAACAAGCTTGCAGGAATGTAAGCAAAATAATTATAGGGGGCTGATTATTCAGTCCCTTACTTTTTTTAAAACGAAAGGATAAATAACAATGTCAAAATTCAGTAGATTTCTTAAAGAAAATAAAGCAGTAAGGGAAAATGTTAAATATGTCCCTACAAAGTCATTTACCGATGAAAACGGTAACCCGATTGAATGGACCATTAAACCTCTTACTACTAAAGAAGCTGAGGCTATGAGGGATAAGTACACAAAGGATGTACCTATTCTTGGCAAACCTAATCAGTTTAAGCAACAGCTTGATGTTGCTAAATATAATGCTTCTCTTATTGCAAAATCGGTTGTTGAGCCGAATCTTAATGATGCTGAGTTACAGGACAGCTACGGCGTAAAGACACCTGAGGCTCTTATTGTTGAGATGATTGATAACCCCGGCGAATATTCACAGTTTCTTGTTTTCGTGACAGAGCTCAACGGCTTTACCGACATTAACGATGATGTCGAAAAGGCAAAAAACTAATTCAAGAGGACGGAGATGCGGCTTATGCACACTACGCCCTCCAAAAATTACGGATTTTGCCCTCGACTTTTGCGAATTTACCGCAAAAAGAAAGAGCCTTTATTATAGCTTCTATTGATTTAAGAGTAGAGGCTGAGGACAAGGCTCGAAAAGATTTAAAATGAAAGGACTGATAAAATGGCAACCATAACAACAACATTAACTATTGCTGACAGAATGACAGCACCGTTGCGTAATATCACTTCTGCTTTGCAATATACGGTCGATGCCTTGCATTCAGTCAATACGGCTACTGTTAAAGGTTTTGATACTACTGCTGTTAATAAAGCACAAAGAGCGATAAATATGTGTAATAATGAAATTAACAAGATGAATTCTACCGTAACTACAGCAGGAAATTCAGTTCAGCGTTCTACGGCACAAATGAGTAGCAGTTTTAACAATACAAAATCATCAATATTAAGTTTCCTTTCTGTTATTGGTGGTATGACTATTGCAAAAGGTCTCGGTAGTATGATTTCAAGCCGATTAAGTAGTGCTTTTAGCCGAATTGATACCATGGATAATTATAATCGAACTATGACTGCCATTACAGGTAGCAGTCAAATGGCGAAAGCATCGCTAAACAGTATAAGAGATTCAGTTACAGGCACAGGATATAATCTTGATACTGCGGCGATTGCAGTTCAAAACTTCGTTACAAGGGGTATGAATATTGGCAATGCTACAAGCGAGGTTACAAAGTGGCTCGATGCTGTTTCATTTTATGGGGCAGGCACAGACGAACAACTAAGTACTGTTACTGATGCGCTTGGTAAGATGATGTCAAAAGGCACAGTTGAAATGGAACAGCTAGATCGATTGACTGATGTAGGTATCGGCGCTGTTGAAATTTATGCTCAGGCAACAGGACAAAGTGCGAGTGCTGTTCAAAATGCTTTGAGTAAAGGAACTATCAGTTCACAAAACTTTATTACGACTGTTTCCACGGCTTTTGAAGAAGGTACTAACGGTGTACTGAAAATAGCAGGGGCGGCGCAGAACGCTTCAGCGTCGTATGAAGCTACTGTAAATAATATGTATGTTGCCATTACAAGAGGATTGCAAGATGCTATTGTTGAAATTGATGCGGCAGTTGAGAAAGTTTTTGGAAAAGATATAAGAACAATTATATCGGATTTCGGAAAGTTTGCTGAAACTACGATTGGCAATTTGGGTACAGCGGCAGGAAATTTAATAATTATGGTTGGTCCGACAATTCAAATTGTTAATGGTTGGATAGAAAAGGCTATAAATAACATTGATAGTATAATACCTGTGGTTGCCGGTGTTGTAGGAGTTGTTGGTGTGTTTAAAGGCTCACTTATTCTGTTGAATACAGTTCAAGCAATTCATAATGGGCTGATAGGAATTGCAACAGCAAAAGCTGCTATGAAAGCAAAAGCTACATTGTTTGAAGCGGCGGCAACAGAAACAGCTGTAGGGGCACAAGTTGGTTTAAATGCGGCAATGCTCGCCTGTCCTGCTGTTTGGGTTATCGGAATAATATTGGCGGCTATTGCAGTTATTACAGCTTTTGTCACAAAGTTTAACGGTTTTAAAACCGAAACTACAACAGGCTTGCAGAATTTAGCAGGCTCGGTCTTTGTTGTCGGTGCAGGTATTTATAATTTTGTTATAGGAATTTTAAACGGTATTATTCAATTATTGTATATGCTTTTGGTTAAGCCGGTAGAGGATGTTATGAATTGGGTTTATAATGTTTTTACAGGCGGATTTAACAGTATGCAGGATGCTTTTACTAATCTATTAGCAAAAATGCTTGGAGGTTTCGTAAGCTTCGCACAGGCATTTACAAGAATTTGGGATGATATTACAGGTCAAAATTTTACTGCTAAGCTTGATTCGGCAAAGTCATATTTAGACAGAGTAGGCACAAACATAAACTATACTAAAAAATTTGATTTTGCGCCTAAAGGTATCAATCGAAAAAGCTATAAAGATGCTTATGGGAAAGGTTTAGCATTTGCTAATAAAATGACCTCTAAACTTGTTGTTGATACAAACAATAAAGATTTAGCTGATTTGCTTAATAAAATTTCAAATTCAACTGCTTCTACGGCAGACAGCGCATCAAGTATAAGCGATTCGGTGGCCGCTACAAGCGAAAACATTGAATACTTAAAGGATATGGCAGAAGAACAGATTATAAATCGCTATACCAACTCTGTTAATGTAGAAATGATAAATCATAACAACATAAGTAACGACCTTGATATTGACGATGTGACAGAGCATTTGAGAAGTACGATTGAGCAGGGTCTTAACTCTAATGCCGGAGGTAATCACTAAAATGTATTTAATGCAACTTGATGAATTTGTTTTTCCGATTACACCAAGCAAAATAACTCAAACAATGAAAAGTAATAATGAAACTGTCACCCTTATTAACGAGGGTGAAGTTTCTTACTGTAAATCGCCGAGTTTAATAGAGTTTAACATTAGTGACCTTATATTGCCACGATATAACTATCCTTTTGCGGCTGTTGGTAAATCAGGCACACCTGAAGCTTATGTTGAACAGCTTAGGGCTTATCAAACGGCTAAAAAGGTTGTTGCTTTTACGATTACAAGAAAATCGCCTAACGGTGCTACTGACAGGAATTACGAAAGCAAAAGCTATAAGGTTACTGTTGAAAATATCGAGGTAACCGAGGATGCTAAAGACCTTGGCACTGATGTATCAATAAATTTGACACTCAAAGAGTATAAAACTTGGGGCGCTAAAAGGCTAACGGCCAAGCCGCCTAAAACGGTTAAGACCAAAAGGAATGATACACTTTCAAGCCTTGCAAAAAAGTATTTCGGCGATACAGCAAAATGGAAAACAATTTACAGTCTTAATAAAAAGACTGTTAAAAATTCCAAAAAGAAGCTACTTAAAAAGCTGAAAACCAATAAGGACAGGAAAAAAGCAAAATTGCTTCCCGGTCAAACGCTTAAGCTTAAAAAAACTACGAAGAAGTAAGGAGATAATTTATTATGGCGAATACAGGATTATTCGGACAAACAATGAATTTTGATACCTTTGTTTCTACATTTCTTGGCAAAGCAACTGATTATGACAGGGCTTATGGCGTTCAATGTGTCGATTTGATTTTGCTGTATATCGAAAAATGTATCACAGGTAAAAGCGCAGGCTTTAAAGGAAATGCTAAAGAGTGGTGGACTAATCGCAACACTTCAAATTGGCTGAAAAGTAATTTTGATTTTATAACTCCAACTTATAAAAAGGATAATGAAGTCCAAAAAGGTGACATAGGTGTTAAAACATCAGGCGGTGGCGGAAACGGTCATATCTTTATTATTGCAGGTGGCAATACAAACGGTCGTTTCACTTATTACGACCAAAATGGAACAGGCAAGCACGATAAAATGTCTATTCGTATGGGTATTCCGTATAACAAGAATACTATTAACGGTATTCTTCGCCCAAAAAATCAAAGCAAATTAGGCAATTCGATACCTAATATAAAGTCCAATAAGAATAGTAGTTCTACGAGCAATGGAAGCATAACAGGCGGCAGTACTGCTGCAAGCAGCGGTACGAAAAATAATCAAAGCTCAACAACAAAAGGTACTTCAGCAGAAGAAATTAAGTATTTAAAAAAAATACTGAAAAATAAAACCAAAGTATCAACGGCAGTTAAGAACGTCACCATTACTGATACTAATAAGCAAAACCGTACATATGTTCAAACCGTTTGGCGGCATTTTACTACTACCCAAGGCTCATATATTGATAGGTATGTTCCTGTTAAAGAGGGCGCTAAAATTACTTGGGAAAGAAAAGGCACACCGGGGCAATTTAATTTTGAGGTTGTTTATGACGATAACCACAAATATAACATTCAAGAGGGCGACTGTATTATTGTTTCTCTTTGCAAAAGTGACGGTTCTGACCCGAAAACAATGTTTGTAGGATATGTTTTTACAAAGAAAATCTCAAAAGACCGCATTTACAGCTATGTTGCTTATGACCAATTGCGCTACTTAAAAAATAAGGACTTCCTTATATACAAAAAGAAAACGGCATCGCAGGTCATTAAAACGGTGGCTAAGCGAATGAATTTGAAATATGGCTCAATAGCAGATACAAAATATAAAATGTCTGCTATTGAAGAGGGTTCGGAGTGCTTCGATATTATTCAGGATGCGCTCGACAACACTATGCTTGAAAAAAGTCAAATATATGTTCTTTATGATAATTGCGGTAAACTGACATTGAAAAATATAAGCAATATGAAAAGGAATAGTTGCGTAGTTGATGTTGAAACGGCGCAGGATTATTCACTTGAAACCTCAATTGACAGTAATACATACAATCGAGTGAAAATTGTTTATGAAAAAACAAACAAAGATGATAAAAAAACAACCTATCATACTATTGTATATCAATCATCAAAAAGTATAAATCAATGGGGCGTACTGCAACTGTATGAAAAGGTCGATAACATCAAAGTTGCAAAATTAAAGGCAGAAGCATATATGAAAATGTATAACGCTAAAACCAAAAGCCTTACCGTTAAAGATGTAATTGGCGACAGACAGGTGAGAGCCGGCTCAATGGTCCCAGTTATTATGAATTTACCTAACTGTAAAATAAGCAGTTATTTACTTGTTGAAAAAGTAACTCACAAGTTCGAAAACGGCAAACACACAATGGACCTTATACTTTCGGGAGGTGGTTTTAATGGCAAGTAACTCTAATATTGTTCAGTTGATGAAAAGAGCAGCGATAGAGGCTGTGGATGCTTCTAAACCGTGCATAATTAAGCTCGGAAGAGTTAAGAGTGTCAGCCCTTTAAAAATATCGCTCGGGCAGAAAATTACAGTTGATGAGAGTTTTTTGTATGTAACCAAAACAGCACGAGATAATATTAAAAAAACAGAAACAAGAGTAGTTTTACTCCGTCAGCAGGGTGGCGGTAAATATCTTGTTTTGGATGTTTTAGATTAGGAGGTTAAAAATGGCATTATCAAATGATTACACTTATGACGACGATATTATTGGCGAATCAGAAGATGATGAGATTGACAATGATGTTACTGTATTGTCTTATCCTAATCGCACATTCAAAATGAATACTGATGTAAAACGCTTTAGCGGTAAAATTGACGAGGAAAATACCGAAAGTGCTATAAGACAGGCTGTGTTCTGTATGTTAAATACTCAAAGGTATAATAGTGAAATTTTCAGCACTAACTACGGTTTTGAGCATCAAGATTTAATTGGTCAAGATGTCGATTATATATGTGCAGTCTTGCCGAGTAGAATAAAAGAAGCTTTAACAATGGATGACCGAATTGAAGATGTTACCGATTTTGATATTTCTGTAAAAAATAAAAGCGTTTTTGCAAAATTTACGGTTGTTACGGCAGATGAAGATGTTGAAATTGATACGGAGGTGAATATAAATGTATGAAAATCAAACATTTGATACAATTATTCAAAGAATGCTAAATAATGTTGATGATGATATAGATAAGCGAGAGGGTTCGGTTATATATACAGCTCTTGCTCCGATTGCATTAGAGCTTGAAACATATTATGAGGCACTTGATGAGGTGTTGACGGAAACATTTGCTGATACGGCATCATATTATTATTTAGCAAAAAGAGCCGCAGAAAGAAATATATATCCAATTGAAGCAACACCGTCAACACTGCGTATGATTGCAGACCCTCCAACCGCCGAAATTGAAGTAGGCGATAGATTCACTTCGGAAGATTACGAATTGACTTTTGAGGTGATAGGCGGTGATGATGTTGCAGGTTCTTATGATATTGTTTGTCTTACGGAGGGAATTGTAGGTAATCTTGAAAGCGGAACGCTTATTCCTGTTGATGAAATAAACGGTCTTGAAAGTGTTGAAATTCAGGGCGCTGTTATTTATGATGACAAGGGAAATAAGGTTCTTGACGATAATGGCAATGAAACTTATAAAAGTGCTGTTATCGTTCCCGGAGTTGACGAAGAAGATGTTGAAGCTTTTAGGACAAGGTATTTTAGTTCTTTGCAAAGTAAAGCTTTTGGCGGTAATCGTGAGGACTATATCAACAAGATTAAGGAAAACCGTCAAGTTGGTGCTTGCAAGGTTATGCGTTCAAGTATAGCGGAGTATGTTCCTAATGAGGCGGTTAATCAATGGATTGCCGATGTTGCGGTTGATAGTTCATTATCATCCGATGTGAAAAATTGGCTTTCTGCCGTATCATCAGCGATTAAAAATAAAACGCTGTCATCAGGCGGATCGGTTGAAGTGTATATTCTTGACAGTAATATGAACAAACCGAGTGATGAACTTATTAAAGAACTTAAAGATACTTTAGACCCGGCAGACGGTGGCGGTGACGGTTTAGTTCCGATAGGCCATTGCGTACATGTGCAAGGTGCAAAGCTTGTTAATATTGATTTTGACATTACGGTATCTTTAAAACAAGGCTATTCTGTTGAGGATGTTAAGGCCACAGTTAAGGATGTTATTCAAAGTGCATTAACAGAATATAAGAACGAATGGGAATTAAATGATAGTACAGAACTTGCATCAATTCAGTTCTTGACTGCTATATATAATGAGTGCAGTAATTATATTACAAATGTTTCCTGCGATTTGAATAACGGTCAAAGCGTTACTTTAGATGAAATAAGTGTTGCCACTCTCGGAATACTTAAAATAAATGATGAGGTGATTTCATAATGGCAACAGATAATGAAACCAAAACCTTATTAGAATATTTGCCGCCGTTTTTGCGTGAATATTATGAATTCAAGCAGCTTTGCAAATCGGGCGATATTGAGGTTTCGAGTATTGACAAAGCGGTTGATTGGAATTTTGATTCAGCATTTATTTCGGATTGCGATGTAACCGTATTGTCCAAATATGAGCGGCTTTTGGGAATTATTCCTACTTCGAGCCAAAGTATTGAAAATCGAAGAAACAAGGTGCTGTTGCAATGGAATACAGTGGCAAGTATGACCTTGCCGCAATTTATTTCAAAACTCCAAGAATACTGTGGCAAAGATAACATTTATGTTGATACCAGCAGAGAACAATTTTATCAGCTTGTTTTATGGCTTAATATTCATAAAGTTGATGTTCCGATTATTAAAGACTTTGTTGATGCATGGTTACCTATGAATGTAAATTACACATTGAACGGTAAAACCGAAATCGAAGAAAGCTTGAAAATTGGTTTTTTAACAAAAGTTGAAAAAGCTAACATAATCAGCGTTGAAAGTTATCAAGAAGATACATCGCTTGTGTTGTGCGTTGATGATGACGATAATTTACTTCTCAGTGACGATGGAGACATATATATTTTTGAATAGAAAGGATGAGAAAAATGTTTACATCATTTAAGTTGACAAATAACGGTAAAGCTATGCATATCAAATCCGTTTTTGGCGATAGTATAAAATTTACAAAGGTTGCATTCGGAAGCGGTGCGAAACCTGATGATTTTGCACAAATGAATGAACTGAATAATGTTGTCGCAATTGTACCGTTTGTTTCGTATGATAATACGACGAATCAAAATATATTAAATTTAAAATGGGAACTTGACACATCTGAAATTTCCAACAGTTTTACTTGGAGCGAATACGGTCTTTATGCTGAAGATAAGGACGGAAATGAGTTTTTATATGCATACGCATATGACGATACACCGATAACGATTGATAAAATAGATCAGGGTGTAGTCTCACTCTATGTTGGTTATGTTACAGTTAGCATAACCGATACTGATAATATAACAGTTGAATTAGGCGAATACGATACCGTGACTGTTAATCAGTTCAAGGCACATACAGAAAATGCAAATAACCCTCATAATGTTACTGCTGAACAGGTTGGACTTGGAAAAGTTGAAAATGTTTCACCAAGTGATTCTGTACCAAAATTTACAGAAGCAAACCGATTTGAAAATGTTTCATCAGGTGACAAAACGAGTACGCTTTGGGGGAAAGTTCAAAAGGCTATATCATCGCTATTAAATCATATGGCTGATAGAAACAACCCTCATAATGTTACAGCCGTTCAAATAGGAGCTGCAAAAACCTCACATAACCATTCTGCAAATGACATTACATCAGGCGTATTAAGCGTAGAAAGGGGAGGCACAGGAACAGCAAGCTTATTAGAATTGACCCAAAGTTTGATTCCATCTATATTCAACGCGAAAGGTATTGCTAATACTAATTTGGATAGTATTCTTTCACCTGGAATTTATTTTGTTTTTAACGGATGTTCAAATTGTCCGGTGACTTATAACGGAATTCTTTTTGTTTTTGAAATTGATAAAGGTAGTTTTTATCAGTGTTACTTACCGAATTACGGAGGAAGATATTATATGCGTAATAAAGCTAATAACTATGAATGGAGTCATTGGCAATAAGGAGATAAAAAATGCAACTAAAAAAATTAAAAGATATAATTAAATCAATCGGAACGCCTAACAAGGATGATACCTTGTTGGGCGTTTTTGGCGGAAAGACAGCTCAAAAGAGCATTGAGGATATTCTCAAAGTTACCGACTACACCGTACTCCGAAATCTACCAAGAACACTATGTTCAGGAACGCTTGAACTTACTGCAATAGCTGACGGCGGATATGAAGCGAGTGCCGAAACATCAGTTACATATAACGGAGCCGAAAAGTTTAAGCTCGATAAAGGTAATTTATTATTCTTAAAGGATAATACAGTAAACATTCAAACCGGATTCGGTTGTTATTGCATAGATAACATACCCGAAAAGGCGAATGACAATTGGACGGATTATTATGGAGTTACGGAAAAAGAATTACAAGATGAAATTAAGACAGTAAATTCTGCACTCGGCAACCGTCAGCGCAGTTTTGACGCTGATAACGGTTTAAGTTTCAACAGAACCAAAACGATACTTTCGCTCAACAATGGTTCGACAGTATTAAAAAAAGCAGATATGTCAACAGTCATAACTGCTTCCGGTAGATATGATATTTCCGAAAGCGGTGATATGTTAATCGGCTTTCCCGGCACGACTGACTTCACACCCTTTACACTAAAGGTAAATAAAGGTGATATTATCAAACTTCTTTTCGATGCAGAAAAGAATGTTACAGATGTTCTTTATATAGGCGATATTTCTCAGAATTACAGAGAAACCATAGTAAATGGTGCGGCACAAAAAGGATATTATAAAAATCCGTTCTTTGACATTACAGCATTTGAGTTATCTGTTAATACAGATAAGAAAGCTTATACCGATTCAACTGTTGACACTTGTGCTTACTACACAAACTTCGGTTATGATTTAACCGATGTGTGGTATAAATTAGACAACATTCCACACAGTCATCATAGGTTGATTGCATCAACAGGGAATAAAGATGAATACAAGAATCCAATTTATAAGGAAGTGACAATGGGTAATGGGTTAGCACTTTTTCCAGGCGAAAAATCATCAGCGTTAAATATTGTTCCGGCGCAGCTCAATTTGAGCGAATCAAATATCACTTATGAACATGAGGGAACAAACGATGAAACACTAAAAGCTTTCGCCGAAAATGTATTTTCATATATTGACGATTTGCAGGTAAAAGTAACAGCACTGGAAAAAGCTGTTGCCGCCAAACAGACAAATGAGCAAAACGAGGTGACAGAGTAATGACAACTATTATTTCAACAGTTATATCATCACTGACAGCGGCAGTAGTAAGCGGCGTTGTCGTATATGTTAAAGGCGTACACAAGAAAGACACGGCAATTAAAGAAGGTATGCTTTCTTTGCTTCGTGCCGAAATTATAAGACAACACGACAAATACACTCAAAGGCAATATTGCCCCATTTATGCTAAAGATGCCTTAACAAAGGCTTATGCTGCTTATCATTCACTTGGTGGTAACGGAACGATAACAAAAATCTATAATGAAACTATGCAACTGCCTGAAACGGCAGAGGAGGTAAAAAAATGAAAACATTATGTATATCTTTAATCGTTATTGCATTACTTATTTTAGCAGTACAAATTATTACAGAAATCATCAAATCCGTATTCAAAGATAAAGACAATATCGTATATAACTTGATTGTATTTGGTGTGTCTTTGATTTTAACCCTTGTTACAGTCATTGCAGCAAGTCAAATTGTACCGTTCAAACTCGTTTGGTATATCATTGTCGGTGCAATTGTAGGCTCGTTCTTTATTGCTTATGGCGCTATGTACGGATATGACAAGCTTTTTAAAAGAGTGTTTGAATCTGTAAAAAACGCAATCAAATCAATTTTAAAAATTGAGAAAGAGGTTAAGAACAATGAAAAGAAATAAAGCAATAATGTCCGTGATAATGTCGTTGCTTTTGATTACATCAATCTTTTGCGGTTGTAATAATTCAAATATCGAAAGCACAACAAAGCCGACAGAAACGACTACTATTGAACAGACAACCGAACCCGAAGTTACTATTTCTGCTGATGTTAAGACAGAAGCCGAGAAAACAAAAGACGAAGTTGAAAACGGTGTTGATGTCGGCACTGATGAAACAATTATTGCAAAGCCAATTGAAGAAAATACTGTTGTTGATGAAAGCTTGATTGAACAGGATGCTGTTGTTGAACAAGAGGATATTTCTTATGACGGCACAAACACAGGCAAGGGTAAAGCACTTCTTGGTACTTGCACCGGTCTTACATATTATAATCAGGCTGACAGTAGGTGGGCGAAAAAGCCTTATACAAGTTCAAACAACAAAACGCAGACTATTAAATCGAGTGGTTGTGGACCTACATCAGCCGCTATGATTGTATCAAGCTCAAAAGGTGCTATTCTTCCAACTACTATGGCAAAACTTTTTGTAGATAATGGTTACCGAACTAAGTCAAACGGTACTGCTTGGTCGGCTTGGTCTTTTGTTGCCGACTATTTTAATTTTAAGAAATATGTTACAACTTCTAATATTGATAAAGCTTTAAACTATTTGAAAAAGGATAAGAACAAGGACGGCGTATCTGATTACTTTATCGTCGCATCATGCAATTACGGTTTATTCACTACATCCGGCCACTACATTGTGCTTGTAGGTTACAACGGCGGCACTATTTCTGTTTACGACCCTTATTCTTATGTTGGCAAATTCAACACACCGAGCAGAAGCGCAGCAGGTGCTAAGCTTAGCGGCAATACCGTTTTTGTGAGTGAGAAAAATTTTAAAAAGTACGGCAACACAGTTAACTACTGGGTGTTTTCAAATGACCATGTTAAGAAAACAACTAAAACTAAAAAATCAGTTAAAAAGTATGTTGCAACAAAATCACAAACACTTAATGTCAGAGCAAAAGCCGATAAATCGTCAAAGGTATTAACTCGGCTCAAAAAAGGCACCAAGGTAACTGTTTCCAAGGTCAGTGGCTCGTGGTCTTATATTACCGCTCCGACAAAAGGTTGGGTAAGCACAGCTTATCTTTCATCAACCAAGGTTGTTGCTGACAAGCCGAAAAAGGTAACATATAAAACAATCGTCGGCAAGCATTACAGATTAAAAGGCAAAACTTACCTTTACAAAAATCAAAACCTTACAGGAATTAAATATGAGTATCTGCCGAAAACTGAAATTGTCGTTCAAAAGCATATCAGCGCAAGCGTTGATAAGGTTAAGGTTGTTAAGACCGGCAGAGTAGCATATATCAAATCAAAAAATATAAAATAAATATTGACATAACGGAATGTAAAAGTTAAAATACAATTGTGTC